>Ga0208613_1000023_pt1 | contig 106400 bp, 86 predicted proteins | sample CryBogmetaGMA6M_FD_184543 | JGI IMG/M metagenome (GOLD analysis project Ga0208613, IMG submission 184543) | Freshwater microbial communities from Crystal Bog, Wisconsin, USA - MA6M (SPAdes) | ecosystem: Environmental > Aquatic > Freshwater > Lake | place: Crystal Bog, Wisconsin, USA | collected... | reverse complement strand
GTGAAAAAGCAGTCTCTCTTTCTGCATAAAGAAGGGGCTTACTTTTAGAAAACGAATATGCTATTGCTGATTATCAGAGAGTTTAAACAAAAAAATTAACCAACTCCGGTTTTACCGGACAACAATGTTTTTTTTTATATTATTTTATAGCATGTAAACATCAATAAAATTCAGCGGTATGAAAACGATGTATTTTACCTTAAGTTTATTATTCTGTATCCACTGTAGTTCTCTTGCGGGAGAAAATGTGAGGATCTACCCGATTCCCTCCTACAATGTCCTGGTTGAAACCTCAGCCTTATTCCAGGAGAATATTCCGGCAAACTGTAAAGCCAGGCGGAAAATCAATGTTCACATCAACACTTCTTCCAAGCCCGATTCAATTCCCTGCGTCGCCGAGGTATATATTTACAGTCTTGACCACCAGGATGTGCTTGGCCCATATTATGTCAACTGCGGTGAAACCCTTTCGGTTGAAATTGATGACCGGGAATGGGGTACAACAGTAACCACAACTATTCCGGTCGAGGTTTCTGTATGGATTGATTTGTTGGGAGAGAAGAAAAATTCAGAAAAGCCTTTACTGTTAGAAACTGAAGGGAAGCCCGGTAAGCAGGATCAAAATTTAAAGCCATGATTCCTGATGACGCTATTAAAAGAAAGAAGGTAAACCTATGAAATGATGAATCCCGTCTATCGGTAACAAAACAACAATTCAACCAATCAGCCATACTGACTGATTGGATCTATCGATAAAAATTAAAAAAATCCGTTTTATTAACCAAAAACTTTCGCCGTATGAAAACCAATGTATTTTACATTCTGATGACAATTATTGTTATGGGGATGGTAATCCCGGCATTTGCCGGTTCTCCAGAAAAGAAGACCGGAGATAACACAAAAACAGATAATCTTTCACCAACACCACTACCGCCCTCACCGTGGACTTTACACATCCTAGTCACGGATCCTAATGATAGCTGCCCGGCTATTCAGCATTGCACTTTAGGTTTTTTTATACAACCGATATCTCCTGATTGTGTTGCCTTATCCACAACTCCTACCTGGACTCAGCAATTTTATCCTGGTACAGCCGATTATTATCAATCAATTCCAGACAGTATTAAGTGTGTTCAGGTCAGTATTTTTGACTTAGGTGGAAATTGTCATTATCCTTTTAATTCCAATACCTGTTGTAAATGCAAGGGTGATAGTCAACCCTGTAGTCTTAGAATCTGTCCATGATAAATAATCTTCTTTGCGTTATCGTTCCATACGATTTCTCTTTTTCAAAAAGTTCACTTATTCAGTTGTGAAAGAGTATATGACCTGAAGATTCAATGGAGAAATAAGAGAATCATGAGACATCAATTATGATTCTCTTATTTTTTAATTCAGCCATTACATTCTTTTTACACCGATACGAAGCGTTTATAAGATCGGATTCGTAATTTTACAAATAAATAGACAACCTGATATCTATTGGGATTGTCTTAAAATTATGAGGTTTAATATACTGAGCGTTTTTCTCATTGTTATTGCCGGCATTAACCCGGCAGGGAAATGTTATGCCTTCTCGGAATCAGATCATGGATTCATTGAAAACAAAGGACAGATCGTCAATTTGAGTAATAAACCTGACCCGGAGGTCTTGTATTTGCTTAATAATCAAGGACTGAATGTTCAACTGCGGAAAACCGGGTTCAGCTATGATGTATATACAGTTGAATACAAGCAGAATCCATATCATTTACTTTCACACGAACATCAACCTCTTAGTCGTGTACATCATTCGGATTCTCTGTTTCCCATATATCATTTTCACAGAATAGATCTGACTCTTGCAGGTGCTAATCCCCTTTGCCAAATCATTCCATCAGAACCATTGCAGGATTACTTTAATTATTTCACAGCAGCTACCCCGCCGGAAGGAATTAAGAATGTAAGGCAATACAGCAAAATCACCTACCAAAACATTTATCCGGGCATTGACCTCGACTTTTATACAGATAAAGATCATGGGTATAAATACAATTTTATCATCCATCCGGGAGCCGATATAAATGATATCAGATTAAAAATAGATGGACCAGATCATATTTCGTTTATCGACAATACTCTGAAATTCGGTACCAGATTTGGTGATGTTGAGGAAGTTATTCCGGAAAGCTATTATCTATTTAATAGTTCGAGAGTTGATCTCCATGTACGCTTTAAAAAAATAAATAATGAATTGTATGGATTTTCAATTAACAAACCAATTGCGGAAAATTCAATACTGGTAATAGACCCAACCTCCATCAGGCTTTGGGGCACCTATTATGGGGGCTCGGGTTGGGAGGGTGGAAACGGATGCTCAGTTGATAAGACCGGGAATGTTTTTCTGTCCGGAACAACTAATTCACTCAATAATATTGCAAGCACAGGAGCGTACCAGGGCACCCTGGCCGGTAACTATGACTGTTTTCTGGTAAAATTTAGTGCAGCCGGACAACGTCAGTGGGGAACTTACTTTGGAGGAGCAGCAATGGATGAAGCAGTATCCTGTATTGTCGATATAAGCGGAAATATTTATTTTACAGGCGATACTCAGTCAACTTCCGGAATTGCCTCTATAGGAGCACATCAAACAGTTTATGGCGGGGGTTCATATGATTGTTACATTGAAAAATTCAACCAAGTGGGTGACAGACTATGGGGAACTTATTATGGTGGATCAGGTCTTGATGAAGGTGGATATATTACTACCGATAATAATGGGAATGTATTTCTTGCTGGTGTGACCTCTTCAGATACAGGTATTGCTACTCCGGGGTCCTATCAACCAAATCGATATAACACCAGTTCAGATGCATTTCTTGCAAAATTTGATAGCAACGGCGTGCGTAAATGGGGTACCTACTTTGGAGGTGAATTGAATGACTTTGGTGAAGGCTGTTCGATTGATGTCTCAGGAAACATATATTTATCCGGAGGGACATCATCACACACAAATATTGCAAGTCCCGGTGGATTTCAGACTACCTATGGAGGAGGCACTGCGGATGCTTTTCTGGTAAAATTTTCCAACGTAGGTCAAAGAGTATGGGCAACCTATTATGGGGGTTCAAATGAAGATCAGGGTTATGTTTGTACATCAGACATGGCAGGAAATGTATGTATGGTTGGTAGAACGAATTCTCCCGACGGAATAGCAAGCCCCGGATGTCACCAATATATTCTTGGAGGAAATTACGACGGATATATCGTTAAATTCGATAGTGTGGGTCTAAGGCTATGGGGGACCTACTATGGTGGTCCCGGTATTGACGAGGCTTACAGTTGTGCATTCGGATGGAATAATGATATATTCATGGCAGGCTTTTCTATGTCAACTAATAATATCTCAACCCCTAATTCTTATCAACCGGTTTTAGATGGTATTAGTGATGCATACCTTGTAAAATTCAATGCTGGGGGACAACGTCAATGGGGTACCTATTATGGAGGTAGTGGTACGGACAATTTCACTTACTGCAATTATATACCGGATGATACTCTCTACCTGGCTGGAGGAACATATTCGACAGATAACATAGCGAGCCAGGGGGCATGGCAGGAAGTTTATGGGGGGGGGACCAAGGATGATATGTTGATAAAGTTTCTTGATTGCTGGCCTATAATCGCTGGCCCTATATCAGGACCCGACACCATTTGCAAGCCGCCAAATGCTGTGAGTTATTCAATTCCATCACTGGTACATGCTGTAAATTATGTATGGACCGTCTCACCTGGCATAATCATCGTTAGCGGGCAGGGAACTCCCGGTATTACTGTGGATATGAGTAGTTTCAACGGCTCAGGAATGATCATTGTGAAAGGATTCAATAAATGCGGAGATGCGGGAGATTCTGCATATTTAGATATAGCAGTACATCAGGCGCCAGTTCCTGTGATTTCCGGTCCTTCAAATACCTGTGCAGGTCCCGGTAAGGTTTATCTTACAGATCCTGGAAAAACAAATTACCAGTGGAGCACATCTTCGGGAGGAGTGATCACCTCAGGAGGAACGACAAATACGGTAACTATTACCTGGAATGTCACAGGTATCCAACATGTATATGCGAACTATACTGATGCCAACGGTTGTTCTGCTCAAACTTCAATGGATTTTCCTGTCCTGGTAACTCCCAGTCCTGCTGTGAATGTTACAATAGGTAGTACTTCAACCAACGTTTGCGAAGGAACCCTGGTTACTTATACGGCAACCCCTTTGAATGGCGGCAACAACGCAGGCTTTCAATGGCAGGTTAACGGGATCAATGCAGGCACAAATGTGGATAATTATACCTATGCACCTGCAAACAATGATATTGTCAGATGCATCTTAACTTCCTCCATCACTGGTTGCATCATGAACAACCCGGATACTTCCAATGCTATAATCATGGTGGTCAATCCAATCCTTGGGATCAGTGTTTCGATCAGCGCCTCAGCGAATCCCTATTGCCAGGGAGCCACTATTACCTTTACTGCCGCACCAACCAATGAAGGAATTACTCCTCAATACCAATGGAAAGTGAACGGGGTTAATGTAGGAGCCAATAATCCTGTGTATTCATACGTCCCTGCGAATGGAGATATCGTATCCTGTATTCTGAATTCAAGTATTCCCTGCCCCACGGGAAATCCGGCCGTTTCAAACACAGTCACCATGGCAGAGAACACCAACCTGACGGTGAGTATTTCCATAGCACCTTCCCAGAACCCGGTCTGCGGGGGGACCAATGTCACTTTCACTGCATCGTCCGTCAATCAAGGCAGTAACCCGGTTTATCAATGGAAGGTCAATGGGATCAATGTCGGGACGAACAATCCCGCTTATTCTTTTGTTCCCCTAAACGGTGACGTGGTTCTTTGCATTCTCACCTCAAATGCTCCCTGTGCCAGCGGGAACCCTGCCACTTCAAATGCTGTGACCATGACCGTCAATCCCAATTTGCCGGTGAGTGTTACAATATCACCAACAGCAAACCCGGTCTGTGCCGGGGCCATAGTGGTCTTTACTGCCAATCCGATAAACGCAGGAACATCCCCGGTTTACCAGTGGAAAGTCAATGGTGCTAATGCAGGGATCAACAGCATAACGTATTCCTATATTCCTGCAAATGGAGATATTGTTACTTGTGTCCTTACTTCAAATGCGGTTTGTCCCACAGGAAATCCAGCTACCAGTAATTCTGTAACGATGACCGTCAACCCAAACCTGCTTGTAAGCATATCCATAGTTGCATCATCAAATCCTTTCTGTTCCGGAAGTTCAGTAACGTTTACAGCAACACCTGCCAATGAGGGAACATCACCCCAATACCAATGGAAAGTCAACGGGACCAATGCCGGGACCAATATTCCAACATACACTTATAATCCTTCCAACGGAGATCAGGTAAGTTGCAGCCTTACTTCCAATCTGCCATGTACCCAGAACAATCCCGTAACCAGTAATACCGTGACGATGATTGTTAATAATGCTCTTCCGGCAGGAGTTTCCATCACGGCCAATCCCAATCCCTTCTGCCCGGGAACTATTGTCAATTATACAGCCACACCCGTTAACGGAGGCACCTCGCCTCAATACCAATGGAAGGTTAACGGGACGAATCAGGGAACTAATTCTCCCAATTATACCTATGCTCCATTGGCCGGGGACAGCATCCGCTGCGTGATCACTTCCAATCTGCCCTGTGTTACAAATAACCCTGCTTCATCCAACAAGATCGTAATGAGTTTGCTGCCGGTCCCCGCTGTTTCATTTGCTCTTTGTTTTGACAGCATCACAACAGTCAATGCTGCTCCATTCCAACTCAAGGGTGGCGTACCGCTAGGCGGGACCTACTCGGGCCCCGGGGTTAACTCATCCACAGGCATATTCACTCCATCACTGGCAGGAACAGGAACAAAGACCATCACGTATTCCTACACCAATATGTATTCCTGCAGCGTTTTGATGAACAGGAATATCATCGTACAGGCCGTTCCTTCGTTCAACTGCGGGCAAAACCTCACCGATATCCGGGATAACAAAATCTATCCCACTATTCCTCTTGGAACCCAATGCTGGATGCAGAAGAACCTCAATTACGGATCATCCATTCAGGGAGCAACAGAACAGACCGATAACTGTATGAATGAAAAATACTGTTATTCCGATAATGCAGCAAATTGCAGTCTTTACGGAGGACTGTATCAATGGGATGAACTGATGGCATATACCAATACCCCCGGCGCCCAGGGACTTTGCCCAGCGGGATGGCATGTACCCACCCAAAACGAATGGATTGCCCTGTTCACCTTTTACCAAGAACAAGCATTAGCCGGGAAACCCCTGCAGGACTCAATCTTTAATGGCTTCAGAGCCAAAGAAAGCGGCATTGTCTACAGCAACATCAGCTGGAAGCTCCAGGGGTTTGCGACCCTCTATTGGACTTCAAGTCCTTATGGTACCATCAAAGCTTTATCCCATGGGATGAATCTGCAGAATTTCTCGGTCTCCGATTACTACTCGAACCGCTCGAACGCGTTTGCAGTGAGGTGTGTGAAAGATTGACCCCCTGAAATTTTATTTGCAATTTTAATTCCTTACCGGGAATAATTATTAATGGTAAATTTGCACAAACGGAATTTATGGATAAACGATTAAAAATATATTTAGATACCTCTGTACCTAACTTTTTATTCGCTGATGATGCTCCGGAAAAAATGGAAATCACAAGAGATTTGTTTGAAAATTTTTTAAAATTATCCATTTACAGGACTTTCATTTCCCCGGTAGTAATTGCTGAAATTGAAGAAACAAAAGATGTTCGTAGAAAAGAAATGCTATTGAAAGTGTTTACAGATTATCCTATAGATATTCTGGACTACTCAGAATCAGAGGAAATAGAAATACAAGAATTAGCCAATAAATATTTAGAAGAAAAGATTATTCCTGAAAAGAAAATGGCAGATGCCTATCATATTGCTATCAGTGTAATAAAGGAGATAGATTATCTTGTCAGTTGGAACTATAAACATTTAGCAAATATCAATAAAGAAAATAAGATCCGAATAATTAATCTTGAATTAGGTTATAGGCATGATCTTAGAATTATTACACCCTTAGAATTAGTCGATTATGAAAATTAATATATCAAAATCACAGATAGAAGTTTGGGAATGGAAGGAATCTTTGTTTGAAGATTTAAAAAATATTCCAATAGATAAACGATTGAAATTTATTAAAGAAAAAGTCAAAGATACAATTGAAAAGTTAAATCAATTATCTTCAAAGACTCATGTTGCCTGAACCTAAACAGGCAAAATTATACAACCTCAGGAGTCATCAAGGTAAAAAACATTGAAAAAATTCTCAGTATTCTGAGAAAGAATTTCAATGCAAAAACGACTGTGGAACTTATCAAAATCCTAACAGAAAAAAGCATGATCTGATCAGAATTGAAGCCTGATTTTGTTGATTTCACGGTAAAAATGAATTTCCTTAAAATCACCGGATGCCAGTCCGGATGGCAACATTAAAATTACAACCTCCTGTTTTTTAGCTGATTAATTTTTTAACGACTATCAATCAGGGGGAGAAAATTCCCCTGCCAGGGGGAGAAAAAACCTGTTGCGAATTGATTTTTTTTATATTATTTTATAAGGCCTAAACACCATTAATATTCAGCGGTATGAAAACGATGTATTTTACCTTTATTTTAATGGTCTGTATCCTTTGCAGTTCTCTTTCGGGAGAAAATGTGAGGATCTACCCGATTCCTTCCTATAATGTTCTGGTTGAAACCTCAGCCTTATTCCAAGAGAATATTCCGGGAAACTGCAAGGCCAGGCGAAAAATCAATGTTCATATCAATACTTCTTCCAAGCCCGATTCAATTCCCTGCATTGCCGAAGTCTATATTTATAGTTTGGATCATCAGGATGTTCTCGGGCCTTACTATGTGAACTGTGGTGAAACCCTTTCTGTTGAAATTGACGACAGGGAATGGGGTACAACGGTAACTACAACTATTCCGGTGGAGGTTTCGGTATGGATTGATTTGTTGGGAGAGAAGAAAAATTCAGATAAGTCCTTCTTGCCTGAAACTTTAAGGAATCCTGGCAAATATGATCAAAACTTAAAGCCATGATGCCTGATTAGATTATTAAAAGAAAGAAGGTAAGCCAATGAAGGATTAACCTCCATTGGAGGTTAAAAAGTTGTAAGTAAGTAAATCAGAACGCCTGACTAAATGGTTCCATTAATTAACCGGTAATTTTTTCTTTTTTAAACAAAAACCTTAATACGTATGAAAACAAAATTATTTTACATTCTGATGACAATTATTGTCATGGGGATGGTAATCCCTGCCTTTGCCGGTTCTCCTGATAAAAAGCCCGGAGATAATACCAAGAAGGAAAATCCTGTAACATCACCCACACCATTACCTGCAGCATCGCCCGCACCATTATCAGATTGGACGTTTAATATTATACCGACTGATCCAAATGATACCTGCTGTGCTTATGAAAATTGCAATCTTGAATTTTTTATTCAAGCTGCAACTGAATACTGTGAGGGGGTATTAACGTCCCCAACCTTTACACCAATTACAATCCACAGGCCTAATCGTAGTTATCCAGGACCTACTGTTCCAGGTGATATTCCCTGTGTCGAGGTTAATATTGTTGTCGTTGGATCATGTAATTGCCCTCCACCTCAAGTCAACTCAACTACCTATTGTGTGTGTAGGGGTAATGATTGTACTCCGAGAATCTGTCCATGACTTATTTTCTTTTCAGTGCTATCCTTCCATTCGATTCTTTTTTAAAACGTTTAGCTATTTAAAAATCAATCAGGTATGCAAGAGTAAACAAAGTAAAACCTCCATGGGAAAATAAGAGAATCATGAGAATTCGTTTCGTGATTCTCTTATTTTTAGTTCACTACCTTAAATTATTGACCCGAAAAGAAGCATCTATAACATCAGATTCGTAATTTTACAAGTAAAGAAGCAACCTGATATCTTTCGGGATTGTCTTAACATGATGAGAATTAAAATACTAAGCGTTTTCCTCATTCTGGTCTTTGGTATATTTCAGGTATTGAAATCCTTTGCCCTATCAAGACCTGAAAATGGCTTCATTGAAAACAAAGGTCAGATCGTCGATTTGCATCATAAACCCAATCCGGATGTCTTGTATTTGCTTAATAATCCAGGACTAAATGTTCAACTACAGAAAACTGGGTTCAGCTATGACGTATACAAGATTGAGTACAAGGATAACCCGAATCTCCTAAGTTCCATGGGCCATGATCCTTTAAACCATGCACTCCCCTCCGATTCCCTGATCACTGAATATTATTTCCAAAGGATTGATATAACTCTGGAAGGCGCTAACCTTGCTTGTACAATCATTCCATCAGAACCATTGCCGGATTACTTCAATTATTTCACAGCAGCTACCCCGCCGGAAGGCATAAAGAATGTAAGGCAATACAGCAAAATCACTTACCAAAACATTTATCCGGGCATTGACCTCGACTTTTTTACAGATAAAGATCATGGGTATAAATACAATTTTATAATCCACCCAGGAGCCGATATAAAAGATATCAGGTTAAGGATACAGGGGCCGGACCATATTACTTTAATCCGGGATACCCTGAAATTCGGGACACGATTTGGTGCGATTGAAGAACTCATACCTGAAAGCTTTTACCTGATTAGCGATTCAAGAGTTGATATCAAGGTAAGGTTTTTGAAATTAAACAATGATGTTTACGGATTTTGTTGTGAAAAGCCAATTCCAGGAAATTCAATCCTGATTATTGATCCAACGGCAGTAAGGCTTTGGGGAACCTACTATGGTGGTACAGGGGATGAAACAGGATATTGTGCTGTAGATATTGCCGGGAATGTTTTTCTCGCAGGAGGTACCAGCTCATTAAGTAATATTGCCTCTGCAGGTTCATACCAGGATATCCTGGCCGGGAATTCTGATGGGTTCCTTACAAAATTCAATGCCGCCGGACAGCGTCAATGGGGAACTTATTTCGGAGGTTCCGGAGTTGATTGGGGAGCATCATGTTGCATCGATAATAGCAATAATATATATTTAGCAGGTAACACCAATTCAAATTCCGGAATTGCCTCTCCCGGAGCACATCAGATAATCTATGGCGGAGGGCAGGAGGATGGTTTTCTTGCGAAGTTTGACCAGACTGGTTCCAGAATCTGGGGTACTTATTATGGTGGACAATTTATTGATTATGCGAATTCTGTTACAACGGATAAAAACGGAATGGTATTTCTTTGCGGAACGACCTATTCTGATACAGGTATTGCCACTCAGGGATCTTATCAGCAATATAGAATTGACAGCATTACTGCATTTCTTGTAAAATTTGACAGTAACGGAGTCAGGCAATGGGGGACTTATTATGGCAAAAATGACCAAGGTTTTTATTGTGCAATTGATGGTTCAGGAAATATATACTTTAATGGTATTACCAGATCCCTTAATAATATTGCGAGTCCGGGAGCATTTCAGACAATTTATGGTGGAGTTCAGGATGCATATTTGGCAAAATTTACAACCGGAGGCCAGAGGATTTGGGCAACATATTACGGAGGGTCAAACCAGGATTGGGGGCGCGGATGTAATATTGACAGTCTTGGAAATGTATGTTTGGTAGGTAGTACTTTCTCATCTGACGGAATATCAAGCCCGGGATGTTACCAGCCAATAAACAGAGGGAGTGGTGATGCATTTATTGTAAAATTTGATAGCCTGGGACAAAGATTATGGGGTACCTATTATGGCGGTACCAATTTTGACGGGGCTGAAGTTTGTGCATTCGGAGCGGAAAATGATATTTTCATGGTTGGAAATACCTGGTCATTCGATCATATTTCAACACCTGATGCTTATCAGACGGTGTTTGGTGGCGGTTTTGATGATGGACTCCTTGTAAAATTCAATGCTAACGGCGAGCGTCAATGGGGTACGTATTATGGAGGAAGTGGTAGGGATGAGTTCGCAAACTGCATTTATGTTAAGGATGATACGATATACGCAGCAGGAGAAACCTTTTCATCAGATAACATAGCCAGTCAAGGAGCATGGCAGGAAACTTTTGGAGGAGGGACCTATGGAAACCATGATGCTATACTGATCAAGTTTCTTGAATGCTGTCCAGTTGATACGGCCGGTCCGATTACAGGTCCCATCAATGTATGCAGACCGTCGACCGGCGTGAATTACCTGATTCCAAATCTACCCCATGCCGTGACTTATATTTGGACCTTGCCAGCAGGTTTTACCCTAACAAGTGGATCAGGTACATCAGGTATTATGGTAGATATTGGATCTTTAGCAACTTCAGGAAAAATTTGGGTCAAAGGATTGAATAAGTGTGGTGATCCGGGAGATTCGGCTTTCCTGGATATCACGATAAATCAAGCACCGATTCCGATTATTACAGGGCCAAATAATACCTGCGCAGGTCCGGGGCATGTATATCAGACAGATTTCGGAATGACAAATTACCAATGGAATACTTCAGCCGGTGGGATGGTAACATCAGGAGGGTCAACAAATACTGCCACCATCATCTGGAATATTCCCGGCAACCAGCATGTCTATGTGAATTATACCGATGCCAATGGTTGTTCTGCTCAAACTCCAACGGATTTTCCGGTACTGGTCACTTCAAGCCCTGCTGTGAATGTCACTATAGGCAGTACTTCAACCAATGTTTGCGAAGGGACACAGGTTACTTACACGGCATCCCCTTTGAACGGCGGAGGTAATCCAAGCTTTCAATGGCAGGTTAACGGGGTCAATGCAGGAACAAATGCGAATAATTATACCTATGCACCTGCAAATAATGATGTTGTAAGATGCATTCTAACTTCCTCTATCACCGGTTGCATCATGAACAACCCGGATACTTCCAATGCCATAACAATGGTGGTAAACCCTATCCTTCCTGTCAGTGTTTCGATCAGCGCTTCAGCAAATCCTTATTGCCAGGGAGCAACCATTACTTTTACGGCTACACCGACCAATGAAGGAACGTCTCCCCAGTACCAATGGAAAGTGAACGGAGTTAATGCAGGAACAAATAACCCAGTGTATTCATACATTCCTTCTAATGGAGATATCGTATCCTGTGTGCTGAATTCAAGTGTCTCCTGCCCCACGGGAAATCCGGCGGTTTCAAATTCGATCACGATGACCGAAAACACCAACGTCACGGTGAGTGTTACGGTCTCTGCTTCCCAGAACCCGCTCTGTTCCGGGACCAATGTTACATTCACTGCAGCGCCTGTCAATGAAGGCAACGCCCCGGTTTACCAGTGGAAAGTCAATGGAGTTAATGCCGGGACAAACAATTCTGTTTTTTCTTATGTTCCATTAAATGGTGACGTGGTTCTTTGCATTCTAACCTCAAACGCCTCCTGCGCCAGCGGAAATCCTGCCACCTCAAACGCCGTGGCCATGATCGTTAATCCCAATGTGCCGGTGAGTATTACTATATCACCCACTGCAAACCCTGTCTGCGCTGGGACCACAGTGGTCTTCACTGCATATCCGGTAAACGAAGGAACATCCTCAGTTTATCAGTGGAAAGTCAATGGTACTAATGCCGGGATCAACAGCATAACGTATTCCTATATTCCTGCAAATGGCGATATTGTTACTTGTGTTCTTACCTCAAACGCTGTTTGTCCCACAGGAAATCCCTCTACCAGCAACAGCATTACCATGACGGTCAACCCAAACCTGCTTGTAGGTATATCCATAGCTGCATCAGCAAATCCTTTCTGTTCAGGAAGCTTAGTAACGTTTAACGCAACACCAGCCAATGAAGGAACATCACCTCAATTCCAATGGAAAGTGAACGGGACCAATGCCGGGACAAATAGCAATATCTATACCTATAACCCGGTGAATGGTGATGTAGTTACTTGTTTGCTCACCTCCAATCTGCCTTGTACCCAAAATAATCCAGCCACGAGCAATACGGTAACCATGATTGTCAATAACGCTCTTCCTGCAGGAATATCCATCACAGCCAATCCTAATCCCTTCTGCCCGGGCACAACTGTCAACTATAATGCAACACCGGTCAATGGAGGTACAGCCCCGGTATACCAGTGGAAAGTTAACGGGACTAACCAGGGAAGCAATTCTCCAAATTATTCCTACGCCCCCCAGGTTGGTGACAGCGTGCGTTGTATCCTCACTTCCAATCTTTCCTGCGTGACCAATAACCCGGCCTCCTCCAGCAAAATCGTAATGAGTAGCCTGCCGGTTCCATTAGTATCCTTTCCTCTATGCTTTGACAGTATCACCACAGTGAATGCAGCTGCATACCAACTCAAAGGTGGTGTACCGCTAGGCGGGACTTACTCGGGCCCCGGGGTTAACTCATCCACCGGCATATTCACTCCATCACTGGCAGGAACAGGAACAAAGACCATCACGTATTCCTACACCAATATGTATTCGTGCAGCGCTTTGATGAGCAGGAATATCATCGTACAGGCTTTTCAATCATTTACCTGCGGGCAAAACCTGACCGATATCCGGGATAACAAAGTCTATCCTACAATCCAGCTTGGAACCCAGTGCTGGATGCAGAAGAACCTGAATTACGGAATATCCATTCAGGGAACAACAGAACAGACCGATAATTGTACGAATGAAAAATACTGCTATTCCGATAATGCAGCAAATTGCTCTCTTTACGGAGGGTTGTATCAGTGGGATGAACTCATGGCATATACCAATATACCCGGAGTCCAGGGACTTTGTCCGTCAGGATGGCATGTACCCACAAAGGTTGAATGGAATGTTCTGTTCACCTTTTACCAGGAACAATCATTGGCTGGCAAACCACTTCAGGACTCAATCTTTAATGGCTTCAGAGCCAAAGAAAGCGGCATTGTTTACAGCAATTTGACCTGGAAGTTCCAGGGATTCGCAACCATCTATTGGACTTCAAATTCCTATGGTGCTATCAAAGCTTTATCCCATGGGATGAACCTTCAGAATTTCTCGGTTTCAGATTACTATTCGAATCGCTCGAATGCATTTGCCGTGAGGTGTTTGAAGGATTAAATATCAACCGCTGAATCGATATTTTACATTTGTAAGTAATCCTGAACCTGCCTCACGGATTTAATTTGATCAAATTCTTTTACCTTTGTATAAATGTAATCCGGATGTCACCTACTATTCTCCTGGTCGGGAAATACAGGTTCTTCTTCAACATCGCGAGGAAATGCGTAAACATGTTCATGTAGCCACTGCTGACGGGACAGCAAAAATCTGGCTTGAACCCGTAATTGCCTTAACCGATTTTTATAATCTGGACACGCATGAACTTACTGAAATAATTCAAATTATCGAGGAGCATAAAAATGAGTTTATCGAAAAATGGGACCATCACTTCGGATTGTAAACTCACAAGCATCAATGATTTGGGGTTGTGGATTCTGATTGATGATAAGGAATATTTTATTCCTTTTAAGGATTATCCCGGATTCAGAGAATCTTCTCTTGATCAGATTTTTAAAATCCGTTATTACCCATCCGGACAATTATCATGGGAGGAACTTGATATTGATATAGACCTTAAAGCATTATCCGAACCCGAATCATTCCCTTTGATTTTCCGTCACTAATGGATTCATCATCTCATCCGTATCAAGTGATTGCATGAAGGTTTTGCTAAAAAATATCAGAATCTTATCACCCTTTCATTTTCACCCGATATCTCCAGCCTTACAGTACCCTCGGGCAGGAGATCCTCGGCCAGTTCAGGCCATTCGATAAAACAATAGGAACCGGAGTAAATATAGTCCTCGTATCCTATATCGAACACCTCGTCAATCTTGTTGATGCGGTAAAAATCAAAGTGAAAAACCGATTCACTGCCCTTGGTTTTATATTCATTGATAATTGAAAAAGTCGGGCTCTGAACTTCATCGACCACATCCAGTTTGTGGCATAATTCCTTTATGAGAGTAGTCTTTCCCGCCCCCATCCTGCCGTAGAGAGCGAAGACCCGGGAATCGGGGAAGGCATCCAGTATCTTACTGGAGACCTCGGGGAGGGATTCTAAAGTAGAGGTCAGAACCATCATCAGAAGATTGGGAATAATCGAATACTCGAATAACGAATGCTGAATTTTGAATGAAAAGTAAAATGAGAGCCCCCCATTTTTTCTTTTTATATTAATTCTTAATTCAAATTTCGTTATTCGATTATTCGAGTATTCATTTTATTTTATTTTCTTTTCAGCTGCACCACCGGAACAAGCATCTCTTCCATCGAAATGCCTCCGTGCTGGAAAGTGTCGCGGTAATAATTCACGTAATAATTGTAATTATTAGGGTAAGCAAAGAAATCGTAATTGCGGCAGAACACAAACGATGAGCTCACGTTCCCCCTGGGGAGGAAAGCATCGGCAGGGTTACGAACTTCAAACGCCTCGTTTTTCTCAAACTTCAGGGCTCTCCCTGTCTTGTAACGCAGGTTGGTGTTGGTATTCTTGTCGCCCAGCACTTTTACAGGATTGCTCACACGGATGGAACCATGATCGGTAGTAATGATAAGATTCACATCTTTTTCACCCAGCCACCTGATGATCTCGTAGAGTGGTGAATGCTGGAACCAGCTGACTGTAATCGAACGGTAAGCCTTTTCATCGTCGGCAAGCTCCTTGATGATCTCCATCTCGGTGCGGGCATGCGATAGCATATCCACGAAATTGTATACAATGAAGTTCAGCTTGTTAACCATGAGGTTGGGAAGCAACTCAACCAGCTTCTTCCCGTAGGTCTGGTTCAGCACCTTGTAATATGAATACTTCACATCCCTGCCGTATCTCTTTAAAAGCTCGCCGAGAAGTTCCGATTCAAAATTGTTTTTCGAGCCTTCCTCATCCTCATTGACCCAGTACTTCGGATACTTGCGCTCGATTTCAGTTGGAAGAAGACCTGCAAACAGAGCGTTCCTTGCATATTGGGTCACGGAGGGCAGGATACTGTAATAGATATCCTCATTCTCAACCCTGAAACCCTCTTCAAAGAAAGGCTGTAATATCTTCCATTGGTCATAGCGGAGATTGTCAACCAGGATCACGAACACCGGCTTGTTTTCATCCATTACCGGGAAAACCTTTTCCTTGATCAGATTATGCGACTGTATAGGCCTCGGGTTGACCTTACCATGCAGCCAGTCAAGGTAATTCCTTTCGATAAACTTTGAGAACATCTGATTAGCCTCATTTTTCTGCATTTGAAGGACCTGCTGCATGCCTTCGTCCATCGACTTTTCAAGCTTCAGTTCCCAGAAAATGATCTTCTTATAGATCTCCTTCCATTCCTCGAAATTCAGTCGGTTGCTGATCTCCATTCCGATATTCCGGAATTCCTGCTGGTACTGGAAATTCGTTTTCTCGCTGACGAGCTTCTTATTTTCCAGGTTCTTTTTAAGGCAGAGCAGTATCTGGTTCGGTTTCACCGGTTTTATCAGGTAATCGGCAATATTTGAGCCGATGGCATCTTCCATGATGGCTTCCTCCTCGCTCTTGGTGATCATGACAACCGGTAGCCCCGGCTGAATCTCCTTGATCTTCATCAGGGTCTCGATGCCTGATAATCCGGGCATCTGCTCATCCAGGAAAACAATATTAAAAGCCTGTGTTTTGATCAGGTCAAGTGCATCATGACCGCTGTTCACTGTCGACACATCATATCCCTTGTCCCTGAGAAAAATAATATGCGGTTTTAAAAGGTCAATTTCATCGTCAACCCACAATATGCTAGCGTTATCCATGTTATTACTTTGTTTTAATGACTGCGGATGAGGTGCTGCCAGACTTCAGTCAGATTTTCTTCCGTGTTAAGTATAAATGTCGTAAGTTTGCTTTTATTGTGGCCCTGTCCGTAATTTAGCATTCTTTTAACAAATTTAATGAATTTCCGGACAATCAATAAGATAAAAACCATCAACGACCCGGTTTACGGGTTCATCACCATCCCTTCGGAACTGGTGTACGATATCATGGATCATCCCTGGTTCCAGCGCCTCCGCCGGATCAAACAGCTTGGGCTGACCAATTATGTTTACCCTTCGGCTCACCATACCCGTTTTCAGCATGCTCTTGGCGCAATGCACCTGATGAGGCAGGCCGTCGGGGTATTGAGATCCAAAGGCATTCCAATAGAACCCGAAGAAGCAGAAGGACTGGGCATAGCCATCCTCCTTCATGATATAGGCCATGGCCCCTTTTCACATACCCTGGAACAGTCGATAGTAAAAGGGCTTTCGCACGAGGATATTTCCGATATGTTCATCGAAGGGCTGAACAGGCAGTTTGACGGGAAACTGGAACTCGCAAGGAAGATTTTCAGGGATAAATATGAAAAGAAATTCCTTCACAAACTCGTATCAAGCCAGCTTGATATGGACCGCCTCGACTACCTCTCGCGCGACAGTTTTTTCACCGGGGTTGCAGAAGGGACTATTAATACCGACCGTATTATCAATATGCTCACGGTTTGTGATGACGAGCTGGTGGTTGAAGCCAAGGGAATCTATTCAATTGAAAAATTCATTATCGCCCGCAGGCTGATGTACTGGCAGGTATACCTGCATAAAGCAGTGCTTGCAGCCGATCAGATGCTTGTGAGTATTTTAAAAAGGGCCAAATGGCTAGGCAGAACCGAGAAAGACATCCCTGCCACCCCGGCTTTAAGATATTTCCTCACCAACGATATTGGCAGGGAGGAATTTTTAACGGACCCCGCCTGCCTTGAACGTTTTGCCCTGCTCGATGATTTCGATGTGGTCACTGCCATCAAGCTCTGGATGGACCATCCCGACAAGGTTCTTTCAATGCTCTGCCGCAGCCTGATCAACCGCCACCTCTTCCGTATGGAGATAAGGAATGAAGCCTTTGAAGAAGATTATGTCAACAGGATCAGGGAAGCCACGGCCCTTAAATACGGTCTTGACCAGCAGGAATTGGCTTTCTTCGTGAATACCGATGTGGTCACGAACCATGCATACAATCCACGCCACGACAAGATCCTGATACGTACCGGGGATAACGGACTGCGGGATGTGGCCACCGCTTCGGAGCAACTTGATATTGCCGTGTTGTCGACCACTGTAAGCAAGCATCTCCTGAGCTATCCGAAAGATATAAAGATCTGATTTACAGTCTAATAGAAAAATCAAAAAGGCTTATTCAAAAAAAAATGATAAATTTGCCCCCCATTAATACAAAACAATGGAGTTCAGTGCTCAGCAAATAGCCGGATTCCTCAACGGCGTTGTTGAGGGTAAACCTGAAACCAGGGTATCAAATCTTTCAAAGATTGAAGATGGCAGCGAAGGTACAATGACTTTCCTGGCTAATCCCAAGTATACCCCGTTTGTCTATACAACAAAGGCATCCATTATCGTAGTGAGTAAAGATTTTACTCCTTCGCAGGAAGTCAAAGCAACACTTATCCGCGTTGACGATCCTTACCAGAGCTTTGCGAAGCTTCTGGCGATGTTCGACAGCATGAGCAAAGGAAAGAAAGAGGTTTCATCCCTTGCTTTCATTTCAGGGTCTGCCACGACCGGCAAGGACCTGTCGATAGGAGCATTCAGCGTTATCGGGGAGAATGCCGTCATCGGCGACAAGGTGAACATTTATCCCCAGGTCTATATAGGCAATAATGTTAAGATAGGGAACAACTGCATTTTTTACCCTGGTGTTAAGATATACCATAATTGTGTGATTGGAAACGACTGTATACTGCATTCTGGGGTGATCATAGGTTCTGACGGATTTGGCTTTGCTCCCCAGAGTGAAAAAGACTATGTGAAGCTTCCCCAGCTTGGAAATGTGATTCTTGAAGACTTCGTTGAAATTGGCTCAAACACCACGGTTGACCGTGCCACACTGGGTTCTACAATTATCCGCAGGGGAGTGAAGCTGGATAACCTTATCCAGGTCGCCCACAACGTGGAAATAGGCGAAAACACAGTGATCGCCGCACAAACCGGCATTTCAGGTTCAAGCAGGATCGGAAAGAATTGCATGATTGCAGGCCAGGTCGGGATCATCGGCCATATCACTATTGCCGATAATGTTAAGATAGGCGCCCAGTCGGGCATTGGAGGATCAATAACCGAAGAAGGCGCAATCGTCATGGGATCACCGGCTATCGACGCTAAGAAAACAAGGAGAAATTACATCCATCTTGCACACCTTGATGACATCGTAAAAAGGATCAATCATCTTGAGAAGTTGCTGAAAGATCATAAAGAGTAAATTGAATCAGGATTCATGAGTGAAAAACAGAGAACGATAAAGTCACCCGTAAGCGTTTCAGGCACAGGCCTTCATACCGGCCTTGAAGTTACGCTCACCTTTAACCCTGCACCTCCTAACCACGGAATTAAATTCAGACGCACCGACCTTGAAAATAGCGTGATCGTTGATGCCGATGTTGACCTGGTGGTTGATACATCCCGCGGGACCAGCATAGAGTTTGAAGGATCGAGGTTCGACACCATCGAGCATGTGATGGCAGCGCTTACCGGGCTGGAGATCGACAATGTGCTCATCGAGATGAACCAGAGTGAAACCCCTATTCTTGACGGAAGTTCCAGGTTTTATGTTGAAGCCCTCAGTGAGGTGGGAACTGTTGAACAGAACGCGCTCAGGACTTATTTCGAGCTGAAAGAGATCATCACTTATACCAACCCTGAAAAAAAGGTTGAGATGATCGCCATGCCGTCGAAAGATTATCGTTTATCGGTAATGATAGATTATGAATCAAAAGTGTTGCATTCCCAGAACGCCACCCTGAACGACATCCGCAAATTCAAGGATGAGATCTCAAAATGCAGGACCTTTGTTTTCCTTCATGAGATGGAATACCTGCTCAACAACAACCTGATCAAGGGAGGCGACCTGAGCAATGCCATTGTGTTCGTAAACAGGGCTGTTTCAAAGGAAGAGCTGGATCACCTGGCAGGTATCTTCCACAAGCCCAAGGTGGAAGTGCTTCCCAGTGAAGGGATCCTGAACACCCTTGACCTTCAGTACCCGAATGAACCGGCCCGTCATAAACTGTTGGATGTGATAGGCGACCTGACGCTTGTGGGGATGCCTATCAAGGCCCATATCATTGCATCAAGACCGGGCCATTATTCAAATGTTCAGTTTGCAAAACTCATCAAGAAGCACATCAAGAAAGAGAAAAAACATCACGATGTCCACAAATTCGATCTTACCAAAACTCTGTATGATGTAAACCAGATCCAGAAGATGCTCCCCCACCGTTTCCCTTTCCTTCTCATCGACCGCATTATTGAGATGGGCAGCGATTACGTGGTAGGCCTTAAGAATGTGACAATGAATGAGCCCTTCTTTGCAGGACATTTTCCCCAGGAACCCGTTATGCCAGGCGTTTTGCAGATCGAAGCGATGGCCCAAACCGGGGGAATCCTCATGCTCAGCACCGTGGAAGACCCTCATAACTACAACACCCTTTTCGTCAAAATAGAAAATGTGAAATTCAGAAGCAAAGTTGTGCCAGGCGACACCCTGATTTTCTATAACAGGCTCTCTGCACCGATAAGACGTGGGCTCATCTCAATGAAAGGCATGGCCTATGTAGGAAACACACTGGTGATGGAAGCAGAAATGATGGCACAGATAACCCGAAAATAAATCCCCATGAACCAACCCCTTGCATATGTAAATCCCCAGGCCAAGATCGCGCCCAACGTGGTGATTGAACCCTTTGTTACCATCGACAAGAACGTGATCATCGAAGAAGGCACCTGGATAGGTCCAAATGTAACCATCATGGAAGGTGCCAGGATAGGCAAGAACTGCAGGATTTTCCCGGGTGCTGTTATTTCGGCAATACCCCAGGACCTGAAGTTCGGGGGCGAAGATACCATTGTAAGGATTGGGAACAACACCACCATCCGCGAGTATGTTACAGTAAACCGCGGAACCAAGGCCAGCTATGAGACCGTGATCGGCGACAACTGCCTGCTGATGGGGTATGTGCATATCGCCCATGATTGCGTGGTTGGAAACAATGTAATTCTGGGCGGCTATTCGGGCCTTGCCGGGCATATTACCATAGATGACTGGGCCATACTCGGAGGCGTGGTGGCAGTGCACCAGTTCGTGCATATCGGCGCCCATTCCTTTATCGGGGGCGGATCAGGTGTGAGCAAAGACGTTCCTCCATACACTAAGGCCGCCAGGGAGCCGCTGTCGTATGTAGGGGTGAATTCCATCGGCCTTCGCCGCAGGGGGTTCAGCAGTGAAATGATAAATAATATCCAGGACATATACCGCTATATTTTTGTCAAGGGGTACAACGTTTCAAAAGCCGTGTCTATCATTGAAGCTGAGATGCCTGTTACCCCCGAACGTGACGAGATCCTTTCATTCATAGCGAATTCATCCAGGGGCATTATGAAAGGCCTTTCAAGGCGCAAATCTTCCGACTAACAGGAATCTTCTTCATGAATATTTATCTGGATGGCATAGGGAAAAAATTCAACACGGAGTGGATATTCCGTAATCTTACCCTGGACATCCGCAGCGGTGAAACCACTGCCATACTTGGCCGTAACGGCTCAGGCAAATCTACCCTCCTCCAGATCATTGCTGGCAGTATTCATCCTACCTCCGGGAAGATGAGGTATGAATCGGAAGGCCGTGACATTCCCGATGAGCTTATATTCAGGCAGCTTGCAATGGCAGCACCTTACCTGGAAATCATTGAAGACTTCACATTGGATGAAATGCTGGATTTTCATTTTTCATTCAAGTCATACCTGCCAGGGTTTAATGCTGAAACTGTGAAGGACATCCTTGACCTGAAGGTCAGACAATCCAAAGTGATCAGGCAATATTCCTCAGGCATGAAACAAAGGGTGAAACTGGCCCTGGCCTTTTTCAGCAATGTTCAGATGCTGCTGCTGGATGAGCCACTGATGAACCTCGACAAAGCGGGCATGGAATGGTACCTGCAGCTGGTGAAACTCTATGCAGGCAAACGCACGCTCATCATCTGTTCGAACCAGCATGACCAGGAGTCGGGCTTCGCGGCAAAGGTCATCAGCATCGAAGATTACAAGTCCTGATAACACTCGCATATCACACCGCCTCATTCGCTCGCATCTTTGCATCGCGGCATTCGCTCACTTCTTCACACCGCTGCTACAGTTCGCGGGTTCCCCATTTCATCTCTGATACCACATTTTCCTCACATTGCTTCGCAATCCGCTCACCTGATGCAGCTTGTGTGAACAGTTCGCTGCATTTGATGCCGCTCATGCAAAATACTTCGCTTATTAAAATTTCGCTTTTCGCTTTTCGCTTTTTCTCAACTTTTTTATTTCGCTACTTCGCTACCTCGCTACTACGCTATTTGATTTTTTCTTACCTTTGCACCCTTATTTTATAATAAATCAATTCATTACAATTTATGGCTACAACAGCAGATATCAGGAATGGCCTGGTCATCGACTTCAACAACGATCTCTATACCATCGTGGAATTTCAGCATGTCAAACCCGGCAAAGGCCCTGCATTTATCCGCACCAAGCTCAAGAGCCTGAAGAGCGGAAGAGTCATTTCAAACACCTTCGACTCAGGGGTGAAAATCGATATCGCCCGCGTTGAACGCCGTAAATACCAGTTTCTTTTCAAAGATCATTCAGGTTACCATTTCATGCACCTGGAAACCTATGAACAGATCTTTCTCGAAGAGGGGATTATCAATGCCCCCCAGTATCTTAAGGAAGGTCAGGAGGTTGAGATCGTGTTTCATGCCGATACCGAGACTCCTCTGTCATGCGACCTCCCTCCTTTTGTAATCCTGAAAGTCACTTATACCGAACCCGGGCTTCGTGGAAATACTGCCACGAACACCCTGAAGGATGCAACAGTTGAGACCGGAGCCAAAGTTCGTGTCCCTCTGTTTATCGATACCGATGAGATCATCAAAGTCGATACAAGGATAGGCGAATACGCCGAAAGAGTGAAAGGATAAGTTCAAACGCATATCGAACAACTTTACACAAGCCATACTGTAATGAGCGAAACACGTCACACAAGCCGCATCAGGTGCAAGGAGCGAACCAAAACTGGTTGGATTACACGACTCGCATTCGTGAGCGACACAGCCACCGTAGCGGTGGTGTGACGTGTGAGTAACAGACGCAGCAACCGTAGCGGCGTTGTGAAGTTGCGAGCGAAATTAAAAAATACATTTTATGAAGTTTCCGAAACCTCTCCAGCTTTCAGAAGTAGCTTCAATCATAGGCGCCCGCATGATCGGCGAGCCCGGGTTCATGGTCGAAGGCATCAACGAGATCCATATGGTCCAGGGCGGTGACCTCACTTTCGTTGACCATCCGAAGTATTACAATAAAGCCCTGAATTCCGCAGCAACAACAATACTCATCAACAAGGAAGTTGAATGCCCTGTAGGGAAAGCCCTTCTGATCCACGAAAAACCTTTCGACGCCTACGTTTCGCTGGCTACCAGGTTCATGCCTTTCGAAAAAGCAATTGCCGCGATAAGCCCTTCGGCTGTCATCGGCGAAGGAACAGTAATACAACCGGGTGCTTTTATCGGGAACCATGTGAAGATCGGGAAGAACTGCATCATCCATGCCAATGCAAGCATCTATGACTATACCGAGATCGGAGATGATGTGATCATACACTCCGGGGCAGTCCTGGGTGCCGACGCCTACTATTTCCAGCGCAGGCCCGAAGGCTGGAAAAAACTTGAGTCCTGCGGTAAAGTTGTCATCGGAGATAAAGTCGAGATAGGTGCTTCAACTACCATCGACAGAGGTGTTTCAGGCGATACCACCATCAGCTTCGGCACCAAGATCGACAATCATGTCCAAATAGGTCATGATACTTTTATTGGGCAGCATTGTCTGATCGGGGCATTCAGCGCGATTGCCGGCGTGACACGGATTGAAGATGAGGTCATCCTCTGGGGAAGGGTACTTATCAATAAAGACCTGGTTATCGGAAAGAAAGCCATCCTCCTTGCCAATACCGGGACGGAAAGGTCCCTCGAAGGCGGGAAAACCTATTACGGTATCCCTGCGCAGGAAGCCCGCAAAGCCTGGAGAGAGATAGCTGCAATCAAGCAATTACCAGACCTTATCAGGAAACTGGGCAAATAAACACCCGTGAATTATTCTTGCTGTTGCTTCTGCGGAAGGTAAAAAAGGTCGAAGGTGACCAGTATCGCCATGAATCCCCATACCGGGACGGAAGCCTTGTCGGTATCCAGAAAATTGTTCATCAGCCCGTGAAAGTAATAAGTGATCAGGCCCAGCATTATTGCGAGAGTCATCATCCTGATCTCCTTTTCCTTTGACCTGCGGTAAACTCTCATTGCCACTACAATGGAATAAATGAAGAGAGTGAACACGATCAATGTACCCAGAATGCCCTGCTCGGCAAGAGGTCCGATGTATTCACTATGGGAATTACCCCGGTCGCCGGCATTTGTGCTGATCAATGTCTTTTCCTCGGAACTCTGGTAAGGTGCATATTCGAACTGGTATGTACCAGGTCCCCACCCGAATACCGGTCTTTCCCTGAACATCCTGATCGCGGAAGCCCATCGGTTTAAGCGTTCCAGGTTGCTGGCATCGGTGGATATGTTCGACATGGACTGAACGTGTTCCATGAAATTACCGGAGGTTCCCTGTTTGTTCTTGGACAAGGAATCCAGAATTTCGAAACTGAAGACATAAAATATCAGCCCGCCTAACAGCACCGAAAATACTATATACTTGAATTTAATCCTGAATAGAATTACCAGGTAAACTGCCAAGGCTATGACAAGGCTAATCCAGGCAGCCCGGCAGTATGAAAGGTAAAGCGCCATCAGCAGAAACATCAGGACGATAAGGGCAAAGAACCTGACGAAACGTGTATAGGACGAGGTAAACGTGAACCCGACAAAAACAGGAACAAACATAGCCAGGATTGCTCCATAAGCCGTATGGTCGTTGTAGAACGGGGTCATCACCCAATGCCCTGCATTTTCCTCGAAAGCCCAGAGTGAATGCTGGTAGGTCGTGTAAATAATTACAATGACCAGGGGGATGGCATACAGCCAGATGAACAGGCGGATGTTCTGCCTTTTCTTGAATAAATGAATGGTAAAGACATAAAAAGGAATGACAAACCACAGCCTTGCCAGTAAAAACTTGAACGAGACCAATGGGAACTGGCTGGTGATAGAGGTTAACAGCATCCAGAGCAACTGGAACCCAATAATCAGTGTCATTGGATGCCTCCACATCTTCGGGTCAAAATTATTCTCGTAGCAAAGTTTCAGGATAAACAGCAGCAGCACCCCGAACATAAGAGGTTCTGTCGGCAGGGAAATACCCACATTGAATTCAAACTGCGTGATGTTTACTGCCAGAGGTGTGAAAAAGGTGATCAGCAGCAAAACATAATCAACCCGGTAAAAGAAAATATAAAGTATAACCAGCCCCAGAGGGATAAAGAGCGTATAGTAAATATTACGGTAAACCATGTATGCATTCAGCAGAATAAACAATCCGCTGATCGCATAAAAAAAAGTATACCTGAAATTTTCTCCTTTCAGGTAGCTTTTTATTTCATCTATTTTAGCCCTGCTTAGCGGCATTCAGGGAATTTTTCTTCCTGTTTTCAATGATCCCGATAATAATGACTGAAAGAAACAGTGCTGCCAGGGTTGACCCTAACACAATGAGCCAACGCACCGGGAACGACTTTTTGTCGGCCGGGAAGGGTTTGCTCAGCACATTTGCATGAGTATAATTCCTGTTGTAATCCATCAGAGCCCTGTCGGCATCCAGTTTGAGTGTAGCAAGAGCTTCTGACTCGGAACGCATCATTTCGCCAAGCTTCAGCATCTCCCCCCCGTGTTCCTCAAGGTTGTGTTTGTATTTCTGAACCTCGCTGCTTCCCTTGTTCGAGAAATAAGCACGCATTACCTCCCTGGTCTGGCCTTCATACTCCAGAACGCCGAACTTCGTTCCAAGGGCAACAGCCTCTTTGCTGAGGGAGTCCATGTATTTCTGCTTCTTGTCCATGATGAAATTGTAGTTTTCAACTACTTCACCAAATTTTTCCTTATGCAGCCCTCTTACTTTCATATTGTAATACTTGATGATGGCTGATGTCATGTCGCAGGCTATTTTCGGATCCGGGTCAACAACTTCAATTTCTATGGCTTCATTCGGGGTTTTACCAACCCTTACCCTCTGTTCCCAGTACCATACCATGGTGCTCATGAAATACTCATAGGTAGAATCAATTCCCCAATGTTTCGGAAGATTGAATTTATGTATCACGCTGTCGCGGATGTCCCGTGACTGCAGCATCTGTAACATCTGCTCAGTTTCGTTCTCAGTAGAGTACGGGGAGATGTTCGATGGATAAACAACGGCATATGACTTGTACAAAGGTGTAATAAAAATAGGGCTCGAGAACAATACCGAGAGCAGGATTGCTGCAACAACAATGGCAACCAGGTGGTACTTCCATTTGATAATAATATCAAGCAGCTTTGCATTATTAAAGAAGTTATCCATATATCTGAAATTTATCTTTTGATCTTGTTTTATTATGACTGTCCCAGTTGGAAATTCTTGTGTGTGTTATATGCATTTATTTTTTCCATCACCATGATCACGATCACTGCCAGGAATAAGGCTGACACGGTCGACACCAGCATGATCAGCCAGCGCATAGGGTAGGATTTCCTTTCGGCTTTATATGCATCGCTGACTACAAATTTCACAGGCAGACTTGTTTCAGCATCGACTTTCGCTTCCTTGTATTTGGTCTGTAACAGGGTGAGCTGTTCGGTCTTGAATTCAAGAGCACTTTTTAGCGACATGTAAACTCCACCGTATTTCCCGAGCACATCAAGCTTCTTCTGAAGGGCGGTTTGTGCATTTCGGTTTCCGCTGGTGATGGCACCAGCCAGTGCCTGGTTCAGCACCTCCGACTGGTATTCCACGTCATTTATTCCGAGGGATCCCAGTTTTACAAGTGAGTCAACAATATTATTCTTTTCTTTCAGCAGGTCATTGTATTCCTGCTCTACGATCTGGAGTCCCTTGACTGAACGCTGCCTTTGCATTTCGTTTTTCACTGTATCAAGCAGGGATGAAATACCGTTGGCGATGTCGGCTGCAAGCTGGGGATTCTCGTCAAAAACAGTGATCTGCACAGCCATGAATTCGGTACGGCGGAAGCTTATATTTTCTTCGTACTCCTTGTATAGTTTGGAATACTTGAAATCTGCGGATGTGTCGATCCTGTAATGCTGCATCAGGTGGAACTTATAAATGATGCGGTCACGGATGCGGCTGGAATTAAGTATCTGCAAAAGCTGTTCAGCCTGCTCCTGCTCCCCTATTTCGACCAGGTCCTGGCCTTTGGAATACTGCGAACTGAGCAGGGCTTTTGAAATGGAATTAGTACTGGCAGGGAACATGATCACCGTCGATTTGAATTTCGGGGTAATAAACCAGGGAAGGGAGAAAAACCAGGAACCAAAAAGGGCGCTAAGCATAACAATGAACAATGGTTTTCTCCATTTATAGAGAAATATCACCAGGTTGGAAGAATTGAATTCTTCCGTCTTCTTTTCGAAACCGTCCATAGAGATGGGGGATGAAATTTGTTTCAAAGGTAGGCAAAATTAACAAAACAACAAGAACCCCGACAGCTAAGGTTATCAGCTCTCGGTTCTCAGTATCCTTAGCAGTGAACTTACACTCCACAGCCTTAATGTTAAGGCGAGCACGACAGATGCCAGGATCATCAGGAGGAACCCTCCCATCCAGCTCAGATGTTCGGGTATAAAAGGGATATGGACATGAAAAATGCGGGACAGCATGTTAAACATGGCGACTCCTATGACATATAGCAAAAGTGTAAAAACGTATCTGAAATTCAGTTTCATTTTAAAAACCTTCACAGCAAGAATGACCTCCACAACTGCGGTAGTAAACTGTGTGATCAGGCTTGAATAAGCCGAGCCTATGGCCAGCATCTTCGGGATCATGATCACATTGCCGAAAAAGTTGATCAGCAACCCGCAGCATGCAATAATATTTAGTTCTTTAAGATTTCCGTTTGCAGTGAGCAGTGTTCCGAAAATATAAGTAGTTGATACTGCCACGAATCCTCCCATCAGTACCTGAAACACATTGGCCGAATCCTGTATATGGGTGTTATAGAGCAGCGACATCAGTTCAACACTGTAAAAATATGATCCGATGGCAACCAGGATAGCTGGTGTGATGATCATGGTAAACGCCATCTTTACCATGTGTTCAATATTCTCCTTATGCTTGATCATCCTCGAAAAAACAGGGATCAGCAATACCGAGAACAGGTAAGCTATCATGTTCACTGCATCGAATATCCTGAAACCGGAGGCATATATACCGGCCTGCTGGTTCCCTTTTGTCTTGTCAAGAAGACTTTCAAGCATGACAGGATCCAGCCTGTTGTAGAATGTCATAAATAATACAAGGAGGGCAAAGGGAGCGCTTTGCTTCATGATCATCAGGAAGAACGGCCAGTTCCAGTTCAGCCTTCTGAACTTTGCTTTCCTGATTACTATCGCCAGTGCTGTAAGTGCTGTAAGCGCATAAGCCGCAGTCTGGGAATAAACAAACCATTCTATTTTGAACGGAGTGGTTGTAACATGGCCCCAGATCAGGACTCCGCAGAAAATGATCATGAGCAGCCGGTCAAGCACCGAAAGAACGCTGTCGGTTTTAAACATCAGCAATCCCGAAATATTGGACCTGAGGTAAAGTATGAATGAGATCAGGAACTGGTTAAGCGCCAAAACACCAAGAATTTTCAGCTGATCAGGATTATATTTCCAGAAAGCGACGAAGAAAGTCACTGCCAGGTATAAAAATCCAAGAAGAATCTTCATCAGCAGAATACCTGAAAAATGCTTGCTCAGCAGGTGATGATTCTGGGCAATATTCCTGTTATTAAAGTTTGTTATGCCCAGGTCAAGCAAAATGTTGAAAAGAAATGAAAAATTGAAAACAACGAAGTAGAAGCCGAAAGCCTCTACTCCCACAAGGTTTTGTACGGTCCTGTCAATACCAAAGACCCAGAAAGGCTTGATAAGCAGATTCAGGAATAACAGGAAACCGAGGTTTGTTAGGAATTTCCGACGCATCTGTTTTCAATTTTCCTGTTCCCGCGGGAAAAATTTCAGGAACAATCATTGAAAAATATTATGATATTTGTGACAAAGTTAAACAATTCAATGAATATTGCCGTCAATACCCGGCTGCTGATCAGAAACAGGCTGGAAGGAATAGGCTGGTTTACCTATGAATCTCTTAAGAGAATTACAAGCCAGCATCCCGAGCATCGTTTCTATTTCATTTTTGACCGTGAGTACAATGAGGAGTTTCTGTTTTCCGACAATGTTACACCGGTCATACAGTATCCCCATGCGCGGCATCCTTTCCTGTATTACTTTTGGTTTGAGATCACGTTACCGGCCCTGTTCAAAAAGCTGAAGCCAGATCTCTTCCTTTCTCCCGACGGTTATCTTTCGCTTAAGACCGACGTAAAGTCAATGGCAGTTTTCCATGACCTGAATTTCGAGCATTATCCTCAGGACCTTCCATTCTGGACACGGAAATATTACCGGTATTATTTTCCTAAATATGCAGCCAGGGCAACGAGGATAGCCACTGTTTCCGAATATTCAAAAGAGGATATTGTCAAACAATATCATGTTGACCCTGCCAAGATCGACGTGGTATACGACGGGTACAATGAAGCTTACCATCCTCTCAGTGATGAAGAAAAGAAAAAGACCAGGCAGGAGTATTCCGAGGGCTGCCCGTACTTTGTATTTATTGGTTCCCTGCATCCCAGGAAGAACCTGGCCAACCTGTTCCGGGCTTTCGACCTGTTTAAAAAATCAAATCCATCCCACGTAAAACTTCTGATTGTAGGAGCAAAAAAATGGTGGACCAGCGAAATTGACCTGGCATTCCAGGAAATGGTCTTTTCGGATGATGTGGTCTTTATCGGAAGGCTTGAAATTAACGAGCTGGTAAGCGTGCTGGGGTCAGCCCTTGCCCTGACCTATGTATCTTATTTCGAGGGCTTCGGCATCCCAATTGTTGAGGCTTTCCGCTGTGAAGTCCCGGTGATCACCTCCAGGGTTACATCCATGCCCGAGGTTGCCGGTGATGCAGCCCTTTTCGTGGATCCTTTCAGTCCGGAAAGCATTTCCGACGCCTTATACAAGATAGCTAATTACTCAAGCATCCGCGAAGACCTTATCGTACGTGGCCGAAGGAGGCAGGATATCTTTAACTGGCAGAAAACTTCCGACCGCCTTTGGGAATCAATAGAAAAGGCTCTTAAATCCTGATCGTCTATGCAAATCCTGTTACTTGGTTCAGGAGGGAGGGAACATGTCCTGGCCTGGAAAATTACGCAAAGCCCCCTGCTGAAGAAACTTTTTATAGCCCCGGGTAATGCCGGCACTTCCGCATGCGGCGAGAATGTTCCTCTAAACGTCAATGATTTCGACGGCATCAGGAAGTTTGTGCTTGACAAAGGAATTAACATGCTGGTTGTCGGTCCCGAAGACCCTCTGGTGAAAGGGATCCATGATTTTTTCCTTGCCGATCCGTTGCTGAATAAAATACCTGTAATCGGCCCGCTTGCAAACGCCGCAGCCCTTGAAGGCAGCAAAGATTTCGCAAAACAATTCATGATCAGGCACGGGATTCCCACTGCAGCATATAAGACTTTCGATGCAACGAATCTTGAGGAAGGCTATGCCTTTATCCGGTCCCTGCAACCACCGTATGTACTTAAAGCCGACGGACTGGCTGCAGGCAAAGGAGTGGTGATCTGCCCTGACGAATCATCAGCCCTGAATGAATTTACTGCCATGGTGAGGGACTCCAAGTTCGGCCATGCATCAGAAAAAGTGGTGGTGGAAGAATTTCTTTCAGGCATCGAATGCTCTGCATTTGTGATCACCGACGGCAGTTCCTACCTTGTCCTTCCTGAAGCAAAAGATTATAAAAAGATAGGGGAAGGAGATTCGGGCCCCAATACCGGGGGAATGGGATCTGTTTCCCCGGTCCCTTTTGCTGACAGGGAATTCCTCAGAAAGGTTGAAGACCGGGTCATAAGGCCCACTGTCACAGGACTTATTAAGGACAGCCTGGATTATTCAGGATTTATTTTCTTTGGCCTGATGAAGGTGAAAGGTGATCCGTATGTTATTGAATATAACTGCAGGTTGGGCGATCCTGAAACTGAATCTATAGTACCGAGAATAAAAAATGACCTGGTTGAATTGTTTACTGCGGTTGCAGAACGAAAGCTTGGTGGTAAGCAGATCATTACCGATCCCAGGACCTGCGCAACAGTCATGCTGGTATCAAAAGGATATCCTGAATCTTATGAAAAAGGGAAATCCATCAGCGGGGAGGATAAAGTTGATGGTTCAATGGTTTTTCACGCCGGAACCAGCAGGAAGGAAGGCGAAGTGCTGACCAACGGCGGAAGGGTCATTGCCGTGACCTCCCTGGGGGCCAGCATGGAGGAAGCACTTACAACATCATACCGGAACGTCGAAAAGATACAGTTTGAAGGGAAGTACTTCAGGAGGGATATTGGTTTTGATTTGTAAAAAGCGAAAAGCGAAAGGCGAAAAGTGAAATGTGATATTTACCCAAACAGTAATGTATTAATTTGCGAAAATGATGTGATTTATATGAATTTTCAAGGTTAAAATCAAGTCCGAAATTTATAATTTCGCCTTTCGCCTTTCGCTTTTCGCTAATTAAATTATATGTTCATACGCTTCTTCCGCTCCAGTTTCCCTGTTCAGTACCTTGTAATAGCCCTGGTCGGACTCCTACTTTGGGGCAAAGCTTTAATTCAGCCTCCTCCTATGCCGGCTCCCGAAGGGCCCGTTCCCTTATATTCCCTTTTATACATCTTATTAAGCGGGTTCCCGCACATTGCCGTCATCTTCGCCTTTATCCTGGTATTGATTGAAAGCTGGCTGATGAACATCCTTTTAAATAAACATGAACTTGTTCTTAAGAACTCATCCCTTGCCTCTCTCATTTTTCTTATCATGATGAGTTCCTCACCAATATACCTCACCCTTAACCCCTTAAACATCACTATACTCACTTCACTCATCATCCTGAATAACCTGATGCTGTCATACAGCAGGGCCGAAGACCTTGACCTCATATTCAGCTCAGGATTCTTTTCAGCGATAGGTTCATTGTTTTACTTCCCTTACATCCTGATGCTGTTCATTGTCCCTGTAAGTTTCGTGCTGTTCCGTTCCAGTAAATGGAGGGAGTCTGCTGCAGCCCTGATCGGTTTCCTAACTCCTTTCATATTCCTTGCCACCTGGTATTTCCTGACCGACCATTTAAAGCAACAAGTTGGTGTGTATGAAAAGATGATTTCATCCCTGTTCTTCTACCCTATCCATCTTCAAACCGATGACTGGATTATCGGGATATTCACACTCATTCTGGCAATCTGGGGATTATATTACCTGGTGAGGGGGCCAATGGAAAAAACTGCCGAGATACGGGCCAAGACCTATCTTGTGGCCTGGCTCATCCTGATCTCATTCCCTTCGGTGGCCTATTCTACAACACTTGTTGTATTCCACCTGGTCATGCTGTTTCCAACCCTGACCCTCCTTCTTACATCGGTTTTTCTCGGGATAAAGAAAAAACGCTGGGCCGAGATCATCTTTCTCATCTATTTTCTGATGATCCTGGTTAATTCGTATTTTTACAACCCTCAGTAAACGTGTAACTTATGTTACAGGGCTCATTTACAGGTGTTTTAGTTGAGGCAGGAGTTGATGAAGCAGGCAGGGGCTGCCTTGCAGGGCCCGTATATGCCGCTGCAGTGATACTGCCGAAAGGCTACAGGAATTCAGAGCTGAATGACTCAAAGCAGCTTTCGGCAGTGAAACGGGAGCTTCTCAGGAAGGAAATAGAGGAAGACGCCCTGGATTGGGCTGTAGGTATTGTCGATCCCATGACCATCGATGGGATCAACATCCTCAACGCCTCCATCCTTGCAATGCATCATGCCATCCTGAAGCTGAAACAATGCCCTGAGCTGATCCTTGTCGACGGGAACCGATTCAAACCGGTGGGCGATATCCGTCATCAATGTATTATTAAAGGGGATGCGAAATTCATGTCAATAGCTGCCGCATCGATCCTGGCCAAGACATACCGGGATGATCACATGTGCCGGATAGGAAAGGAATTTCCGCAGTATGGCTGGGAAAGAAACAAAGGATATCCAAGCCGTTACCACCGGGATGCAATATACAATTTTGGCCCTTGCGTGCATCACCGGATGAGTTTCAGGTTGTATGAACAGTTAAAACTGGCCTTATGAAGATGTGGAAGACCTGGTACATTGTCGCTGCTGCCGCCGTCACGGTCATCCTGATCTCCTGGGGTATATATAGCCTTGCCTGGTTCACAAGCCAGCCTGAAGAATCTCCCCTCAATGCAATTCCCGACAATACCGCTCTGATCATCAAGATCAACAAGCCGGGCAACCTCTGGGAAGAACTTAACAGGTCAAGCCTGATCTGGAAATCGCTGAGCCATTATCCAGTAATCAGGGCAATAAAGAACGAGCTGCACCTCTTTGATTCAATCAGCCGCAGGAACGAAAAGATAAACGCCGTACTTCAGCGATACAACCTGGTCGTGACACTCTCGCTTAGTGGGAAGACCAGGTTTGGGGTGGTATTCCTTACTTCAGCTCCCGGCCGTGACCCTGGGCTTGCAGCAGATGGATTTGCAAAGGAGCTGTTCGGTGACTCCGTAAAGATCATGCAGTCACCCTACGCATCTACCAGCATCCGCAGGCTTCAGTTCGGAGAGAGGACATCCCCCTTCTATTATACCATTGTAAAAGGGGTTTTCATCGGGAGTTTTTATGCCGACCTGGTTAAAAAATCGATTGACAGGCTCACCTTCAACACACCGGCCTTCCAGGCATCAGGGTTCCAAAAGGTTGAAGCTCCCTCGGGTAAAAAAGCCGACGCGAACATTTATGTGAATTACCGCATGCTTGCACTTGCATTGTCGAAGATCTCGAGGACCGAAAACCATATGGCACTGATTCAACTTGCAAAGCTGGGGTCGTGGAGCGGGTTGGATGTGATCATCAAAAAGGATGAGCTCTTCCTTAACGGTTATACTCTGGCGGATGACACAACCCTTCATTACCTGAATCTCTTTACAGGTCAAAAACCACAGGCTGAAGAACTCAGTTCGGTTATCCCTGAGAACATCTCATGGTTTTCTTTCTTCGGATGGGGAGACCTTACCACCTATTTCGAACGTCTTGAGCTCAGGAACCGCCAGGACGAGTTTGAAGCCGGGAACCAGAATGGACTGAACCGGATGAATAGCAAGTACCGCATAAGTCTTTCCGACTTTTTCCTGCCCTGGATGGGAAAACAGGCCATCGTCTTCGCACAGGAAAGCGATTCAGGCCACGGCAGCGACAGGGTTTATGCGGCTTTCCAGGTGAGGGATTCGGTGCTTGTAGTATCTCTCCTCGACAGTCTCAGGATCAGGATGGGGTTAAAAAAGGACTCGGTTAAATACAAGGGATTCAAGATCATCGGCTTGCACTTTAATAATGTCTTACAGAATCTTTTCGGCAGCCTGTTTGAACCCGCCGGCCAGGCTTATATCACTTTCCTGAACCATGCCCTCGTTTTTGGCCGGGACCCTCAAGCCATCAAGTTCCTGATCGATGAATATATCTCAGGTTATACCCTGGCACAGAATAAAGATTTCCTGGAATTTAAGGGGAAACTCTCTCAGAAGTCGAACATATTCATGTATTTCAACACATTACATGCACCTGGCATCCTTACAAGGATGATGAACGATCCCCTGCTTGCAACCCTGCATCCCTGGCTTGACAGCCTGAAGAAATTCCATCCTGTTGGGATACAGTATACCGCCACGGAAAAAATGTTCTATACGGGCATTTTTATAGGGTACACTCCAAACCTCCAGAAAGAAGGCCCCTTGCGGTGGAAAGCCAAGCTGGATACAACGGTGACCGGGAGCCCCCAGGTATTAAACACTATGGCAACAGGAGATCCCACCATCCTTGTAAGGGATACCCTGAACAATATTTACCAGTACGGATCGGACGGCATCCTGAGATGGAAGCTGCATTTCATGGGGAAGATCCTGTCAAAGATACATCCCGTTCTCATACCGGGCAGCGATACCCTCTTTTATTTCTTCAATACCGACTCCCACCTCTACCTGGTCAGGAGTGACGGCCAGCCTGCCAATAATTATCCAATGAGGTTCCCTATCCCTGCCACGAATCCCCTTACGATAGTGAATTTCAACAAGCAGGGGGACTACAGGATTTTTATCGCATTTAAAGACAAACGTGTATACCAGTTCAACCTCCTCGGGCATTCAGTCATCACCTGGGAAAGACCTCAGTTAAAGGCCGAGATAATGTATCCGGTGGAGTATATGGTGTCAAATCATAAAGACTTCTTTTTTATCCGTGACAAAGAGAACAACCTGATGATCACCGACAGGCAGGGCCGGCAGAGGATAAAGGTCGCGCCTATGTTCAGGCCGGCCGACCATTCCACCTTCTACCCCGTGAGTATGGCCCAAAATGGCTTGTTTCTCACCACGGGCTCAAGCGGCAAACTGAACTTCATCCAGGAGAACGGCAGGACTGTTGAGATCTCCCTGGGGCGGTTCTCAAGCCAGCACTGGTTCTTCAATGAAAATGTGATGGGAAGCATTGTCCCTGAATATATTTTTGTTGACAAGAACAAGATCTATTATTTCAACCGCTCAAACAAACTGATCTACTCCTACGTATTCAGGAGGGAGATAACCCGGGCTCCCTTTGTCCTGCATGACCGCCTGAACAATATAGCCATGATAGGCGTTACCATCCCCGAAACGGGTGAACTTTTCCTGTTCGACTCAAAAGGCTATTACCCTATGGAACCTGGCATTGACGGCACCACACCGTTTGACATCGGGCACCTGGATGATGACAATTCACTGAACCTGTTTGTTGGCTCAGGCTCTTACCTCAAAAACTACCACATACCTGCAAGGTAAGGTTGTACAGAAAGATCATCAAAGCGAAAACTATTTCAGAAGAAGTACCTGGCCGGGAAATGGTTGCATCCCTTCGCTCATCCCGTTGCGCTTCAGCAGTAATTTCATTTTAATTCCGTACCTCTGTGATATCTCATAAAGAGTTTCCCCGGCCTTAACAGCATGTGAAGCAATGGCGGCTTTCCGCTTCTTCTGATGCATGTAAACCACCTGCCCCGGTCCAAGCGAACCTGCGTATTTCAGGTCATTATATTTCATAAGCTTTTTCGAGGAAACACCCAGCAATTCCGATAATTTGGCGATGTTGTCGTTGCCACGCGCGACTATGCATCTCAGGCCGTTGTTCTTATAAATTTTTCGCCCGTCGCCGGCGTAACCTGAACCCTGAAATGCAGAGATCCAGGCATAACGGGAAAAATCGGAGCCGCCGCCTGCGCCATCAGAAGCTGCATATCCCTGCTTGTCATAAAGATATAGCTGGTATTGCTCTATCGTGCGGATCAGCATCGCCGGATATTGCTTGTTTGTTGCATATCCCGCTGTCGCTAGTCCCTCAGCCCAACCGTGGTAATCGGTAATATCAAGTTTGAACAGCCCCTTATAACGATCTCTCTGCGTCAGAAAATACGAATGGTCATGAAAGGATTCCTCGGCATGGCTGTACTTACGAAAACACTCATTGGCATGCTCATCGTTCTGATGGTAGGTAGGCCCTGCCCAATCACTATGGCATTTAATCCCGAAATGATTATTGGCTTCTTTTGCCAGCCGGCTCTGTCCTGCACCGGATTCAATGATCCCCTGGGCAAGAGTGATGCTTGCAGGGATACGGAACTGGTTCATCTCTTCAACCGCAATGGGGCCGTATGTCCTGATATACAGGCCGACCTGAAGGTCATAGGTGGAATTCTGGGCAGTGGAAGGAGATGGGGAAAAAAGGAAAGGAAAGACGAAAAGCGAAAAGCGAAAATTGAAATGGCGAAAAGCGAAAAGCGAAATAGCGAAATAAGAAAAAACCGACACTTGAACCTCCAATAGTTTTTTCATGACCTGACCAGCTCCCTGAATCGTTTACCCCTTTCTTCGAAATTCGCGAACTCATCATAACTGGCAGCAGCAGGCGACAGCAGGCAGGAGTAACCAGGCCGGGTTTCACGGAAGACTATCTCCTTTAGAAAATCGAAACGGTTTATATAAAATAATTTCTGCGGATGAGTACCGGTTGACTGCAGGCATTCACCTATACGCTTGCCGGCGGCGCCCAAAAGCACAAGGTTCCTAACCTGAGATGCGGCAAGAAAATCAGCAAGCTGACTGTAATCTATGCCCCTGTCGAAACCTCCCAGGATCACCGTATCCACGTTCGGAAGCGACTTTATCGCTTCAATCGTTGCTTCGGGAATGGTAGCAATGCTGTCGTTATAAAAATGGATCAGCCTGTTCTCACCAACATATTCCAGCCGGTGTTCGAGGCCTTTGAATGTAAGTATGCCTTCCCTGATGGTTTCATCGGAGATGCCGTTGAGTACGCAGGCCCCGATGGCAGCCATGATATTCTTCAGGTTGTGCTCACCCTTAAGGTATCGTTTCTGCTCCAGCTTCCATACAGCCCTTTCGTTACGCCCGTCACTGAAAAAGATGGAATTCTCAGTGATGAACACACCCGGCCTTTGCTGCAGGCTCAGCGAGAACGGGAAAAGGCGGGCCCTGTTTCCAGGAGCTGAAATATGACCTTGGACCAGGTTATCAGAGGAATGGTAAATAAGAAAATCATCCTCGTCCTGGTAATTGGCGATATTAAGTTTTGCGAGCTGGTAAGCCTGGTAAGAAGGATACGCATCGAGATGTTCCTGGAAAAGGTTGAGAAGTACCGCTGTATGCGGTGATGCCGTTGTATATTCAAGCTGGTGCGATGAAAGTTCAAATACAATAAGAGTATCCTCCTTTATCCTGTCGGTAAAATGAAAAGCCGGGGATCCTATATTCCCCACAAGACAGGAATCCCTTCCCGAAAGGCCGATAATATGTTGGATCAGGCTTGAGGTCGTGCTTTTGCCCTTGGTGCCTGTAATCCCTATGACCTGTTTCCCGTATTTTTCAAGGAAAAGTGAAGTTTGGGAAAGGATCTTCGAATGCTCCACTCCAAGACTCAGATGGTTGATCCTCACCCCGGGGCTTTTCATGACAAGGTCACAATGATCCAGAACCTCCAGGTAATCATCTCCCGTATAAAAAACAATATTGCTGTCGGCTGCCAGTAAAGGATGACTACGGATACCCGGACCACTGTCGGCAATCAGCAGGGAAGTTTCAGGAAATGCCTGCCTTATCAGGGAATACGAAGACTGACCTTCCCTCCCGAAACCCAGGATTGCAACCTTGCAGGCACCCAGTTTCTGTTTCAGGAACTCAATCATACAATGCAGCTTTTAAGATCTTACTGAAAGCCTGCGGCAGATTGCCGGGTGACCATGAGCCCAGTGCAACCATGAAATCCTCTTTTTCATAGCGGGCATATTCAGGAGAATCCCTATAAATCCTCAGCAATTCAGGAAGTTCAGCCTCCTTTTGCCTCCTGATGGCCTCGCATAAGGCAAGATTCACTTCAGATATCGTGCCAATGCAGTCGAAAGGCTTTTCTTCGGCGGCCCCCGTGAACTGCTGAAGCGTTGTTAGCAAGCGGGGTTCATCAAGCAGGTTTTTTCCGAATATGTTTTCCGGGATTTCTTTATCCAAAAATGGTGACAGTATGATAAAGGTGAACAGGCATTTGGGACATTTCCCGCACCAGGTATCGGTTTTGCTGCCGGCATTGCATGATCGGAACACCTTGTGGTAAGCAGGCAACCTGGAGAAAAGCCAGGCGATCTGCAGTTCATTCAGCGGGCGAAGAAAGCTGAAATACTCTATGTCGCGGGTAATATATTTACTCACATATTCCCTGAAGTCATTCTCAAATTCTATAGACTTTGAATACTGGTGATTGATGTTTGTACCAGGGATGGTAGCTTCGTTTGCGCTGGATTCATTGGAAAGAACGATGTACCGGTTTCCTGTCAGCAGCGCAGCGGTCAGGGTAATAAAGGCCAGCAGGGCCGAAAAAGGTGTATGACCGTTAAGAAAGCCCTTTGTGTTGAGTTCAAGCAGCAGGGGATCGATGGTTCTCCTGAGGAAAAGGGCCTTGCCTGCAGGTATTTCCGAGGCTTCAATGACTGCGGATGTTGCGCCACGCGGGTTCAGTACCAGGGGAATTGCATCGAAGGAATTCTTCAGCAGGTCCAGGCTGACTGCCGAGTCCTTGCCCCCTCCTACCGGTATGATAATACCCGCTCCCATATCCGGCGTAGCCACAACATTAAAAACATCACCTTCAGTTTTGATATCCATGAAGGTATTTTCATCAACCTCCAGTGAATTCAGATAAAAGAACTCGCCCAGGCCGAGAAAATACAGTTTCTTCCACCATAAGATCTGCGTATTGCTAAGCCCGGCAGGTTTGATGATGACGGTCGGCGGGCAGGCTGCCTTCCAGTAGCTGATGAGTTCGATCATCCCGATATGGAAGACCAGGGAAGGCAAAAGTGGTTTGAGGATATCGTCGGTATAAGCCCAGTCATTCCTGGGAATGAAAAGTGAAGGATGAAAATGGTACCTGCCGCCAAGATTAAAATGGAACTTCGCATGAAGTCCGTCAGATTCCAGTGAGAAAGCAAAGTCCTCGTAGATAAAAAAGGGGAACTCGGCCGACAATTTGATCAGTTTATCCTCGTTGCTGGACTTTGGCATGAATTCGTATTATCTTTACCCTGTAATTACTGCTGCAGGCTTCAACAGCCCAAGCCGGGATTTATTTACTTCACTTGCAAAAGTAATCAAATTCGTGTACGTTTGTGACATAAACTGACCAGGGAAAGGATGGACCGACAGATCAAAGGACCGAAGCAGGGGATCATTCTGATTTCGGAACCCTCGTTGCAGGATTACTATTTCAAGCAGTCTGTTGTTTTGCTCGCCGAGCACAGCAAAGACGGAACTTTCGGGGTGATCATCAACAAGCCGATCGAGATGAGGTTGCCCGAGATATTCGATGATCTCAGGGAGTTTAATTTCAAAGTTTACCTGGGCGGGCCGGTGAAGACCGACAGCGTGTTTTTCATTCACACCCTTGATGACATCAATGGCAGCCTGAAGATCATGAAAGGCCTTTATTGGGGAGGCGATATCGCGACCATCAAGTCCTGTATCCGCAAAGGCCTGATAGGCGAGAACCAGATTCGTTTTTTTGTGGGCTACTCAGGATGGGATCCCGCTCAGCTTGATCGCGAGATCAGTGAAAATTCATGGGTGTTGTCGCATACCACGGCAAGGGAGGTGATTGACAGCAAACCTGAGCTGCTCTGGAGCAATTACCTGAAGCATATGGGGCAGGACTATGCGATATGGGCGAATTATCCACCGGATCTTACGCTGAATTAAAAAGCGAAAAGCGAAATCGTTCGCATCTTTGCAACGCCGCTACGGTGGCTGCGGAGCGATGTTATGATATGCGAAGCCAACATTGTTAATACTCTTTGCACCTGATGCGGCTTTTGCAAAACGCTTCACTTACTACATTTTCGCTTTTCGCTTTTCGCTTTTTTCTTACATTTGCATATCTAATAATAAGCATATGAGCAAGGCGGGGCAATCGACCGATGATTTCATGGAATGTCAGAACGAATCTATCAATTATTACGGTAGTAAACCGGGTGATAAGGTTGAAGACCGCGAGAAGAAGCAACAGCCAACCGAAAGGGCCGGCAAAGCACGTGATCTGTATTTCAGCGCCAAGTCATCCACTTCTATGGAATTTCCTTACTGGTATACCCGGCGCTGGGATGAACTTGACGGGGAGATCCCGATCATCCGCCGTGCCGAAAGCCTTAAGGCGGGTTTCGAGCACCTGACGCCTGTAATTTATCCCGGTGAACTCCTCGCCATGGGCAAGGCCTCTTATCTCCGCAGTTCCTATCCAATGCCATGGTTATCTGAAGCGTTTTTCATGGCCTCCGAGGACAAGCTTTACAAGGAAGCCCTGGAATCGGGTAAGCTTACAGCGGATACATTTACAACCGTTGGTAAAGGCGGCGGCAATGTGACCAAGTCGGTGGGCAAGGTCATATCCATAGCAGGTAAATTCGGCTTAAGGGTTGAAGAAATGCCTGTGATGCTTGAGGTGGCAAAAAGATGGAAGAACCGTTCGGTGGATGACGTAGGTCATAAATATGAGCAGATGGTACCTGGTTACAAGGAGAAAGAAGCCATCATGCGCTCGGTCATCTGTATGTTTGACTCTGGTTATACCCTGCCCCAGGGACGGGAAGTGGTGAACTATTATTATCCTCTGCAATATGGCATCGACGGGATCATCCGCATGTGCGAAGATGGCATTGCCGAAGTGGCAGGTTATCCCGAAATGGACCGCCTGTATTTTTACAAAGGTGTGGTCACCATGCTGCAGGGGATCAAATCATGGATCAGGAATTATGCTGAAGAGGCACACTTCCTGGCCTCACTCGAAAAAGAAGAAAAACAGAAAGCTGAATATACCGAAATGGCTGAAAGGCTTGAGCATATTTCGGCTAACCCGCCCAGGGATTTTCACGATGCACTGCAGATGCTGTGGATATTCCATGTTGCCGTGCTGAATGAAGACGCCATTTCCGGCCTGTCGCCTGGCAGGGTGGGCCAGGTGCTTTATCCTTTCTGGAAAAGGGATGTCGACAGGGGGCTGATCGACCGTGCAAAGACCATTGAACTTCTGGAATGCATGCGTATCAAATTCACCGAGATCGACTGTTTTGCCTCCATGGGCGTGGTCGGGGGTGTTTTATCAGGTAATACTTTCAACAACCTTTGCTTAGGCGGACTGAACAAAGACGGAACATCGGCAGCCAACGAGCTTGAGATGCTTATTCTTGAGACAGGTATCAGCTGTGAAACTCCTCAGCCAACCCTCTCTGTCCTTTATGATGAAAAAGCACCTGAGGAGTTCCTTCTTAAGGGCATCGAATGCACAAAGGCCGGTGCAGGTTATCCTGCCTGGGTGAACAACCAGGTTGCCATGGAGTTCATCCTGAATAACTATGGCCACGAGGGGATGATGATGGAAGAAGCACGCGCCTGGGCCATCGGTGGATGCCTGGAATCAAGCCCCGGGAGCTGGATGCCTCTGAACCTCGACGGTGTGATCCACTGGATCCCCGGAGGCTCGGCACCTGCAACCAGCGTGGGAGTCCATTTCATATCTCTTCCGAAAATACTGGAAACCGTGATCTTCGACGGCGTGGATATGCGTACCGGCGAAAGGATATTCCCCAGCCACGGCTATAAACTTGAAACATACGAGGAAGTCTGGCAGGGATTCAGGGATTATTTCAGCAGGGCGGTGCATGTACTTGCGCTTACAAACAATGTGCAGCATGATGCCTGGAGAAAGATCAGCCCGTCGCTGGTGAATTCCATGCTTAAACCCGACTGTCTTGAAAAAGGCCGCGACCTTGGGCAGATGGGTGCAAGGTACAATACAACCTTCAACATAGAGTCCTGCGGGAACACGACCCTTGTAAATTCACTGGCGTCCCTTAAAAAAAACATTTACGACGAAAAGAATTATTCACTGGAAGCGTACCGTAAAGCCATACTTGACAACTTCGGGTATCATACCGCCCAGGAAACAGGTTCTTACTCGCTTGTAGATCAGAAACCGGCCGAACATTTCAGCGAATACCGTAAGATCCACCGCCAGAGTCTCGACGCTCCAAAGTTTGGCAATGATGATCCTTATGTAGATTCACTTTTCAAGGAATGGGAAGACTGGTTTTGTGAAATGGCGCATAATTACCGCTCTCTTTACGACCAGCCCATGTATGCCTGCCAGATCAGTGTTTCAACCCACGGGCCTATGGGAGCTGTGACCCTGGCTACACCCGACGGCCGCCTTTCAGGAACAACGTTTTCGGATGGTTCGGTTTCTGCTTATCCCGGCACCGACAAACATGGTCCGTATGCATTGTTCAGCTCGGCCACCTGCTGGAACCACTCTCAATCGCAGAACTCCCAGCTGAATATGAAAATCCACCCATCAGTGGTCAGGGGCCGCGAAGGTTCCCGCAAATTCCTGGAACTGATCCGTGCCTATATGCGGAAAGGAGGCTTCCATGTGCAGTTCAACATTGTTGACTCCAGGATGCTGAAACAGGCCCAGGCTGATCCGGACAAGTTCCGCAGCCTGCTCGTCCGCGTTGCCGGCTTTACCCAATATTGGGTTGAACTGGGCAAACAGATCCAGGATGAAGTCATAGCAAGGACTGAGTATGAAGAATTATAAATAGCGAAAAGCGAAAAGTGAAAAGCGAAATAATTTTTTTCGCTATTTCGCTATTTCGCCATTTCGCTTTTTGAAAATAAACCTAACTTACATTATATGAACACCTGTACCGACTGCAAATTCTACCTTCCCGTTGATGTGTTCAAGGGTATCTGCAAGCTGTCGAAAAATGACATCCTTCCCGAAGATAATTTCTGTGAAAAGGCGGAAAGGATTGCCAAATGCAAGTTCTGCAGCAAATACACGGCCGAGAAGGATTTCCTCGGCAAATGCATGTCGACCACCCTGGCTTACCCTGATATGATCGCCGCCAAATGTGCTGATTTCGAATGGATCAGTCTGAATTGACCGGGGGATATATTTTCGACATACAGGGTTTTTCCGTTCATGACGGTCCCGGCTGCCGTACCCTGATCTTCCTTAAAGGATGCCCGTTAAGATGTCTCTGGTGCTCAAATCCCGAAGGAATAAAACCCTTTCCGGAACCACTTTACAAAGAATCGAAATGCCTCTTTGACCTGTTCTGCGTTGAGGCCTGCCCTTACCAGGCAATAACAGTTCATGGAGGTAATGGAGATCAAAAACTTGAATTTGACAGGAAGAAATGCAGTGAATGCAGGACTTACGATTGCGCGAAGGCCTGTCTGACCGGGGCCCTTGCAAAGGGAGGTTATTTTATGACCCTCGATGAGCTGTATGCCAGGATAGTCCATGACAGGCAATACTGGGGCGACCAGGGAGGGATAACGCTTACAGGCGGGGAGCCTTTTGCACAGCCTGAGTTCACAGGAGCACTTCTGCAAAAATGTTTTAAAGCCTTTATCCATACCGCTGTTGAGACGTGCGGCAACATTCCCTGGAAAGATATTCAGCCTTCACTTCAATGGCTCGAATGGATATTTTTCGACCTGAAACATATGGATGGCGCTGTACACCAAGAGCTGACAGGAGTCTCAAATAAATTAATTCTTGAAAATGCCAGGCTGATCGCTTCCGGATTCGACGGAAGACTGGTATTCAGGCTGCCTCTTGTGCCCGGCATGAACGATTCCGAAGAGAACATCAAAGCTACGGCCCGATTCATCCTTTCGACAGGAAAAAACGAGCTGAACATCCTCCCGGTTCACCACCTGGGCCGTGAAAAATATCTCCTTGCAGGTTATACCTACAAGCTTCCCGACCTTGACATGATCCCCCGTGAAAAACTTCTTGCGGTGCAAAACCTGTTCACCCGGTTTGGGGTAAAATGCTATCTCGGAAGCGAGACTCCTTTCTGATTCTGCTGAAAATTTTGTAAATTTTTGTTTCTCCATGATTTAAATCATTGTCGGATTGGAATTATTTTATGATTTTTGTATGGACGAATTTTTGTTGTTTCCTCACCATATCTTAAGACTATGAACGATACTCCCATAAACTCTGAAGTAGTAAGCCGGCATATCAGGGAGAGTAAGATCCGCAGTATCGGCACCGCTTCTATCCGTGAGATAAAGAAGCTTATCAACGGAATAGAAAACGAAACAGGGGAAAAATTTATAAGAATGGAAATGGGGGTTCCCGGCCTCCCTCCTGCCGAAATCGGTGTGCAGGCCGAAATCGAGGCGCTGAAAAGAGGGGTAGCCGCAATTTACCCCGACATTGAAGGCACGCCCATCCTAAAAAAGGAGGCTTCGCGTTTTGCAAAGCTATTCCTTGATATTGATATAGATGAAGCCAACTGCATCCCAACGGTAGGTTCCATGCAGGGTGGTTTTGCAGCTTTTCTGACTCTTTCAAAACTCAGCAAAGAACGTGATACAACCCTTTTTATTGATCCCGGCTTCCCTGTTCACAGGCAGCAGCAGATCGTCCTGGGACTCAAGTACCAAAGTTTCGATATCTATGAATACAGGGGCGAAAAGCTCAGGGACAAGCTTGAATCCTATTTCTCGTCCGGCAAGATCCATTCGGTGCTGTACTCAAACCCTAACAACCCTTCCTGGATATGTTTCAATGAAAAAGAACTGAAGATCATTGGTGAACTTGCCACAAAATACAATGTGGTGATCATCGAGGACCTTGCTTACTTCGGTATGGATTTCAGGAAAGATTACGGGCACCCCGGTCAGCCTCCCTACCAGCCTACCGTCGCAAAATACACTGATAATTACCTGCTCCTTGTTTCAAGCTCAAAAGCGTTCAGTTACGCAGGACAAAGAATCGGGCTGATGCTGGTTTCGAACAAGCTGTTCAATCTGGTTTCGGATGATCTCCTCAGGTATTATTCCACTAACATTTTCGGGAGGGCGTTGATATACGGTACGGTTTATGCACTCAGTGCCGGCACCGCACATTCCACCCAGTTTGCCATGGCAGCTTTGCTTAAAGCTGCTAATGACGGCACCTACAATTTCGTGGACGTGGTGAAAGAGTATGGGGAGAAAGCCAAGATCATGAAAAAAACATTCCTCGACAACGGGTTCAGGATAGTATACGACAAGGATGAGAATGCCCCTATTGCCGACGGATTCTATTTCACCATATCCTATCCTGGCTTCAGCGGTGAAAAACTGCTTGAAGAACTGCTATATTACGGGATCAGTGCAATAGCCCTGAGCATCACCGGGAGCGAGCGCCTTGAAGGACTCCGCGCCTGCGTATCCCTTGTCCAGAGGTCACAGTTCCCCGATCTTGATGTCAGGCTGAAGGCGTTTTATGAAAATCACCCTGTTTCATGAACCGTGATCCGTAATCGGTTCACGATTCACGATTCACGGATCACGGCCAAGTGCCATTCTAAGTAGCTGAAGCGCAAACTTATCAACAAAATTCAGCAAGTTATTAACAAGGATGGGTTGATATTTTCCTGGTTTTAGCATCCACAACAGTCATTCCCCTCACTTTCTTTGCCTGTCGAAAACCCCTTCAATGGCTTTTCCCTACAGGTATTGGCTTTGGCTTTCTTTTATTGTATTCCTGTGTCCGATGACCGAGGCCCAGGAAAATTACACTGACCCCCGTACAGGGGTAAAAATTCTTTTTCCTGAGAATACAGGAATTTTCCCCCATCAATGGACGGGCAAAAAAGTAAGCCCTTCCATACAACCGCTTACTCCTGAAGAATCAGTCAGGCTTGAAGATCTTCTCTCTTTTGCATTTTCAAAATACCCTGCTTCGGTTTTGAATGCCAGGCTGAACAAGGTTTACGTGGTAAAATCCATGACTTTCTACGGACTCCCTTACGGAGGGACCAATTACCAGCATACGGTATTCCTTTCTGACGACACCGACAATCCCTGGTTTTCAGATGAATATATTGAACAGGTATTTCACCATGAATTTTCAAGCATTCTTTTGCGTGATTTCCCGGATTATTTTGATAAAACCAAATGGCTTTCCCTTAACACCCCCTCATTCAGGTACGGTAAAGGAGGAGCCGATGCGATACAGCAGGGTTTGGCAAGCATGGCACTGGATCCTGAAACCATCAAACAGGGATTCCTGTCACAATATTCCACAGCCTCAGTTGAAGAAGACATCAATGTAGTCGCTCAGAACCTTTTCGCAGGGAACCGTGAATTCTGGAGAGTTTATGAAACCAGCGAAGCCATTCGTAAAAAGACCATGCTGCTCATCAGTTTTTACCACAGGATCAATCCTGTATTCACCGAGTCCTATTTCCGCAGTTTCACATACGGAGCCACGGCACAACGGTGACTCGTGAACCGTGAACCGTGATCCGTGATCCGGATCGCGAGTCACGGTTCACGGCTAATTATACTTGTTCTAAATTTAACAGCACCCCGCCTTCGTTCGGAGAAATTTCCATAATTTCGCCCTGGTATTAAATACCGACCATTAATTTTTCTCATTATGGCTAAGATCAAAGGAGATATCCTCGTAAACATTGAACGTTGCAAGGGGTGCGAAGTCTGCATAGCCGCTTGTCCTTCCGCTACGATAGCTATGGCAAAGGAAGTGAACGGAAAAGGTTACCATTTTGCAATGAAAGTCAATAACGACTGTACAGGATGCATGAATTGCGCGTTGGTATGCCCCGACGGGGTGATCACGGTTTTCCGTGGCAAAGTTGAATAACAATCTAAAACTACATATCTCATGGGTGAATTACGATTGATGAAGGGTAACGAAGCTGTTGCCGAGGCTGCAATCAGGGCAGGCTGCGACGGATATTTCGGGTACCCTATAACGCCTCAGTCTGAAGTGATGGAGTACCTCATGGCTGAAAAGCCGTATGAACGCACCGGGATGGTTGTCCTTCAGGCCGAAAGTGAAACAGCTTCCATTAACATGCTTTACGGTGCGGCAGGGACCGGTAAAATGGTCCTGACCTCATCTTCCAGCCCCGGCATCAGCCTGATGCAGGAAGGTCTATCATACATGGCAGGAGCTGAGCTTCCTGCAGTAATTGTTAACGTTGTCCGCGGTGGCCCGGGCCTTGGAACAATCCAGCCATCCCAGGCTGATTATTTCCAGGCAGTAAAGGGCGGGGGGCATGGTGATTATAAAATGATAGTCCTGGCTCCCGCATCAGTCCAGGAAATGTGCGACCATGTTAAAACCGGTTTCGACCTGGCATTCAAATACCGCACCCCGGTTATGATACTTTCCGACGGAGCCATTGGCCAGATGATGGAAAAGGTTGTCCTTTTCGATCCCATCCCACGGCGTACCGATGAAGAACTCATCAAACAGAATCCATGGGCGGCTACAGGCAAACCCAAAGACCGCGAGCATATCATCATCACTTCGCTTGACCTTGACCCGGCTGGACAGGAAAGAGTAAACCTCAAACTGCAGGCCAAGTACAGGACGATGGAAGAGAATGAAGTCCTCTATGAGACCCTGAACTGCGAAGATGCCGAATACGCTTTCGTTGCATTCGGGCTTTCGGCCAGGATCTGTCAGAAATCCATGGACCTGGCACGTGCCAGGGGGATTAAAGTAGGCCTGTTCAGGCCCATTACCCTTTTCCCTTTCCCTGTGAAGCAACTGAATGACCTTGGCAAAAAAGTCAAAGGTATGCTGGTTGTTGAAATGAATGCAGGCCAGATGATCGAAGACGTGAAGCTTTCGGTAGGCTGCAGCATCAAAATAGAACATTTCGGGCGCTTCGGCGGAATCATTCCAACCCCTGACGAGGTTGTGAAAGCCCTGGAAACCCAAATTATCGGAGGCTGATTATGGAAGAACCTTTTGTAAAAACAGAAATACGCAAGGATGAGAATATCGTTTACAAACGTACGAATCTCCTTGTAGACCGCCCGCTGAGTTATTGCCCGGGTTGCGGACACGGTGTTGTGCACCGCATGCTCATGGAAACTCTCGAAGAGATGGACGCCCAGCAGAACACCATTGGAGTTGGTCCTGTCGGTTGCTCCGTACTTGCATACGACTTCATGAACATCGATATGCTGGGCGCTGCACATGGCCGCGCACCGGCACTGGCAACAGCGATCAAACGCCTGTGGCCGAACAAATTCGTATTCACTTACCAGGGCGACGGTGACCTTGCCGCTATCGGAACTGCCGAAACCATACATGCCTGTAACCGGGGTGAGAACTTTACAATTATCTTCATCAACAACGGTATTTACGGCATGACCGGAGGCCAGATGGCCCCAACCACGTTGCCTGGAATGAGGTCTTCGACTTCTCCTTACGGACGCGATGTTGCCACTATGGGTAACCCCCTGAAGATCACCGAACTCATCGCCACTCTACCCGGCGTGCATTATGTGACCCGTCAGGCTGTTCACACACCCAATCATGTACGCAAAACCAAGAAAGCCCTCCGCAAGGCATTTGAGATCCAGAAAGAAAACAAGGGTATCACCTTCATTGAAGTGGTTTCAAACTGCAACTCAGGATGGAAAATGACACCTGTGCAGTCGAACAAGTGGATGGAAGAGAACATGTTCCCATTCTACCCGCTCGGAGACATAAAGGTTGACGGAAAATTAATTGAGAAAAAAGAAACGGCCGAAAAAGTATAATTTTCGCCTTTCGCTTTTCGCTATTTCGCTATTTCGCTATTTATAAAATTATGACAGAAGAAATTATCATTGCAGGTTTTGGCGGACAGGGAGTTCTCTCCATGGGAAAGATACTTGCCTATTCGGGAGTAATGCAGAACAAGGAAGTCAGCTGGATGCCCTCCTACGGCCCTGAAATGCGCGGAGGAACAGCTAATGTCACCGTCATCATAAGCGATGAAAGGATCAGTTCACCCATCCTGAATTCCTTCGACACAGCTATCATCCTGAACCAGCAGTCACTCGATAAATTCGAAAAAGCAGTGAAACCCGGTGGTTTACTCATTTACGACCCCAACGGTATCACCCGCCTGCCTGTACGCAAAGACATAAATATTTACAGCATTGCTGCCGCAGATGAAGCTGCAAGACAGGGCCTGTCGAAGATCTTCAACATGGTGGTCCTTGGAGGATTCCTTAAACTTAAACCCCTGGTACAGCCCGAATTCATCCATAAAGGCCTCGAAAAGTCCCTCCCCGCACGTCATCATAAGCTGATCCCCGACAACGAAAAAGCCATAGAGATCGGAAAATCTCTAATCCAGGGTATACAGGTCCTGAATTGATGTACAATGTACGATGTACAAAGTACAAATAATAAAACAATACGGCCATCACAGCTTAACGACCTTAAAGAGTTTCTCGAGTTAAAGCAGGAACTGTATAACACTCCTGCTTTTATAGAGAGCGACCCTGTTTCTATACCCCATAGTTTTTCAGACAAAGAGGATATAGAGATCTCTGGATTTCTTGCAGCGACCATTTCCTGGGGACAGCGCAAGACCATTATCCGTAATGCAGCCCTGCTTATGCAGATGATGGATTCCTCTCCTTCACAATTTATCCGATCCTTCACCACTTCTGATCTGAAGCCCTTCACGAAGTTTGTCCACCGCACCTTTAACGGGGATGACTGTATCTATTTTTTATACAGCCTGCAAAATATTTATGCTAATTACGGCGGACTGGAGAGCTGCTTCGTTCCCCTGCCGGGTGAAGGTATCAAGCAGCGCATCAACGCTTTCCGCATGAAATTCCTCGTGCTCCCTCATCCGAAGAGACATGAAAAACATATTGCAAACCCCATGAAAGGGGCTTCATGCAAGAGAATCAACATGTACCTTAGGTGGATGTCCAGGGATGACGGGCGGGGAGTGGATTTCGGCTTATGGAAATCGGTCAGTCCTGCCGATCTCATTTGCCCTCTCGACGTTCATACGGCAACTGTTGCCAGGAAACTCGGTTTGCTGAAGCTTAAAACCAACGACTGGAAGGCTGCCGAAGAACTTACAGAAGCCCTGCGGAGGTTCGATCCAGAGGACCCTGTAAAATATGACTTTGCCCTCTTCGGGCTGGGGATTAACGAAAAATTCTGATCTCAGGGGTTGTTCTTCAGGATAGAGAGAGCTTCTTCGATATGCTTCTCAAAACTGAACTGGGAGGAGAATATTTTTTTAATGATCCCGTTCCTGTCGATAACATACGTGACCCTGCCGGGCAGCACACCGAGGGTCTTGCCTACCTTATAAAGCCCCGCCACTTTTCTGTTACTGTCGCTGAGAAGGATGAACGGAAGCTTGTGATTTGATGCAAATGATTTGTGGGAGGCCTCATTATCGGCACTTATACCTATGACTTCAGCTCCGGCCTCCTTGAAGACCTCGTAATTATCCCTGAAACTGCACGCTTCCTTTGTACAACCGTATGACTCATCCTTGGGGTAGAAAAACAATACCACCGATTTTATGCCGGCAAACTGTGAAAGGCTTACCATGCTTCCGTCCTGCGATGGCAGTGTGAAATCGGGAGCCCTGACCCCTTCTTTTATTGCTAAGTTTTCCATTTTTCCTGAATTTGAATATTCTAAAAACGTAATGATCGAAATGATCGCGACGACCGAAATGATCGAAATCACGTAATGGTTCTTTATTTCAGACCAGATATTCACAATGCAAAAGTACATAATAATTTAGAATTAATATAAATAGAAATAATTTTTTATACCTTTGCGGAAATAAATAAAATTAACCCTGGTAAGCCCAGGCTTCTGCAGAGAGCTGACGGGAACTTACCCGGAGCGAAATTCGGAATCAACCCCATGGCTGAAACCCGGATCCGGGTTTCGTACCTTGGGAGCGGGGATTTACCGGGAGAAAATAAATAAACAATTAAAATTCACTTTATGAAATTCTTAAGTCTTATCATTGCAATCATGACCATGACAAATATAGCTGAGGCACAATCCAACAAAACATTGTACGATTTCAAGGCAAGCACGCTCGAAGGCGCTCCATTCGATTTTTCCAGCCTCAAAGGCAAGAAAGTACTGGTAGTAAACACTGCTTCAAAATGCGGTCATACACCCCAGTATGCACAGCTTGAAGAACTGTACACAAAATATTCGGGCAAAAATTTTGTGATTATAGGTTTTCCCGCAAACAACTTTCTCTCACAGGAACCAGGCAGCAATGAGCAAATCAGGGAATTCTGCACAAAAAATTATGGAGTTACTTTCCCGATGATGTCAAAGATCTCGGTAAAAGGGAAGGATATCGACCCTCTTTACCAGTGGCTTACAAGCAAGGAAGAGAACGGTGTGATGGATGCCCCGGTGAAGTGGAACTTCCAGAAATTCATGATCGATGAGAACGGAAAGCTGGTGGGGATGGTGCCTCCGGGCGATCTGCCCACCTGCGATAAAATCGTTAACTGGATAGAAAATAAATAATAAAATGTACAAATGCACAGTTTGCGGCCATGTATATGATCCCGCAGAAGGAGATCCTGATTCCGGCATTGCGCCCGGAACTGCTTTCGAAGATATTCCAAATGAATGGGTATGCCCTATTTGCGGAGTTGGCAAGGAAGATTACATATTGATGGATTAAGGGGGGAGATCTGTCATTTCAATGTACAATGTACCATGTACAATGTACAAATGATTTTTGCTATTGCGCTTTTATTCGCACCAATTGTTTATTTCATTTGTGTGCTCATTTCGCCTTCGGCAAACGCCTTTCGCTTTTATTAATGTGCTACTTGTATTATCTTTGCTATAAAACTCAGACTATATGGAAAAATCGATCAAAGGAAGCCAGACTGAAAAGAACCTGCTGAAGTCATTCGCAGGTGAGTCACAGGCGAAAAACCGTTACACCTTCTTCTCAAAGCAGGCAAAAAAAGAAGGATTTGAGCAGATCTCGGTATTATTTATGGAGACTGCCCTGAACGAAGAAGCTCATGCAAAGATATTTTTCAAATTCCTTGAGGGCGGGCCGGTAGAGATAACTGCCACTTATCCTGCCGGGACAATCGGAACCACTGCCGAGAACCTGAAAGCAGCTGCCGACGGCGAGAACGAGGAATGGACCATGCTTTACCCTGAATTTGCGAAGATTGCTGCCGAAGAAGGTTTTCCCAAAGTTGCCACTGCATACAAACTGATTTCCCAGGTTGAGGAGCATCATGAAAAACGGTACAGGAAGCTTCTCAATAACATGGAAAAGAACAGGGTCTTTGAGAAAGAAGAAAAGGTTTACTGGATTTGCAGGAAATGCGGGTATATCCATTTCGGGGCTAAAGCGCTTCAGAACTGCCCTGCATGCCAGCACCCCCAGGCATATTTTGAACTACTGGGAGAAAACTACTAATTAAAACATGAATCGTGAACCGTGATTCGTGAACGGATCACGATTCACGATTCACGATTCACGATTCACGATTAAAGAGATGAGCAAAAAAAGAAAATTTAATAAAGAAGAGGTGCTGGCCGATTACAGGTTGGCTTGTGAATCAAGGCAGGTCAGCTTGCTTGGCAGGCGTGAAGCGCTTGGAGGAAGGGCTAATTTCGGGATATTCGGCGACGGGAAAGAAGTACCGCAGATCGCTATGGCCAGGTTCTTCAGGAACGGTGACTGGCGGTCGGGGTACTACCGTGAGCAAACCTTTATGATGGCTGCAGGACTATCGGACCTGGAGCGTTTTTTTTCTCAACTTTACGGTGATACCGATATAACCAGGAATCCCGATAATGCAGGCAGGCTGATGAATAATCACTTTGCCACCCGCAGCCTCGATGGCAAAGGGGAATGGAAGGATCTTACAAAGCAGAAGAATTCATCGGGCGACATCTCCCCCACTGCAGCCCAGATGCCCCGCCTTCTTGGTCTTGCACTGGCCTCGAAAACATTCAGGAACAGCAAGGAAATGCAGGAAGCAGGTAAAATATTTACTGTGAACGGTGACGAGGTTGCTTTCGGCATGATAGGTGATGCCTCCACTTCCGAGGGTCATTTCTGGGAAACCATTAATGCCGCCGGTGTCCAGCAGGTCCCAATGGCGCTTGCCATCTGGGATGACGGCTACGGTATCAGTGTGCCTAAAAAATACCAGACCACCAAGGAAAGCATTTACGAGGTACTGAAAGGTTTTGTAAAAGAAAAAGATAAACCTGGCGGAATTCTGCTATATTCCTGCAAGGGATGGGATTATCCCGCCCTGCTTGAGATGTTTGAGGAAGGCATCGCCATTTGCAGGAAAGACCATGTTCCCGTGGTTTTCCATGTTGCCGAACTAACACAGCCCCAGGGTCACTCCACTTCAGGATCACACGAACGTTACAAATCGACTGAGCGACTTGCCTGGGAAAAAGAATTCGACTGCATCCGCAAGATGCGTGAATGGATGATTGAGAGCTCCCTGTCCACTGCTGCTGAACTTGACCAGGTTGAAGCCGATGCAGTGAAAGCTGCAAGGGCTGCCCGGGATAAAGCCTGGAAGGCATTCCAGGAGCCCATCAAAGCCGAACGCGAACATCTTATATCCATAGTGAAAACCACGAACTGCCCGTGTAAGAAGCAGGACAGGATAGATAAAATCGTTGCCGACCTGCAGATGGTGGCTGAGCCTTTGAGAAAAGATGTGATCTCCTCAGCAAAAAAGATTCTTCGGGATGTTTGTACCACCTGCAGCATGAAAAAGCCTATGAAGGCCGACCTTGAAATATGGATGAATGAACAGAAAAGGATCAACACCGACCGATACAGTTCACATCTTTACAGCGAATCTTCAGAAGCTGCCCTTAAAATTGAAAGTATTCCTCCTGTCTTTGATGAAAATTCGCCTGTGGTCACCGGGCGTGAAGTCCTGGTCGCCAACAACGATTATCTGTTGAAGAACAATCCCCTGATGGTATATTTCGGGGAGGATGTCGGAAAGATCGGCGGTGTGAACCAAACCCTTGAAGGCATGCAGGCTAAATATGGCGAGAACAGGGTCTGGGATACAGGCATACGTGAACTTACCATACTCGGCCAGGGCTTAGGCCTTGCATTGAGAGGACTAAGACCGGTCACCGAAATACAGTATTTCGATTATCTTCTTTACGGTTTACAGGTGCTGAGCGATGATATTGCAACCACCCAGTACCGCACTAAAGGCGGCCAGAAAGTGCCTATGATCATTTCTACCCGGGGCCACAGGCTGGTCGGGATATGGCATTCAGGTTCACCCCTGAGCATGGTCATCAACTCCATACGCGGGGTGCATGTGCTTGTACCAAGGAATATGACCCAGGCTGCAGGGTTTTACAATACCATGATGGCTTCTGATGATCCTGCATTGATCATTGAGCCTCTTAACGGTTACCGGCTGAAAGAGAAAATGCCGGCCAATATCGGAAGGTTCCGGACTCCTCTTGGCATTCCTGAGATCCTTAATGAAGGCAGTGACGTAACACTGGTAACTTACGGAGCTTGTGTGCGCATCGCCCAGGAAGCCGTGACGCAACTGAAAGACTTCAACATTTCGGTTGAGCTTATCGATGTGCAGACCCTGGTCCCCTTCGATATTCCCGGTGTAATTGTCAATTCACTCAAAAAGACCAACAAGATTGTTTTCTTTGACGAGGATGTCCCCGGAGGCGCAACCGCCTATATGATGCAGAAAGTGCTTGAAGACCAGAAAGGATATCGTTTCCTCGATATTGAACCCCGCACGCTCACATCGAAAGACCACCGCCCGGCATACAGCAACGACGGGGATTATTTCTCTAACCCCAATGCTGAGAACGTATTCGAGAAAGTTTACGAACTCATGCATGAATACAACCCCAACAAGTATGTGAGGCTGTGGTAGGAATGGAATTACAATGTACAATGTACAAATAAATGAACGGATCAGGATTCAGGAATTTCAATTTAATTGCAACTTATAGTCACCGGGGATTCTTCCCATACCATACTTAATACTGACCTGAACGAAGCGTACCACTCGACTCACGGCGCGATTCAGGAATCCCGTCATGTCTTCATTGATGCAGGCTTCATGCATGTCAAAGCAATTGCGGGAACGATCAATGTTCTTGAAATAGGCTTCGGCACCGGCCTGAATGCATTCCTTACTCAAGCCGAAGCCGAAACGACGGGGAAACATGTGATGTACACTGCTATTGAAGCGTTTCCCCTGGGAAAAGAGGTATGGTCGGAGCTCAATTATCCACGCATGCTGTGTTCCATTGATTATTCAAGGACTTTCGGGAAGCTTCACCTTGCTGAATGGGGTAAGACAGAGGTGCTCAGCAACTTCTTCCACATACATAAAATTTATAGTAAACTAGAGGATTACTCACCTGAACCAGGTCAGTTCGACCTCGTTTATTTTGATGCCTTTTCGCCTGCTGTGCAGCCTGAATTATGGACTGCCGAAATCTTCATGAAACTTTTCAGGGCTATGAAAACCGGGGCGGTCCTTACAACCTATTCCGTTAAGGGGGATGTCATAAGGTCGATGAAATCCGCGGGGTTCAGCACCGAAAAAATTCCCGGCCCCCCCGGGAAAAGACATATCACAAGGGCAATAAAATAAGCTGCCTTAATATCACTTTTTGGAAATTCCCGGATTAAGAGAGTAAAATATTTGCATTCCAAGATCATTATACGTATCTTTGTAAATATAAACACACGTGTAATGAATGTTAAACTTACTCTGACGATAGATGAGGGTGTCATAATGAAAGCCAAAATTGCTGCACGTATATCGGGACGAAGCCTGTCAAACATGGTAGAGACCTATTTGAAGACACAGGTAAGCAAGGAGGAGGCAGAACAGCAATCAGCATACTCTCCCCTGATCACATCTTTGAAAGGATCAATCCCCTTGGCAGATGGACTTGATTACAAAGATGAACTGAAATCTGCCTTAACAAAAAAGTACAGGTAAATGGATCATCTGTTCCTGGATACCGATGTGATTCTTGACCTGCTGACGGGCCGGCTGCCATTTTCAGAACAGGCCGCAGATATCTTTATGCTTGCTCAGAAAGGCAAAGTCATCGCGTATACTTCCGCACTGAGTTACAGCCACGCTTATTATATACTTTATAAATCAGCCTCTCATAAAAAAATCATTGCACAGTTTATTAAACTTGAGAGTATAGTAAAGACACTCTCTATGCCGACAGGGATCGTAAACTCGGCTATTTATTCAGGGTTCGCTGATTTTGAAGACGCGCTGCAGAATTATACAGCAGAAAGTCATCCTCAGATAACAATTATAGTAACACGTAATACCAGGGATTTCAGGCACAGCAGGATGGCTGTCATGAGTCCGGAAACATACCTGAAGGGGAGAAAAAACCATGCCTGAAAAAAAATTTAACATAAGAATCTATGGCTTGTTCACGGTGGATGGCAGAATACTGGTCACCGACGAATTCCGGCTTGGCATTTTCATGACCAAATTCCCGGGAGGGGCACTTGAATTCGGCGAAGGAACAATCGACTGCCTGAGAAGGGAATTCATGGAAGAGCTGAGCTCTGAGATCAGCGGCATTTCTCATTTTTACACCACCGATTTTTACCAGCCGACCACCCTGCTGCCTACCGATATGCAACTCTTCAATGTATATTACAGGGTGCATATCGATCGGCCATTCAGGTTTACCACAACCGTCAAGAAATTTGACATCCCTGCTGTCGATGGCGCCCAGAGTTTCAGGTGGCTCCAGATTAATGAACTAAAAGAGGAGGACTTTACGTTTCCTATTGACAGGTTCATTGTGAATAAGATCAAACATGAATTAAAATGAGAAGCTTGTTTCTAACCATTTCTCTCCTGCTTGGCCTGGTCTCCTGTCATACTGCCAGGGAAGGTAATACCACTGTTGGCGGGAACATAGGCAGGGCTTCGGGCCAGATGCTGAAACTTGAAGATTTGAGCCCGGTGAATTCTTTGACCTTTGACTCGGTGATCATTGGTGAACCTGGCAATTTTGATTTCCGCTTCAATGCAAAAGAACCGGGTCTTTACCTGCTTGGGTTTTCGGGAAAGAACCGGCTTTTACTGGAACTCCGGCCGGGTGATACGGTAAGGGTGAAAGCTGCCGACGGATCAAACCTTGAAGATGCCGTTATTACAGGATCGCCTGCCAGCAGCGACATGAAGAAGTTCTTTGGTTTAACCGCAGGGAACAGGAGGATTTACGATTCCCTGCAGGGCAGCCTTCTGTCACACCAGGATGACCCGGGTTTTGCAGAACTTTCAAGGAATCTGGATGAATCACTCAAACCAATCTGGGAAAATCAGCGTGCACTTGAAACCTCGTATGTCGACAGCCACCTGAACAGCCTGACGTCCCTGCTGGTCCTTAACCAGGGCATAGGAACAAGCCCTGTATTGACATTTCAAAACGATTCAGTTTATTTTATGAAGATCGACAGCTCCCTCAGTAAGTCATTTCCCGGGAATAAGCACGTTGTTTTTCACCATAATCGTGTACTCCGGGAAAGAGAATTGGAGGCCATGAAAAAGCAAACCAGATAATTTTCCGATATTTGTGCTTCAGATGGATGGAAAGATATATTTCGCTTCAGATTTTCATTTAGGGATCCCCGACCGTAAGCAAAGCCTTGAACGGGAGAGAAAACTTGTTCGCTGGCTTGAAATGGCAAGACAGGATGCGGCTGAGATTTACCTTATGGGGGATCTCTTTGATTTCTGGTTTGAGTACAAAACTGCCGTCCCCAAAGGATATTCGAGGCTTCTCGGGAAACTGGCCGAAATCACGGATCACGGTTCACGGCTCACGGATCACGGTTCACGATTCACGGATCACGGTTCACGGATCACGAATCACGGAATCCCTGTTCACCTCTTCAGGGGGAACCATGACATGTGGGCCTTCTCATACCTGCAGGAAGAGACAGGCATTCAGCTTCACCGGGAACCTGAATTCAGGACCTTTAACGGGAAGAACTTTTACCTGGCTCATGGTGACGGCCTGGGCCCCGGCGACCATGGTTATAAATTCATAAAAAAAGTTTTTGCAAACCCGGTCAACCAATGGCTTTTCAGGATGATACATCCCGACCTGGGCATAAGCATGGCCTTGTTCTGGTCAAGGAAGAGCCGCAGTGCAGCCCTGCAGAAAGAAAAAAAGGAGGAAGAAAGAAACCTCAGGCTGATCAACGAAAGGATAGCCTTTCATTCAAAGAGCCTGGTATTGCAGCACCCCGATTTGGATTACCTTATTTACGGGCATTATCATTACCCTGTTGAAACACAAATATCGGGAAAAGCCGTACAGTTTGTTCTGGGTGACTGGCTGACGCACTTTACTTACGCGGTATTTGACGGGGAAACCCTGGCCCTGAAAGAATTCAGAGAATAAAACCAAACGGGCGGCTCAGATCACTGAGCCGCCCGTTTGGTTTTATTCGCACTTATTATTCCGGATGGATTGCTTCTACGGGGCAAACATCTGCGCAGGCTCCGCAATCGGTACATGTTTCAGGGTTTATCTTATAGATATCACCTTCGGAAATTGCTTCAACGGGACACTCGTCGATACAGGTTCCACAAGCAGTGCAATCTTCATTAATTGTATAAGCCATGACTTGTTGATTTATGCCTGCACATGGCAGGCCTGGTTATTAATTACGTTTTCCGCTGCAAAGATAAATAATTTTTTATAATCTGCCTTCTTTCTAATGTTAAATTATTAACAATTCACTCTCAATACATACTAATGTTATGTGTTTCATTCGCATTTCACATAAGCCGCCTTGGGTACAAGGAGCCTTTACCTGACCTGGATTTCGCAACAGCCATGGCGACGCAGACACCCCAGAGGCGTTGTGAATATGCGGATGAAAAAACCAATAACATCACAATTTTTCTTACTTTTGCACTCTCTCAAAAACATATAACGATGTCGAACAACAAAAGACCAATTGTTGAAAAAGAAAGCGTAGTTGTAAAATTCGTCGGCGATTCAGGCGACGGCATGCAACTGTCAGGCTCAATATTTTCCGACTCGGCAGCCCTTGCCGGGAACGACCTTGCAACATTTCCTGATTTTCCCGCCGAGATCCGCGCACCGCAAAATACTGTTGCAGGCGTCTCCGGGTTCCAGGTCCATATGGGTTCCGAAAAAATATTCACCACCGGTGACCTGGTTGACGTACTTGTTTCGATGAACCCTGCATCATTGAAAGCTAACCTGAAGTGGGCAAAAAAAGGAGCAACCATTCTGGTCGACACCGATGCCTTTGATGAAAAATCCATAGAAAAGGCAGGATACAAAAAAAACCCGTTAGATGACAACAGCCTCGAATCCTACCGTATGATCAAGGCCCCCATCACGGCAATGACCAAGGAGAGCCTGAAAGATTCAGGTATCGACAATAAAACGGCAGAACGTTCAAAGAACATGTTCGCCCTGGGTATTTTATATTTCATATTCAACCGCGACACCAGCCTTGCTTTTAAATACTTCGAGGAAAGGTTTAAAAAGAATCCGAAAATAGTTGAGATCAACAAAATAGTAATCCAGGCAGGTTATAACTATGCCGAAACCGTTGAAGCCCTGGAATCTGTGATTCATGTTGGCCCGGCGAAACTGGCCAAAGGCCGGTACCGCAATATAACAGGCAACATTGCAACAGCCTGGGGACTGCTTGCTGCAGCTGAAAAATCGGGCCGCCCGCTTTTCCTTGGCTCCTATCCTATCACCCCGGCCACTGAGATCCTCATGGAACTTTCCAAACATAAATCACTCGGCGCAAAAGTATTCCAGGCTGAAGACGAAATTGCAGGCATCTGTTCTGCCATCGGAGCCTCATATACAGGCTCCCTGGCTTGTACCACCACCTCAGGCCCCGGCCTTTCCCTTAAGAGTGAAGCTATCGGGCTTGCACTGATCACCGAGCTTCCGCTGGTAATCGTCGACGTTCAGCGCGGAGGTCCTTCTACAGGTCTTCCTACCAAATCGGAACAGTCGGACCTGATGCAGGCCCTGTTCGGAAGAAACGGCGAAGGCCCCATTATCATTATTGCTGCCTCCACTCCCGACGATTGTTTCTACAAGGCTTATATGGCAGCCAAACTTTCGATGGAACATATGACCCCGGCTATCCTGCTCACCGACGGCTACCTCGGCTTCGGATCAGCGCTTTTCCGCATTCCGAAAGTTAAGGACCTTCCTGCTATCAAACCACCCATTGCAGTAGCAAATGATAAAGAATACAAACCATACAAACGCAACGCTGAAACCCTGGTACGCGAATGGGCTCTCCCGGGAACCGAAGGGCTGCGCCACCGTATAGGCGGACTTGAAAAAGAGAACATCACAGGTGTTGTCTCGATGGATCCTATGAACCACCAGATCATGGTTGACCTCAGGGCTGCCAAGGTTGAAAAAATTGCAGATTTTATTCCAGAGCAGGAGATAGACGGAAACAAAAAAGGCGATCTCCTTGTCGTAAGCTGGGGAGGTACCTTCGGAGCCGTTCACTCAGCAGTCAAGCTGGCACAGGCTGAAGGCAAAAGCATCAGCCATGCACATTTCAGCTATATCAGCCCCCTGCCTAAAAACACCGAAAAAATCCTGAAAAGCTTTAAGAAAATAGTTGTTTGCGAACTTAACAGCGGACAATTCGTGAACTACCTGAGGATGAAATTCCCCATGCCGAACATTTCACAGTTCAATAAAGTTCAGGGATTACCATTCATGATCAATGAGTTAACCGATAAATTCAACCAAATCCTGGAGGAAAAATAATATGGATTTCGTAAATACAACCATTGAACGTTCCACCGTTCAATTGTCCAAAGCTGATTTTGAAAGTGACCAGATGGTAAAATGGTGCGCAGGTTGCGGCGCCCATGCCATACTTGCTGCTGTTGAAAGGGTATTCCCGAAAATAGGATACCGCAAGGAAAACTTCTGCATGATATCCGGTATCGGATGTTCCTCGCGCTTCCCTTACTATGTCAACACCTATGGAATCCACGGCATCCATGGCCGTGCTGCAGCTATATCCACAGGCGTTAAAATCGCCAACCCAAGGCTCAGCGTCTGGATGGCCACCGGCGACGGCGATTCACTCGCCATAGGCGGGAACCATTTCATTCACGTCATCCGCAGAAATGTTGACATCAATATACTTCTTTTTAATAACCAGATCTACGGACTGACCAAGGGGCAGTATTCCCCGACAACCCCCATGGGCAAGGTCACAAAGACTTCTCCCCAGGGAACCATTGAACATCCTTTCAACGTTGGCGAACTTGTGATGGGAGCCCAGGGCACTTTTTATGCCCGCGTTCCTGATAACAACATCACGATGATGACAGAAGCCATGTTCGAAGCAGCCAAACACGACGGGACTTCCATTATTGAGATCATGCAAAACTGCATCATCTTTGCCGACAAAGCCCATAATGATGTGATAGGTAAGGAGCATAAGGATGAGAATATGCTTCTTGTAAAGAACGGGCAGCCTATGATCTGGGGTAAAAACAATGAGATGGGACTGGTGCTGAAAAACACTATGCTTGATGTTGTTGAAATAGGTAAGAATGGTGTGACTTTGGATGACATCCTCATCCATGACGCGTACAACCCTGATCCGGGAATTCACCTGATGCTTGCAAAACTTGCACCTCCTCATTTCCCGATGGTATTCGGAGTGATCCGTGCTGCAATGTTCCCCACCTATGACGACATGGTTGAGGAACAGATCAAATATGCCAAGGAAAACAGCCCCATCAAAAATGTTGATGATCTGCTTAACAGCGGGGATGTCTGGGATATAAAATAAAGCTCCCTGATATTTTTATCGGGGAATTGTCGTTAGTTCTTTACAAGAATATAATGGGGCCTTCCTGCCTTTTTTAACATAATCCGATGAAGCAACTTACTCCTTTCCTTTTACTTCTTCTTTCACTCAATACTGTTTCGGGCCAGGATTGGCGTTGGCTGAATCCCAAACCCCAGGCAAACACACTGAATGCAATAACTTTTACTGACCAGAATACCGGGTTTGCTGTCGGGAACAGCGGTGCAATCATTAAAACAATCAACGGTGGGACTATCTGGACAAACGTGGAGTCCCCTCCCACTGCTTACAACCTGCTCACTGTTTCTTTTCCGGGCCCATTGGTGGGGTTCGCAGCGGGTTATTATGGTACCATAGTAAAAACAACAGACGGCGGGCTTACATGGACCACTTTATCCACAGGCATCAGTAAGAACATCTATGCCATACATTTCCTGAGCGCCGATACCGGTTTTATTGCCGGCGACATGGGCCTTATCGCAAAAACAGTGGATGCGGGAGCCCATTGGCTGCCCCTGAATCCGGGTGTTACCGGTAATCTCAGATCGCTGTTCTTCATCAACAGCAACAAGGCTTTTGCCGCAGGGGATAACGGGCTAATCCTTATGACCAACGACGGCGGGCAGAACTGGAACCCGGTGGTAACAGGTATTCCTGTCAACCTTAAGGATATTCGCTTTACCGGCGCAAGCACAGGTTATATCGCAGGAGGCAGCTACCCCCTGGCTGCCGACGGGATCATCCTTAAAACCGTGAACGGAGGGGTCAGCTGGGAACTCCAGACCTATGACCTTGAGTTTTTACCAATGAGCATCTCATTTACTGATGAAAGTACAGGCTATGTGGCAGGTTTCGGAGGCATCCTCAAAACAACCGATGCCGGCTTGAATTGGCACAGCCTGGTTACAGGATCATCAAATCTCTTCACCTCTCTCGATTTCACTAACCAGGATACTGCGTATGCCGCTGGTAATACAGGAACAATTGTGAAAACGACCGATGGAGGGATTACATGGACCTGCCAGACTTCGGTAACGACGCTGGATCTTTTTTCAGGATCTTTTGCTTCTTCAGGCACTATATTTTTATCAGGTGCCTCGGGTACTGTAATTAAATCGACTGATGCCGGTGAAACATGGGCACTTCTGAATACAGGCGTTGAAGAGGATCTGAGGTCAGTCGATTTTACAAGCCAGGATGTTGGTTATGCAGCGGGAAGAAAAGGAAGGATCATCAAATCGTCGAACGGGGGCGCCACATGGGACACCCTGGCTTCCGGTGTCACCTATGACCTGAATTATATTTATTTCATCGACGCCAATAACGGATTTGCCCTGGGCAACGGGGGTACCATACTTAAAACTACCAATGCAGGGGCAAGCTGGCTTGCCTCTTATACCGGGGTTACTTATGCATTCTATTCATGCTTCTTTACAAACGCGAATACAGGTTATGCCGTGGGTTCCTTGGGTCTTATTATGCTGAGTGTGGATGGCGGCTTAAACTGGACAGCTCTGTACTCTGAATCCCTGAATGCACTCACCTCCGTACAGTTCACAAGCGTCGACACCGGATATGTTTGCGGAACTAACGGAACAATTTTGTTCACACCCGACGCAGGGGTCACCTGGATCACGATCACATCCTATACTGCCGACAACCTGACTTCAATAAGCTTTCCATCATCGAAGATCGGCTATGCCTGCGGATCAAACGGAACTTTGTTAAAGTCCATCGATGCGGGGATGACCTGGCAGAACCTGGATGCAGGGACTGACCGTGATTTCAATTATATTCACTTTACCGATCGTATCACGGGATACCTCGCGGGCAGCAACGGTTCCGTGCTAACAACCATTGATGGCGGCGTTGGGATCGAAGAACAAACACAGAAGATCAGCTTAACTGTTTTTCCTGATCCGGCCACTGATCATATTACCATTGACTTGCCCGGCTATCTGAAAACCGGTTCGCAAAACTGCGAATGCTCAGTGTATAACATGATGGGGCAACTGATGCTGAAACTAAGCCTGGAGAGCAATAAAAACGAAATCAGTATTAAATCGCTCCCCTCTGGCCTCTATATGATCCATGTCAATTATCATGGGATTTCCGGAACAGGAAAGTTTATCAGGGAATAATATAATATTACTTTTTCAGTTCGGATTATTAGCAACAGATGATCCATCGTTTTACAGAATTTGTAAAGAATAATGGTTTGTTCTCAAAAGACAGCCGCGTCCTTCTTACAGTTTCAGGGGGGATTGACTCGGTAGTCATGGCCGATCTTTTTTCTAAATCAGGGTTCAGTTTCGGGATAGCCCACTGCAACTTTGGCCTCAGGGGAAAAGAAAGCGATGCAGATGAGGAATTCACAAGGGATCTGTCGGCAAGGTACAAGGTTCCTTTTTATACAAAACGCTTCGACACCAAAGAATTTTCTGATCTCCTCAAAATCTCGGTGCAGATGGCTGCCAGGGAACTCAGGTATCACTGGTTTGAGGAGATCAGGTCTTCCCTCAAATATGACTGCATTGCAACAGCTCACCATCTTGACGACCAGTCAGAGACATTTCTGATCAACCTGATCCGCGGCACCGGGATATCGGGCCTTCATGGCATACTTCCCATCCAGGGATGGGTGGTAAGGCCTTTGCTCTTTTGTTACCGGGAGGATATTATCAGCTACGCCACTGAAAACGGGATAAGATACAGGGAAGACAGCTCTAACCTGCAAGATAAATACCTCCGCAATAAAATCAGGCATAAGATCATTCCGCAACTTGTGGAGCTAAATCCTGAATTCAGGAAAACACTGAATTCTGAGATTGCAATCCTCAGGGGATGGGAGAAGATAGGCAGGAAGGATATCAAGAGGAAAATTGCCGGTCTCATAAAAAAGCAGAATGGAACAACTATCATCGACCTTAAAACACTGAAAAAAACAACCCCAAGTGAACTTTATGCCTGGGAAATCCTTTCCGCCTTCGGTTTTAATTCTGAGGCTGTTTCTCTCGTAATGGAACAGTCTGCTGAAAGAAGCGGAAGAATATTCTTATCTGCCACTCACCGGGCTGTCACGAACAGGGACTCCCTCATCATTGAACCTTTTGGTATTTCAGGAGATGGTTCCGGCAGACTGATCTCAGAGAAAACAAAAAGGATATCAAAGCCTCTGGGTTTAAAAATATCCACGATCGATTACAGGAAAAATGAAATCATTCCTGCCGGGAGGGAGTTCGCGAGCCTCGATTATGACAAACTTCTGTTTCCTCTTGAAATCAGGAAATGGAAGCCCGGCGACAGCTTTCATCCTTTCGGGATGAAAGGGAAAAAGAAAGTAAGCGACTTTCTCATTGATGAAAAAGTTTCTCTTCCGGAGAAAGAACAAACCTATGTGCTTTGCAGTTCTGGTAAAATCGCCTGGGTGATAGGCAGGCGTATCGACCAGAGATTCAGCATTACGTCTAAAACAATAAAAATTTTAAGGTTAAAAACAATTTAGCATGAAACGGCTTCCTTATCTGATTGCTCTGTTGTCATTCCTTGGAGTACCAGGTCATTCGCAGGTTGGCGGTATTTGGCAAAAGCTGAATGTAGGCCAGAGTGTGATTCAGACAGCCATTGATTTTCCCGGGAACCAGAGCCTCACTGGTTATACAGCAAGTATGTCTCTGACATATAATGGTAACGGTAATATTTTTAAAACCACCGACGGTGGGCAAAGCTGGACCTCGGTCTGGTTTGGATCCCAGGCAGGACTGTATGGTGCAAGTTTTGTCAGTGTCGATACTGGGTATGTTGCGGGTCTTCCGAACGGGTCTATTTCATGGAGTGGGTTCGGCAAAACAACCGACGGAGGGCTTACCTGGACTTCTATGCAGGTACCATCCAATATTTACCAATTCAATGATGTGATTTTCAGGGATGCAAACCATGGCATGCTCCTGGCCCAGACCAATTCTTCTGCTGCGGTATATGCCACAAGCAATGGCGGGACCAGTTGGCAAACAGCCACAGGAATTTCCAGCGGGATTCCTAACCGTGCCTGCCATGTTTCAGGTACAAAATACTTCCTGGTCGACAACTCAGGCCATATTAAAAAATCCCTGGATGACGGCCTTTCCTGGACCACAGTATATTCAGGCGGACCTATTCTACTTGGAATTGCTTTTTACAATGATCTTATCGGCCAGGCATGTGGTGACAATGGTTTACTCCTGAGAACCACTGACGGTGGAAATACATGGCAAACACAAAATGTAACCACCGATATCTGGCACCAGGTGATCTATGTGAACCAGGATACCATTTATGTCGTTGGTACGCCCGAAATAATTTATAAAAGCACGAACGGAGGGGTCTCATGGTCCAACGATTATCCGCAGTCAACATACAACAATGCGTTTTATGATTTAGTGATCACCCCCAGTGGTACAACCTGGGTTTGTGGCTCACAGGGTGTGCTTATGCGCAAATACCAGCTGATACAGGCAAATTTCACTGCAACCCCAACCACTGCATGCAAAGGTGACAGCGTGCAGTTCACATCCACTTCAACTGGGAACAATCTGACTTACTCCTGGCATTTTGAAGGAGGAAGCCCGTCTGCTTCCTCAGCAAAAAACCCCAGAGTCCTCTATGATTCAGCGGGTTCATTCGGGGCGAAGCTGACTATTTCCGACGGTGCACTTTCCGACTCATTATATAAGCCGGCTTATGTCACGGTTTCCCAAACACCTACCCCTGTCATAATACTGAATGTTAATACATTGATCAGTAATATACCGAATGGGAATCAATGGTACAGGGACGGTAATGCAATTCCCGGTGCAACTTTACAATCTTATGATATTGTTCAAACCGGCTGGTACTGGGATGTGGTTACCCAGAACGGCTGCGCTTCAGATACTTCGAACAATATATATAAACTGTTTGTGGGGATGGAGGATCAGAACTCCCCTGCTATCCTTATCTACCCTTCACCGGGAAACGGGAAATTTACGGTTTCATATAATTCAGGCAATCCGGCTTCACCTGTTTTAAGGGTTTACAGCCCTCTGGGGATACTGGTTCTTGAACGTTCCTTTAAGTCGTCCCAGGGGAAAAACACAGAGGAAGTTGAGCTGGAAAATATTCCATCAGGATTATATACTGTCTGTTTATCAATGAATGAAGGAATATTTACCGGGAAAGTGATTGTTATTAGGTAAATGTAAAGGTTTTTATACCTTTACGCTGGAAGAACCTTTATTAATCATGAATCGTCTTACTGCCATCCTCGCTTTCCTGATCTTTATTTATACCGGGTCATATCTTTCAGCCCAGGATAAAAAATCGATCGACAGCCTTGAGAATGAACTGAGAATTGCAAAAACCCCTAAGGATCAGTACAGCCTTCAATTATTGCTATCCCGTGAATTATTTACAAGCAACCCTGAAAAGGGTTTGTATTACGCACTCAAAGCCAATAAGATAGCAGAGGAAAAACTTGGGGATAAAGATAAACTCGAAGTTGATCTTGCATTAACCTGGATCTATTATACCAAAACTGATTACATAAAAGCCCTCAATACCGCACTTGCAGCTAAAGATCTGGCTGAGAAACTCAGGCAGGAACGAGAACAGGCTTTGGCGATGGATGCCATCGGTTCGGTATACAATGACCTGGGGGATATGGATAAGAGTTCCGAGTATTTCTTTAAAGTATTAAAGATCTATGAAAAACTCAATGACCAGACCGGTATGGCCCAGGCTCTGAGTCGTATAGGTGTGCTATACTCCAGCCTCAGGAACAATCCAAAAGCCCTTGAATATCTCTCGCGTTCTCTTGCGATCACCAAAAAGCAGGACAATAAAACCGGGATATCAAGTAATCTTAACAGCATTGCCAATGTTTACAGCGATATGAAAGATTACAGGAAAGCATTGTCCTATTACACAGAATCCCACAAAATTGCCGAAGAGGTAGGAGATCTGAGGTTGCAGGGAGCAATATCCTTTCATATTGGGATCGCCTACATGAAACTGAACGAGTCTGCGCTTTCCCTAAAATATTTACAAAATGCCCTGGATATTTTTCACACCCTCAATAACCAGCTTCGTCTTGCACGCACTCAGAACCAGCTCGCTGAATACTACCTGCAATCGGGAGATCTGAACCCAGGGATCAGATATGCCGATTCAGCCCTTCATATCGGGCTTGATCATGGCTTCAGGGATGTCGCTTATAATGCTTCTGAACTCTTGCACAGGATCTATCTCAGCAGGAAAGATACATCAAAAGCATACCATTACGCCATACTTGAAAGTCAATGGAAAGACAGCCTTGTTAACGGGGAAAAACAAAAAAACCTTACCAAGCTCGAAGCCCAGTACCAGTTTGAGAAAGAAGAGGCCGCACGCTCAATTAAACAACAACGAAGGGATTATGCGATCATCATTTTCATTATCCTCCTTCTTTCAGTCATCATAATCCTATTTCTTGTCTGGACGAGGCAGAAAGTTAAAGCAAAGAATGTACATCTTCAGAATCAAACACTTGAACAAGAACTGGAGTTTAAGAAAAAGGAACTCGTTCTGCATGTCATGAACATGATAAAAAAGAATCAGATCCTTTCGGACCTTTCCGAGAAACTCGTTCAGATAGAAAGTGAATCAAGGTCAAGCGAAAGTAAAGACACTTTGAGAAAGATTGCACGGGAGCTTAAAAAAACAGACGATGAAGATGTATGGAAGGAACTATCACTCAGGTTCAAGGAAGTTCATGGAGAATTTTATGAAAGGTTGTACCAAAAATTTCCCTCGCTTACGCCTAACGAATTAAGACTCTGTGCATTCCTGCGTCTTAACATGTCATCAAAGGAGATTGCGGGACTTACAGGCCAGCAGATCAGCTCTCTTGAAACAGCACGCCACCGCCTCCGACAAAAGCTCGGGATCTCCAATGCAGAAGTCAATCTTATCACCTTCCTGTCACAATTGTGAAATCTCTTGTAAAAACAGGGTCTGTATAGGCTGTTTTTAACAGGCCGTAAAGCTGCTATTCTGCATAAAACTTTAGCTGCCTCTCATTTTCAATAAGTTATCTTTTCATTCTGTTATCCTGTACAGGTAATGTACAGGATATTTCAGATGGTTACTCAGGTTTTGTCAGGGTTAAAAATTTGACACAGCCAGTTTAAGGATAGAACTTTGCTGCTCGAAACAAAACCAAAATAAATCACGGGCTAAATGGAAAAGGCAGATACAGGTGAAGAGGAAAAAGGGAAAAATGAACCCGAGATCAATGATCTGAATTTGTTTATTGAAGAATTTATTGAAAAGAAGAAATCACAAAATAAAATACTTAATGAATTAATTGAAAAAATCAAACAATCAAGTCAAAATCCAAATCAAACTTCTTAGAAATCATCAAATGTTTCAAAAAACCAAAACAATGAAAAAAATTATCCTTGGAATTATTCTGTCGTTGATTTGCAGTGTTTTCGCCCAGGCCCAGGTATCCGGAACCTATGCGATTCCAGGCGCTTCTTATCCGACAATTGCATCAGCAATCACCGCTTTGAACACCTCCGGTGTAGGAACAGGCGGGGTTACATTCAATGTTGCTGCCGGTTATACCGAGACCTTGCCCTCCCTGACTTCAGGATTAATTACGGCAACAGGCACATCTGCCAACCAGATCATTTTTCAGAAATCAGGTTCGGGGGCAAATCCTGTCATAACAGCTGCCACAGGTACAGCTGCCGATTATGAGTATATCATTGCCCTTCAGGGAACCGATTACATTACATTCAATGCCATTAATCTTACAGATCCTTCTGGAACTATTGAATGGGGTTATGCCATATTAAAGGCGTCGGGAACTGATGGAGCGCAATATGTCACAATAAAGAATTGTACAATAACCATGAGCCTGGCCAATACCAGGGCCACTTACGGAGTATATTCAAATAACTTTACTCCTTCTGCCCCGGCAGCAACAGTCACTGTGGTCTCTGCCACAGGAACGAATTCATATAACAAGATATTCAGCAATACATTTACAACCTGCTATTCTTCAATATATTTTGCAGGATTTAATGATCTGAATTATCCTTACACTTTTTATGACCAGGGGAATGAGATCGGAAAAGACGGGGCTAATACGATCACAAATGTAGGCGGTGGTACTGCAATTGCTTATGGCATTTATGGCATATACCAGAATAATATTAAGGTAGCTAACAATAGTATAACCAGTAACACACTGGCCGGTACCGTCGCACATTACGGTATTTTTCTTACAACCGGTTTGAATTCGAGCTATGACCTTTACGGCAATACGGTAAGCATGCAGTTTTCAGGTTTGGGTACCACCAGCCTTTACCCGGTTTATTGCGATATGGGTGCAAGCGGATTGAACAATACTGTGAATGTTTATAACAATACTGTTACCAACTGCACATGGCCGACAATGACCACCGGGACACTTTCCTATTTGTACTGTGTAAATCTCGGTGCAACTGCAAATGTCTACGGGAATACTGTCAGTAATAATCTGGCGGGCTCTGGTACTGTTACTGCCACCGGCAGGATCAACTATCTGTATACCTCCATGACCAGCGTTGTAATGGGGACTCTCAGTTTTCATGATAACATTGTTACAGGAAATGCCCGCTCACAATCAGCGGCCGGGGGAGGCGCTACCTATTGTATGTATGTTGGCGGAAAAGCCGGAATGATGAACATGTACAACAACTCGGTGACCAATAATACAATTGCTTCGAGTGGCGGAACCTATTGCATAAGTGAATCGCTCGATTATGCAACCATAAACTTTTATAATAATACTGTTTCGGGCATGAGCAAAGCCGAAGGAACAACCTATGGATTATATGTCTATAATGTTACTGCAGGAGGCGGAAATGTTAGCATTTACAAGAACTCGATTTCGAATATCGAAGGATTGACCGCGGGTGCCAATATGTATGGAATCTACAATACAAACGGCAGCGGGAATAATGCATGGTATTACAACAATATGATTTATGACCTCAGGACCCCTGCCGGACTTTCGGGCAGCAGCTTTTATAATACCATTAACGGCATCTACGTCAGCGGCGGCGGTCCGCTTGGCTTCTATTACAACACCGTTTATCTGAACGCATCTTCAACTGCAGCAAACTTCGGCTGCTCTGCGTTTTATTTCAACACGTCTATAGCCACTGACCTCCGTAACAATATCTTTGTGAACAACTCGACTCCCATGGGCCTGGGGAAAGCAACCGCATTGCGTTTTTCAAGCACAACCTATACCAATTTCTCAGCTTTATCGAATTACAATGATCTTTATGCCGGGCCTCCGGGGGCCTCTAACCTCCTGTTCTACGATGGAACCAACAGTGACCAGGTCCTGTCAAGTTATAAGGCCAGGTTCACTCCCAGGGAGTTGCAGTCTGTGACTGAGTTACCTCCGTTCGTTAACGTGAGTGCAAGGCCTTATAACCTTCATCTCCAGGCAGGTATTGCAACTCAATGTGAATCTGGTGGCACCCCTGTCAGTCTTCCCTTAGCAATCAACACCGATTTCGACGGGGATGCAAGATATGCGAATACTGGCTATCCTTTGAATGCATCATACCCTCCTCACGCACCGGATCTCGGCGCAGATGAATTCGGAGGAATTCCCAATGACGTTACTCCTCCTTCGATCACATATACCCCGCTGATGGATACCTATAACGGTAATCCAAGGACTCTGAATGCCGTATTTGCAGATGGAACAGGAGTCCCAACCGGTGGTGCCGGCGCCCCGGCATTATACTGGAGAATCAATTCCGGTACCTGGCTTGCCTCAACGGGAACGATGACTTCATCCAATAACTATACCTATAATTATACCTTTTCTTTCGGCGGCGGCGCCAATATCGGTGATAACGTATATTACTACATCGCGGCCCAGGATGTGGTCACAATACCTAATGTTGGTGTATATCCATGGATAGGTTCAACAGGTTATTCTCCAAATCCTCCTTCATGCGCTACTCCTCCAACAACCCCATCCACTTATAAGATCAATACCGGTATTTCAGGTATTTTCCACGTGGGTGTGGGTAAAGACTACACCACCTTGACCGCTGCAGCCACCGATATCAATGCAAAAATTATTTCGGGACCGCTTACTCTCATCCTTGACGATGCAACCTATCCTTCAGAAACGTACCCAATCAGGTTTAACCCGAACCCTGGATCGAGCAGCACCAATACTCTTACGATAAAACCTAATACAGGCAATTCTGCAGTCTTTACTGCCACTATTCCAAACCCCATTATTAACTTCAACGGAATTGATTATGTTATTCTCGAAGGGTCAAACAACGGGACTACCAGCCAGAATCTTACAATAACCAATGCTTTAAACACGCCCCTGGCAAGCGCAATCCTGATCTCAAATAATGCAGGCGACCCCTCAACCAATATTACTATAAAAGACTGTTTAATTCAATGTATGCCTGTTGATGCCTCGGGAGGAAACACCGTCATCAGCTTTTCTTCAACCGGTGGTGGATATGATAACTGTATTATAACTAATAATACGATAAACAGTGGTTTCACCGGGATAGCCTTATATGGGGCAAGTACGGGCATTAGCCACAACTGCCAGATAACCAATAACACCATCGGTTCTTTATTGCCCGCACTGGCTATTTCTGACAGGGGGATAATAGTACAATACTGCGACAACACACTGATCAGCAATAATGATATTATGGGGCCCAATGCCGGTTCATTGAATACCGGACAAACAGGCGTTTTTATTGGTACTTTAACAACGAACAGCAAGGTCACTAAAAATAAAATCCATGATTTTTTCCGCAGTGCTGATGACGGCTGGGGCGCAACAGGTATATGGTATGCTGCAGAGGCAAATAGTATAACGGAAATTTCGGACAATATCATTTACAATATCAAATCCCCCGGAATGAATCCCGGTGTAGGACAAAATATTGTTTACGGAATGTTTTTCCGCAGTGGTGGAAACGTTAAAATTATTCATAACACCATTAACCTTACGGGTGCCTGGCTTTCAAACACTTTGGATGCATCTTCGGGCTGCCTTGGATTTAATTACCAGGCAACCGGTGGCAATTTCGAGGTAAGGAATAATATCTTACGTAATGGCCAGACTGAACTTGCCTCACCTTATTCTTTCTGGGGCACAGCTTACGGAATAATGATAAGCCTGCCGCCGATCGCCATGTTCTCTGTTATCGATAATAATGACTATTTTATTGATGGCTACCAGGGGACTGTTGCATGCCAGTATACTAATGGAACCGGGGCCCTGGTTAATTATCCTACCCTGGCCTCATGGCAGACCTATTCGGGCCAGGAATCTCATTCGCTAAACGTTAACCCGGGATTTCCATCGGAAACAAACCTCGTCCCGACAACGGTTGCAATGCCTCATGCAGGTTCATATACTGCATTGGTACCTACCGACATTCTTAGTGTGAACCGTACCAATCCTCCCGATATGGGAGCCTATGAGTTCACACCAAATCCTTTGATCAATACCCTTGCCGGTACAGCAGTTACAGCTACCACCGCAACCCTGAATGGCAATGCCAACGCAGCCGGGTACACTTTCAACCTCTTTTTTGATTATGGACTGACCACTACATACGGGAATTCCAATCCTGCAACACCGGCAACTGTAACAGGTTCCTCAACAAACACCATGAGCTTTGGAGCAACTGGTCTTTTACCTCTTTCAACTTATCATTTCAGGGCAAGGGGTGTAACCTCGACCGGGGTGACAGTTTATGGCAATGACATGGCCTTCACAACCAATGCCTTGCCTCCTGCCGTCATTACCCTGGCTGCAACATCAGTTACCTCCGGTGGCGCGACCCTCAACGGAAGCGTTAATCCCAACGGAGTTTCTGCAACTGTATCATTTGATTACGGACTTACGACGGCCTACGGCTCAACTGCGACAGCTGTCCAGAGCCCGGTCAATGGCTCATCCTCAGTGAGCGTAAATACAGCTATAACGGGTTTATTACCTTATAATACTTATCATTTCAGGGTGAAATCGGTGAGCGTTGGAGGAACAAGCTACGGAAGTGACCTTACATTCACAACTAATGCAATTCCAGCTACGGTTATAACAAACAGCGCATCCAACGTCACCCCGATCACAGCTACGCTCAACGGTTCGGTGAACCCCAATTATGCTCCTGCAACCGTTTCTTTTGACTGGGGACTGACCACTGCTTACGGTAACAACGTAACAGCAACCCCTTCAAGCGTTTCAGGAAGCACCTCAACTCCGGTCCTGGCCAATATCGTTGGTCTCTCATGGGCAACCACTTATCATTTTCGCTGTGTTGGTGTTAATGCAGGAGGTACTGCTTATGGAGCTGATATGACTTTCAATTCAGCCTGCCCGATCATTCCTGTTCCCGGTTCTATCTCTGGTCCGGCTGCAGTGTGTCAGAACCAGAATGGGCTTACCTATTCTATTTCCCCTGTTACCAATGCATCCGGTTATACATGGACTGTTCCAACCGGAGCAACAATCTCAGGCGGCCAGGGTAGTACCAGCATTAATGTGAACTATTCAACTACCGCAGCATCAGGGAACGTGACTGTAACCCCGACCAACGCCTGTTCAACAGGTCCTACCGGGACTCTTGCCGTGACTGTTAACCCGATGCCAGTGCCAACGATTACCGGCCCGGCTGCAGCTTGCGCAGGGTATACCAATTATGTGTACAACACCCAGGCCGGTATGACCGGTTATGCATGGACCGTTTCGGCCGGTGGAAGTATTACTGCCGGTGCAGGGACTTCTTCCATCACTGTAACCTGGCTTACCACCGGGGCCAAGACCGTCACCGTGAATTATAACAATGCAAACGGTTGTACTGCAGTAAACCCCGGTACTTACAATGTGACGGTAAACGCACTTCCTGTTCCTACCATCACCGGTAGCAACAGCATGTGTGCCAATTCGGGATACTATTCCTATACCACCGAGACCGGCATGTCTGGTTATACCTGGACCGTCTCTTCCGGCGGTTCCATCTACGCCGGTGCAGGCACTTCAGCCATTACCGTGGTATGGAACAATGCAGGCGCACAGACCGTGAGCGTAAACTATAACAATGCCAACGCTTGCCAGGCCATCAATCCAACCGTACTCAACGTCACCGTAAATGACATCCCTGCCGCTGCAGGTGCCATCAACGGTACCACCACCGTTTGTGCAGGAGCCCAGGGCGTACCTTACTCCGTAGCCGCTGTCACCGGTGCCCAGACCTATGTTTGGACCCTGCCAACCGGCGCTACCATCGCTTCAGGTGCAGGTACCAACATCATTTCGGTGAACTATGCTGCCACTGCAGTTTCAGGTGCCATCACCGTACAGGGGAATAACCTCTGCGGTAGCGGTACAACTTCACCCGCACTCAACATCACGGTCACACCAGTACCCGCAGCAGCAGGGACCATTTCAGGTCCTACCGCTGTTTGCCAGGGTGAAAACGGGGTCATTTACACCGTTCCTGCGATTGCCAATGCCAGCGGTTACACCTGGACCCTACCTGCCGGTGCAACCATTACCTCCGGTGCCAACACCAACACCATCCACGTGGACTTCAGTTCGTCGGCTTCCTCGGGCAGCGTGACCGTACTGGGCACCAATGCCTGCGGTACTGGTGCAAGCTCAAGTCTCAGCGTGACTGTAAACTCCATACCTCCCACTCCTACCATCACCGCCAGCGGCTATGTGCTTACTTCAAGCGCTGCCAATGGAAACCAGTGGTATCATGACGGAACCGAGGTGGCCGGTGCTACCAGCCAGACCTATACCGTTCCTGCTTCGGCCCCGGGCTGGTACTGGACCATCGTTACCGTGGGAGCATGTTTCTCCGACTCCTCGAACCATAAATACATCCAGGGTGTCGGTGTCGGCGAACATAATGCTGACCAGGTAAACATCTATCCTGTTCCCAACGACGGACGTTTCAACATCTCCATCAGCAGTCAACGGGAAATATCATACAAACTTGATATCTACAACAGCCTTGGTGTAAACGTTTACGGCGGGCATACCATCACAGTTAACGGAACCCTGGTAACACCCATTGATCTGGGTTCAGTCGCCAGCGGGCTCTACACCGTCGTCCTCCGTAATACCGACAACCAGGTAATACGCAAAGTTCTGATCAATAAATAAGGTTGATTTGGTTAGTGTGCATAACAGGCTGTTCCGAAAGGGCAGCCTGTTTGCTTTTACACTTTCGATATCGCTCATTTGATTTTATTCCAGAGGAATCTGGCACCGCTGCTGATAAACCATACCTGGCTGACCTCATCTTTGCCATTTGAAATAAACTCAAACTGTTTGTCCTGGCCATCGCTGTAAAAGAATTTATTGCCTGATTCAGGTATTAACTCTAAATCGGGATGTCCTTCGTATCCCCGGTAAAGCTTTCCGTCCCGGGTAAAAATTTTAAAGGTCAAATCATAGTCATAAATCTTTCCAACCCAGGTTCCGACATACTTATTAAATAATTCCGGATCTGGTATAATTGGTAGATGTTTGTATGGCATTTGCACATCTTTACCAAAGATCATTGCCGATAGAGGCTCAGCCACTGCATCGGGACCTTCTTCATTATTCTGTAAAACAACAATGCATATCCCGTCATCGGCGAATTTATAAACAGTTGATTTGAATCCCTGGGTGTAACCCCGGGTGTAATACCGTTTATGAGTCAGGAATGTATCCACCTGAACTCCATAACCTTCATGATACCAGTAAGGATCAATCGCCTGGGGAAACGTATTGGCCGGGTCTTCATTTTTTTTCTCCCGCGCAATAGCATATCCGTATTGAGTGAACATTTTTTTCTTTGATGCCACGTTTAAGATCAAATCTCCGTCCAAAGCTTTTTCAAACTTGAACAGATCTTCAACTGTTGAATATATGGAACCAACAGCAAACAAGGTCCCCGGCCGGTAATTCTCATCAAATGCATTTACAGGACCACCCGGTGAAAACAAGTAGCCTTTTGCCCGTTTTCGCAGAATGGTATCGTACCTGTCAATCCCGGTATTCCCCATTCCCGCGACCTTGAAAATATGGTCAGTGAGATACTTCTCATAGCTCACTCCTGCGCATTTCTCTATGATAAGTCCTAACAGGAAATATCCCGTATTACTATACCCTATATCTTTCCCCGGCAGGAAATAAAAGAGTTGTCTTTTCATCATGGCGACCATTGAATCTTTTGAAATGGAAAGCGGCAGAATATTCCTGAACTGATCAAGTTCATAATAATCCTGGATTCCTGATGAATGTGTGAGGAGCATATGCATTGTCACCGTATCTCCATAAGGAAACCCGGAAAAATATTTGCTGAGTTTATCATCCAGACCTAATTTGCCTTGTTCTTTCAATTGAAGAATGGCAACAGCTGTGAATTGTTTGGTATTGGAAGCAATACGGAATTTGGTATCGGCTGTATTTGCAATATTCCATTCCCTGTCGGCAATTCCGTAGCCTTCCTGCAATATTATACTGTCGTTCTTTGATACAAGAACAGCGCCACTGAAGTTGAAGTAGTTCGTTTTAGCCTGTATGTACTTGTCAAGGCGCTCTGTAAGATCTTTTTGTCCGATTGCCTGATGAGTAAAGAGAAATGAAAGAATAATGCCAAAAAGGATTGAATTAATTCTCATGGAAGGTGTTTATGCACAAACGCTTTTTATTCTTTCCAATTGTTGTTTTCAAACACATGCACATGATTTCATCGATTTTCGCTATTTATTGGCACCAATAGTTTATTTCATTGGTGTGCTCATTCACTCATGTCAACTTCTATTTTTTTCGGGTATTCGTGATTGCTTCGCAATACGTCTTAGGCGAACGCTTTTCGCTTTTCGCTTTTCGTCTTTCGCTTTTCGCTTCTTTCTTTTACCTTTGCACCCTAACAAACCGAATCCGGAGTTTATGAAAAAATCCCGTGTTTTTCTCCTGGCATTAATCCTGATGCCTTTTCTCTCTTTCTCGCAGATCCTAGAACCGGTAAAATGGACTTTTAAAGTCGAACAGACAAAGCCGGGCGAAGCTACACTTCTGATGATTTCGAATTCCGACAGAGGATGGCATACTTATTCCCAGGAAGTCATCCCCGACGGACCTGTTCCCACTGAGTTCACTTTTACCAAGAGCCCCGATTATGAACTCATTGGTAAAGTTATCGAACCCAAAGGTGTAAAGGAGAACGACATCCAGATGAAAATGGTCCTGACCTTTTTCCCCGACAAGGCTATCTTCAGGCAGAAAATAAAAGTCCTTGGCAAAAAAGATTTTACCATTAAAGGCAGTGTTTATTTCATGTGCTGCAACGACCGTTCATGCGTTGCTCCCACTGATGTAGAGTTTGAATTTGCTCTCAAAGGGAATCCGGGAGCCGCAGCCCAGCCTCAGGAGGCAGCCAATAATCCTGCTCAAAAGGTTAATACAGCCGCAGCTGCTGCAACCGCAGGTAAGCCCGCAGCCGACACGGCCAAACCAACTGCAGTAAAATCCTGCTGCAACACAAAACAGGACAGCGCAAAAATCGCTCTGATAAGCACAGTGCCGGCTGGAACCGAGAAAAACAAATCCCTTCTCTTTTTCTTCCTGATCAGTTTCCTGGCAGGACTGGCCGCGATCGTAACCCCCTGCGTATTCCCGATGATCCCCATGACCGTTACTTTTTTTATGAAAGGCAGTGAAAACAAACGGAAAGGACGCATGCAGGCTATTGTTTACGGGCTTTCCATTGTCATTATCTATACAGTCATAGGAACGGTAGTTGCAGTTACACTTGGCGCCAATTTCGCCAACTTCCTCAGCACACACTGGATCCCCAATGTTTTTTTCTTCCTGATATTTATGGTATTTGCCGCATCCTTCCTGGGTATGTTCGAGATCACCCTGCCGAGTTGGCTGGTCAACAAAGCCGACGCCCAGGCCGATAAAGGAGGTTATACCGGTGCATTTTTCATGGCCTTCACCCTTGTTCTGGTTTCATTTTCCTGCACGGGGCCTATAGTAGGGGCTATCCTGGTTCAGTCGGCCAGCGGCGAAATCCTGAAACCAATTGTCGGTATGCTTGGATTCTCACTGGCTTTTGCCCTCCCCTTCGGTCTTTTTGCTTTCTTCCCATCCTGGCTGGCAGGCCTTCCCAAATCAGGCGGCTGGCTCAACTCGGTCAAAGTCGTGCTGGGCTTCATTGAAATAGCCCTTGGTCTCAAATTCCTTAGCATTGCCGACCAGACATACCACTGGCATATTCTCGACAGGGAAGTATATCTTGCCATGTGGATCGTCACCTTCACACTGATGGGGTTCTACCTGCTGGGCAAACTCAAATTCAATCACGATTCCGATCTGCCTTTTATAAGCGTGCCGAGGCTTTTGCTTGCGATCATCACCTTTTCGTTTGTAATCTACATGGTCCCCGGGATGTTCGGCGCTCCGTTGAAAGCATTATCAGGATATCTTCCCCCTGAAACCTCACTCGATTTTGACCTCACCAGGATCATACGCGAGGAAGTCAAAACATTCTCAGGCAGCGGAGGCGGCGGAAGCACCCCGTCCACCTTATGCGAAAAACCAAGGTACGGCGACTTCCTCAAGCTCCCCCATGGCCTTGACGGCTATTTCGATTATAAACAGGGCCTGAACTGTGCCAAAAAAATGAACAAACCTCTGTTCATCGACTTCACCGGCCATGGTTGCGTGAACTGCCGCGAAATGGAAGCCAATGTCTGGTCTGCCCCCCCTGTACTTCAGAGGTTGCGTGAAAAATTTATTGTTACTGCACTGTATGTGGATGACAAAACCGAAGTCCCCGAGAATGAATGGGTTACAAGCAAGTACGACGGCAAGGTTAAAAAATCCATTGGGAAGATCTATGCCGACCTGCAGATCTCAAGGTATAATATCAACTCCCAGCCGTACTACGTCCTGCTGGATACTTCCGGAAACCTGCTTGCCCCGCCCCGTGCCTACAACCTTAACGTGGATGAATTCATAAAATGGATGGACGGAGGACTGGCCAATTTTCAGAAAGAGCAGAAGAAGTAGGGAACTTCGAATATCGAATATTGAACATTGAATGTTGACCTGATTTCTCCACTTCGCTATCTCGCTACTTCGCTACTTCGCTATTTCGCTATTTAATTATCTTTGCCTGAATATCTAGTTTAGCAAACGTATGGATCAATTTTCATATCTCAATACTCTGGACAATGCCGTGATGGAGGAACTCATTGAGAAATACCGCAAAGACCCTGCATCAATTGATGAATCATGGCGGAAGTTCTTTGAAGGCTTTGAATTCTGCCAAAAAAATTACAAAGCCGAAGAAGGGGAGGCATTTTTATATCCCAATGAATTCAAGGTCATGAACCTTATTATTGCATACCGGCAAAGGGGACATCTGTTTACCAAGACAAACCCGGTGAGGACCCGGCGTAAATACTCCCCTACCCTTGACATTGAGAATTTCGGACTTGGCAAAGAGGACCTTGTAAAACATTTCCAGGCAGGGAAAGAGCTCGGGCTTGGCAATGCAAAACTCAGTGACATCATCGCCCATCTTCAGCAAACCTATTGTGAATCCATCGGGATTGAATATTATTATATCCGCAGACCTGAGGTAGTCGAATGGTTCATTTCCAAAATGGAACCTGTGAAGAATACCCCGGTATTTTCAATTGAAGAAAAAGGATATATTCTCAGGAAACTTGCCCAGGCGGTTCTGATGGAGAAATTCATCCACAAAAAATTTCCGGGGCAAAAAAGTTTTTCGCTTGAAGGCGTCGAATCACTGATCCCGGCCCTGGCTGCCGTGATCATGAAAGGGGCCGGACTTGGCGTTAAAGAATTCATACTTGGAATGGCCCACAGGGGAAGGCTGAACGTTCTCGGTAACATCATGAACAAACCCTTTGAGCAGATCTTCTCGGAATTTGAAGGCAAAGAATACAGTGATGATGAATTGCTGGGAGATGTCAAGTATCACCTGGGCTATTCTACAACGGTTGTTGAAGGAGAAAGCGGTGAGATCAACCTCACTCTCTGCCCTAATCCCTCTCACCTCGAAGCCGTGGATCCAATTGTTGAAGGGCTTTCACGCGGCCGTATCGACCGTCATTATTCCGGCGACAACTCCAAAGTTGTGCCTGTTCTGATACATGGTGATGCATCTATATCGGGCCAGGGCATTGTATATGAAACGACCCAGATGGCCGACCTTGAAGCCTACAAGACCGGCGGCACCATCCACCTGGTCACCAATAACCAGATAGGCTTCACTACCAATTACCTCGACGGCAGGTCGAGCGTATATTGCACCGACGTGGCCAAAACCATACAGTCACCGGTATTCCATGTGAATGCCGACGATGTAGAAGCCGTTGTTTATACAGTAAGGCTGGCCATGGAATTCCGAAACCATTTTCACAAGGATGTATTTATCGACCTCCTGGGCTACCGCAAATACGGTCATAACGAAAGTGATGAACCCCGGTTTACCCAGCCGATCCTGTACAAGATCATTGAGAAACATCCTGACCCCCTGGAGATCTATATCAGCAAACTTGAAGAAGAAGGAACTGCTTTAAAGTTAGGTATTGACGATATCAGGAATGAGATTAATTTATCGCTTGAAAAAGCATTCCAGGCATCCAAGACCATTGAAAAGGCTGATATCACACCTTTTCTCGGGCAGGTCTGGAAAGACATCCGCAGGGCCGTTCCCGGGGATTTTACAGCTTCCCCCATCACCGCTATCACAGAGCCATTGCTGAAGGAGATCGGCAGCAAACTGACCTTCCTTCCCCAGGGTCTAAACTTTTTCAGAAAAATAACCAAGCTCCAGGAAGACCGCAAGGCAATGCTCGAAGGCGAAGGCAGGCTGGACTGGGCCATGGGAGAGCTCCTGGCATACGGCAGCCTGCTATATGAAGGCAGCCCCATACGAATGAGTGGTCAGGATTCCCAGAGAGGGACATTCTCACACCGGCATGCAGTGCTGACTGTAGAAGATTCTGAAGATAAATACGTCCCGCTGGAGCATGTCAGTGACAGCCAGGGTCCATTCAGGATCTATAATTCCCTGCTTTCCGAATACGGTGTGCTTGGATTTGAATACGGATTTGCTTTTGCCGCTCCCGAAGGTCTTACCATCTGGGAAGCCCAGTTCGGCGATTTCAATAACGGCACCCAGGTCATCATCGACCAGTACCTCAGCAGCGCCGAGGATAAATGGAAGGTCATGAACGGCCTGGTTCTGCTGCTGCCTCACGGTTATGAAGGGCAGGGCCCTGAACATTCCAGCGCAAGGCTGGAGCGGTTCCTGACCCTTTCGGGACATTATAACTGGCAGATTGCCAACTGCACTACACCTGCAAATTTCTTCCACCTTCTCAGGAGGCAGCTCAGGCGGGAATTCCGCAAACCTTTGGTGGTGTTCACCCCCAAGAGCCTGCTCAGGCATCCTCTCTGCGTTTCGAAGATCAGAGAGTTCACACATGGAGGCTTCAATGAAGTTATTGACGATGAACTTGTTGATAAAACAAAAGTCACAAAACTTGCTTTCTGCTCAGGTAAAGTGTATTATGACATCATTGAGAAAAGGCAGCAACTGGGGGTTCAGAATGTGGCCGTTATAAGGATTGAACAGCTGTATCCCCTGCCCGAAAAGAGACTGGCCGAAGTACTGGCGGCTTATCCCACGGTTAAGCATTACGAGTGGGTGCAGGAAGAACCTGCCAATATGGGCGCACTCAATTATCTGATGAACAACCTTCCTGAACTCAAACTGCATTTCGTAACCAGGCCACCCAGCGGAAGCCCTGCCACAGGCTCATCCCAGCTTCATAAAGTGCAGCAGAACCTGCTTGTTGAAAAAGCACTTGGAAAATGCAGCTGCGAACTTGCATATGGTTCATGCAGGATGCATTGTGCAGAAAAATGAAAGGTTATTTTTTGAATGCGGTTTAGTTTTCATTATCTTAGCATGTCCAAAAAACGTAAGCCATGAAAAAGTTTTACATTATTTTACTTATTTGCCTCATCCCTGCAAATTTGTTATTTGCACAGAACGGGAAAGCCGATATGTCGGCCCTCAACAGTAAATATCCTCCGACGCATGGATCAAAATCCATGAATCTCTCTGCCGAATGCAAGAGTTATGTCAACAACCCTGGCGCAGACCTTCAGTGGCGCGCTATTGTCAACCCAGTCGCCATCATGCATGAAGCCGAATACAATGAAGAGGTAATGCGTTTGAAGGCAGAGCGCCTTCGAATCAAAATGGCCATGCCACAGGAGAAATCAGCCTCCTCTGAGAACTCAGGTAATGCCACAATTCCCCAGATCGGGGCAAGTTTCGCCGGCAACCAGAGTAATGGCAGTTCCCCGCTTGATAACTTCATTGCCATATCAAACGGCGGAATCATTGTGAGCGTTTCCAATACCACTATTTTTTACACCGATGCCAGCGGCAGCAACCTGTATTACAATGACCTTATCAGTTTTATAGGCGACAGCCAGATAACGGGAGTATGCGACCCGGTTGTGATCTATGATGCGGGGGCCGACCGTTTTGTATTCTTTTGCCAGGTTTCCCCTCTGAATTCAGCCACTTCCAAACTCCTGATTTTCTTTTCCAAAACAAATGACCCCAGGGGTGGCTGGTATTACTACAAAGTATCGGGGAATCCCCTTAACGATGCATGCGCGTTTGATTATCCCAAAATTGCATATTCAAACAATGAGATTTACATCACCGGTAACCTTTTCAGGGATTCCGACAAGCATTTCAGCCAGGCCGTTATCTACCAGTTCACCAAAGGACCGGCTTACGGAGGAGGCAGTCTGAATTATACAGTATGGTATAATATCGACGGCAGTCCATTCACAATCTGCCCGCTTTCCCTTGGGCAGCAGGGTTCTTATGGTCCGGGATGCTACCTGGTCGCAACTTCTTCATCGGATGCCAGCACCTTCAATTTTTATGACCTCACCAACGACCTTGCAACAGGATTAGCCCAGCTGAATCATTACACCATCAACACGACCGCTTACAAGGTCGCACCCGATGCAGCCCAGCCCAACACCACCGTAATGCTGAACACCAACGATGCCCGCACGCTCGGAGGATTCTACCAGAACAATATAGCTCATTTCGTTTTCAATTCGCTGAATCCGACCAATGCCTGCGGGGTCAATTACAACCGGTTTGATCTCGGTTCCAGTACAAATACTTCGGTTGTGTTTTATTCCAGCACTGCCGACTACTGTTATCCTGCGGTTGCTTCAAGTGGTGTAACAGGCACCGACCAGTCGGTCCTTATAGGTTTCCAGAAAGTGAGTTCATCGGTTTATCCTTCAGTCAGGGTGGTTGAATGCGACAACACCATGAATTTCTCGAGTTCTGTGGAAGTAAAAGCCGGTGATGGTTATGTGTATTATACCGGCGACCCGGAACGCATGGGTGATTATTCGGGCATCTACAAGAAATACAACGACAGCAGGCCAACCTGCTGGATGAGCGGCGCCTTTGGCGGAAGCGACAACAGATGGAACACATGGATCGCTCAGGTTTATGATAACACCAATGGCATTGCTGCAATACAGGATCAAACGGCAGTGAGCGTGTACCCGAACCCGGTTGTGGATATATTCTCCCTTGAGTTCTCATTAACGGATGCCGCCCTTCTCACCGTCAAAATCATGGATGCAAACGGGAAACTGGTTAAAAATTTATATGAAGGCAAAGGATATTCAGGCAAGAACGTCCTTTCGTTCAACAAGGCAAATCTTAAACCCGGAATCTATTTTATTGTGCTCATCTCAAATAACTCGGTACTGAAAAATGAAAAGATCATTATTGCCGGTTAAGATCCTGGTACTTGTCCCGTTCCTGCTTTTCTGCAGTCCCAAAAATGCCCAGCATTCGGGGAAAGCAGAAAAAGCAGGAACTGTCGGCACCGACACATCCCATACTGCCGGGGAATATAATCAGAGGATCATTCACAATTCAGACGACCAAAAGACCGTTGATTCATTAAAGAAAGCCAGGCAGAAACCAAAATAAAACTATGTCGATTGAAATAAAAGTCCCAAGCCCTGGAGAATCCATCACCCAGGTACAGTTGGCAAAATGGCTTGTGGCTGATGGAGAGCAGGTTGAAAAAGACCAGGAAGTGGTGGAGATTGATTCCGATAAGGCATCATTTCCTGTCGCAGCGCCCGAAGACGGGACCATCTCGCTTAAAGCCGCCGAAGGCGATACTATTGCTGTAGGAGCAGTGATTGCTGTGATTGAGCCCTCATCAGGTTCTGTTACTGCTGCGCGTAAACCGGCTTCAGCAAGCCTTGTACAAAACCCTGATAAAACGGTTAAAGCGGATGTTCCTGATGTTCCCAAAGCTGCAGAAAGCCCCGCAGGCAGGGAAGGGCTTAGCCTTCATGCCTCACCACTTGCAAAAAAGATCATTGAAGAGAAAGGGGTCAAAGCGGTCGACATTTCGAATGCTTTCCCGGGGAAGAAAATTACCAGGAGCGACGTTGAAGACTTCATCAGGGGAAGGAGACCCGACGCTCCCTCATCCGGCGGCAGCCTTAGAAAGGAAGAAAGGAAAAAACTTACGACACTAAGGCTGAAACTTGCCGAAAGGCTTGTTGCAGTAAAGAATCAGACTGCCATGCTGACCACCTTCAACGAGATCAACATGACTGCAGCCCTTAAACTGAAGAATACCTACAGTGAGGTATTCAAAAAAAAGTATGGAGTAGGCATCGGCCTGATGTCGATCTTTTCAAAAGCCGTGACCATCGCATTACAGGATTTTCCCCAGGTGAACAGTATGATAGACGGGGACGAGCTTGTGAGTCCCGGGTACGTGGATATCGGTATTGCAGTGAGTGCTCCCAGGGGACTGGTGGTGCCGGTTATCCGGAATGCCGAATCGATGAGCCTCGCCGAGCTTGAGATCAAGATCAAGGAATATGCAGTTAAAGCCAGGGAAGGGAAGATCACTATTGATGATATGAAAGGCGGGACCTTTACCATTACGAACGGGGGTGTTTTCGGTTCCCTGATGTCGACGCCTATCCTCAACCCGCCACAGAGTGCGATCCTGGGAATGCATAAGATCATGGACAGGCCTATTGCTGTTGACCGTCAAGTTGTTATAGCTTCAATGATGTATGTCGCCCTTTCCTATGATCACAGGGTGATTGACGGGCGTGAGTCGGTCAGTTTCCTGATCAAGGTGAAGGAACTTGTTGAAGATCCTTTAAAAATGCTGACGATGGGAGAAGATCCTGTTACTCTCCTGCTCGATTTGTAAAATTCAGATTTCATGCGTAGAAAAGTTGATTTCCTGGTAATTGGCTCAGGCATAGCCGGATTGTCATTCGCAATTAAAGTTGCTAAGCACGGCAAGGTTTGCATTGTGACCAAATCCAGAATGGATGATACGGCGACAAGCTGGGCCCAGGGCGGAATTGCTGCGGTGATGCATACTCCCGACACCTTCGAGAAGCATATCCAGGATACTATTATTGCTGGCGATGGCCTTTGCAATGAACATATTGTGCGGCTTACGATTACCGAATCGACCGACAGGATCAGGGAACTGATCCGCTGGGGAGCCAAATTTGACAAGACGAAGTCGGGTAAGTACGACCTGGCCAAAGAAGGGGGGCATTCGGAATACAGGGTGCTTCACCATAAGGACAAAACCGGGCGGGAGATTGAAAATACACTTCTGGACCAGGTAAAGCGTCATCCGAACATAGAGATCCTTGAAGACTATTTTACCATTGATATTATCACCCAGCACCACCTGGGAATCGAAGTCAATAAAAAAACGAATGACAATACCTGCTTTGGAGTTTATGTGCTTAATCCGCGCACAAGGCTTGTCGACACTATACTGTCGAAAATAACCCTCATCGCCACGGGCGGGGCGGGAAATGCATACAGCAATACCACCAGCCCGCTGATTTCGACCGGCGACGGGATTGCCATGGTTTACAGGGCCAAGGGGGCGGTCGACAACATGGAATTCATGCAGTTCCACCCTACTTCTCTTTATAACCCTGATGAAAAACCCGCTTTTCTCATCTCAGAAGCCGTGAGGGGTTTCGGTGCAGTTCTCAGAACCCGCGAAGGCAAGGAATTCATGTTCAAGTACGATTCGAGGCTTGAACTTGCCCCAAGGGATATTGTGGCCCGGGCCATTGACAACGAAATGAAGATCCTTGGCGATGATTACGTTTATCTTGACTGCCGCCACCTCCCGAAAAACGAAGTGATTGACCATTTCCCGACCATCTATGCAAAATGCCTCAGTGTGGGGATTGACATTACAAGGGACCTCATCCCTGTCGTACCTGCGGCGCATTACACCTGCGGAGGAATACGCACCGATGAATTCGGAAGAAGCACCATCCTCAACCTCTATGCCTCGGGAGAATGCGCTTCAACAGGACTACACGGCGCTAACCGGCTTGCTTCCAATTCCCTCCTGGAGTCACTTGTATTTTCGCATCGTTCCAGCATGGATGCCATCAGCAAGTTCAATTCCATTGCAATTAAAAATGAAATCCCCGACTGGAATGCAGAAGGGACGGTATTGAATGAAGAAATGGTGCTGATCACCCAGACCCTGAAAGAAGTACAGAGCATCATGAGCACCTATGTAGGGATCGTCAGATCAAACCTGCGTCTTCAGCGGGCTCATGACAGGCTGGAGATACTGTACAGGGAAACTGAAGAATTGTACGAAAAGTCAATCCTTACGCGGAAGATCTGCGAGGTAAGGAACCTGATCAATATCGGTTACCTGGTAATAAAAGCTGCAAAAGCCAGGCACGAAAGCAGGGGTTTGCATTATTCGCTCGACTATCCCAGGGTCTTGAAAAAAAACAGGCCGGGATCCAATTGACCATCCGCTGTAAAATCAAAATTATCCATGGCACTTATAAAAGCAGTTAAGGGAGTTGTCCCGGTGTTCGGCAGGAATTGTTTTCTGGCGGATAATGCAACAGTCACGGGAGATGTCATTCTGGGGGATGACTGCAGTGTATGGTTCAATGCAGTTGTCAGGGGCGATGTTCATTCCATCCGTATCGGGAATAATGTCAATGTCCAGGACGGAGCCATCATCCACTGCACCTACCAGAAATGGCCGGTTCAGATAGGGAACAATGTTTCCATCGCACATAACGCCATCATCCATGGCTGTACAATTCACGATAATGTGCTGGTGGGCATGGGAGCAATCATTATGGACGGGGCAGTGATCGGGAGCAACTCAATAGTAGGAGCCGGGGCCCTTGTCACCGAAGGCAGCAGGGTTGAATCAGGATCGGTCTGGGCAGGGGTGCCAGCCCGTAAAGTCAAGGATATTGACCAGGGCCTGCTTGAGAGCCAGGTCAACAGGATCTCAGGAAATTATAACCGGTACGCATCGTGGTACGGGGATGACCCGTCAACCTGGAAATAAAAAAAAGCCGGTTCTCTCGAACCGGTTTTTTTATTTTTGCTGACTGCAGACTACTTACTAGTTCCCTATTCCAAGTCTCTTCTTCACAAGGGGCATGATGTCATCTGAAGGTTCACTGTAAAGCACAACATCTTCAATGGCGTTGATGATATAAGTGTACTTGTTTTCCTTTGCAACTTCCTTAACAGCTGCTTTTGCTTTTTCGATAAAAGGCTGCACGAGCTCCTGCTGCTTAGCCTGCATATCGGTCTGAGCTTTCTGCTGGAAAGCATCAATACGTGCCTGAAGGTCCTGCAATTCCTTTTCCTTTGTCTGTTTGATAAGATCCGACATGGTGGCGGACTGTGACTGGTAATCCATGTATTTATTTTCAAACTCGGATTTCATTGCATCCAGCTGGTCGGTAAGAGTCTTCTGGTAAGTCTGAAGTTTAATTTTTACTGAATCAATGCCAGGCATGGCCTGGAGTAAGTTATTGAATTCAACATGGCCGATTTTAACAGGATTCTGTGCCTGAGCTAAAGCTGACATACAGAGAATCAGTGCAATTACGGCAAAGATCTTTGCTAATTTTTTCATTTTTTACAATTAAATGGTTTATACTCTTATTGGGACTGCAAAATTATTAAAAATTCCCGAATGCCAAATACAGGAATGCAGCCTATTTTTTCCCGCTTTTGTCACCAGCAGGGTTGCCTCCACCGGTTTCACCCGTTTTACCTCCGCCGGTTTCGCCCGGAGCTCCTTTTTTACCCTTACGGCCCGACAAACTTGCGCCCAGCTTGTCGAGAACCTCATCACTGATATCGTATTTAGGGTTGGCAAATAAGATCGAAAGGCTGCCTCCCTTATCAAAGATTACCGCGTAGTTATTGCTTGTGGCTATATCCTGGATGGCGTTATATATCTTCTCCTGGATTGGTTTAACAAACTCCTGCCTTTTTTTGAACAGGTCCCCGTCTTTTCCGAACCTTGACCTTTGAAGGTTTTTTGCTTCTTTTTCGGCATCAATGATCTCCTGCTCCTTTTTCTTTTTCATATCCTCCGGGAGAAGCACCGACTGGGCCTGAAACTCCTTGTACATCCTGTCAACCTCTCCAAATTTGACATCGATCTCTTTCTGCCACTGGTTGCTTAATTCATCAAGCTGAGCCTGGGCTTCTGCAAATTCAGGGATATTATCCAGTATGTACTGGCTGTCGACATATGCAAATTTCTGGGCCCGGGTGGATAGTGAGACCAACATGAAAAATGCAACTGCAAAAAACGCTAACCTTTTCATACGCTTAATGTTTGATACTGTCTTTTAATTTTTTTATTTCGCTTTTCGCTTCTAGTCTATTGATGAGTTTATCGAGAAATGGAACTGGCTTCCATTGGCACCCGGGGCATTCGGGATTGGATCCAACCCATAGCCCCAGTCAAGTCCAAGCAATCCGAACATCGGCAGGAACACTCTTACTCCTACACCAACCGAACGGTAGACATTGAAAGGATTAAAATTCCTCCAGATGTACCAGTCGTTTCCTGCTTCAAGAAATGCAAGTCCGTAGATCGTGGCTGAAGGATTCAGCGAAATAGGGTACCTGAGTTCAAGGGTGTATTTTGTATAAACAGTCCCGCCAAGCACTGTATTGGGATAACCCGGGGTCAGGGAGTTATTGACATATCCCCTCATCCCGATAAGCTCCCTTCCGTCCATATTATTATATCCTGTAAGCCCGTCTCCCCCAAGGTAAAATCTCTGGAAAGGAGTAACTCCAAGGTCATAATTATACGCTCCAAGCACACCGAACTGTATCCTGGGTGACAGCACCAGTTTCTGGATAAGGTTGATGTACCAGGCGCCTTTGAACTTGAATTTCCAGAATTCGACCCATTTGTATTTTTCATTCACTGTCATCGTGTTGTAATCCACGTTCCCGTTGAATAAGGAATAAGGAGGTGTGAATTCACCTGTGATGGTGAATTCCGAACCGTTCCTCGGGAAAATGGGAGCATCAACGGAATTCCTTGAAAGAATAATGGAATAGTAGAGAGCATTGTAGGTACCGTTACCTCCTCCGAAAGTAAAGATGGAAGAGTAATTCTGGGTTGTATACTTATTGTAGGTAAGTGACTGGTACAATGTAAAATAATTATCAGGCCATTTCAACTGTGACCCAAGACCAATTGAAACCCCGTCGATCTTAAAATAGCCGTACAAGGGATCTCCGCTGGAAAGGCCGTTGGTATAGCGTGAATGGACGTATGAAAGGCTTAATGCCAATGGTTTTTTACCTCCGACCCAGGGCTCGGTAAACGAGAATGCATAACTGTAATACCCCACACCGTATGTCTGGAACCTCACACTGAGTTTTTGTCCGTCACCCGCCGGGATAGGTCTCCAGGCCTTGAAGTTTATTATATTTCTAAGCGAGAAATTGTTAAATGACAAACCCAGGGTTCCTATGATCCTGCCGTAACCCCATCCACCCGACAACTCAACCTGGTCGGCCGAGGTCTCTTCAACCCCGTATTCAATATCCACCTGGCCAAGATCAGGTCTCGGGTTGACGTTTGGAGTCAGCTTTTCCGCGTCAAAATATTTCAGCTGTGCGAGTTGGCGCTGCGACCTGATAAGATTATCCCTGCTGAACAACTGCCCGGGCCTCGTCTGCACTTCACGCAGTGCCACATGATCATTGGTCTTTGTATTTCCCTTGATACTAACCTTGCTGATAGTAGCCTGGGGGCCTTCACGCATCCTGATCTCAAGGTCAACCGAGTCATTTTCAACCCGGGTCTCAACCGGCACCACGTCAAAAAAGAGATACCCGTCATCCATATAAAGAGACCTGACATCAGCACCGTTGGGGTTATACGACAAAGCCGTTTCCAGGGTTTGCTGGTCATATACGTCTCCTTTTTTAAGCTTGAGGAACTGGCTTAGCACGGTGGAGGAATATTTCGTATTGCCAACCCAGGCTATATTACGTATATAATATTTCGGACCTTCTTCAACCCAGATGTCAATATTGATAGAACTTTCATCGAAGTTCGAAATTGAGTCCCTGGTAATCCTCGCATCCCTGTAACCGAGCGCACTATAACGTTTGATCAGGTTCTGCTTGTCTTCCTCGTAATCTTCCGGTATGAATTTTGACGACTTGAAGATCCTCAACCTTACCGTATTGGTACCCTGCTTTTCAATATCGTTCGCAATTTCAGTAAAATCAAGGGTTGCCGCATGATAACCGGTTTCGGCGATCATCTCGCTGGCGCCGTCAAGCGGGTTGAACACGCTTTTTTCCTTGGTCTTCTTCATTGCTGCAGCAACCAGTTCATGGGTAAGCTGTGTATTCCCATGGATGTTCAGCGAATAGATCTTTACCCTTTCGCTTTTGTTGATAATGATATATAGGACCACATCATTGGCAGTAGCAGAATCCTTCTTCTGCTGAATATTGATCTGGACATTCAGAAAACCTTTATCAGTATAAAATTTCCTGATGATGTTCTTTGTTTTAAGGATCATGTTGTCGGTAACATACTCACCCTTGACAAGCCTGATCTTTTCGCGAATGTCATCCGCGTCGGATTTTTTAATGCCGACAAACTGGAACTTCGACAGCCTTGGCCTTTCCTTCATCCAGATATCAAGAAATATCTGGTTATCGACAATTTTGGATATTGAGATCTGGATATCCTCGAAAAGTCCCTGGTCCCATAGTTTCCTAAGGGCCCCGGTGATCTTGTCACTGGGCACTTTGATCTTTTCGCCGACGGTGAGGCCCGAAAGCATGATCAATACATTCCCGTCGAGGTACTTGACCCCGCTCACGGTAATTCCTCCGATAATGTATTCTTTCGGGTTTCCATAATCGGGTAAAGCCTGCTGGCCGATAGTGATCTGGGCCCTGGAAACCGGAACGAGAAGTACGAGAAGCAAAAAGAGTATCAGAAAACGTTTATCCATCCTATCGGCTATGCATTTTTTGTTCAAGTTTATTAATCTGTTCGCTGGTCAGTCCGAACCTTCTTTCCCTCTGCTGAAAATCAACGATAGCAGCATAGAAATCTTCTTTTGAAAAATCAGGCCATAAAACCGGGGTAAAATATAATTCCGTATAGGCTATCTGCCATAGCAGGAAATTACTTACCCTGTATTCACCACTGGTCCTTATAAGTAATTCGGGTTCCGGAATATTATGAGTAGTCAGAAAACGGTTGAAACAATCAGCGTCAATTTGATCAGCCATGAGCTTTCCGTTCTTTACTTCATTAATGATGGACTTTACCGCCTCCAGGATCTCCCACCTGGAACTATAGCTGAGAGCCAGCACGAGCGTAAGTCCTGTATTGCCTGCAGTCGCCTGCATTGATTTGGTCAATTCTTTCCGGCTCCCCGATGGAAGACTTTGAAGGTCGCCTATAGCTTCGAGACGGATATTGTTTTTCATCAGGGTTTTCATCTCCTTGTGAAGTGACTTCACCAGGATACGCATCAGGGCATCGATCTCATATTTAGGTCGGTTCCAGTTCTCGGTCGAGAAAGCATACATTGTGAGCCAGCCTATTCCAAGTTCAGCGGCAGCCTCAACCGTGTTCCTCACAGAATCCACCCCCCTCTCATGACCAAGAGTCCGGGCAAAACCCTGCTTCTTTGCCCAACGCCCATTCCCATCCATGATGATGGCAACGTGAGCAGGCAATTTTTTAATGTCAATCTTTTCTTTTAAGTTCTGTCCGGTCATGTATAGGTTAATGCTCTAAATCTCTGCAACGCCTTGGCGATAACAGGTTAAATTTGTATGTCAGCGTGATGCCGCTGAATGAATACCAGTCGTTTGTCCTCGAATTCCCTCTCTGCATCCCGGGAGTATAACTCAGGGTGGGATCCGAAAGGAACTGTGAAGGATCATCCTTGTTTATCGCTGGACCGTCAAGATAATAGGTCTTGCTCACATCGTCAAGATAATCGGTAAAGGTTTTGTGGATCTCCCAGAACACTGTAAGACCAAGCCTCCTGGCCAGGCTTATCTTTACTCCCAAACCGAAAGGTATGCTGAAGGAATATGTTTTATAGGGTGTCCTTCCTTCATATCCGACATTCTGCCCCTCAGTTCCTACATCCCTTAACGAGACACCCCCGTTCTTGGGACTAAAAAGAAAAAATGAAAATCCGGTGTAAATATAAGGAGTTATCCAGTTCTTGCGGCTTCCGATATAAAAATCGAAGAAATTAAATTCCGCTTCAGCCGAGATATCCGTCACCGGACTCTCAAACGCAAGGTTCCTTTCGGGCATGAATTTCGACTGGGCCGAATTACCCTTGACCGTCCCACGGTATGCACTGACCTTCACTGCCCAGCGGTCGTCGATATTGTATCTTACAAGCGCCCCGTAAGCAAGCTGGTAGTTCTGAAAATGCTTCCCGGGGTTCAGATCGCCGAGGTAATAACTACCCCCTCCGTATAAACCCACTTCTATGGTCTGCGCATAAATCTGCTCAGTGTAAAAACAGAATATACCTGCAGCAAGAAAGGGCACCCAAATCATTGGTGTCCAGCTTTGTTCTGCATGTAATCTCTTAAACATAAATGAGCTGCTTTTTTAACAATCTATTTAAACGCTGAAATCCTGATTTTATTGGATAAACTTTTATTAAGAATTTGCATTAATTCCGGACATCCAGGCCCCAGTTCAGTTTATCCCTGAGAGTATTGAAAAATGAAGCATCCTTCAGCCTCAGGACATTGATCCTGAAATCGGCTTTCCTGATAACCAGTTCAAGGGGATTTTCAACCTCTTGAATACGTGAATCCATGCTTACAAAAAATGATGTCTTTTCACCGCTGATCAGGATGCGTATTTCAACATCATCTCTTAATACCACTGGCCTTACTGTAAGATTATGGCTTGCAATAGGCGTTATGACAAAAGATCCTGCATCAGGTGCAATGATGGGCCCTGTACAGCTGAGTGAATACGCTGTGGAGCCGGTGGGAGTGGATACTATAAGTCCGTCAGCCAGGTACGAATTAAGAAAATCACCGTTGACCCATGTCCTGATCGTAAGCATCGACATAGGTTTTGCCTTATAAACGGTAAGTTCATTCAAGGCAAAATTGGAAGGACTGAACAAACCGGTACCTGTCTCAAGTTTAAGCAGGGTGCGATGGTCAAGCTTATAATCTGAAAGGAGGATGGCATCAATGGCTGGAACAATCTGTTCCCTGGAAATGCTTGAGAGAAAGCCAAGCCTTCCCATGTTGATTCCCGTCAGAAGAATGCCTGAATCGCCAACTACTGTCACCGCATCCAGCATGGTACCATCCCCGCCAATAGAAAATAAAATATCGACCTTGCCCCGGATATCTTCCTCAGTATTAAAAAGCAGAGGTTTAACCTTGCTCTTAAGCCTTCCGTTTACGGTATTAAAAAAAGGTTCATAAAAATACAAGGGCAGGCCCGCTGGTTCAAGCTTATCCACAAGAATTTGCAGAAAAGGCAACACCCCTTCGGCCAGCTGTTTTCCGTAAATGCCAAATCTCATCAGGAAGGCTGATTTTAAAATAGTTTGCAAAGATACAGTAAAATAGGATACAAAAAAGGGTCAAATGGGAGCAATAAAGTGAATGTAAAGCCCTGGTTTGCCAAGGAGATTCATTGAGCCTTCCACCCTGATAACCACGTCATAATAAGTCGTAAAATCAAGGCCAAGCCCGAATCCCATCATAAATGTATTCTGAAGAGAATTGAACGGGATATAAACCTCATCATATCCGTAAGCTTTCTGCCGGTAGGCATAGACATACCCCAGGTCGGTAAAAACATTAAGGTATAATGCCAGGGGAATAGTATTGAACTTATTGGTCCCGATGAAGTTAAGCTTTTCAACCCTTTCGGGAATCAGTGCAAATTTGATATTGTTTTTGAACACAAGGTAATGCTGTCCGTCCACAACATAATACTCATACCCCCTTACGAACTCCCGGCCATAGCCCAGGCCCTTCTGCAGGTAGTAGGGCTGCTGGGATTCCAAACTGAGCTTCCCAAGCAATGAAAACGCATAATACCATCGGTCGGTGAGCTGAAAATACTTGCGGAAAGCCGATTTGATATAAGTGTCATGGGTAAACCAGTAAGGAAAGGAATGGTTCAGTTCCAGGTCGAAATACCATCCGTTCAAAGGATAGTACTGTACATCCCTGTGATCGTTCCTGTACTGGTACCAAAGGGTTGCAAAATCCTGGTTGTTGCTGAACGACAGGGAAAAGCCCGGTACATGCAAAACAGTATCCTGCAGGTAATAATGATTATAGGCAAGCCGTATTGTATGGATCACGTAGATATTCGGCCTTAACAGCAGGTCGGCAAAAGCATAGGTCAGCTCCTTCGGATAGCTGCTGGTCCCGTTGTAATACAATGGCTTGTTATCAATGGTCTGAATGGCCACCTGGTGGTTGAGTTCGATGTCAGCCCCGAACCCTGCTCCTATGGTCTGCTTCCTGTTAATATAAGGTATTTTGTAGGTAAAGCCATATTTCTGGTTGAACCCGAAGTGAGTGATGATCTTCAGGGTTTCATTCCTTCCCCTTACATTGAAGAATGTAAAATCAATTCCGTAGGTCAGCTTTGTCCAGTCCCAGGTCTGGAGCCAGGCATTGATATTCTGGTCCGAAAGCTGAAAATACGGGATGGGCCAAATATACCAGCGTTCAATGACCTCTATGCGCAGGTTTAAACGGTTCGAGCCATGGTCAACACTTGTATCCATGGTCACGAAATTGAACAAACGGGTATTGAAAATATTCTCTTGTGCATGCTCCAGGATATCGGGCAAACTGGCGATTTTCAGCGTGTCACCTTCATTGAATTTCAATTCACGGAGGATGATGTTAGGGTGAGTGATGCGGTTCCCCGAAATACTGATCTTTCCCGCAATGACATACGGGTCCTGCGCCCCTGAACTCAGGGAGGAAAAAAGTAAAAACAGAACCATGGCCTGTTTCAGCAAGCGGTTAACTGCTGCTGCCCCCTGTTGCATGACTCAGATATTTAAGTAATTCATCAGGGAATCGAAGCGATCCTGCAAGCCATCGGTAAAGGAATCTTGCTTTGACCAGCTTGCTTTGACAAGGTAATTGTAACGGTAAAAGGTCTGCAATACGGCACCGATATCAACCCTGTTCACCTTGATCGTAATCTCGAGTTTCGTGGAATCAGGATGTGAAGTAATATATAAACTAAGGATCTTGGCATCGTTTGATTCGACTATACCTGCAATCTCGGTAAGCAGGTAATCTTTCTCGTTGATTTCAAGCACTATAATGCCCCCCGGATGTTTCAGGGTTGTGATCGAAGAAAGTGCCCCGACCAGGTCGGGAAGTGAAATCACTCCCATATACTGGTTTTTAATGTTCAGTACAGGCAGAATCGTAAGCTTTTGATCAGAACAAATCAGGAAAGCATCATAAATGTGCTGATTTTCAAAAATACACGCCTTACTCAGCACAATTTTCCCATCCCATACCGGCTGTTCAAACTCGCCCCTGTTATAGATATCTGAATCGGAGATAAGCCCCATAAAGTCAAGTTCATTCACAACCGGGAGGTGGGAGACCCGGAGTTCATCCATCAGCCCAAGTGCATCCGAACCGATGTCGGAGGGTCTCAGGGCTATTATTGTATCGTTGATGAGGTCTTTAGCTATCATTGAGAATGCTAAGATAACTATTATATCTCATATGGCTGACCTTCCCTCCGTCCAGAGCGGCTTTCACGGCGCAACCAGGTTCATGGGTATGAGTGCAGTTCTTATACTGGCAGAAAGGCAGGAGCCTTTCCATTTCAGGAAAACACCTTGGAATCTCAGTTTGGTCAAAATCAATGAGCCCGAATTCCCTGATTCCCGGTGTGTCTATGATAAACCCGCCCCCGCTTATTTCATGCATCTCGGCAAAGGTGGTTGTATGCATACCCTTCAGATGCACACCTGAGATCTTCCCTGTTCGGATATTCAGCCCTGGTTGTAAAATATTGATCAGGGCTGACTTCCCTGCTCCCGAATGACCCGAGAACAGGTTGATCCTGCCTTTCAGCACCTCCCGGAGTTCAGCGATATTTGTCCCTTTAAGGGCTGAAACCGTATAACAATGGTATCCTGCATTTTCATAAATATCCCTGAGCTCATCAAGCAATTTCATGATGTCTTCCCCGTAAATATCGGTCTTGTTGAACACCAGGCTTGCAGGGATGTAATAACCTTCGGCTGTAACCAGGAAACGGTCAATAAACCCGGTGGAAGTACGGGGTTCTGCCAGTGTCACAATGAGATAGGCATGGTCAAGGTTTGCAGCGATGATATGTGAAACCTTGGAAAGCTTGGTAGCTTTACGGATGATGTAATTCTCACGGGGATGGATATTTGTTATCATCGCATTCCCGTGCTGAAGGTCAGGCTCGAGATCCACCCTGTCGCCTATGGCTACTGGGTTCGTATGCTGAATGTCCCTGATCCTGAACTGCCCTTTAAGCCTGCAGTTCACGGTGCCGCCGTCATCAAGGCGCACCCTGATCCAGCTGCCGGTCGATTTTATGACGAGTCCTTCCAAAGATCAGGAGAAGAAATAGTGTTTCTTGACCGGGTTCCTCACATCCCAGATACCATCCGGGCCGTCTTTAAAAATCACGAAATCACCTGGTTTAATATTGAAATTGCCTTCATTGGCCTCAATTTCCTCCTGTATAAGCTGTTTGATTAGGACCCTGCTCATTTTTATTTTTATTGTAAAATTATAAAAAATTGTTATTTTTGATCGGATTAAATTGCCTCCTACGATGAGACCTATCACTTATTTCACCCTGGCTTTCGCGCCGGTAGTCGCCATTGGCATGTATTTTTACCTTGGGCGAAAGTATGGAAAAGCTTTCCAGAAAGTAATGATCCAGAGCTTCCTTGCCGGGATGCTGGGGGTCTCCGTCCTTGCAGCCGCCAAGATCCTTTCAACAGCGCTGGGGCTGAACGATCTTCGCAGTATGAAGCGTTTGCTGTTCTATTCATTCATCACCATCGGCCTTGCTTCCGAACTTGGCAAATTCGTTCTATACCGCTATTATATTGTTCCTAAAAAAGTCGTAGACCGGCCGATCCACGGAATTACCATGTCGGTGATGGCGACCCTTGGCTTTTGTTCACTTGCCCTGCCCGGCTTCATGCTTCATCTTTTCCACACCCAGCCTGCCTATCCCGAAACCCTGTATATGTTCATCTTTGTACCGGCAAATATAATTTTTGCCGTAGTCATGGGTTTCTTTGTTGGTATGGGCAAGTTCATCAAGACTTATTTCACCTTCACACTCACTGGTTTATTCGGGGCGGTCTTTTTTCACGGCTTGTTTATCTTCACCCTGATGACCCAGGATTTCAAACTTCTCAGCCTGTTTGCGTTTGGATCCACAGTAATAGTATTCATACTCGGGATCAAAGCGGCGGTGACTGAACCTGAGATCGACTGATCGAAAAAAGCTTTCCCGGCTTACACTGCACAACATTTTCAATTTCCAGGTTCAGCAAAGCTGCTGCAGTTTTGTTAACAGGTAGTCCGCTTTTCCTGCTGATCTGATCTATGCTGAGATCCCCTTCGGCAAAAAGCAAATTAACAATCTTATCTTCATCCATGGTCAGGGGGATGAACAGTTTCGGCTGAACAACAGTGGCTGTAACCCGGGTTTCCCTCCATTTCATTTCAAACATCAGGTCATCCGCATTCCTGATAATATCTGCTTTCTTTTGTTTGACAAGCATGTTGCATCCGCATGAATATTTATCGGTCACCCTGCCCGGCACTACAAAAACATCTTTATTATAGCTGTATGCAATATCAGCAGTTATCAGCGCTCCTCCCTCTTCCGCTGCTTCTACCACAATGATGGCATCGCAAAGGCCTGCAATGATCCTGTTCCTCATAGGGAAATTCTCCCTGTCGGGTTCGGTACAGCTGAAAAATTCGGTGACCAGGCCTCCCTGCTCCAGCATTTTCTCTGCCATGATCCTGTTATTGCCCGGATAAATCCTGTCAAGCCCGTGCCCAAGCACCCCTGCCGTATCCAATCCGTTATCCAGCGCAGCCCTGTGAGCCTGGCTGTCGATCCCGTATGCCAGTCCGCTCACGATCAGGGGAGATTCCTCCCTCAGCCCCTGTATGAGTTCCCGGGTGACGGATTTGCCGTATTCGGTTGCGCTGCGGGTGCCAACCACCCCTATTACCTTATCGGTGTTCAGGTCGGCATTGCCCTTGTAAAAAAGATAAACCGGGGAATCATAACAATCGGACAGTCTCCAGGGATAATCCTCATCAAGGAAGAACAGCACCCTGATCTTATATTTTTCAATGAATTTCATTTCCCTTTCCGTCCTTTTCCACAAGACTTTATCGTTCAAACCATACCTTACAGCCTTTTCAAGCCTGGAATTTATGCCGGCAAGTTCCCTGTAATGATCGAACACGTTTTTAGCGCTTTCGAATTGCCTGATGAGATTTTTGCCTGTTACACAGCCCACACCAGGTATCTGGCTCAATGCAAGGGTGTACATTAACGAATTTTGGTCCATTGTTTTTTTCTCTTATCTTTATCCGCCCAGATCGGGAAAGTGACAGGTTTATAAAATTTATTTATTGAAGACTTCTGAGCCCATAGCCCTTGTGTGCCCCCTCGATTGGGGGATTGGCCACGCTTCACGCTGTGTTCCGATAGTGAATGCGCTCAGGGGGCAGGGATGGAATGTGATCGTTGCTGCCGACGGAAGACCCTATGAATTTTACAGGTATGAATATCCCAAACAGGAGCTGCTGCGATTCCCCGGGGTTGAGATAACGTATCCTAAGGGAAACAGCATGATCCTTGCAATGGCAGCAAGAGTTCCCCGCCTCGTGGCAGGCCTCAGGAATGAACATTATTTGCTTAAAAAACTCGTAATTGAAACCGGGGCGAACCTTGTAATCTCCGATAACCGTTACGGCTGCTGGCATCCTCATGTAAAATCAGTGTTCATGACACACCAGCTGAATATCATGATGCCTTCGGGTTTGAAATTTGCCTCATCCTTACTTAAAAAGATCAACTATTCATTCATTCGAAAATATGACGAATGCTGGATCCCCGATTCCGAAGATGAAGGCGGGCTTTCAGGCCGTCTTTCCCATTGCCTCAAGCTGCCCGATCACTGCCATTTTATAGGTTCATTGTCACGTTTGTCGGCTCCTCTGCCCGAACCTGCCGCCCTCCCCTGCCCTGCCGCTGAAATTTTTGTATTGCTTTCCGGGCCTGAGCCCCAGCGCAGTATTCTCGAGACCATGCTTATTGATCAGTTAAGAACCACTTCCCACACTGCCATTATTGCAGGCGGCCGCACCGAATCTGATGAAACAATGGTAATTGACGGACGTATCAAGCTGTTCGCCCGGCTCGGATCAGACCTGGTGAAATACTATATTCAAAAATCTGATCATGTGATCTGCAGGAGCGGATATTCCACCCTTATGGATCTTGCAGCACTTGGAAAAACAGCCATCCTGATCCCTACTCCAGGTCAGACAGAACAGGAATACCTTGCCTTAAGGCTTTCGAAAATGAATGTTCATTATTCAGTTGCCCAGGAAGAGTTTCAGCTCAGCAAGGCCCTGTCAGAAAGCAAAGTATATAAAGGATTAATGCTTCAGAACGATTATACGGTGCTGAACCAGAGGCTGAAAAGGCTGTACCATCAGGCAATGGCTTTCCGGGCGCGGTAAACCAGGTAAATTCCAAGAAGCACAAATGGGATACTCAGCAGTTGACCCATGTTCAGAGCCATCCCGTTTTCGAATCCAACCTGGGGCTCTTTCAGGAATTCAACAAGGAACCTTAAACCGAAAACCAGGATCAGGAAAAGCCCGAAGAAGAGACCAGGCTCAGGTTTCCCTTTTTTGATATAATACAGCCTCCATAGAATAAGGAAGAAGATAAAATAACTCAGGCCTTCATAGATCTCTGTCGGATGACGGGGGTCCAGCGCTTCGGCCGGGTTTGCTGCACGGAGAAAATAAAACCCCCATGGGAGACTGGTTACATGACCGAAGATCTCGGAATTCATGAGGTTGCCGGTCCTGATACACAATCCTGATAATGCAACTACGATCACTACCCTGTCCATGACCCATAAAAAGGTCAGCTTATTCCTGATGCCGAATATCCATATCGCAAGAATGATACCGATTGCAGCACCGTGACTGGCAAGGCCTCCCTCCCATACTTCAAGGATCTTCAAGGGATGTGAAAGATAATAGCCCGGTTCGTAGAAAAGACAATGGCCAAGCCTGGCGCCAACAACGGTTCCTATGACCATATAGGTTGTAAGTGTATCGAGCTTGGTTACTTCTATGCCTTCTTTTTTGAAGAACTGAAGCATGATAAAATACCCGAAGAAAAAGGAGGAAGCGAACAGAAGTCCGTACCATCTGATAGTGAGGCTCCCGAGATGAAAAAGATCAGGGCTCGGGTTCCAGTGGATGTATGCAAGTATGGTATTCATAAAGTCAGAATTAAATGGCGAAAAGCGAAAAGTGAAAAGCGAAATTACAATTTCGCCGTTTCGCCATTTCGCCTTTCGCCTTTTATCATTTGTATTCCTTTATCCGTTTGTTAAACAAATCATCCATTTCCTTCGCCAGTTTCGGTTGTTTATTATCCGTGGCAATCAAGGAAATCCTGCGGATCATTCCCATATTTGTATTGATATCGCCCTGGAAATACTGACGGTAACCCGGATCATATGACATATAATAATCCAGGTTCTGGGTAAGGATCTCTGAGACCCTCCTCATGATCTTGTTAGCCTGGGCGGTATCCCCGGCCTTGTAATAGGCTTCTGCATAAGGCAGCATGTAAATATCATAGGTGATCTTTGAATCAGGGAAATTGGTCAGGTATGAATTAAGCAGCTTCACAGCTTCCGGCTTCTTATCCATGTTGAGCAGCGACTGTGCAACCCTCATGACATTGGTTTTCGGCCGCACTGAGTTATTCAGGCTCTCAGGATCAATATATACATGGGGATCGGCAAGGTTACCCCACTTGCATTTGTTCATCAGGATATCGTATGATGTCAGTGCATCGATGCCGCCCATGCCCTTTATATAATCAGCAGAATCGGCAGGAACGGGCATGAACTTATAAACAAACCCCGTAACACTGCAGTATTTTTCGAGGTTGAACACATGACTGACACTTCCGGGAGACGCAAAATACAACGGACGTTTCCAGTTATTGGTAGCAACGAAATCCAGCAGCATGATATCATTCTTGTACAACTGGTTTCCCCGAAGTGTCCAGTAAATGGTATCAACCATTTTATCTTTCAGGTGGATAGGCACGATCCCGTTCTTCAGGCAGATTTCTTTATCCACGGCAAGTTTTACGTTCCTTGAGGGAATGAACTTGATCTTTTCACCATTCTGAAGGGTGAGGAAAGTCTGTGGATCGTCACTTTTAATAAAATCTATGATGTCTTTAAGGTTCACATACCCTTTGACCCCGATATCATAAAAAGGTATGATCTCATTTTTACCCGTTCCGTAGGCTTTCCTGTCAAGGGTAAACGGAAGAGGTTCCGAATCATACATCTTCTGGTAAAGCTGGTCGATATACCATCCGCCTGAGGCGAGCATATAATTGACGACCCTTACATCAGTCCTGATGCCTTCAACCTCCTGGTCGTACCAGAGCGGGAAAGTGTCATTATCCCCGTTTGTGATCAGGATTCCCTGGGTGCTGCAGGAATTCAGGTAGTTTGCAGCAAAATCACGGCATGAATATTTGCCGCTTCGGTCATGGTCGTTCCAGTTCTCCTTTGCCATGTTCACAGGGACAAGCAGCAAGCAGAATGCAAAGACCAGCGCGATTGAAAGGTATTCCTTTTTAAAATATTTTTTAGCCAGGCCGATGAGGTAGAGCACGCCAAGCCCGATCCAGATGGCGAATGCATAGGTTGATCCGCAGTAAGAATAATCGCGTTCACGGGGTTCGAAAGGCTTCTGGTTAAGATAGATCACGATGGCAAGGCCTGTCATGATAAAAAGCATGGTGATTATCAGGGTACCGTGTGCATCTTTTTTAGCCTGGAAGAATAAGCCAATAAGCCCCAGGATCAGGGGAAGCATATAATACTTGTTCGTGCCCCAGTTCTTTTTGCTGTCGGGTATTTTCACCTGGTCTTGCCCAAGTCTCATTTTGTCGATAAAAGGAACCCCGGTCAGCCAGTTGCCGTCTTCGACCCCGCCGAAACCCTGCACGTCGTTTTGCCTTCCTGCAAAATTCCACAGGAAATACCGCAGGTACATCCAGCCAACCTGGTAGGTGAGAAAATATTTCAGGTTTTCTGTAAAAGTAGGCTTGTTTACAACTGTTGACTTTCCGTCTTCATCAGTGATGGTAACAGGCACGCCTGCCCCACCCCATCTCTTGTAAAAATCCAGGGTACCCTTGCGATCTCCTTCGCTGCTCCATATCCTTGGGAAAATCGTCATGAAACGCGCATCATAAACAGGAATGGTTCCCTTACGGTCATCCACAACAACATATTTATGAGAAGCAGAATCATGAGCATAAACCGGGCTGCCATCCTCATAACCAACAATAGGTGCATTATAATACTGCCCGTAAAGCAGAGGCCAGGTGCCGTATTGTTCCCGGTTCAGGTATGAAACAAGCCCAACGATATCCTTCGGATTATTTTCATTGATGGGAGTGTCGGCATTGGCCCTGATGACAAGGACCAGGAAGGTAGAGTACCCGATGAGCAGAAATGCGAAAGAAAGGATAATTGAATTGATGAGCGGGCGGCTGGTCTTTCTTGTGTACCAGAGCCCCCATACGATCAAACCTGTGAGAAGAATGAGATAAAAGACCGTTCCGCTCTGGAAAGGCAGACCTAAGGAGTTTACGAAAAGTATCTCGAACTTCCCTGCCAGATTGGGTATCCAGGGAATCACGAAATACATGATGAATGCCAGCACGAATATTGAAACAAGAAGGGTCAGGAACAAGCCCTTCCGTGTTGTCTTGAACTTTTTATAATAGATCACATAACCAAGGGCTGGAATGGTAAGCAGGTTAAGAAGGTGAACCCCGATGGCAAAACCTATCATGAGTGCAATGAAAATAAGCCAGCGGTTTGCATGCTTTTCGTCGGCAACTGCATCCCATTTCATAATGGCCCAGAAGACCAGTGAAGTGAACATGGCCGACATGGCATAGACCTCGCCCTCCACGGCCGAAAACCAGAACGAATCGGTAAAAGCGAAAGTCATTGCACCTGTAAAGCCTGCTGCGAAAATCGTCCACATGCGGCCATCAGTCATTTCTCCGTCGGGAGCAACGATCTTGCGGGCAAACATGGTAATGACCCAGAACAGGAACATCACTGCCAGTGCGCTGCAAATGGCGCTCATTCCATTAATCATCATCGCTACCTTTGACAAATCGCCGAATGCAAATAAAGAAAATACTCTTCCTATAAGCTGCATGGTAGGAGCCCCCGGGGGATGGCCGATTTGGAGCTTATAAGTAGTCGAAATGAATTCACCCGGATCCCACCAGCTTGCGGTAGGTTCAATGGTAAGTAAAAAGACGATTGCCGAGAGCGTGAAAGTAACCCAGCCGATGATCGTATTCAGTCTCTGGTATTTATTCATTGATCAGATTTGAATGGGCCGCTAAGGTACAAAAATTGGACTTACACGAAAAAAGTACTACTTTTGCAGCCGTTTTCAGAAAAGCGAAAAGCGAAAAGCGAAAAGCGAAAAGCGAAAAGCGAAAAGCGAAAAGCGAAAAGCGAAAAGCGAAAGGCGAAAAGCGAAAAGCGAAAAGCGAAAAGCGAAAGGCGAAAAGCGAAAAGCGAAAAGCGAAAAGCGAAAAGCGAAATTGGTACATTGTACATAGTACATTGTACATTAA
>Ga0208613_1000022_pt1 | contig 113707 bp, 93 predicted proteins | sample CryBogmetaGMA6M_FD_184543 | JGI IMG/M metagenome (GOLD analysis project Ga0208613, IMG submission 184543) | Freshwater microbial communities from Crystal Bog, Wisconsin, USA - MA6M (SPAdes) | ecosystem: Environmental > Aquatic > Freshwater > Lake | place: Crystal Bog, Wisconsin, USA | collected... | reverse complement strand
CCGTTGTAGCTACCATCGTGGTATCACCTACCTTTACTAATGGATTAGTTGGTTGTGCAGGTTCTTCAAAGACCTTCACGATCACCGTGAATCCGACCGGACAGGTGAATCAGCCGGCAAACCAGGTAGTGTGTAATGCAACATCTACTGCAACGGTGAGCTTTGGCACTACCAACACGGCTGGCACCACCACCTATGCATGGACAAACGACAGTCCGGGCATAGGCCTGGCTGCTTCAGGAACAGGCGATGTTGCGGCCTTTACGGCTATCAATACAGGAACAGCTCCCGTGGTGGCTACTATCATTGTCACACCTACCTTTACCAACGGTGCGGTGGGATGTGCAGGTCCTTCAAAGACCTTCACCATCACCGTGAATCCGACAGGACAGGTGAACCAGCCATCCGACCAGTTCGTCTGCAACGGCGCCTCCACTTCGGTAACGTTTGCTACGGTCAATACCGGAGGCACCACCACCTATGCATGGACCAATAATAGTCCCAGCATAGGTCTTCCTCCGTCAGGCAGCGGCAACATATCCTTCAATGCCATCAATAATGGTACATCGCCCGTTACTGCGACCATCGTGGTCACTCCGACCTTTACCAATGGAGCCATGGGTTGTGCAGGTCCTTCAAAGACCTTCAGCATCACTGTCAATCCTACCGGTCAGGTGAACCAGCCTTCCAGCCAGGTGCTTTGTCATAATACCAGCACAACGGCAGTGAACTTCACCACGATCAATAGTGGAGGGACTACCACCTATTCCTGGATCAACTCGGCCCCGTCTATCGGGCTGGCGGCTTCAGGTTCAGGGAACATCCCATCCTTCACGGCTATCAATACCGGGACCGTTCCTGTAATTGCTACCATCGTGGTTACACCAACCTTTACCAACGGGTCTGCCTCATGTTCCGGTCCATCCAAGTCCTTCACCATCACCGTGAACCCCTTGCCTGTTCCGACCATCACCGGCCAGACAAGTAATATTTGCCCTGGTGCGGGGTATACTTCTTATCTGACCCAATATGGCAATAGCAATTATATCTGGACCATCTCTCTGGGAGGGACCATCGTTACCGGGCAGGGAACCGCCCAGGCCGACGTCCTGTGGACAAGTTCAGGACCCCAGTGGATTGCAGCAACGTATACGAATCCATCGGGATGTACGGCAGCAACATCTGTCCAGCTTAACGTCACCGTTTTGTATATTCCCGACCCGGCCGGACCTATTACCGGACCTGCCACCGTTTGTGCAGGAGCCCAGGGAATTGCTTACTCTGTTGCTCCCATTGCCAACGCCTTAACCTACGTATGGATACTCCCCGCCGGGTCCAGTATCACCAGCGGTGCAGGAACCAACAACATCACCCTTAATTTTGCTTCCAACGCAGTCTCCGGGACCATCTCAGTGGCAGGTAATGACCTCTGCGGTAACGGCGCCACTTCGAGCCTCACCCTCACGGTCAACCCCATACCCCCGACTCCGGTCATCACCGCCAGCGGGAATGTGCTTACCTCCAGCGCCGTAAGCGGCAACCAGTGGTATCATGACGGGACTGCCGTAAGCGGGGCCACAGGGCAAACCTATATCGTTCCGGCAAACCAGCCGGGCTGGTACTGGACCGAAGTCACCTTGCTGGGATGTTATTCCGACACCTCAAACCATCTTTACATCAGGGGTGTTGGTGTGGCCGAAAACAAGTACGGCAGCTTCAAAATCTACCCCGTGCCTAACAACGGGAGTTTTACTGCTGCGATCAGCTGGCCGACTGCGGCTTTATTTAATATCGCCATCTACAATGGGATCGGTGCCATAATTTACGAGAAGGCCGATATCAGGGTCAGCGGTACGGCCACTGAATTCATCGAGCTCAGATCCACTCCGCCGGGTGTCTATACGGTAGTCTTTACAAGCACCGACTGCAGGGTCATCCGCAGAGTAATCATCACTAATTAAACATGATAAAAGCAGGCAGAAAGGGAAACCTCTCTGCCTGCTTTCATTCAGGGAATTATAATTGTGAAGACGTAAAATGCAAAGATGGCTAACAGGATAATGCTTTCAGTATCGATGTTTACGTCTTACCCCTTGCCAGCGGCAGGAGTACTACCGAGACGTCGGGTCTGCCAATCCATGAGCTTCCGGTGAGTTTTCTGAAATCAATCGTACCTGAGATGAAATGATAATCCTTTGCGTGATATTCTTCGGCCACATCACTGAAATCGCCAGGGTTCAGGCAATATTCACTTCCGCAGACAACGAGTACATCTAAAAAAAACGAATCGGTAAGACGGGGCCCCGGCGCTGCCAGCTTTTTATATTCATACTTATAGTCGTACGAGATGGCTGAAATGTCGGATAAAACTGCCGAGGCGGTGGGGAAAGCCCCTGCTCCCCTTCCTACAAAGAACTGCCGGTCAGAGAAAAATGTTTCCGTTATCACGCCGTTATAAACGCCATCAACATGAAAAAGGTTATTGTCGGGCTTTATAAACTGGGGCATCACATAGGCGATATACTCATCCCCCCTGAGTTTCATCGCCCTTGCGATCAGTTTGATCTTATACCCTTTCTCCCTGGCATACCGGCTTACGCCGGTTCCAAGGCGGTTGATGCCGAGATTGTATACCGTCTCAGGTTTGGCAGTGATTCCGAAGGCATGGGCCATGAGGATAGTGAGCTTGTATTTTGAATCAAACCCTTCCACGTCGAGTTTAGGGTCACTCTCGGCATATCCAAGCTCTTTGGCTTCAACCAGGGCATCTTCATATTCAAGGCCTTGCTGGTTCATCCTGGTAAGGATATAATTCGTTGATCCGTTTACTATCCCTTCGAGCAGCTCGAGCATATCGTTGTCGTAATATTCCTCGAGATTCCTGATGATAGGAATGCTGGCGCAGCATGCTGCTTCGTAAAGAAACGAAACCGCATGCCTGCGCTGTAATTCGAGCAGTGATGTGAAGTTTTCCGCGATCATCTTTTTATTGGCGCTCACTACCGATTTCCCATTTTCAAAAGCCCTGCTTATGATACTAAAAGCAACATCGGCGTTATCGATGAGTTCCACCACCAGGTTGATTTCAGGATCCCCGAGAATGTCGTCAGGCTCAAACGTAAGCAATTCCAGAGGGAACTCCCTGGCCTTATTCCGGTCAGTCACACAAATCTTTCTGATTTCAACATCAACCAGGCCGATACGCTGCTGAAGGATATCCCACAATCCTTTCCCAACACATCCGAACCCGAAAAGTCCGATTACAATTTTCTTTCTGCTCATAACAGTGAATCTATTGAACCTGTTGATTATATTTTCTCTTTATTACGGCTGAAAGCCTGCTCCAGGTCAGCGATAAGGTCCTCTTTGTCCTCGAGGCCCACCGAAAGTCGTATAAGGCTGTCGGAAACTCCCGATGCATGGCGGATTTCAGCAGGAGTTGACTTATGTGTCATGGTGGCCGGGTGACAGAGCAGGCTTTTCACACCACCCAGGCTTTCGGCCAGTTTAAAGAGTTTTGTTGAAGTCACGAATTTGGTCGCAGCCTCTTCACTATCTTCCTTCAATGAAAAAGTGACAATGCCGCCGAAATACTTTTGCTGTTTTTTGGCGATATCATGGTTGTGATGATTTTCCAGTCCGGGATAGAACACTTTGTTTACCCCTGGGCAGCTTGTGAGAAATGTAGCTATTGCTGCTGCATTTTCTGAATGCTGCCTGGTCCTAAGGGCAAGTGTTTCAATGCCCCGTATCACCAGCCAGCTGTCGAATGGGCCAAGGATAGTACCTGAGGCATTCTGAATGAACTTGATCTTTTCACCGAGTTCAGCTGTCCTGGTAACTACTAGTCCGCCGATCAAATCACTATGGCCACCCAGGTATTTAGTGGCTGAATGGATCACCAGGTCGGCTCCCAGCCTGACCGGGTTCTGAAGAGCAGGAGAAGCAAAGGTATTATCGACACATACCAGGCAGTTATGTTGTTTTGCAATTTTACATACTGCCTCGATATCGGTGATTTTTAGGGTCGGATTGGTAGGAGATTCTATCCAGATAAGTTTGGTTGCAGAGGTGATAGCTTCAGCAACATTGGCGGCGTTGGTAGTGTCGACATATTTTATCTTGATGCCAAAACGCTGGTAGATATGGGTAAAAAGGCGGAATGCCCCACCATAAATATCATCAACTGCAACGATCTCGTCACCTGACGAAAGCAGCTTGACTACCGCGTCGATGGCTGCCAGTCCGCTGGCAAAGGCGTATCCGTTGCTTCCGTATTCAAGTATCGCAATCAGGTTTTCAAGAGCCTGCCGCGTGGGATTGTTTGTTCGCGAATAATCAAAGCCTTTATTTACCCCAGGGGCTTCCTGCACGAAAGTGGATGTCTGGTAAATTGGAACACTGATTGCGCCGGTAAGTTCATCTACCGGGATGGAATGGATGATTTTGGTATTCTCTTTCATGGTTTTTCTGTTTTTGTGTTAGAAATGATTATAACACTTACCAGAAAGAACCGAAGAACAAAAAAGCTCTTCAGACGGATCAGAAGAGCTTTTCAAATATTTTAAATCGCATGGATTGAATAAAACTTCTGACTTATCTGTCCCGTAAAGGGTTGGAGTTGGCACCTTGATATAGAATAAATCCGTACCAGGTTGTCAAGGCTTCACAGGGCCATTCCCTCAGCCTTTCTCGATAAGTGATTGTTAAAGAACTGGGGCAAAATTACATTTTTTTTAATAAATGCAAATTTTTTCTGCCTTGGCTTGAATTTTTTGCAATTCTCAATTTTTTCATCATCCCACCATGGAGCATCTTCATCACTCTTCAGCTGAAAGGATTTTCGGAATATTTGAGCATAGAGTGAAATGAAATAAATATAAATAAAATGCTAGGCTGTTGTCAGGGACATAATTTTTATTATTATTTTTAATCGTCACAATTTCAGCCATACAGTTTTACTACAACACACATAAAAGACATTTTCTTATCGATAGATTATCAAAAGATCTCATTTTTTTGAAATTTCACCCCGATGGTCAAATTAAACCACTCCCCTTACCGGGACATTGATTTTGAACACATTTTCGAGATGTCACCTGACCTGGTCTTCATCCTTGACCGTGATTATACCATTTTACGTGCTAATAAGGCTTTTGCTTCACGGATGAACATTTCCCCTGACTCATTGATCGGCTCAAAATGTTACTGGTGCCTTTACCAAATAGATGAACCACCTGATTCTTGTCCACACTTCCTAATGCTAAAGGATGGGAAGGAACACAAATCCGAGCTGTTTATTGAATCTTTGGATGGCTGGTTTTCCATTACGGCAACACCATTATTGAATAATGAGGATGCCATCTGGGGGTCGATCTATACGGCCCGTGACATTACTGTGCAAAAGCGATTGGAAAGTGCTCTGAGGGATAGTGAGGAAAAGTATTCCAAAGCTTTTCAGACATCTTTTTATGCAATCGCCATTACCAGCCTGGAAGAAGGAACATACTTTGATATCAACGATGCATTTTCAACGATTACAGGATTCACTCGTGAAGAAATAATCAACAATTCATCCATCGACCTGAACCTATGGGTGGACGAGAAAGACCGAAAGAGGATAATATCCGCTTTAATCAAAGGAAACGAAGTGAAAGGGAACGAGTTGCAGATCAGAAGAAAAAATGGCGCAGTTATTTCAACCTTGTTCTCCGCTGAGATCATTAGCATCAGGAATAACCTATTTCTTCTATCCAGCATTCTTGATATCAGTGATCGCAAACAAGCAGAGGAAGAAGTAAAACTGAAAAATAATGAACTGGCAAAACTCAATTCCGAAAAGGATAAATTCTTTTCAATCATTGCCCACGATCTGCGCAACCCCTTCAACAGCCTGCTGGGATTTACACAGGTGCTGGTCGATGACTTGTCAAATTTGACAGCAGGTGAGATTAAAATGATTGCGCTGACGATGAGAAAGTCTGCCTCCACCCTGTATGGTTTACTTGAAAATCTGCTGGAATGGTCACGTATGCAAAGGGGTATGATTCCCTTTGAGCCTGCTCCGGTTTTATTATTGCCCTCGATTTCTTCGGATCTGCAGTCAGCTATGGAATTAGCTATCAGGAAAGAAATTACGATCCACAATACCATAGAAGACCATTTGATGGTTTTTGCTGACAAATATATGCTGGGTGGGATAATTCGCAATTTATCCTTCAATGCCGTGAAATTTACGCCAAAAAAAGGGAAAGTCACCATCTCTGCAAAACCTATTCCTGATGGATTGGTTGAAATTTCCATAAAGGACACGGGCATCGGAATGAACAAAGCAATGATTGAAAACCTTTTTCGACTTGATGTCAATATCTGCCGCAATGGAACCGATGGTGAACCCAGCACTGGATTGGGATTGATTCTCAGCAAGGAGTTTGTCGAGAAAAACGGCGGCAGACTTTGGGCAGAATCTGAGGAAGGACTGGGAACTACATTTTATTTTACTGTACCGAAGGCAGGTGAAACTCAGCCAATAGCCACCAGCGAAGATATTCCTTCGCATTTGAAAGAACATAAACAGGCAAAAACTCTGAAAACATTACTTGTTGAGGATGACGAAGCATCGAAGATGTTACTTTCAATCTCACTGGCAAGGGAGGGTTTTACGGTTCTTGAAGCAGGAACCGGAGTCGAAGCCGTTGAGATCTGCCGTAATACCGCCGGCATCGATCTTGTTCTGATGGATATTAACCTGCCCGAAATGGATGGCCTTGAAGCCACGCGTCAAATCCGACAATTCAACAAGGAAATAATAATCATTGCGCAAACAGCGTATAAGCAATTATTTGAAAAGGTAAATGCAATTGAAGCAGGATGTAACGATTTTATTGTAAAACCTATCGATAGTAAATTATTACGGGGGTTAATACGAAAATATTATCCGCTTTAAGCCCTTCAACAGGATCATTTGACCACCTTCCGCAGATTTATCCTGCAGAACTGCCAACAGCTAAAAGAAATTTTTTCCAATCTTTAAGGGTTGGAAGAGTTCAACTCCTTTATTATCTTTGATGGCTGCAATGGTCAACGTATATCTGTAAATATTACAGGATTTTAGCCATGATGGAATGTTTTCAGCAATTCAGTACGAAAATTAAAAGTCAACAATTATGAAAAACAGGATCTTAAACGCTGTATTGTTTTTATATGTAATTTCATTGGTAATTGCATGTAATCCAGGTAAAAAAGATTCCACAAATACAGTGGTGGATAAAGAAAAAATAAAAACGGAAATCCAGGCCAAGGAAGACGAATTTGCCGCCACCTACAATTCCGGAGTTGCAAAAAACATTGGCTATTATGCTGATGATGCCATCAGCTTTGCTCAGCACAGAGCTCCATTGGTCGGGAAACAGGCAATTGTCAAATATTTAATTGACGATCTTGATGCCTTTTCAAAATCCAATAAAATTTCGTTTAAGACCAACGATGTTTTTGTATCAAATGACGGGAATCTGGTGATTGAAGTTGGCTATTATAAGGTTGTCGATTCTAATAATTCTGATGTTAATACCGGGAATTACATGTGTTTGTTTGAGAAAAGGGATGGCAAATATGTCTGTGTAAGGGATATGAGTGCCACCGATATGCCGGCAAAATAAATAAGTCATCGTCTTCGGCCGCCACCGCCGCCGCCACTGCCGCCGCCACCGCCACGGGAACGGGATGATCCCATTGAACCTGATCCTGAAGAAGGAGAGCTGCCTGGTGATGCCGACTGCCGCGATGAGCCGGAAGAACCGGAGGATGAACGGTTTGAAGGTTGCGCCGAAGGTGAATTTCCTGATGAAGAGCGGTTTGAGGGTTGCGCTGAAGGGGAATTACCTGTTGATGGTCTGTTTGATGGCTGGGTCGAGGGTGATTTCCCTGTCGAAGGTTTATTTGATGGCTGCGTCGAGGGGGACTTCCCTGTTGAAGGTTTATTTGATGGCTGCGTCGAGGGTTTACTGCCATTTGACGGACGAGTTGAAGCCGAACCCCCGTTTGAAGATCTGTTGTTATTATAATTACCGTTAGCGTTATTATGGTTCACCGTATTGGAGGTGTTCCTGGTCTTATTGTAACTATTATAATTGTTATTATTAACGACCACCGTTGTATTGCCGTGATAACCATAAGCACCACCGTAATGATAGGTATTATGATGATAAATGCTGACCGCCATTACGGTAGCCGCAGCAAAATAGGGAGGATAAAATCCGTAATAATAAGGCGGCACATAGGGCACATAAACAGGCGAGTAAACGTACTGTACGATAGGGGTTGATTCAACCACAACTACCGTAGTTGTTGGCGGTGTGGCAGTTTTAACGGGGTCAGTGCCGGTATACGCGGGATTAGGAGTCACAGCGGGTTTTACAGTGGTTTTGGGTTCAACTATGTAACCCTTCCCATAAAGTGCCTCATCTCCGACGATCTGGATGGAAACCTTTTTATCCTTATCCTTTGATACCAGGATGACCGCAACGTCCTGAGTCTCTTTCTCATTCACAGCAACCTGTAGGATAAAGGTAAAATCATCCCCCTTTTGCTTAGTCACAACCTTGATAAAATCAACCTTACCATCCAGGTTCAGGTCCAGGTTATTGATCCCTGTTTTTTCCAGATTTAACGATTTTTCAAAATCCTCAATGGTCTTTGACTTTTGAAAAAGATCCAGGACCGCATAAAGATTCAGGTTGTCCCCCGGCAGACCTAAAAGTGTCGTGTCCTTCGCAGTTTGACTATCCTGTGCAAAAACAGGAAATCCCGACAAACTCATCAGCAGAATTGCAAATAATAAACTTTTTCTCATGTTATCAGACTATTATAATATCATTCATGTTCAAAGATAATAAAAACTTTCCGAAAAATAATTTTACGACTTTTGCAGGATGGAAGAACTTTATTTGGCCTGGAACGCGTTTCATTAAACTATCTTTTATGAAAAGATTGTTTCCCTTTGTCTTACTATTGTGTTCGTTGATTGCTTTTGCCCAGCATGGATGGTATAACTCTTCACCATATGATTTTATGTGGATGAACCTTGGGAATCCTGATTTCTCGGGGTGATGTATTATGCTATTCCTGCCGGAATAAATGAACAAATCTCATCCCCGGAGATTGATTACATTTCCGACATTTACGGGAACCATTTTTTATAGATGGCATCATATGTGCCATCGGTTTTCATTGCAACAAAGGCCGACTGCCATTGTGCGACCACGGCCGGAGATGTTGTTTTTGAAAAGGCAATGTAATAATCCGATGACATCAGCGTGAAAGCCGGGATTACCTGGTTGTATTGGTACCCGGCTGCCCTTAAAATATCGGGAAAGGTAACGCATGAACATACGAAAGCATCCACCTCACCTGTCATTAGTTTTTTAGTCATCACTGCGGGATCCCCTTCCGACACAAGGTTTGTGAATCCAATCGATCTCAGGTACTGGTCCGAAAACCATGATGTCACGGTACCGACTGATGAAAGATTTTTTGCATCATCAAGGGAAGTGATGCTTATTCCCGATCCGATTTTTGTATAAAAATAAGTTGTGTTCGTCCCCAGGGGCCCTACCCACTGGAAAAGAGAATCACGGGAAGGCGTATGATCCATAGTGAAAATGCCTATGTTTGGATTATTGAGGGCAAGGTCATACCCTATGCTCCATAGCGTGAGCCTGATTCCCGAGAAAATATTATTCCTGTTCATGATCTCCTTAGCAATTTCCGACCCGAATCCGGTAATATTTCCATACGAATCCCTGAATGTCAATGGCGGATAATTCTCGGTATAGATCTGGAAACTGCCGGGGAAATCAGACGAATTCATGAATTTTCTGTATAATGATAACAGGACCCCGTTATCCTTTAAACGGTCTATTGCCATCTGAAAATCCGCAACCACATCATCAGGCACCTTTTTATTAAATGCAAAATAGACAAGGTCTGTACGTATGGTCAGCCGTTCCGCGACCGAATAGTATGATTTGTTCAGGGATTCAAGAGCTGCATCCGTAGTAAGTCTGTCCGAAGGAAAAAGATCTATTTCCCCTTTCAGCAGGCGTTCAAACGCATCAATATTGGTAGTACAGTATTCCAGGTTTGTGAAACCCTGGTCAAGCAGGTACTGGGTGATTGAATAATCTTTAATGACTCCAATCTTTCCGATCTTCTTTGCATCGTCAAGGGAATTCAGTATGACAGGGTTTTGCGAAGAAGAGTAAAACATCCAGTCAAGGCTGGCAACAGGCCCGGCCCACTTAAAAAGGGTTTTTCTGTTGGTGTTTAAAATAGTCGAGAACAGGACTGCGTTGTCTGTCTGCAAGGCTTGAGTATACGCCTGGTCCCAGGGAAGTACACTTACTTCAAACGGGATGCTGAGCTGCTGGCCAACATTTTTCAGAATCTCCGGAGCCAGCCCAGTCAGGTTCCCGTTTGAAGTGTAATTAAGTGGTTTGTATTCCTCTGTCAGGAAAATAAACTGGTAATGATAGGATACGGATTCGGACTTGCTTTTTTTACATTGAGTGAATAAGACCAGTGCGAAGAACAGCAGGATGAGTGCGGGGAATTTTTGTTTGAACATTGACGTGGGGTTTTTCAGTTTTACGGGTAAATGTATAACTGTTTTTTCAATTCTAATTTTCCCTGTTGCTCAAATTGGCCCGGGATGGGCCCGGGATCGAAAATTGTCGCAAAATCCTTTTACCTTTGAAAAATCAGAACTTACCCGTTTCTTGGTCATCCGGGAAAGAGGCATCAATCACTAAAACTTTTCACAAGCTGAACCATGATGGATATTAAAGAATTAAGGATACTCGAAATGCTTGACAATGCAGTTAAGGAACACAACATCAGGCAACATATGGTTGGAGTTATTCAAAGGGTTGAACAGACCCTTGAAGACAACCCTGATGCAATGATGTCGTGGGAACCTATTCCTTTGGATATGTTCAGCAAGGAATTGCCGGCCGAAATTAAATCCTGCTGGGTGTTCAACCTCAGAAAAAACATGACTACCGGGGCAGAACGTCATCCCAACAGTATCCAGAGAATGAGGTCATACCAGGGATCAGGCGATTTTCAAACCAAACCTGGTTCCGTTTGGGAATCCAATTTTCTTGAAAGCAATCCTGAAAAAGAAGTCGTTAAACGATGGCTTTCGATCCCGGTCAATGTATGGCACCAGGGAGTTGTTGATAATGAGAATTGGGTAGTTCTTTCATTTCATACTGCGGAAATTTCAGAACTTGTCGAGGAACGCGCAGATGAAGAAGATGGTAACAATCTTCATTCAGAAAAATATGCCGATAAAAAACCGGGAAATGCACGTTCTTAAACTTTTAAATAATTCCTGAGAAAAACAAACTTCACTGTCGGCCTCGCATGCTTCTCCTGCTTACTGTCCTGCTTTACTTATGTTTTTCAAAATTGAACTATCATTAAGGTACGATCCTAATTCCGCAAATGGAATTACTATTGAAATAGTTAAATCCATGGCCTGTATGACATGCGGGAAAGCAAAATAATCATCAATCTTGATATACATAAAGTCATTCCTGATAAAGTAGTTATCAAATGCGTTTTCTTTTATTTCTGAAACCCTGAACGAATCCTCATAGGTTTTTTTATCTCCAAAGGCATCGATCCACTCCTGTACTGAATAATTATTTTTTGCAGAATCCAATGCGCTCTGGATGCGGGATTTTATTTTGTTTTTAAGCTGGGGCAATTTAGCGGGATCAATTTCTTTTAACAAAGCAATTTCTTTATTGCTGGTTAAATTAAATGTATGATGAATTGTCCCTGTTGATAAATACGGACCAAGGTATTCCCAATCAAAATAAGTACTGACAATGCATTTTTCAGCGAAATTATAACGCAGCTTCGGGGGTTTGCCTGAATCACCTGCATAGTCCTTTAATTCATTATTTAATGTATTCCCTTGTGTCAGGATCAGCTTGTCGGCAGCAGGTATCCTGGCGCAGGTTTTAAAGGATGGATTCACCTTGTATAATTTCACAGGAAGCAGTTTGTCTCCACTTGGTTTTTTCCAGTTTCCGGTGATACTGTCAATAAAATTCATACAGGCAAATATCCCGGTAATGAGACCATCCTTGTTCTTTTCATTAAGGATGATAGTATTCCCTGTCATTGATCCAGATATGGAAATCGTATCCCCGTTTTTTTTATAGAAGTACGTTCCGTAAAGAACGGCATCAGTTGTTCCTGCACTTAAAGTAAACCACACGGGTATGTTATCCCCAATATAACCTTCATAGGATTGGCATTTAAGGACAGCAGGATATCCGGCAAGTAAAAAAAATACAAGTAGGAAAGCTTTATTTTTCATGAAAAGGAATGTTAGCAGGATAAGCCATGTTTTAAAAGTTCATCAATATCGGGTTGTTTGTTCAATGACGCATTTATTTTTTTGTACTGCAACAGCTTGTTAAAGATAGTCGAATCCGGCGACACTTCGTGTTTCTCTGTTGGAATATTTTCGTTCGATAGATACAATTTGTTTACTTTTATGGAAAATCATAAATGCAGTATCAATGAAAACATCAGGAAAAATAAGCAAGTTAATTCTGGTTACAGGTTTTTTTATATTTGGCAATATGACCTATTCGCAGCCGACTTCAGACCCCTTCTCCAACGGCGGTAATGAACGTAATACGATTGTCGTGATCAGCGACATTCATCTTGGCGCCGACCTCGCCTATGCAGAGATCAACAAAAATCTTAAACCACTTGAGAAATTTCTTGACAGGATAAGTATTTCGCCAAATGTTAAAGAACTTGTTATTGCCGGGGATTTACTTGACGAGTGGTTTGTCCCGGCTACAACCAATACGTATATGGGAAAGGACCAGGCAGATTTTGTGAAGCGTATAGCGATCGCAAATAAAGAAGTGATAGCCGCCTTAAACCGCATCATCAAGGGTGGAAAAATTTTAGTTACCTATGTGCCCGGCAACCATGATCTCACTATTACTGCAGAAAATATTGCAACTATCCTGCCGGGAATTAATCAGGTTCGCGACAAAGAGCTTGGGCTAGGCACCTATTCGCCTGCCGCTCATCCTGAAATAGCCATTGAGCACGGGCATCGCTATAACTTTTTCTGCGCACCCGACCCTGTTTCAAACCAGGATATTGCGCCGGGGACCATATTGCCTCCGGGATATTTTTTTACCAGAATAGCTACACTGCATGTTGTGCAGGGTCGTAAAGCAGCCGGCGATTCAGTATCGGCCGTTACTAAAAATCTCACGGGCGATAACAGCCAGGCTCTGTTATTCGGATACTGGAAACTCTGGAAAGCAACCCTGAACATGTTCACTATAAAAAACAAGTTTGATGAAAAAATCATTGTGACAAACGTGAATGAATTCACCGGGACATATTCAGTAAAAGATCTTCTGCCATATCAATCATCCCCCGGAGGGCATATTGATGTGAAGCTTTATAAGGGGATCCAGGATACGTGGGATCAAAGACAAACACTCAACCATGTGGCTGTAAATATTCCTGTAGCCCAGGCGATGAGATATGTGGCAGATGCGGCTGAAACTGACAGGCAGTCGAGCTTGCAATATTTTATGAACCCGAATTCGAATAAGAGAATCGTCGTTTTCGGTCATACTCATGTTGCCAGGATTATTTCATCAAACAACTATAAAGGGCAGAAATCAGTTTATGCAAATTCGGGAACATGGATTGACCGTAATCCAAAACTGACAACAATGAATTTTGTCGTTATAATCCCACAGAATGAGGCGGCCTCTTCACAAACCTTCGTGAAACTTTACAATTTCGAGGGAGAAGTAGTAAAGAAAATGGCTGAAAATTCATTACGCTTGTAATATTGATTTGCCGGAAAAGACAGGCCCTGGCATGCAGACAGGCCAGTGAAAAATCATTTATGCCTGATCAATACCTGGCGGGCAGCTTGTAATCCCTGGCTGCCAGCATGGATATCAGCATTCCCGGATCATCAGTGATGATACCGTCCACTCCCTGGTCAATAAGATCCGACACCAGCTTGACATTGAATACGGTCCCGCTGTGTTCAGGCCAGGTCCAGACCACCACTTTCAATCCCAGGCTATGAGCCTCTTTCAGTGTCTCTTTTGTAAGCTCAACATCTTCGGGCTCCCAGCATGTTCCTCCCATATCCTTAACCATCTGGGGAATTGAATTTTTATGATTCTTAACCAATACCCCGCCAGTCCATAATCCCGCCTTTGCAGGATCAGGATCAAAGAAACTGTATGGGGTCCCCGGTTCATTATCCCACTCGGTCAGATACGCTGTCTTTACCAGGGGATCCAGTTTTTGAAGTTCATAAAGGCATCTCCAGTCAAACGACTGGATCTCACAAATGCTTACAATATTCTCATCTTGCATTATTCTGTAAAGCGCAGCCGCAAACTCAGCCGGAGTGTAAGTCCAGTCATTGTGTTCAGGATCGGTTTTAAATTCGATCTGGAAACCCACTTTTTTATTTGTTTTGCTGATCACGTAGTGTATCACTTCCCTCAGGGTTGGCATATGCACCCCGTCCATTCCTTTCTGTGCCGGGAAAAATTTACTGTAGGCAGTGGCTGTATCCATGCGCCCAACATCGTATTGCTCTATCTCTTCAAGGGTTAATGTTTTTACAATCTTCCGGTCGGTGATGAACTTTCCGTCGGTCCCCCTTACAATCGCAGGATTGAGCTTGATGTCATGTGATACGATCACTTCCCCGTCTTTTGACATCACGATGTCCATATCAACCCAGTTAGTCCCGATAGCCAGCCCTGTGGTATAACCAGGGATAGTATTCTCAGGGGCATAGCTTCTTGCCCCACGGTGTGCATATACCTCTAACTTTCCCTGCGTATCTGGCACAACGGGTACTACGCTTTGTTTTGTACACCCCGTATTGAACACTGCAAACAAGGAGCCCGCAACCAAAAGGAAAACACTGTGTGTTTTTGATTTTTTCATACGACTCAGCATTTAAAGTACATTCAACGAATTGAATCAGCAACACTTTTCAAAGGATAAATATACAACATTGGCCGCAGGTTATTTGTTTGGTGAAATTCCTGCCCGGCGTTTTTTATGCGTATGTTTGTAAAGTGTTCTTCCATTTACTGTTACAAATAAATTTTATATTCATATGATGAGACGGATTTCTCTTTTACTCCTTGGCACTATGGCAGTACTGATTTCGCCTGCACAGAATACGCCCGGTCCTAAACCGCAGGTTTCAAAATGTATTTATTTCGATGTGTCTCCACCGCTCAGGGACATGATCAAAACACCGCAAACCAAAGCCGACATGTCATGGAAAGATGGTATTGTCTTAAACCATCTCCGTCGCACTGATCAGCCTGGAAATGCATCATCAGGAGTCGACAATATGGTTCAGAATTATCACGGCATAAACACGACCGACACACTTCTGGCTTCATTCGACGGTGCGAACAACACCAATAGCGTCGCTCCTCCCGATTGCGACGGGGATGTCGGCCCGAATCATTATATCCAGGTTGTAAATTGTCATTTTTCAATTTTCGACAAAGCGGGAAACCTCCTGATAGGGCCGGTCAACAATACTGCAATGTTCACCGGGCTCTATAATAATGTCAACAGCGGTGATGCCGTTGTTCTTTATGATGAAGTTGAAAACCGCTGGATCTTTACACAATTTTCCTTGCCGAATTATCCCGCCGGCCCGTTTTTTGAAATGGTAGCCGTTTCCGCAACAGGTGATCCCCTCGGCCAGTATTACCGTTACCAGTTCCAGTTTACTTATATGCCCGATTATCCCAAACTCGGAGTCTGGCCCGACGGGATCTATATGAGCAGTAACAATTTCTCAGGCGGTGGTGGTGTCGGTACCGGTGCTGCATGTTTCAACAAAGCTGAGATGTATGAAGGCAACCCTACTGCCCGGATGGTGTACTTTTCACTTCCATCTTCCAACGAAGCATGGGCTGTATTGCCATCCGATTGTGACGGAACTTATCCTCCATTGGGAACTCCCAACTTTTTTTCATGGCTGGCAAACGGGCATATAAGGATCTACGGCTTCCACGTTGACTGGACTACAACTGCAAATTCCACTTACACCCAACTGGTAACCATCCCTGTGGCTGCCTATAGCGGCTACGTTCAAGATATCCCCCAGAAAGGAACTTCTTTCAAACTCGACGCTATATCGGGGCGGCTGATGTTTCGTTTGCCTTTCAGGAACTTCGGCACCCATTGGTCTATGGTTTGCAATTCCACTGTTAACGTCAACGGACATGCCGGCATCCGTTGGTGGGAGCTCCAGAATACAGGCGCCAATCCTGCCAACTGGACGATATACCAGGAAAGCACTTATTCGCCCGATAACAACGGCCGCTGGATGGGGAGCATCGCTATTGACTCCCTGAATAATATTGCGCTTGGATTTTCGCTGTCGGGCGACAATAAATATCCTTCGGTTTATTACACCGGCCGCCAGGTATCAGATCCCCTCAATACCATGAGCGTTGCCGAAGCTGCGATTATCGACGGAGGTGGTTCGCAAACCTGCCTTATCGGGGGCAGGCCGAGGTGGGGAGATTACTCTGCGATGAATGCTGATCCGGTAGTCCCGGGAAAATTCTGGTATACCCAGGAATATTATAAGACCTCGACCGCAAGCTGGGCATGGTGGGCAAGGGTAGGCGCTTTTGCTTTTGGAAACAACCTCATGGCAACTGCATTTGCTGTGCCTGCTATCATGTACCCGTTCGACACTGTTCATCTAAACGTCACGGTAACCGGCGGCAGCGGCAATTACACCTATTCATGGTCATCCAATCCCACGGGATTTACTTCAACACAGAAAAACCCATGGGTGCGTCCGCTTCTGGGAACCACCTACACCGTCCAGGTCAGCGACGGCATCCACACGTTTACCAGCAACGCTCCGGTAATTGTGCAGGATCCTGCCATCGCTGTTCCTTCGGTCATCTGCAACGGTGACAGCAGCCATCTGAACGTGCTTGGATCAGGAGGCGGAAGCTACACTTATTCCTGGACTTCCGTTCCTCCCGGATTCACATCCGTCCTAAGGAATCCCTGGGTACATCCTTCGGTAAACACAACATACAATGTAGTGATCAGCCAGGGCAGTAATTCTGCAAACGGATCTGTTGAACTTCCCGTTCAGTCAGGCCCCAGCGTCAACGCCGGGAACGATACCACGTATTGCAATTATGTTCCCGTATTTACTGTTCACGGAACGGCTTCGGGTTTTGACGAAAGTTTATGGTCCACTCTCGGTGACGGACATTTTGACAACCCGATGTCTTTGATTGCTCCTTATCATCCGGGGGCTCTCGACAAGCAGAACGGTGTAACCCTGATCCTCCAGATACATCCTGTTGCACCATGCTACGGCCTTAGAGGCGATACAGTGAAAATTCATTTCGATCCTTGCACTGGCGTAAACAGCCTGGCTTCCGGGGATCCTGAAATCCAGATACAACCTAATCCTTCAAATGGCCTCTTTGAATTTACAGTTCAGAATTGCGTTAATATGACTGCGGATGTCAGTGTCACGGACCTCCTGGGACATATGGTTTTTCAAGCGAAATATGAACCACAGGGTACAACGCTCAGGAAAAAACTTGACCTTTCATCTCTTTCTAAAGGCTGCTATATGATGACGGTGAGTACTGCCAACGGCCGGCAGGTAAAAAGCATCATCATCTCCGGAGACCGCTAGGAATCAGTGTTTGCGTGAGACTTGCTTTGCATTTTTCTATAATGCATAAGCCGTGTATGGAAAATAAATAATTCTCTTTTGGATCTTTCCGATTCATCTCTTCTGCAATATGTTCATAAGTAGATGATAAAATTTATAAAACATGTATCTATCATTCTGTAAACCACATTAGTTTTACTGCTTCATTAAAAAATAAAAGTCATGGCAAAAACAGTAAAAAAAGTTGTTAAGAAAGCCGCTCCTAAAAAAGTGGTTAAGAAAGCTGCGCCAAAAAAAGTTGTTAAGAAAGCCGCAGTAAAAGCAGCAGTTAAGGAAGCCGTAGTAGCCAAAAAGGCTGCTCCCAAAAAAGCAGTTACAAAAGTTGCAGCAAAGAAAGTTGTTGCAAAAGCTGCTCCTAAAAAAGTGGTCAAGAAAGCTGCTCCCAAAAAAGTAGTCAAGAAAGCTGCTGCAAAAAAGTAGAATAACGACTGCTTAATTTATAACATAATTCATTTCATGGTAAATGATGAAATGCCCTTGTCTATTGGTAAGGGCATTTTGTTTTTTATTCAATTTCAATTGCGTACTTATCCAGAAGACCGGCAACGCCCGCCAATGAGAACCTGGCTTTTTTCAGACGGTTTATTTCAGGATTTATCGAATAATTATATGAAGTGCGAAAATCTGCCTTTTCGAGATTTGTATGTTCAAAGATAGTCCTGAACATGTCGCAGTTGTTAAAAACCGCGCTGTTCAGGTCCGACTGGGTAAAATCTGTTTCCTGCAGGATGCAATTAATAAAACCTGTCTTCTTTAAGTTCTTTTTATAAAATGACGAGAGGTTGAGGTTGCATCCGTCAAATTGAACTGAAAACAGAAAATCAGCGCAGTTCTCAAATCGCAGGCCCAGGAGCTTGCAATCTTTAAATCTCACATCCTTAAATGCGGTATTGTTCAGCTTTACCAGGCTAAGGTCACAGCCCTTGAATAAGCATTCCGAAAAGCTTATTCCTGACAAATCAAGTCTTGATAAAATGCAATTGATGAAGGTGCAATTCTCATAATCGCCTGCTTCAATCCCCTGGATTGAAAAATCGAATTTTTCGAATGTCTTCTGAAGAAACAACTTACCGGAACCTATACTTTTGGTTTTTTAGAGTAGACATTAAGCCTGTTGTCTTTGCGTTGCTGATATTTATCTCTTGTTTCCTGTTCTTTACTCATATCAGCAATAAAAATTGTAGTCCTGCCACCATCAAGGCTGATTGGATGCTTCCCCACGAGTGAGCCCGATAAAAATTTTGAATCAGGGACTTTATATCGGTTATGTTCCTGCATCATTCTATATTCCAAGGTATCTTTTTTCATGGTTCGGGTTCCTGATTTATGGTATGAAACTTGAGTATTTCAACAAGATACGCATAATTTACGGGATTCGGGGTGTTTAATTATCGACAATGATTAATATTTGCGGCTTATGAATTCTGTAACCGGCCCCCATTCACACTTTACAACCGTCTATAAAGATTTTATGAAATCTGGAGAAAATTATTCATTGCCTCCTGACCAAAGTTTGCCCGGCCCTTTTCCGTCGGTTCATTTTACTTTAAAAACCCGGGATTCGGAATAACGTGATGCAACAGCAACCACAGTACCGTTAGCATGGGGAGCAAACAACTTGTTGACAATTTCCGGATGGTTGTTCTGTTCTGAAAGATGCGATAAAACTAAAAGCTTCAGAAATGAGGCCCTGTGGTTCATAAAAACGTCGAGTGCCTGGATGTTTGACAGATGCCCGTTCCCACCTCGTATCCTTCTCTTCAGATGGATGGGATAACGCCCGTTTTCAAGCATGGATTCATCGTAATTTGATTCCAGGAAAGCTGCATGGCAGTTCGAGAAATGGCTGAGCAGGTTCCCGCAGGCCATACCTATATCAGTAAAAACACCTGCAGTTATGCTCCCGCAGCTTATTGTGAAACTGTGAGGATCTATCCCGTCATGTATTTTCGGAAAGATTTTCACCTGCAATTCATCCAGCTGCACCACCTCATTGGATGCAAATATTCTTACCAGGTCAGGTTCAAACCACATCATGCTTTTCAGCATGGTTGGGGAAGATATATAAACCGGGATCCTGTGTTTTCTCGAAAGCACTTCAACTCCCCTGGTATGATCGGTATGCTCGTGGGAGATGAAAATACCTTTTACATTTTCAAGCGAAAGCCCAGCTCTTAGCATCCTGCGTTCAATTTCCCTGCAGTTGATGCCTGCATCGACCAGCACAGCTTCAGTTTCAGTTCCGATATAATAGCAGTTCCCGTTACTTCCTGAGTTAAGCGAACATAAATTCAAAGACATGCTGCAAAAGTCGGGAATTAATTAACCAACCCGAAATCCTAAGGGCATATTATGGTCTCATTGTTCAATTTCCCGGAAATGGATTCATTTGCCGGTTTATTCCACTGCTCTTTTAAAGAAATATCTGCTTATAAAAATCCCCTGCCCGTTATTTTCAGCCGGGCTCTGGGTGCCGGTAACTATCTTGTCGAATTCCCAGCCCTGGGTTATCAGGTCGTTGATCTTCTTTGTGATGGCATTATTATTATTGGAGATATTGCCAAAATTAATTCCCACCATGCTGTAAAAATTCTGAAGGTCATCCTCGGTTTTCGATCCGTCGGGCATGGTGGTCAGCATTTTTGACCTTCCAAGTCCGCCCGGGATAATCGATTCAACCGTGGTGAACTGCATATAAACCACTTTCGCAGGCTGTGGTGAAGCTGGTTTAAATGCAACTGCGGCGGCAAAAAGCCCGGTCACAGCAATAAGTAAAAACCAGGGATTCAAATTGATTGTTTTCATGTCTTGGATTTTTAATGAATATCTGATATTACAATTATTCAAATGTAAGGCTGAAAGTCGTCCCTTTTCCGGGTTCGCTTCTGACACCGATCGTACCACCATGTTTTACCACAATCCGTTTCACTGTAGCCAGGCCAATACCTGTTCCTTTGAACTGCTCTTCTGTATGCATGCGCTGGAAAGGGGTGAATAACTTGTCTGCCTTGCTCATGTCAAACCCTGCCCCGTTATCCTCAATGATAATAGCAGTTCTGTTGTCTTTTATTTCACTGCGGATAAGGATTTCGGGATATTCAGTCCTGCTGCTGTACTTAAAGGCATTGTCGAGAAGGTTCTGCAACGCTATCCTTAACAGATGCGAATCGGCATTGACAATGATCCCTTCTTCCACACTGCATCTGAACTCGGGTCCGGAGTAAACCGGCCTTAGGTCCTCACATATCTTTGCCGCCATTTCGCTGACATTGCATGGAGCTTTTGTTACTGTCTGGCGGGTGATGCGTGAAAGCTGAAGCATGTCTTCGATGAGGCTGTTCATCAGCTGTGACGATTCGGTGACACGGCTAAGGAGGTCTTTGCCTTCGGCATCCAGCAATTTCTCATAATCCTCTTTCAGCATCGTGCTCAGCCCTTCGATCCTGCGAACCGGCGCCCGTAGGTCATGCGACACCGAATATGAAAAGGCTTCAAGTTCATGGTTTGTTGATTCAAGTTTCAGGTTGGTGGACTCCAGTTCTCCAAGGACCTTGATAATCTCTTCTTTCTGCTTGTTGACAAGGTCGTATGCTCTTTTCACCGTTCTCCGGCTTTTTATGATCAGCAGGATCACGATGAATAAAACAAACACACCGCAGGCCGAAACGATGATAAAGATCAGCTGTTGCCTGTTTTTAAGTTCAAGTAGTTGAAGCTGCTGATTTTTCAAACGCTGTTCGTTTTTCACGTTGAGCATCGATGCCCTGGTCACAACTTTCACTCCATACAGCCTTTCATTATACTGCTCACTCATGAGAAGGTATTTATATGCGGTGTTGGTATCGCCTTTCAAGGCATAAAGATTGGCCAGCAGGCGGGATGAACCCAGCATTTGCATCACAAAACCTATCCTGCTGGAGGCTTCAAGCGCTTCTTTCCCGTAATCGATAGCAGCGTCTATGAGAGCCTTCTTTTGTACGCCGGCTCCTGCAATCCTTCCTTCGATCAGGAGCCCCAGAGTTTGAGAGTTCTGGGCTACCATCTGGTTCGCCCCTATTGATTTGAAATACTCCAGGGCTTCCCTCAGCATGGGATAAGCGGTATCGGTCTTTCCGGCAAAATAGTACATGGACCCAACCCTGTTCTTCGCCATCATGATCTGCCATTTCATATGATACTTTTCGGCCAGCTTTAAACTCAAGGCGATATATTTCAATGCAGAATCCTTCTGTTCGAGGTTCTTGTAACTGTTTCCCAGGCTGCCGTAATTCCTTACGATCCATAAAGGATCCCTGTTTTTGGGGAGAAGTGCTTTTGCTTTCAATGTGGTCCGGCGGGAGGCAGAGGTATCGAAGCTCATATAGGTCTGGGCGAGGCCGAAAAGGGTTGCGGCAAGAAGGTCGGTATTGCCTTCTTTTTCAAAGATCGCCCCAGCCCGTATCGATTGCTCTATTGATTCGGATAGCAGAGACAGGTAATTATAATTCAGGGCGAGGGAAAAGCGGGCCAATCCCTGTCCGTAAAGATCATTCAGTTTCTCTGCAAGTGCAAGAGCTTTGAGACCGGGTTCCAGGCCAGCACGGGGATTGATATGTTTCATTTCATAGCTGATGGTCGCCAGCAGCCGCACCTTATTGGAGTCCTCCTTCATATGCGGCAGCTCCCCATATAGCGAATCAACCAGGGCCTGGCCTTCTTTCTGAGCGCTGGCGATTTTGAAAAAGGACAAAGCCAAGATAAAAATCATCATTGTCCTCATGGGAAAGATTTTATCACTGAAAATATACGAATGAAATCCATTTTATTCAAACGTAAAACTGAACATCGCTCCTTTACCAGGTTCGCTTTCGGCGCTTATTGTCCCGCCATGTTTCACAATGATCCTCTTGACTGTTGCCAGACCTATGCCCGTACCTATGAACTGATCTTCACTGTGCATTCTCTGGAAAGGAGTGAACAGCCTGCCGGCCTTGGCCATATCGAAGCCGGCACCATTGTCTCGTATGAGTATGATTTTTTTATTGTCCCTTGTTTCACTGCGGATGACAAGCTCGGGATTCTCTGTTTTGCTGCTGTATTTAAATGCATTGTCAAGAAGGTTCTGAAGCACGATGTTTAGCAGCCGTTCATCCGCCCCCACAATGATACCTTGCTCTATCCTGCATATGACGCCTGGTCCCGGGTAGGTCAGTTTCAGCTCCTCACATATCTTTGTACACATTTCGCTTAGGTTGCAGGAAGTGCGGGTAACCGTCGTGCGGGTGATCCTCGACAGCTTCAGCATATCCTCTATCAGATGGTTCATGACCAGCGATGAAGAGCTGATGCGGTTCAGCAGGTCCCTGCCTTCATCATCCAGCAGATTCTCATAATCTTCCCTGAGCATTTCGCTTAAAGCTTCAATTCGGCGGACGGGAGCACGCAGATCATGAGACACCGAATAGGAGAATGCTTCAAGTTCCTGGTTCGTTGCTTCCATTTTTCTGTTGGTGACCTCAAGTTCACCTGCAACCCTCGAAATTTCCCGTTCCTGCTGTTTTACGATAAGATATGCTTTTTTTAACCTTCCCCTGCTGTTGATTATCAGGATAACAATGATGATTAGAATGATAAACCCTGATATGGCCGCTGAAATGATCCCTTTCTGCTGCCTGTTGCGCAGCTGCAGTAATTCCATCTGCTGTTCCTTCAGGGCCTTTTCTATTTTCCAGCTGAGAACCGAAGCCCTGTTTACTATACGCGCCCCGTAAACACTGTCATAATCATTTACAGCATCCCTCAGGTATTCGAATGCCTTGCCGTCCCTGCCCTGGGCACTGTAAATGTCGGATAACAAACGATTAGCCGTGTACCTCTGTATGATATAACCTATGGAGTTTGCCGCTTCAATGCCTTCCCTTGTGAATACTTCCGCTTCATCCAGGTATTGTTTTTTGAGAGCACTTTTCAATTCCTGGCTTTGTTTTAACCTGATCCTCCCAAGTGATGTGAGGTTTTCTGAAATCATGCGGGTTGATCTCACCGACCTGAAATAATCAAGCCCTTCCTTGATCAGGATAAAAGCCGAGTCATATCTTGACTGTGCCATGTAAAGGTAACCATAACGGTTTTTCCCTACCATGATTTCACCTTTCAGATGGTATTGCATACTGAGCTTAAAGTGTATCCCCATATATTTCTTTGCCGAATCCAGTTGCCCTAGATTCCGGTAATTGTTGCCAAGTGTGCCGTAATTCCTCACTTTCCATTCGATAATATGGTTTAGTGGAAGTAATGCCGTCCCCTGTTGCATATAAGAGGATGATATCCCCTTATCAAGGTCTTTGTACAAATACGCAAGCATAAGGTCAGTTGCGCACAGGTGGTTGTTTTCGCCTAGATTCTCAAAAATTTCCTTTGCCTTCAGGGCATGGCCTACTGATTCGGGGAGGTGTGAAAGGAAATGGTAGATGTACATCAGAGAATAATGTGACAATCCTTTGCCATATTCGTAATTAATCCTCTCGGCAAGCTGAAGGGCCTGCAACCCTGGAACCAGCGCATCCCTTGGATTGATGTTCCTCATTTCGTAGGAAATTGTGGCAAGCAACTTTACTTTGCTGGTATCCTGCTTTGTCTTTTGCAATTCATTGCGAAGGGAATCGATGAGATACCTGCCTTCTTTCTGTGCGAAAGTGCTTTTTAACAATAATGGCAGAAGCAGGATGAGAATCAGGTATTTCATAGAAACAAATTTCACTGTAAAAATATAAAATTTTATTTCATTATCAGCCAAACATGAACTTAACATTGCCCTTGTTTCTATCTGTTGAAGCCTATATTATTGTATGTTTAGCAAATATAAAACTTTCATTAAAGTATTAAACCGAAGAGGGACACAATCACTTCCAGGCATTACCTTTGCCGGCGCTTTTGAATTCTTCGTATTTTTACAGTAAATTTAATCGTCATATAATGAGACATTTTTCCATCAGCATAGTATTGTTCTTTCTGGCATTTGCAGTTTCAGGACAGGTTGCACCGAATAAATTCTTCGTGGCTTTTACCGACAAGAACGGAACACCCTACAATATTAACAACCCCCAGGCATTTCTAACACAGCGGGCAATCGACCGCAGGAATGCGCATGGTATCCCTATCGTTGAGAATGATTTGCCTGTAACCCCTTCTTATATTCAGCAGGTGGCAAACCTGGGAGTTACTATCCTGAACCCTACCAAATGGCTGAACGGGGTTACCTTGTACGCTTCGGATACCTCCGTGATGGCAGCTATCAGGGCGCTGCCATTTGTTCAGCATGTATACAAAAGCACAGGCGGGAAAAACATCACCCCTGAACCTGCCAACAAATTCTCGCTCGAATCAACTTACTCGCTGACCAGCGGTAACCCCCTGGTTAAATCTGCAAAATCCCCCGCATCCTACAATTACGGGATCTCCTACACTCAGATCCACCAGGTGATGGGCGATGCCCTGCATAACCTGGGATTCCATGGTGAAGGCAAGATGATTGCCGTTCTTGACGCAGGATTTCAGAATGCTGATATAATCCCGGCTTTCGACAGCCTTAGGACAAACGGGCAGATCCTCGGCACAAAGGATTTCGTGCTTCCCGGCAACAATGTGTATAATGAACACTGGCACGGAACAGCAGTTCTTTCGATCATGGGCGGCAATATACCGGGGACGCTGGTTGGAACCGCTCCTAAAGCAAATTACTGGTTGCTTCGCTCGGAAGATGCGCCTACCGAAAATATCATCGAAGAATACAACTGGGTTTCAGCAGCCGAATTTGCCGACAGCGTTGGAGCTGATCTGATACATTCATCATTGGGTTATACTACTTTTGATACCCCGAAATATAATCATACTTGTGCCGATATGAACGGGCATTCAGCGCCTTCGACCATTGGCGCCAATTTTGCTGCAAGCAAGGGAATGGCGGTCGTTGTGAGTGCAGGAAATGAGGGCGGAACAGGCTGGAACTGCATGAGCGCTCCCGCCGACGGGGATGATGTTGAAGCCATTGCAGCAGTAGATGCCTCTGGTACAAGGGCATCATTCAGCAGCGTCGGAGTGGATACCGCGGGAAGGGTAAAGCCGAACCTGGCAGCAATGGGCGTGCAAACGGTTATTGCAATCCCTGATGGCACTGTTGCTCAAGGTGACGGCACCTCCTTTGCTTCACCGATCATATCGGGATTGACAGTCTGTTTATGGCAGTCGCACCCTTCGGTAAGTAACTTCGACCTCTACCAGGCGATGCAGCGCTCAGCCAGCCAGTATGCCAACCCCGATTCATTGCTTGGGTATGGAATCCCGAATTTTTCAAATGCAATAATCATATTGAAAGTTGATAAGCCGGCACTGCCAGTTACCTCTGTTTTCCCAAACCCCTTTACAGGTCAGCTATCAGTTAAATTTTTCTGTACCCGCGAAGAACCTGTGGATATTGTTCTTCTTGACCAGACTGCGAGACCGGTACTGAAACGCACAACCAGCGGGATGCAGGGAGAAAACAACTTTGTTCTTTTTTCCCTCTCCGGTCTCAGCCCCGGCATCTATTTCCTTAAGATTTCCGGTGATGACTTCACCGATACCAGGAAAATCGTGAAACTCTGAATTTAAAAAAGGGCGGTTCCAATCCTTTTTTTCCAGGAACATTTAAGGCTTGACCTAATTTGTTTTAATTCGCATATCAGGGGTGTTAAACCACCCGTCGTATATGAAAGATGCGTTGGGGCCCCTGGCACGCCCTATGCGGCTTTTTACGTTTCCAGCGGATCAGGCAAGTTCGAAAGCGCAGAAATAGTAATTGTTCGCGGCGGCGACCAGGTCCATTTTCAGGTAATAGCTTTCGGTGAAGTTCAGGAAAGCCAGAAATTCATGCATGGGAACGTTGAACTGGTCGAAGAAAATGATATCCCCTTTTTGCAGGTAGGGCGCCAGTGATGTTAAGACATATAAAGTGGATGTGTAGAGGTCGGCATCCATCATGATCACCTTGCGGCTTGCTTTATCCAGGCTTTTCAGGTATCCCGGGAGGGTTTCCTGGAACAATCCTTTTTCAAAGCCTGCACGGCTGTCGTTTACCTGGGGGAGCTTTGAGTTGGTTGACATTGCTCCTTTCTGAAAACCTCCCCAGTCCTCAGGCAGGCCTTCGAAGGTATCGAAACCCGTAAACCGTGATTCCTGATCGGTATTATGTTTTACCCACCATTCAAAGGAATATCCACCTGAAACGCCGAATTCAAGATATTGAATTTTTCCCGAGAGATGTTTTTTATCCTTGACGTATTCGTAAAGTTTGTATCGTTTATTGTAATCCCAGCGGGGGGAATAGAAATCGTTGAATTCAATATTCCCGTGTGCAGAGATCCACTTTGAAACTTTCGAAAGGTATGCAAGGTTGAGCATCCCTCCGCTGAACGGTCCGACAACCCGGTGCAGGCCGAAACGTATAAAATTCCACTTTGTCTTTCTGATCAGGCTCAGCTTCATGCCCATAACCCCTGTATTTAAAGGACCAGGGGCAAAAGTACTGATTTATTTTCATCTCTCAGGCATAAGCCAGTTCAGTTTGGTGAAAAGGGAAAAATGCAATACCTTTGTTATAGTAAAATAAGGTTCTTTCTGTTGTGCGGGAAAATATTCACAGCTTCCTGCCGTTATGTTTTGCCAGGGCTTGAAAGATCCTGATGATTAAAATGCATTAACCCCGGGGCCCCGGCTCCGGATTCTGTATACGCTGAGTGGAATTTACCGGGAACGAATAAAAAATGTAAAACCAATAAGAATAAAATGAAAAAAATAGGAATTCTCGGATCGGGGATCGTCGGACAAACTTTGGCCAACGGCTTCCTGAAACACGGATATGAAGTGATGATAGGAACCGGCGATGTGAAGAAGCTGGCCGAATGGAAATCGAAAGGCGGAGCTTCGGCTCATACCGGGAGTTTTGCAGAAGCAACAGTATTCGGAGAACTTATCGTTCTCGCGGTAAAAGGAGATGCTGCAGCCTCAGCCGTTGCAAAGGCAGGAGCCGATAACCTTGCAGGAAAAACAGTGATGGATGCTACAAATCCTATAGCAAATGCAGCTCCGGAAAACGGCGTGCTCCGGTTCTTCACCGACCTGAACGAATCCCTGATGGAAAAACTGCAGAAATCCTTCCCGGGAGCTAACTTCGTGAAAGCATTCAACAGCGTGGGAAATTCTTTTATGGTGAACCCTTCCTTTCCCGGTGGAAAGCCATCCATGTTTATCTGCGGAAATTCAGAACAGGCAAAGTCAGAAGTAAAAACCATACTTGACCAGTTCGGATGGGAGACCGAGGATATGGGAATGGCTGAAGCAGCAAGGGCTATCGAACCCCTATGCATGCTCTGGTGCATCCCGGGCCTCACGAAAAACAGCTGGACCCATGCATTCAAATTACTAAAAGCCTGATTGCACAAAAATAATCGTACATCGTACATTGTACATTTTCAATTCTCAATTTAAAACAAATAACATGAAAACATATGTCATCATAGGCGCTACCGGCCATACTGGTAAACCCATAACTCTTGGCCTTCTCGAAAAAGGAAATAACATCCGCATCATTGCGAGGAATACCTCCAAAACAACTGAGCTTACCGATAAGGGAGCCGTTCTTTTCCAGGGTGATATCAGCGATGCAGGATTCCTGAAAAAGGTTTTTGAGGGAGCAGATGCTCTCTATACCCTGGTAGCCATCGATCCGCAGGCCGTTGATTTTTATGCGACCCAGGTTAAACAGGTTACCGCGGTGGCCGAAGCGCTGAAAACATCCACTATAAAACACGTAGTCGCCCTCAGCAGCGTTGGCGCACATTTACCAACAGGGGCAGGTGTGGTACAGGGTCTCCAGAAAATGGAAGAGATCTTCAGCGGTATCCCTGGGATCAATATGCTTTACCTTCGTGCCGGGTATTTTCTTGAGAACGGACTCGGTATGGCAGGAATGGTCAAGATGCTGGGACTCCTCGGGACGCCGGTCCGCAGTGACCTGAAGATCCCCATGGTTGCAACGAAAGATATTGCCGCGGTTGCATTGAGGCACCTGCTTGCACTTGATTTTACAGGGAAAAGCCATGAGTATATCCTTGGAGCCCGTGATTACACTTACGAGGAAATTACCTCTCTTTATGGAGAGGCCATCGGAAAACCGGGCATGAAATATATACAGTTCCCTTATAATGATGCCAAACAGGCATTCATGATGATGGGTATGGGCGAAAGCTTTACCGACCGCATGATAGAGTTCACAAAAGCAATGAATGAGGGACATGTGATGGCAGCGCATCAGCGGACCGCAGAAAACACAACTCCTACCACTGCCGAGGAATTTGCGTTGGTATTCCGTGATGTGTACGAGAACTCGTGAACCGTGAACCGTGAACCGTGAACCGTGACTCGTGAATCGTGAATCGTGAATCGTGAACGGATCACGGTTCACGATTCACGAGTCACCATTCATCGGTCTTTCCAGGTTAGTCTGGCCCGGAAGACCACCTGGTCGTCTTCACGCATTACCCCTTTTACAAGCGTTGACAGCGGGGCCTGTACATCAGCTCTGCCGGGGTCTTCAGGTATAAGCCCCTGCCCGAAAACATCAACCTCATCTCCCAGTTTTGTCTCATGAAGGTATTCGATGGTGAAGCTGCTGATGAATTTTTCCTTATGTATACCCGGGGGGATTGAATTCAATATCCATTCGACGTAACGGGTGTTGTTCACATGCCCCTACATGTTGATCTCCGCAAAGCGGGCTTTTTCGCTTGACATGAATTCAAACTCGTTGCCTTTTCTCAGGCCGAAATTCAGGTGGTCGGCATGATGCCAGGCTGTTTCCTGGAGGTAGTTGCATATTGCCGCGAGATTTGCTGTTTTAGTGATGTCGGTATCATACCAGCTTACCTGATACCGGTCGGTCCAGATACTTTGTTTCTCTTCCATGCCGGCAAAATTAATGTTTACTTTTGTGGTACAATAATTTTCAGACTATGGAATTCAACCGCGAAACAGCTCTTGTACTATTGCACCAGCATGTGAAAAATGAAAAGATGATCTTCCATTGCCTTGCTTCCGAGGCCGTGATGAGGGGCCTTGCCCGCAAACTCGGGAGGGATGAGGAAAAATGGGGACTGGCCGGGCTGCTGCATGACCTTGACGTTGAAATCACCAATGCAGATGCCGCTATCCATGGCACACAGACCGAGGTCCTGCTTAAGGATTATCCAGTGGATGAAGATATCCTGGATGCCATCCGCATGCATAATGAATATTCATCAGGGAAAGAAAGAAGCACCGAATTCCAATACGCCCTGGCTGCAGGAGAGACCATCACAGGGCTAATTTTCGCCACAACTTATGTTTATCCCGACAAAAAGCTGGCGAGCGTGAAACCGAAATCCGTAGTCAAAAGAATGAAGGAAAAAATGTTCGCTGCTTCGGTGAAACGCGAGAACATCCTTGAATGCGAAAAGATCGGGATCCCCATCGATGAATTTGCAGCGCTTGCCATAGCTTCAATGCTGCCCGCGGCGGAAGCAATGGGATTATAGCGGACCCGGGGCAGGATAAAATGATACTGTAACAACCCGGCTGCTCAGTGTTTCAGGCTGAGAATATTCTTCAGGGCGCTGTAATCGAGACCAGCGCTTATTTCCCTTATCACGGCAGTTTGTTCTGTTTTCGCGCTGACGAGCCCGTCTCTCAGCATGAAGGTCATGTAGTCATGGTCTATCCCTCCGAAATAGGTACCAAGGACGCATCCTGTGGCACTTAACCCGCAAAGAATGACAGTATTCACTCCCAGCTGTTTTAGCAGGCTGTCGAGGCAGGTTTTCGTAAATGCGTTTGGATAATGCTTTATGACCTTCGGGTCGCTTTCGCTGATCAAGACAGATTTAGGGAATTCAAATCCTTCAGATCCCGGGTGTGGTCCATACTCCGCATCATGATGGTAAATCCTGATCACCGGCAGTTTTTTGAGGTGGAAAAGTCCAGGGCGTAAAAAGCAATCCGCAATCAGGCAAATGCAATCGGTGAAAGACTCTGCATCTCCGCCCTGTCGGCACCGGCTATTTCGGAAAATCTTACAGGAACTGTGAAAACTTATTGTCGATATGTTCGTTGAACCAGCGGTCGATGACCGACTTCCTGAACCTCCACTCCTTGCCAAGTTTCGCAGCGGGAATCTTCCCGTCCTGGGCCCAGGTATAAATGGTTTGCGGCTTAACCTTGAGGTATTTCGCAACTTCTTCGAGGGTCATTATATCTTCCATGACTACTTTCCTGATTCATGTAGCAGTTTGAGTGTGTCGGAAGGCGGATTGACCTGAGTGTTTGTCCGATCGCCCGGCTGGGGCGGTTTTTCAACCGGCTTCGCGGGTGAAACCAGTTGCCCCACCGAATACACTATCGCTGTGTAAAAATTCCCTTCATATTTCCTGCACCATTTGAATTCCTCGTTCTTTTCGCATAGGAAGGGGCGGAGGTTCCAGGCAAGCTGAATTCCCACAAATGCAAGAATGATAACCCATATCCTGAAAACAGTTACACCAACCTGGGGATAAATATTTCTCTGGTCGCAGGCATATCTCAGGGCGTCTACCATCAGCTTCATTCCGAAGATCCCTGCAAAAATGAAGATCGCAACATGGAGAAGCTGAAGAAAATGGTAGTTGCCCCCTGTGACCTGGAACACTATCACTATGGGAGCGAAGGACAAGGCAATGGTAGCCGTGAGCACCACCCCGCTGAGCACGATCATCGTCATCTGCCTTAAGCTCATCTTCGAACCAAGGACCTGCTGGATTATGAAAAACGAGGGGAAACAAAGGATAATGGTGGAAAGGAAAAGTATGATGACTTTCACCCCGGCAACCATAGACTGGGTGAAGCTATGGTAGCTCCCCATGACCACACCGTAAAGGAAGGCGAAGATGCAGATGATCATCAGCTGGTAAAGGATAAGGCGGTTTGACTTTGCTTTTTCAATCTCCCCGAAAAAGGATTCCTTATTCTGGAAGATCTGAAATACTTCACGAAGGCCGGATGAGGATTTCATAATGAATGTATGTTAATTAACAACAAAGATAATAAATAAATAAGGTTTGTCAATGTTTTTTATTGTTTTCTACTGTTTATTACTGTGGACTTGAATTCTTGTCAAGCCATCCTGCGCCGATATTATTGTAATTTTACGGCCCAAAATGAAACTATGCACAAACAGCTTTTTCTTACACTGGTCCTTTTAATGCCTGTACTCATGCAGGTTTCAATGGCCCAAAACCAGGATTCGCTTACGATAAGGAAGTTGTATTCTGAAGCCCTTACCAATCCGGTAGCTTATAAAAACCTTGAATATCTCTGTACGAAGATTGGCGGCAGGATATGCGGAACCGCCAAGGCAGAAGAAGCAGTACAGTTTGCAAAGAAGGTTTTCGAAGGGATGGGACTTGACAGTGTTTACCTTCAGCCATTAATGGTGAAGCATTGGGAAAGGGGCAAAAAGGAAGTTGCCATTGTAATATCAAAGAAGAAAGGCAGGAAAGACCTTCATGTATGTTCACTCGGAACTTCAATCGGCACCGGGGATGCAGGGATAAAGGCGGGAATTGTGGAGGTAAGGAATTTTGATCAGCTCAAAGCCATTGGAAAGGCGGGCATTGAAGGGAAGATCGTATTTTTCAACCGGGCCGCCGATGAATCACGAATCAACACTTTCGAATCTTATGGAGGAGCCGTGAACCAGCGCGCCCAGGGCGCCATGCAGGCGGCCCGATTCGGGGCATCAGCCGTCATTATCCGCTCGGCAACTACCGCGCATGACGATTTCCCTCATACCGGGGTTCAGCATTATGCCGATACTGTGAAAGCCATACCTGCAATGTGCGTCAGCACCAACGATGCTGACCTGTTGTCGTCATGGCTTAAGGAAGATCCTTCGCTTAAGCTGAACATGGTCATGGACTGTCAGAACTTCCCTGAGGCTCCAAGCGCAAATGTCGTAGGCGAGATCCGGGGCAGTGAACATCCCGAAGAAGTCATAGTGTTCGGCGGCCACCTCGATGCCTGGGATAAAGGCGAAGGTGCGCATGACGACGGTGCAGGCATGGTCCAGGGAATAGAGGTCCTGAGGATATATAAAGCGCTTGGCATAAGGCCGAAACATACCATAAGGGCCGTTGCATTCATGGATGAAGAAATAGCCCAGCGAGGAGCCGCAGCCTATGCCGATGCTGCCAAAAAGAAAGGAGAAAAACATATAGCCGGCATAGAAGCCGACCGCGGAGGCGCAAGCCCCTGGGGCTTTTCCATCGATGCTCCCGATCCCCAGCTCAATAAAATAAAAAGCTGGAAACCTTTTTTCACACCCTACAATATCTGGTTCTTTGAAAAAGGCGGCAGCGGGGTCGACATTAGCAGCCTGAAAAAACAGGGGACCCCTGTCATCGGGCTCGTTACCGATCCCCAGAGGTATTTCGATTACCATCATTCGGGCAACGATACCTTCGACAAGATCAACGTTCGCGAACTCGAACTCGGAGCTGCCGCAATGGCGGAGCTGGTCTACCTTATCGATACCTACGGGTTATAAACCATGAATCAGAAAAAAGATGTCCCCACCCCCATCTCCTCCAGCAGGAACCCGGCCTTGCCGTATTTCTCGGTGATGAACAGTACGTAATGTATATCTACGTTAATGCAGCGCTGAAGTTTGTAATCATACTGCCAGTCACTGATCATCGATTCATAATTCCCGTCAAAAGCAAGACCGCAGATTTCACCTTTCGCATTCATCACAGGGCTTCCGCTGTTTCCTCCGGTAATATCGCATTGGTTCAGGAAGGCTACAGGAACATCTTTTATAGAGGGGTTCACCCAGCGGCCGAAATCTTTCTTTGCATAAAGATTCACAAGTGCATCAGGTGCATTGAACGGCTCGATACCGGTATTCTTGTCAACCACTCCTTCAAGGGTGGTAAACGGGTAATACCATACCGCATCAGCAGGCTTGTAACCCTTGATCTTGCCCCAGGTGAAACGCTTGGTTCCGTTGGCATCGGGGTACATCGTACTCCCCTTCCATTCGTATAGCCCGTCGAGGTAAATCTTGCGGATGTCGGTGACATTGTAATTGAATTTCTGACCGGCCTCCTGTATCTCAATAGCCATGGGGTCTATGCTGTAGGCCAGGGTGATGAATGGATCGTTAAGGTCCTTCAGCTCCTTGGTCGTTTTTTTGAACAGGGTCTTTGCATACCCGATATCCGTAAGCTTTGAAGCTTTGAACGCTTCTTCGACAAACTGTTCGTTCGTCTTGCCTGAATTGAAAATATAATCCAGCCCGGTAATCCTCTGCCCCACCGGCAACGCTTTGGCAACATCCAGCGAACGTACCATCAGCGCTTTGTCAACAGGCTCAAAGTACCCTTCATAGGCGTATTGCAAGCCTTCGATGGCCTGGTTAACGGCATCGTCGGGAGATCCCGGCTGCCTGTCACCATCAGCTTTGTCCCTTTCCTGTGCCAATGCGATCACCTGCTGTGCGATGGCAAGCGGTATTCCCGACAACCCCTGGAGAAGTGAAAATACCTGGTCCCTTTGTTTCGTGGCTTCGATCAGCTTGTATTCAGCTTTTTCCTTCTGCAGGATATCCGCATATTTTGCCTTGGTTTCAGGCTTGCTGTTTGCCCAGTTCACGAATTCCTTTTCGAATTCCAGTTTCTTCTCATAGAAATGGGTCTTCTTCATCCCGTCGAGCTTGCCCTGGTAATTTTTCATGGCATTGGCAAGGCCTTTTACCTGCCCTGCTACCTTGATCTGCCCGTCCCTGTTGTTCCTGGTAAGCTGGTCGCAGAGATCTATAATCTCCTGGAAATTTTTAATGGAGAAAGGATAGTTATAATGCTCATTATAATACACCGAAGTGGATGAACGGTAACGTGTGGTCTGCCCGGGATACCCTATAATGAAATTGAAATCGCCATCCTTCAGGAAATCCTTTGCAACCTTAAGCCATACATTCGGATGGTAAGGCACATTATCTGATGCATATTCCTTGCCGGTCCCGTCGGAAGCGCAATACACCCTGAAAAATGAGAAATCCCCCGTATGCCTTGGCCACATCCAGTTGTCGGTCTCTCCCCCGTAATTTCCAATTGAAGAAGGTGGCGCATACACCAGGCGCACATCCTTGAACACCTTGTGAACGTAAAGGATATACTGCCTGCCGTTATACATCTGGGAAACCATGGCTTCGACATCTTCCTTACCGTTTTTGGCGGCTTTGGTCATGCCCGCAATCTTTTCATTGATCTTCTTGTTTTTTTCCGTCGGATCTGTAATCCCTTTAGCCACCTCAAGCACTTCGGCTGTCACATCCTTCATGCTGATCATCAGCCTGGCCTGGTAGCCGGGAGCCGTGATCTCATCGCTGCGTTTGGCTGCCAGAAATCCATTGGCCAGGTAATCGTTATTTACGCTGGAATTGCGTTGAATAGCCGAAAATGCAACATGATGATTTGTAACGAGCAGCCCGTCCTTCGAGACGAAGGATGCCGTTCCCCCATCCAGCTGTACAATGGCGTCGGATACTGCAGGTTTGCCCGGGTTATACACAGCAGATACAGGTATCTGCAATCCTTTTTTAGCCAGGTCAAGCTGGTTGATCTGGTTTAGCAGCCACATTCCCTCCTGGGCATGCAATTGTAAGATAACCGCAAAAAATAGAATAAAAAAGAAAACTGTTTTTTTCATAAGACCTCCTGGTTTGGTTGAATCAAGTTTACAAATTGGTATATGTACTGAATATTTGTCGGCAAATCCTGCTAATAGTTACACTTTGTACTGATAAATATTTTCAAACCTCCTGTAATGCACTATTCATTTTGGCTGAATACCTGTAGTTATTTCACAGAATCAGATCGCAAATGTAAAACTAACCCTTCATAGGGGGAATCCGAAATCCTTTCGCCCATACTGCCATATTCCCCGATATCTTCTTTAAAATAATCTGTCTGCGGATGAGGGAGCGGGTTAAGCTGTCGGTTGGAATCATTAACTTTACCATCCTGAACCCAATTCACATTCAAATGAAAAAGCTTTTCTTTCTTTTAGCCCTGGCCGGGATCATGGTTTCATGCAACCAGCCGGCGAAACATCAGGTATCTGCTGCTGCATCAGATTCAACAACAACCGAATTACAGATCGTTGATAACGGGAATATTCAATTTGACCGGTACTTCACCGACAAGACTATGCGTCTTGACTTCAACCACAGCGGCACATCCAAAGAAGAACATTTTGCTGTTGACCGTATCGTTTCCGACGGGCCATGGCCGGGAAGTAAATTCGTTCTGATCGATAAGCTCGCCATGGGTCCGTATTTTTTCAGCGTGATCGACAAGGATAGCAAAACACTATTATTCTCGCGGGGATTTGCCAATATTTTCGGCGAATGGTCAAGCACTCCTGAAGCCGACAAGACCTGGGGTTCGTTCAACGAATCAGTCCGGTTTCCCTGGCCACTGAAACCCGTTACCGTCATCATGGGAAAACGCGATCCGCAGACAAACAAGTTCAAAACCATATGGTCCACCGATGTTGACCCTGCATCCAGGGAAGTGAATCCGGCAGATCTCGCACACTCCAATGTTGTGGATGTGATACAGGAGAACGGTCCCGCTTCCGCGAAATTAGATATCGTTATCCTTGGCGACGGCTACTCCAAAGCCGAAATGGGGAAGTTCAAAGCCGATGCGAAGAAGCTTTCGGCCTTCATGATGGCCCAGGATCCTTATAAATCCAGGGTCAAGGACATCAACATACGTGCCGTTGAAACACCTTCGGAAGTTTCGGGAGTTTGCAAGCCACACCCCGGGGTATACAAACGCAGTGCACTGAGCGTGCAATACGGCGCCTTCGATTCGGAGCGTTATGCGCTTACGTTCGACAATAAAACTGTAAGGAACGCGGCTTCTCAGGTGCCTTATGATTTCATGATCATACTGATCAATGAGCGCACTTACGGGGGCGGAGGCATTTATAACCTGTATACTACTGTTTCGGTAGATAACAAATATGCCGAATACATTATGGTGCATGAATTCGGGCATCATATGGGCGGGCTTGCTGACGAGTACTATACTTCTTCGGTATCCTATGAAGCTCAGGATATCAAAGTCGAACCCTGGGAGCCGAATGTTACAGCCCTTCTTGACAAAAACAACCTGAAATGGAAAGACCTGGTGACAGCAGGCACTCCTATCCCCACTCCCTGGAACAAGGAACCATTCGACAAATTCGGTTATGAAGTCCAGAAAGAGCGCGACAGCCTGAGGAAGGCAAAAGTCCCTGAAGAAGTCATGGAAGCCTTGTTCGTGAGGCAGTACAAGCAGGAGGACGAATATTTTTCCAAAGAAAAATACAAGGATGCCGTCGGGGCGTTCGAAGGCGCGAACTATACCCAGAAAGGGATGTACCGTTCACAACTCGATTGTATCATGTATACAAGGCATATTCGCTTTTGTAAAGTCTGCCAGCGCAGCCTGAATAATGTGATGGATCAATATACTGCAACCGGGCCGGTGAGATAATGTGCAATGTACAATGTACCATGTACCATGTACAAATTACGGGGAAGGATTTAGTAAGGCAGACTTAAACCCTTTTAAAATGCACAGACGTTATTTGCTCCTGAAAGCCGTGTAGGTTCCCGGTACAGGTTGGAACTCCGAGGTATAGCCTGTGAAACTTCCGTTTAGTTTAAGAGTATCGGTGCGGAAAGTACCCTGCACTACGGTTTGAAATGGGGCCGTCCCGTCCATCACCACATAAAATGAAGTCCCTGAAAGCATGGAGAGCCCGTCGCTGTTGTACCTGTGAAGGGAGACCGTATCTCCCGGGCCCCTTGAATATTTGAAAGTAACAGAGGTAACATAAAGATCCCCGCCGTTGTTGGTAACTGCGACCTGGATGGGGATGGCCTGTGATGTGGTCCCGTTCCACGTTCCTACAAGCTGGGGATAAGTTGGATCCTTGGTCTTTTTCTTGCATGAAGTGGTGATGGTTCCGCCAATGGCCATGGCGGCAATAACCATAATAATAATTGCTTTTTTCATCATATATGATTTAATGTTATTGCGAAATCCTTGTACAAAGTAAAAGCATTCTTTTAATATGCCGGTATTATCCTTGAACATATTCTGAAAATAATCACACATGAAAAAAGGCATTTTGGCGATTGTTTTCCGGCATCTTGGAGGCAAGTCTTCCGTTCAGCGATAATCCACTGAGTTTCAGGATTCCTTTTTATAACGATACCGATTAGCTTTTTATCAGGGGTTCGCCCTGACGTACCTTTGAATCGAAGCCTAAAGAACTGTTAATCATTTGTTAAAGTAATCAGGAAACTGTAACCTTGGTAAAAATAACACGACCTATAGCATAAATTAAATAATGGAGGAAACAGCCATGAACCCAAAAACCAAAACATTTATTGTAACACTTACCTTCCTTCTGATCCTGGCCACCCCAGCATGGGCCGGGAAAGTTTCAAAAGACACATCAGCCACCATTCGCGAAACTATCAAGGAACAGTTAAAGCATCCCGGTTTTTACAACCTCAAGGATAATACCTGCTGTGCGGATATCATTTTCACCATCTCCAGCGACGGTAAAATGCTTGTCAAACGTATAATCTCCAACAGCGAGGATCTTTCGGATTATGTAAGGAAGGCCCTTTCGGATATTCAGTTCTATAAGCTGCAAAGCCCGATGAACCAGTATTACCGCATCAAACTCTCTTTCCGCCTGATATAGGGCTGGAAGGTTGAATTGAGAATTGACTGAGTTGTATGCCGTCTTCCTTACGGGAGGCGGCTTTTTTTATTTCTATCAGGGAGTTTTCTATATTTGCCTTTCAATGATCACCCTAACAAAAAATTCCATGGAACAGAAAAAACTGAATATCCCGAAACTGCTGCCGGTGCTGATGGCTTTTATCGTAATGAGCTTTGTAGACCTGGTTGGTATTGGCGTTGATAATGTAAAAAGCGACATGGGACTCTCAAATACCCTTGCCCAGCTGATACCGTCGGCTGCCTTCCTGTGGTTCCTGCTTCTGTCGGTGCCTGTCGGCATTATGCAGGCCAGGATAGGCAAACGTAAAATGCTGAATGCCGGGATTATGGTGACTGCCTTCGGACTGCTGTTCCCGTTCTTCATGTATTCCTTTTCAATGGTGCTTTTCGGGTTTGCTTTGCTGGGGATAGGAAACACTATTGTACAGGTTTCGGCCAACCCCCTGCTGGTGGATGTGGTGCCTTCGAACCGTACTTCGAGTTTCCTGAGCTTTTCACAGTTCGTCAAAGCCATCGGTTCGATGATCGGAGCCCCTCTTGCAGGGTACTTCGCCCTGAAATTCGGCGACTGGAAACTGCTTTTCCTGGTATTCGGCGTCGTATCCATTCTGTCAGCCATCTGGCTTGGATTTACCAAAGTTGATGAGCGCAGGCAGGAAGACATCAAAGTCACTTTTGGCTCGGCTTTCAGCCTGCTTGGTAATCCCTTCATCCTCCTTATGGTTCTTGCAATTTTTGTTGTCGTTGGGGTAGATGTCGGATTTAATTCAAATTCGGGACAATTCCTTATCAAACACTTTGGTATTGATCCGTCCCTTGCCAAGTCAGGACGTTCTGTCTACTTTTTCGGACGTATGCTTGGAACTTTTGCAGGTGCACTTCTTCTTACAAAGCTGTCGTCGCGCAGCTTCCTTATGGCGACTTCGTTTTTGGGCATCCTCACCCTCATCGCAATACTGCTTATACCTTCGGCTGCTTCAGCCTGGGTCCTCGTTTTCCTTATCGGGATGTTCGTAGCCAATATCTGGCCCCTTGTCTTCTCGATCGCCGTTGAAAAATATCCGAACCGCAGCAATGAAATTTCGGGACTTATGATGAGTGCAATATGCGGGGGGGCTGTCATTCCCCTGGTCATGGGCTGGGTCAGCGACCTCAGCTCGGTCGTTGCAGGCATTTATGTACTGATCGCATGTATGATCTACCTGTTCGGGGTGGGATTATACAGTTTAAAAAAGTAGCGAAAAGCGAAATTCTCTATCGCATGCATCTTTACACCGCCGCTACGGTTCGCGGTTTATACTTTCGGGACTCGCCCGTCGGCCTGGCGCTCGATCATCCAGCCTGGATACTCCTTGTTCAGTTCAGAAATGCTGTCGAGACGGGACATCTCATCCGCAGTCAATAATAAAGAAGTTGAAGCAATGTTTTCGCGGAGCTGTTCTGCTTTTTTCGCACCGATGATAATGCTTGTGATGCCTTTCTTTCGGAGCATCCAGGCAAGGGCTACCGTTGCAACGCTTGCTTTGTGAGCTGATGCAATTTCCTGCATCCCCTCGATGATATCGTAGGCTTTTTCTTTGTTCACCGGCGGGAAATCGAACTCATCCCTGCGGCTGTTACCTGCTTTCTGTGTTGCCCTGGTGAATTTTCCTGAGAGGAAACCTCCTGCCAGCGGGCTCCATGGCATAATTCCGAGATTTTCGGAAACCGCCATAGGAACTATCTCCCTTTCTATGTCACGCCCTGCGATGCTGTAATAATTCTGAAGTGCAACGAATTTATTCCATCCCATCTTATCAGCAATGGCATTGGCTTTGACAACCATCCATGCGGGATGATTGCTGATGCCAAGGTAGCGCACCTTGCCCGATTTAACCACTTCATCAAGCCCGCGCATAGTCTCTTCAAGGCTGGTTAAAGGATCGACTCCATGGATGTATAGCAGGTCGATATGGTCGAGGCCGAGCCTCTGCAGGCTTTCGTCTACGCTGTATTGTATATGCAGTCTTGATAAACCTACCTGGTTGACCCCATCACCCATACGGCCTCTGACCTTCGTGGCGATAAATACATTCTGCCTGCCGATCCCCAGGGTTTTCAATGCTTTCCCGAGAAGCATCTCGGAAAGTCCTTCGGAATATACATTGGCTGTATCAATAAAGTTAATGCCGTTATCTATGGCTAATTTGACCAGGCTTGTGACTTCTTCCTGTGGTAGCCTGCCGATGTTTGTCCAGAATCCCTTTCCGCCGAAAGTCATTGCACCCAGGCAAAGTTCCGACACCAGGACACCTGTATTTCCTAAAGTATTGTAATGCATAATGTTGATTTTGTCGTTCAGATAAAAACGAATTTTAGTGCAAAATATTTCCCGAAAAATGAATATTAAAGGAAGTAGTGAAGCGTATTACACAAGCCGAATCAGGTGAGCGGATTGCGAAGCAATGAGAGGAAAATGCTGAATTAGCCAACGAAATGAGTATCCCGCGAACCGTAGCGGTGGTGTAAAACGCTTCGCTACTTTTTCTCCGCTGCAACCTTCTTCAGCACCTCTTCCTGCAAGGCTTTCGGCAATGCCTGGTACTGGTAGAACTCCATGGCGTAGTTTGCACGACCCGATGAAACGTTTCGAAGCTGGTTTGAATAGCCGAACATATCCATCAGCGGTACGAACACATTGATTTTTTGTGATCCCTTACGGTATCGGCGCATGCCTTCGATCTTACCACGGCGGCGGTTGAGATTACCTACGATATCACCAATATATTCGTCGGGAGTGTTCACTTCAACTTTCATGATAGGCTCCAGAAGGATGGGGCCGGCTTTCATGAATCCCTGCTTGAAACCGATGGCTGCGCATGTCTGGAATGCCATGTCGGACGAGTCGACTGCGTGGAAACTTCCGTCGAGAAGGGTTACCCTCACGTCAACAATCGGATATCCAGCAAGAATACCCCTGTCGAGGCTTTTTTCAAGTCCCTTTCTGACTGAGGTGATAAATTCAGCAGGGATTGCACCTCCCTTGATATGCTCAACGAATTCAAAACCTTTTCCGGGATTGGGTTCAATACGCATTACGGTATGTGCGAACTGGCCTTTGCCCCCGGTCTGCTTCACATGCCTGTAATTAGATAGCACCTCCTGGGTAATTGTTTCACGGAAGGCTACGGAAGGCTCGCCAACGATGGCATCCACCTTGAACTCATGCTTGAGACGGTCAACAATGATCTCCAGATGAAGTTCGCCCATCCCGGCAATCACTGTTTCTTCGGTTTCCTCATCATACCTTACGTTGAAGGAAGGGTCTTCGGTTGTAAGTTTATGAAGCGCTTCTCCGAGTTTTGACTGGTCCCCGCGCTTTGAGGGTGTTATTTTCAATTCAATAACTGAAGGGGGAACATGTATGTTTTCGAGCAGTAAGCGATGATCATCGCTGCAGAGAGTATCGCCTGTCTTGGTAAGCTTAAGGCCTATGAGCGCTACAATATCTCCCGGACCTGCTTCCGCAACTTCCTCTCTTTCCTTGGCATGTATCTTCATAATACGGCCGATGCGTTCGTGCTTTTTCTTGGTGGAATTGTACACCTGCATCCCGCTTTTAAGGGTGCCAGAAAATACACGGGTAAAGGTCTGCTGACCTACATATGGATCATGAATGAGCTTGAATGCAAGAGCCGAAAACGGTTCTTTTGGCGAAGGATGACAGGAATGCAGCTTCTCGGGATCATCCAGGTCGGTACCTGTTACTGCTCCTTTATCGATAGGTGAGGGCAGGTAATCATTAACTGCATCGAGGATCAGCTGAACGCCCTTGTTTTTGTAAGCGGCTCCGCAGAAGACAGGGGTGATGAGCAGTTTGAGAGTAGCTTCACGAGCAACGCGTTTCAGAAGATCTGCCGGTACGTCTTTTTCTTCAAAGAACATCTCCATAATCTCTTCGTTGAATTCAGCAACCTTTTCAACAACCTTTAACCTGGCCTGTTCGACTTTTTCCCTGAATTCTTCCGGGATGGGGATTTCAATCCTCTCCTTTTCTTCAAATTTGTATGCCTTGCGCTCTATAACGTCGATGATGCCGTCAAAATGTTCTTCATCCCCCATGTGCACCTGGAAAGGAAAGGCATTGGCGTCAAGGTATTTGTTCATCTGTTCAACAACGGCCGGGAAATCAGCACCGGTCCTGTCCATTTTGTTAATGAATGCAATACGGGGTACACGGTAGCGGTCGGCCTGGTTCCATACCGTTTCGCTCTGGGGCTCAACGCCACCAACCGCGCAAAATACTGCAACCATGCCGTCTATAACGCGAAGGGAGCGTTCAACTTCAATTGTGAAGTCAACGTGGCCCGGTGTATCTATGAGGTTGATCGCATGGTTGTTCCACGTACATGAAATAGCTGCTGAAGCGATGGTGATGCCACGCTCCTGTTCCTGTTTCATAAAATCCATGGTAGCCTGTCCGTCGTGGACCTCTCCCATTTTACGGGTTGTACCTGTGAAAAACAGTATGCGTTCCGTCACTGTGGTCTTGCCTGCATCGATATGGGCAGCAATCCCTATATTTCTTACTCTGTTTAATGCCATGATTTTCAAATTGGGGGTGCAAAGGTACGTTTTTATTTCGAATCTGGTGAGAATGAAGACTATGGACCGGTCGATTTAACGATTATTTATTATCTTTGAATGACTATCGTTAGCTTATGCAATTCACTGCAAAAACCCGGGAGATCCTCAAATTCCTTATTGTTACAATAGGGATCTATACTTGTCTGATCTTCCTCTTCGCCATTCTTTACTATGAAACCGGGAGCATAGGATTTTACAGGCCGATCGAGAGAGTTTACGAACCCATCGACTTCCAGAAAGCGATATATTTCAGTATAGTCTCCTTTCATACCATAGGTTACGGTGACATCTACCCTCTCACTGCTTCAGGAAGGTATATACTCATGACCGAGGCATTCAGCTCACTCTTCTTTACTTCAATTTTTTCAGGTTTCCTGGTATATTTTGTGATCAGGAGAAGGGATGATATCTTCACCACACGTTTTGTTTACATCCGCCTGCGCAGGGATAAATGGTTCCTTTCGATCCGCCTTGGAAATAAAGGCAGATCGCTCATCGACATGAAAGGAAAATTTGAAGCCTGGATAGTGCAAAACAATTCCAGGGTAAGGATCTTTCAGTACGAAGAAGAAATGGCCGACATGGAAAGCATACTCTATTATGATATTTACCTGGATAACTCCGACGCTTTAAAACTCAGGCAGGCGCTGGCTGACTCCCTGAACGGCAAGATACTCCTGCATGTCAAGTACGCATTTATTGGCAACGACATCAGCACGGGAGAACAGTTAGCCCATGCAGTGTATTATGACTCCACCAAATTCAGATTCGGCAGGATGTTCGACAATGTTTATTCCTGGGACGAACATGGGCGCCGCGTAAATTTCAAATGGAAGAATTTCGAAAAGATCGAACTCCTTGAATCCCACCTGCAGGAAGAATTCATCCGGGGATGACTGATATTTATTAACTTACATTTGTGAGTAAGTAGCCCGCCTGCTAACTTATACCTATGCTCAACATCAGGATAAGCTGCGCATGTTTTCCAGCTTTTTCTTCTCCAGGAAGCTGTGGATATCTCCGAGATGTTCTTTGATCCTTTTATTCCCAAACTCATATACCTTTGAAACCAGGCCGTCGAGAAAATCACGGTCATGAGATACCAGGATCAGCGTGCCGTCATAATCCTTTAAAGCAGTTTTAAGAATGTCTTTTGTTCTGAGGTCAAGATGATTGGTAGGCTCATCGAGGATGAGCAGGTTCACCGGTTCGAGCAAAAGCTTGATCATGGCCAGGCGTGTGCGTTCCCCGCCTGAAAGGACCTTGACTTTTTTATTCCAGTCATCTCCGCCGAACATGAATGCTCCAAGCAGGTCCCTGATCCTGGTGCGGATATCGCCTTTGGCCACGTCGTCAATGGTATCAAACACTGTCAGTTCTTCGTTCAGAAGCGATGCTTCATTTTGAGCGAAATAACCTATCATCGTATTATGCCCGATCGTAAGTTTGCCATCATAGGTGGTTTCGCCCATCAGTATCTTTACGAGGGTTGATTTGCCTTCGCCGTTTTTACCGACAAATGCGACTCTTTCGGCGCGCTGTATGCTGAACGAAGCATCGGAGAACACGTTATGGTCCCCATAGCTTTTGGCAACTCCTTCAAGAATCACCGGATAGCTGCCCGAACGGGGAGATGGCGGGAACCTGAGCCTGAGTGCCGAAGTGTCTTCTTCGTCTATTTCGATCGGGATGATCTTTTCAAGCATTTTAACTCTCGACTGGACCTGGTTCGTTTTAGAAAAGGTGCCCCTGAACCTGTCAATAAAGTCCTGGTTGTCGGCTATGAACTTCTGCTGTTCGTCAAATTGTTTCTGCTGCTGCTGCCGCCTTTCCTTCCGCAGCCCAAGGTAAGTTGAATAATTCACCTTGTAGTCATAGATGCGGCCCAGGGTCACTTCGATGGTACGTGTTGTGATATTATCGACAAAAGCACGGTCGTGCGAAATCACGATCACTGCCTTTGCACTGTTGATAAGAAATTCCTCAAACCATTGTATCGACTCAATGTCCATATGATTGGTAGGTTCATCAAGCAGAAGCAGGTCGGGTTTCTTCAGAAGGATTTTCGCCAGCTCGATGCGCATTCTCCAGCCCCCGCTGAATTCCCCTGTTGGGCGCCCGAAATCCTCCCTGGCGAATCCAAGCCCCAGGAGTATTTTCTCGACTTCTGCATCGTAATTGGTTTCGGCAAGGGAATAATACTTCTCACTCAGTGCCGATACCCTTTCTATCAGTTCATAATAGCCGGCCGATTCATAGTCGGTGCGGGTGGCAAGCTGCTCGTTCAGTTCCCCTATCTCCTTTTCCATATCCAGAACATGGGCAAATGCCTGGGCGGCTTCTTCAAAAACGCTGCGGCTGTCGAGCGTTAGCAGGTGCTGGGGAAGGTAGGCGATCACTGCATCAACGGGAGAAGAGACCTTGCCCCGTGTAGGAGTTTTATTGCCTGCTATTATTTTCAGAAGGGTGGATTTCCCTGCACCGTTTTTACCCATAACGGCAATCCTGTCCTTGTCGTTGATCGCAAACGAAATATCCTTGAAAAGTGTTGTCCCTCCGAATTCTACGGTAAGCCCGTCTACTGAAATCATCCCCGGTGTTTTTTATCGAGGCGCAAAGATACCTGATTTCGGTAAAGCAGTGGACCGTAAAATATTTTTCTGTATTTTTGAAAAATCAAACGGGATGTTAGCTCAGCCGGTTCAGAGCGCGCGCCTCACACGCGCGAGGTCGTGGGTTCGAATCCCTCACATCCCACTTCTTTTCACTGGCATCTTTTATTTCCTGCCATCCGGCGGCAGCCGTATTTCATTTAAAATATTAATACCCAAACTGATCCTTTGGCCGGGACCCTAATCTTTTACGCAACGGACCGGAAAGGCATTGTTCTTCAGGGAATAGTACTTTGACACACTCTGGTCGGCAGAGTTAAGTCCCCTGGTGACGACTTTCCATAAACCGTTTTGTGTTGAAGTCCAGAAGAGGGTGGCGTCAGGGTTTCCGTTATTGAAGGCCCACACAAAGTTTTGGTATTGTACTCCGCCGAGGAGGGCTTTGAAACCGTTTACTGCGCCCTGGTCTTTCAGATCCCATCCGGCTTCCCCGTTGCCTGGATGCGCCTGTCCGTTGACAAGCAGCTGCCATTCAGCATCAGTGGGAACGTGCCATTCAGGCGGGCAAAGACCGTGCTGGTTGCTGCCCGACGAAGGGTCGAGGTACTGCATTAGTTCGTTCCATTGGTACAAGCCTCCGTTCAGAGTGCAGGAGGGATCGGCAGGAGGGCAGTACTTTTCAGGAACACAATTGTCCTTCTGATGCTGGGCGGTTGGGTTGAGAACATTTCCATAGCTGAGGTTGTCAAGCATCCAGCAATGGGATCCCATGAAAGAAGCGTGGTAAATAGTGTTGTCCCTGGGGTCGGTAAACGTTGCAGGACAGGTTGCCAGGTTGCTGCCGGTAATGACCGTGAGCGGTATGGAAACCGAAGTGCTCACACAGGTATTGTAACTTGTGTATTTGTAAACGAGCTGATGAATGCCGACTGCCAGTGTCGCAGGGTTAAGTATCCCCCCGCTTACAAGGTTTCCATCGAGATAATACTGCCCGCCAGGAGGAATTCCTCCTGCCAGGACAATCGGCTTCGAAGAAGTAGTCGTGTATGGGTCATTGCAGGAGGTAAGGGATATGTAGGATGATGGATTCACCGTAACTGTAAAAGGTGGTGAGGTGTTGCCATTTCCCAGTGCGTTGGTCCCGTAAACGGTAATATTTCCGGAAACAGCACCGGCCGAAAAATCGACCGTAACGGAACGTGTATTGAGTCCCGTGGAAATTGACGCACCTGCAGGGAGTGTCCAAACATAACCTGTGGCATTGAATACTGCTGCAACTGAATATGCCACGCCGGCCTGCTGCTGGCAAACCGTGGGAACACCGGTGATGGGACCGGCAGGTCCGGGGATATCCGAAACCGTTACATTATAGGTAAACGGCGAGACGGGGCTGCAGCCACTGCCGTTGGTATAGGTTATAGTCACATACTGGGCCCCGGCCGTATTCCAGGTCACCGAAATACTGTTCGTTCCAGACCCGCTGTTGATTATACCTCCAGCGGAAATGGTCCATGAATATCCGCTCATTCCCGTTTCGGTAGTATAGATATTCCCTGAACTTCCCGGGTAACAGGTCGTTGGTCCGCTTACCGTTGGAACCGGTGTGGGACTGACCGTGACTGTTGCTGGAGACGAATTTGCAGGGGAGCAGCTGCCTGCCGTGACAACGGCCCTGTAAGCGGTGGTTACCGACAGGTTCGTTGCAGTATAGAATGCCAGGGTATTGGGAATATCGGTGGACGTTGCCCAACTGTCGGTCGAATACTGCCATTTGGTGATGCTGCCGGTATAAGCGGATAACGTAAGCAAGGTGCTGTTGGTGCCTGCGCATACGGTAGCGGAGCCGGAAATGGAACCTCCAACTGATCCTGCGGTTACTGTTACAGTAGCATCAGATGAATTGGCCGGAGTGCATATCCCGCTGGTAATAACGGCCCTGTATTTCGTAGTTATCACAAGGTTTGTTGCAGTGTAACTTGCAGTTGTATTTGCAATGTCAGTTGATGTAGCCCAGTTATTTATTGAATACTGCCACTTGGTGATGGATCCCGTATAACCTGAGAGGGTCAGCATGGTGCTGTTCGTCCCTGAGCATACCGTTGCCGAACCTGCAATGGAACCACCGACCGAAGCCGGGGTCACCGTGACGGTAGCATCGGTGGAGTTGGCCGGTGTACAAATCCCGTTGGTAACAACGGCCCTGTACTTCGTGGTTAATATAAGGTTAGTTGCAGTGTATGTTGCAGTCGTATTCGCAATGTCTGTCGAAGTAAGCCAGTTGTCGGTTGAATATTGCCATTTGGTGATGGATCCTGTATAACCTGAGAGGGTGAGCAGGGTGCTGTTTGTTCCTGAACAAACGGTAGCAGAACCTGTAATGGAGCCCCCGACGGAGCCCGGTGTTACTGTCACTGTTGCATCTGATGAATTGGCCGGGGCACAGGTACCTGCAGTCACAACGGCCCTGTACTTTGTGGTTGCCACAAGGTTAGTTGCGGTATAGGTTGCAGTGGTATTGGCGATGTCGGTGGAAGTAACCCAGTTATTAATCGAATACTGCCATTTGGTAATGCTCCCGGTATACCCTGATAAGGTCAACAGGGTGCTGTTGATACCTGAGCATACGGTAGCCGAACCTGCAACTGAACCTCCAACCGAGGCCGGAGCCACGGTAATGGTGGCATCGGTTGAATTGGCTGGGGAACAGATACCGCTGGTAACAACAGCCCTGTACTTCGTGGTTAATATAAGGTTAATTGCAGTGTATGTTGCAGTCGTATTGGCAATGTCTGTCGAAGTAAGCCAGTTGTCGGTTGAATACTGCCATTTGGTGATGCTTCCTGTATAGCTTGAAAGTGTCAGCAGGGTGCTGTTGGTCCCGGTGCATACCGTAGCCGAACCGGCAATGGAACCTCCTGCCGAAGCCGGGGTCACGGTGACTGTAGCATCAGTGGAATTGGCCGGCGAACAGATGCCGTTAGTCACAACAGCCCTGTACCTGGTTGTGACTGAAAGATTGGTTGCGGTGTATGTTACTGTTGTATTTGCTATATCGGTCGAAGTAACCCAGTTGTCGGTTGAATACTGCCATTTGGTGATACTGCCAGTATACGCTGATAAGGTCAGCAGTGTGCTGTTGGTCCCTGAACATACCGTTGCCGAACCGGCTATGGATCCTCCGACAGAACCCGGTGTTACAGTGACTGTGGCATCGGTTGAATTAGCCGGTGAACAAACCCCGCTGGTAATAACGGCCCTGTACCTGGTCGTGACTGAAAGGTTGGTTGCGGTGTAGGTTGCAATGGTATTGGCAATGTCGGTCGAAGTAGCCCAGTTATCAATTGAAAACTGCCATTTTGTGATGCTTCCGGTATAGCCTGAAAGAGTGAGAAGGGTGCTGTTGGTCCCGGCGCAAACAGTGGCTGAGCCGGCTATGGAACCGCCCGCTGAAGCCGGGTTCACGGTTACCGTGGCATCGGTTGAATTGGCCGGGGAACAACTGCCGTTCGTCACTACCACCCTGAACTTTGTTGTCGCTGCCAGGTTAGTGGCAGTGTATGTTGCTGTTATATTGACTATATCAGTCGAAGTGGCCCAGTTATCGGTCGAGTACTGCCATTTGGTGATTGAACCGGTATAACCTGACAGGGTAAGCAATGTACTGTTTGTCCCTGTGCATACCGTTGCTGAACCGGCTATGGATCCTCCCACTGAACCCGGTGTAACAGTCACTGTAGCATCTGTTGAATTGGCCGGTGAACAAACCCCGCTGGTAATAACGGCCCTGTACCTGGTCGTGACTGAAAGGTTGGTTGCGGTGTAGGTTGCAATGGTATTGGCAATGTCGGACGAAGTAGCCCAGTTGTCAATTGAAAATTGCCATTTTGTGATGCTTCCGGTATAGCCTGAGAGAGTCAGCAGGGTGCTGTTGGTCCCGGCGCAAACCGTTGCTGAACCTGAAATGGATCCGCCAACTGAAGCAGGGCTCACTGTGATCGTGGCATCGGTTGAATTGGCGGGAGTGCATATCCCGCTAGTAACAACGACCCTGTACTTCGTTGTCATTACCAGGTTTGTTGCGGTATAGATTGCAGTTGTATTCGCTATGTCGGTCGATGTAGCCCAGTTATCGGTTGACCATTGCCATTTAGTGATGCTGCCGGTATATCCTGATAATGTAAGCAAGGTACTGTTGATGCCGGTGCATACGCTGGCCGAACCGGCTATGGATCCGCCTATCGAAGCCGGGGTCACGGTAACTGTGGCATCGGTGGAGTTAGAGGGGGCGCAGCTTCCATTAGTCACGACAGCCCTGTACTTAGTAGTGATTGCAACGTTCGTTGCAGTGTATGTTGATGCTGTATTGGCAATGTCGGTCGAGGTAGCCCAGTTGTCCGTCGAATACTGCCATTTGGTGATGGTACCGGTATACCCCGAAAGAGTCAGAAGGGTGCTGTTCGTGCCGGTGCAAACGGAGGTCCCGCCTGCTATGCTGCCTCCTACGGATGCCGGGTCTACGGTTACGTTATATACAGCAGGAGAGGGAGCATATGTCCCGGTGGTGTTCTGATAATTTACGTTTACTGTCTGAGCCCCTGCCGAACCCCAGGTCACGGAAATACTGTTTGTTCCCTGCCCGCTGTTGATTGTCCCTCCTGCGGAAACAGTCCATACATAGCCTGCTTTACCCGCCTGGGTTACATAAACATTCCCTGTGGAACCCACGCAAACCTGGGTGGGGCCCGAAATGATCGAAGGTGAAGGTACCAGGTCAAAGGTCATGTCGGCTCCATAATAGGTATTAGCACCTACAACCCCTTTCGCCCTGAAGTGATAAATGGTGTTGATGGTAAGTCCGGCAAGGGCTGAGCTGACTGCAGTACTGCTTGTTCCTGTTACCGTTGACGGACTGCCTGCTGCCGTATTTCCGTAAGCGATGGTCAGTCCGTATTCAAATGAAGTGGACATACTCATTCCGCAGGCATTCACCGTGGCATTCAAAGTAGCTCCGGTTTGCCCTATGGGTGAAGCTGCCACCGTGGTCACCTGGGGCATCTCATATGCTCCCATGGTCGGCGGATTTTTACGGGTTATCCCCGAGTAGTCGGTGGTAACCAAAGGCACCGTTGTCCCCGCAACAAGAAGAGGCTGCTGGGGATGAAGGTCGGTGGAGGAAATGAAGAGGGGGTCGGTCGAAATGGAATTGGTTTCCATTCCTGATGCAAGCTTGTAATTGGGAAAATCGTAAACAAAAGAATTCCAGGCTCCAACCGTGGTTGGGTCAATGGTGTAAAGGTCATTGTAATCTGAAGTGAGATTGGTCATGTCAACGGCGAAGTATGCCATATTGAACCCGGTTCCACCCGCTCCGTTCAGCCTGAAATTCGAAAAAATATTATCCTTTGTTTCGACAATCCCTGTTCCCTGTTTCTCGAAAGCTATGGAATACCTTGTGTTTGCTGCAGCATACGTTCCACTGATATAAACAGAATTATGATCGACCACTGAATTTCCTGATGTGCAATAAAACCAGAATCCAAGCAAGCTGATATTATGGGAATATCCATCACCTCCCAATAATACCAGGTTGTTGTAAACATTATAAGTGTTCGGCGATGCGGGAGGACCGTAAAGCATGATGCCGGCGGTGGGATAATTATTTACTGCATTTGCTGCAGCTGAAGTGGGCCCGATATTATAGATCTTGTTGCCATAAACGTTCATCTGGTAGTTGCCATAGAGATAGATCCCGTAACAGTTGGGAGCAGCGGATGAATTGGAGATCGCCATGTTGGCAATGGTATTTTTGGCAATGGTACAGGTTGTATACCCCTGTATCCCGGCGGGAACTCCCGTCCCTGCTATGAGAATGCTGGCCGGAGTTGAAAGCGAACCTATGAGGTTGCCGGTAACTGAGCCTATATCGATTGTCCCCATGTACGCATAAATTCCCCTGAAAGTTGCAGGTCCCGTATTGGTTAAAGAAATATTCTGTATCGTATTATTCTGGACTGAAGTGGTTTGGGTGGAACTGTAAAGATAAATGCCATAGAATGAAATGGCCCCGCTGTTAACCCAGTATCCTCCCCCGCAGTTTGCACTTTGGCCGCCGATGAAATTTCCCGAAATAACATTATTTACCGAAGAAGAGCCCTGTCCGAAATAGATGGCATACTGGGATGTGGAAGGCGGTGTTGCGAGGCTGCTATAAAAACTGTTGCCGCTCACCGTCCAGCTGTCACCGCTGCCTGTTATAAGATAAATGCCGTACGAGCTGAAATTGGCAATCTCGTTGTTGCTGATTGTGTTCGATGAATTGTCCATTCCCGATGTCCCTACTGAAATGATACCGTTTAAGGGAACCCCTGTGGCATCAGTCCTGTCGCGGATCACGTTATCGGTTATCGTGTTGTTATCATTCCCGGTCGTACCGGTGGTTGTGCTGAAGAGGATTATGCCTGAGGTTGCGGTAGTGGGACTCTCGATGTATGAGCTCCTGATGATGTTGTTAGTGGCATCGTTAATAAGGATAAATACAGGATTCGAAGTATTGGTATTCCTGAACCTGAGGTACCTTCCGCTTCCTCCCGACCGGCCGTCAATGACTGTGCGGTCTGCTCCGTTCAAGCGTATCATACCGTTTGCCACAGCTCCTGAAACCAGTCTTTCGGTGGTTGAATTCGGCTGAATGGTTACCGTATAACCTCCTGCACCATCTTCCATCCACTGGTTTAGCGCATTGGTCCCGTCTTCGGTGAGATTCGAAATGATGCTGAGGGTAAGGTTGCCGGTGAGGATGCTTGAATTTATGGCCAGGAAAGCGCCTGTTGCCCCGGTAAGATTAATATAATCTCCGCCGGTGCCTACAGTTTTTGTACCCGACAAGCCCGACATGATAGTATAGCTGCTGGGTGTGGTCGGAGGAGTTGCAGATGCCGGTGGATTAGGCGTATACCCTGAGGTTCCCGCAACAGGACTTGCACCAACATTTGGAGTAGGCACATTATCCTGGGCACAGATATAGTAAGAGACCACGTTGGTGACAACCACCCCGGCTCCAAATGAAAATTGGTACTGACCGCCTCCGAGTGAAGTGGCCGTTGCTGCTGAATATGCCCCTGCCCCTATTTTCCAGTAAAGCACAGGCAGCCCTATCCCGGTAACGGGAACACCGCTTGGATCGGTAATTGTTGCTATAAGGGTACGGGCAGATGTGGAGGCGGTATTATTCAGGGGTGTATAAACGATATAAGGGGATGTAAGATCCGACATGATGCCTGCAAATTCATCGGCTCCTATATCAGGAAATGTTGCTGAACGTGCATTGTCATCATAGTCGACAGTAACAGCCAGGGGAGAAGTTACAGGGAAGGCGCCGCTTTCGCATTGAGTCGCAACCGAAGGACTGATGTGCAGATCATAAGGAGTTGCAGCCACATTTATGAAGGGTGGATTTTCCATAACCGAATGAACATCTCTTGGTGAAACCCTGGTTTTGTAGGTAGCAAGAGTCTGGTCGGAATTGGTCCCGTCATAATAGAGAAGGTTGTTCGCAGAGGCTGTTCCCGCATACAATAAATTATTATCGGCTATATTCGCGTAGGATGTCAGGGTTGTACTGCTTCTTCGGTATGCAGCTGTAATACCTGTTCCTTTATAGGTTGAAACATTAACCAGGATGTTGTTCCTCATATCCACTGTAGGTGTGGTAGAAGCATAGACTGCGGCGCTTCCGAACAATGCACCGGAACTTGTGGCATTAAGATAGATCGTATTGTAAAACAGGTAATTGGTTGTCCCTGATGAAACATAGATCCCTGCAAGGGGAATTGCAGCATTTGCCGATGGCGTTCTCAGGTCACTGAGAAAATTATTGTAAACGTAGGTGGTAGTACCACCGCCGATATATATTCCATAAACTACCCCGGAGGCATTGTTTGCCTGAAGATTATAGACTTTATTCTTATAAATACTGTTCAGGGTGCCCAAACTATTATAAATACCGTATACCGTAGCCGCCCCCGTGGTGTTCAACCCACTCACACTGTTATTATAGGCTGTCAGTGAAAGAGGGGCCGTAGTTGCCCCAAGATACAGCCCGTACATTGAACCGGTACCTGTCCAACCAGAAATCGTGTTCCCGTTAACTGTAGATCCGGCAGCACCGTAACCTGCATAGATTCCGTATAATCCCGAACTGCCGCCCGTAATGTTTGAAATTGTGTTGTTTGTGATTACAAAGGCCTGGGTGGTCGAAGTTGTCTGTTGGATAGCATAGAAAGCTGAAGCCCCCGTCAGTGTTATGTTCGAGAAATTATTCCCGTTGAATGTGAACGTGCCGCCGGTAGGCGATCCGTTGTTGTAATAACCGTATAATGAAGCAACTCCGGATTTTGTAAAAGTTCCGGTTTGGTTGCCATTGATGGTAATGTTCGGAGTGCCGTTACTGCAAGAAATCAAGTATGAGGTTGTTGTAGAAGCAAATGTTCCAACGTTCAAGGTATTGTTATTGACTGTTACTGTTGCACAAGTCGGAGAGATATAAATTGAACTTAATGTTGCAGTTGAAGCTTGTCCAAGAGTAATCGTGTTGTAGTTGGCGATAAAATTTCCCGGCAAAGACGAAGTCCCCATGTAGATTCCGTAGAGCGTACTTGTTGCATTTACTCCTCCTCCACCTGCATTATCGATGATATTATAGCTTATCGCAGGATTGGTATGGTATGCAATATACACACCGTAGGCTGCTGAAGCAGTATTCCCTGCAAAATTCTGGATGATGTTTCCTGAACCTGTTGACCCCACAACAAAATTCTGGTCATACATATCATAGGGAGAAGCAGCACCTGAATAGCCTATCAGCAATATGCCTGAAAAGACGTTGCTGATGGTATTGCCTGTAAGTGTTACATTTTCATGGCGGCCTCCGGTCGAAGTAAGTGTAATACCGGCCGAAGAGGATACCGCGGAAGAAGCATCGTTATTGGAGGCATAAATGCCGGCTACATAGGCGCTGGCACCTTTTGTCATGGTGATGGCACAATTCTTTATGGTCACATTTTTGCAGCCGTCGGTGGGGCTGGCTTTTCTAAGGTAATACCCATACTCTATCCCGCTGTTCGTAGAGCTGAGATCGATGCCATCGAAGGTAATATAATCCGCCCCCTGGATAATGAACACAGCGTCGCCCTGTCCTCCCAGTGTTGAAGTTGCCAGGGTTCCCGCATCGGTTCTTGAGATCAGGGGATCCGCCCCTGCCCCGTTTTTCTGAAAGGTGATAGGATTGGCCGCGGTTGAAGGATAGGTTGGGTTCGAGGTCAGCAGCAGTCCGGTCGTTGTTTCGGTATAGGCAGGATCAACATTAAAAATAATTCCTCCGGGTCCAATCCCTTTGTTGGCGATGGAATCGCAGGCTACTGTAAAACTCAGATAATTTGCACTCGGGATTGTCCTGACTCCATGAATCGGTGGTGGTGGAGCTAAAGTTGCCTGCGATCCTGTAAGGTAGGCCGACTCTGCATCGGCAAAAGACACAATCCTGTAAAAATAAGTAGTCCCCGGAGTAAGGCCGGTCTGAACCTGTGAATATAATGTTCCGGTCGTTGCTACTGAAGTTGATGTAATGTCAGTTCCTGACTGGGTATACGTAATGCCATCGGGTGAACGGTAAACTCTGAAACCGGTTTCATTGGTCGAATTATCCGTCCATCCTATTGTCATTCCGTATGAGGTGACCGATGAAGCGGTGAAGGAAACCGGAGGAGCCGGGATGACCGGGTTCAGCACCCTGAATTCATCAACCCCGATATCATCGTTACCATAGTCGGAAGTTGCAGTAAATTTAATCCTGGTTGTAGCAGAATTACCGGGAAGTGTAACCGTGTATTCAGTCCATGCAGCTGAAACACCCAGGGCGGCTCTCAGTGCAGCAGACCAGGTCGTTCCCCCATCATTTGAAGAATAAATATTCAATATATCCGCACCGGTCGGGTTAATATAGTAAAATTTAACCATCAAAACACCGGCAGTGTATGGAGAAAGATCGATAACAGGCGAAATAAAATCCCCGGTAGTCCCGTTTGCGGCATCATAGCTGTGAAATCTTGCAGAGTGGAGTGTGGAATTCGCGCCCGCCGGTGTATAGGACCCTGTTGAGCTTGTCCAGCCAGTCGTGTAATCATCACGATGCCATTGATTATCTGCAGGTGCTGCTGTACCGCTCCAGGCCGGCGATAACGTACCCGGGGTGGTCCATGCTGCCTCGAAATTCTGAGTAAAAATTATTTGTCCCAGACCTGTAAAGGAACACAGAATAATAAAAGTAACCAGTAAAGATCTTCTCATCAGGGACGGTCTTAATACAAACATACTTTTAGCAACCCTAACAGGTTGTATGGCATGCACAAAAGATGCAGGAAATGGTTGAACTTAAGCAGTTCAGGCGGCTTATGAATAGCGGGGCCCGGAAGAGATACAAGACAGTCGAGAAATTTCCAGTTTCAAAAATAGTAAAAACTTACCATAACATGAAATCGTTGGCTCTTTTCTTGTAATTTAGGGCATTAAAGATTGAAGACGGTAACCGGCCATCAGCATTCAGAAAAAAATTCTACAGGAAACAAAACGTATGCCCCGTTCCTTTGTCATAGGAGATATTCATGGTAACCACAAGCCGCTGTTAGATCTTTTCAGGCAGGCCGGTTTTGACTATGATACCGATATTCTGTTATGCCTCGGTGATGTGGTCGACAGGGGGCCGGAACCTGTAAAGGTGGTTAACGAACTGATGAAGATCCGTAACCTTATTTATATCCTTGGCAACCATGATTATTGGTGCCTTGAATATTTAAGGACCGGGAAAGTCACAGCCGACTGGCTTTTCCAGGGAGGGAATGGCACAATGAACGATTATATTGAACATCAGGCTGAAAGAGAGCCCCACAAGGAGTTCTTTGCGTCGGCAAGGCTGTTTTATATTGATGATGAAAACCGTCTTTTCGTCCATGCGGGGTTTGACCGTTTCCGCCCTTTCTCCAAACAGATGACCGAACATCTGACCCTGCTCTGGGACCGCTCCCTGTTCAGGGCGGCATCGGAATATGATTATGAAGGTAAACAGTTTGAGGAATTCAGCGAGATTTTTATAGGGCATTCTCCCTCTCAACTTATAATGCAGGACAAGCCGACCCGGCTGGCCAATCTATGGATTATGGATACAGGAGCAGGGCACAGGCGGCTGTTAAGCCTGATGGACATTGACACAAAGGAATTCTGGCAAAGCAGATGTGAATTTTAATTTTTCACGGCAGGTATGCTGAAGGCAATGACACTTCCTTCAGGGGATGTGGATTCCAGCCATATCCTGCCCCCGTTAATCTCGACCATGTCGTGGCATAACTTAAGGCCCAGACCATGGCCTTTCTCATTGTCAGTTCCGTAGGTTGAGAGAAGTTCATTCCCCCCGCCAAAAAGATTACCGCTGATCTCCCCGGGAATGCCTGTACCGGTGTCAGAAACCCTGACCACATGAAAATCGTTTTCAGATACGCTGGTGATCTGAATTACACCTTCCTGGTTTGTAAATTTTATTGCATTGGAAATAAGATTCCTGACAATGGCCTGGAGCATATTAATGTCGGCAAACACCAGGGCATCGGCGCTGACAAGATTCCTTATCCGTATGTTTTTTCTCGAGGCTATGACCATCATTGAATCAATAACGACATTGACTTCTTCGTACAACTGCAGGCTGGCCGGTTGCACTTTCAAGGTCCCCATTTGCAGCCTTGACCATGTAAGAAGGTTTTCAAGAAGCTGGTAGGCGCTCCTGGAGATTTTTTGCACCATCTTGGAATACTGCCTTATCTCGGGGATGTTCTTATCCTCTGTCTCCTCGACCAGGAGATCAGCAAAACCCATCAGTGCGTTAAAAGGGCTTCTCAGATCATGTGACAGGATGGAAATAAAACGGTCCTTGCCTTCATTAATCTCCTTGAGCTCAAGATTAAGCTTTTCAAGGTTATTTTCAGCGTGAACACGAGCCCTTATCTCTGCTTCAGCCATCGTTTTCCTTTTCCTCAGTTTGCTGATATAAACCATTGAAATGAGGATCAGGATAAGCAACAATATGCCAGAGGAAATAAGGAAGGCGATTGCCAGGTTGCTTTTGTTCTGCCTCTCCAGTGCTTCATTCTCAGATTCCCTTATCCTGATAGCCATGCCAATCTCATTGAACCTGCTTTTTATCATCTGCGCCTGTATGGTATCGTTTACAAGACGGTACTTTTCAAAATAGGATGAAACAGAATCATTCTGACCAGTCCGGATGAATACCTCGATTATATTTTCATAACAGCTCTTTTTCAATTCAGGCAGGTTCGCCGAATCTGCAATCTTCATTGCTTTCCTGTAAGAATCCAAAGCCTGTTTAAAATCCTTTATCCATAGATATGAATGCCCCATGGCAATATATATTTCAGGCATTTTCACCTTTTCATTGATTGTATCGCATATCATCAGAGCATTATTGTAATTTACCAATGCCTGGTTATGTTCATTCTGAATAACGCTGAGCTTCCCTAGTTCAAACCAGGCATCGGCCTTAGTCGACAAATAGTCGTGCCTGAGGAAAATATTATCAGTGGGGATATTCAGCATGGGAATTGCCATCTCAAAATAATTCCTTGCATCGGTGAATTTACCGAGATCGAACAGGGCTGTCCCTATGTAATAATATGAATGTCCTATATTCGGCAACTGGTTTAATTTCCTCCTTTGTAAAAGTGCTTTCTGAAAATACCAGAGGGCTGAATCTTTCTGGCTGAGCTTCTGCTTTACCAGGCCAATATTGTTCAGTGCAACAGCCTCACCGTGGAAATCACCGGTTTTAACAAAAAGCTGTTCGGCCTGCCTGAAATATCCTTCCGAAATCAGGTAATTACCCGTCTGGAAATAGCAGTTCCCGATACCAATCATGAAGTAATTGGATTTTGACTGAAGATGATTATCGATTAGGATATGGTATGCCTTTAGTGAATATTCCATGGCCGTAATGTAGAGGTGGCGGTCCATGTATACCCTGCAAATCTCGAACAACGCAGTGGCGGAATAAAAAGGCACATGTGCTGATACCGATTCATTGTAAAATTCCTCGTAAAGCTGAATGGAACGGACAGGGTTCTTTTTTCTTTCGTTGCGGGCTTTCTGGAAAATCATCAGCAGATCATACTGGGCCGGTGTTGAAGGCTGATAATCCCGTTTGAGTTCACTGCTCAGGGTGTCAGGCTTTGCCTGTTGTCCGGCAATCACTGACATAGAGGGAATCAGTAACAGGAAAAATGCCGGAAACAGCAATAACCAGGATTTTCCTATCATGTTCTGTGTATTTAAGTCTGCAATACCATCCCGGCATGCAATGCATGCCGGGATGGTATTGCAGACCACTAAAATACTAAATCCCGGGTGTCTTTTGCTTGATCAGCGCATCTAATTTTGCACTGAGCCGGGTTTGCCGGTTCTCGTCGGCCAGAGCTTTAAGCCTGTTTAAAATTTCCATTGCAGTCTGAGAATCCTCATTGAAAACAGATCTGTCAGAAGCTGAGAAAGATGCATAGTAATCGAGGTTCTGCCCCATGATCTCGGCCATTCTGCTGCAAAGTTTAATTGCGGATGCCGTGTCGCCCACCTTGAAGTATATTTCTACAAAGGGAAGGTCGTACATATCATACACATATTTGGGGTCAGGAAATTTTTTCAGGTACAGGTCAACCAGTGCTTTACATTCCTGTTTTTTCCCCGAATTACTCAGCAGCTGACCTACGAACAAGGCTATCATCTTTGGCCTGATCGAGCTGTTGTAGCTCTCGGGGTCAACATATACCTTAGGATCATCGAGATTGCCGAATTTGAAGTTATTCATGAAAATTTTATTCGAACCGATAGCATCAATGCTTCCAAGAGACGGAATGTAATTATTGTTTGAATCCGCCTTTACCGGCATGAATTTATACACCCAGCCTTCCATGAAACAATACTGCTCCACATCAAAGAAATTACGTACTGAGCTCGGTGCTGCAAAATAAACCGGCCGTTTCCAGTCGGTAGTGGCAATCATGTCAAGGGTCATGATATCATTCTTATACAATATGTTCGATTTGATCGTGAAGGTTATGGAATCGACCATTTTATCCTTGAAGTACTCAGGGACTATGCCATATTTAAGGCAGTTTTCCTTGTTCACTGTGATCTTAATCTTTTTTGCAGGGAAGAATTTGATCTTTTCCCCGCCCTGCGATGTTACATAGGTCTGGGGGTCCTTGCTTTTAATGAAATCAATAAGGTCCTTCAGCTCCACATATCCTTTGATACCGATATCGTAGTACATGATCACGTCATTGGTGCCCGGCTGATATGATTCAACAGGGATACTGAGGGGAACGGGATCTGATTCATACATCTTCCTGTACAACTGTTCGATATACCATGCTCCTGATGCAAGTTCCCTGTTAATGATCCGCACATCCGTCCTCACACCTTCAACTTCCTGGTTATACCAGAGAGGGAATGTATCATTGTCGCCATTAGTCACAAGCAAGGCGTTTTTATCGCAGGAATTAAGATAATTTGCAGCAAAATCCCTGGCTGCATATTTTCCGCTGCGGTCATGGTCATGCCAGTTCTGCTGTGCCACGATGACCGGAATAAGCAAGGTGGTGAACACCGTAACAAGGATCACCGGGATAAGCCCTTTGAGCTTTGTTTTTCTCTGAAGGAAGTCAATAATGGCTATCACACCAAGTCCGATCCAGATTGAAAAAGCCATGAAAGAACCGGCATAGGAATAATCCCTTTCCCTGGGTTCATATGGTTTCTGGTTCAAAAAGATGGTAATGGCAAGACCTGTCATGAAAAACAGCAGGATGACCACGATGCTGTTCCTGTAATCCTTTTTCAACTGGAAAAAGAAACCTATCAGTCCGAGTATCAGCGGCAGCATGAAATATTTATGCGAGGCCCTTGATTTGACGCTGTCGGGAAGGTCGGTCAGCGAATTACCAACATGATACTTATCAAGGAAGGGTATGCCGGTGATCCAGTTCCCGTTCTTAATGCTGCCAAAGCTCTGGATATCATCCTGGCGTCCTGAGAAATTCCACAGGAAATAGCGGAGGTACATCCAGTTGAGCTGGTAAGATATCATAAACTTCAGGTTCTCCCCGAAGGTTGGGCGGTTTACGACCTGCGATTTGCCATCTTCCCCGGTGATCTCCATCGGGACACCCGGACCTCCCCAATTTTTAAAGAACTCAGCACTTCCCGGTCTTTCCTGGTTGGAGCAGTACATTCGCGGGAAAATGGTGGTGAACCTCGGGTCAAATACAGGAATGGTACCTTTGCGCTCATCAACCACCTCGTATTTTCCGGTAGTTGTATTCTTTTTGTATATAGGACTGCCGTCGTCATACTTTATGACAGGGGCTGTGTAGTACTGTCCGTAAAGGAAGGGCCAGGTACCGTATTGCTCGCGGTTCAGGAAGGAGACCATCGTAAGAGCATCCTTGGGTTTGTTCTCATTGATAGGAGTATCGGCATTGGAACGGATCACGAGGGAAATGAACGAAGAATATCCGATCAGCAGAAAACTCAGGGAAAGCAGCACGGTATTCAGCACTGTTTTTCCTTTTTTCCTGGTATACCATAAACTCCAGATCAGCAATCCGAAGAACAAAAGGAAATAAACAATGGTTCCGGTGTTGAATGGCAACCCGAACCCGTTCACTGAGAATATTTCAAAATAGGCTGCAAGTTTGGGAATCCACGGGATCACGAAATACATCATCATGGCAACCATCACGAACGAGAGACCAAGTGCAGTTAAAATCCCCCTTCTGGTTGGTTCATATTTCCTGAAATAATACACCATGGCCAGTGCGGGAATTGTCAGCAGGTTCAGAAGGTGAACCCCGATTGAAAGCCCGATCATGAAAGCCACGAGAATAAGCCAGCGGTAATGGTGCTTTTCATCAGCTACTTCGTCCCATTTGAAAATAGCCCAAACCACCACCGAAGTACAGAAATACGACATGGCAAAAACGTTGGCTTCAACCGCCGAGAACCAGAAGGAATCTGTGAAAGTGAACGTCATTGCGCCAACGAAACCTGCCGCAAGTATCGTCCACGTTTTTTCCGTTGTCATTTCCTCTCCCTTTTGAAGAACTAGCTTTTTAGCTATCATGGTGATGGTCCAGAAAAGGAACAGGATAACAAAAGCGCTGGACAAAACGGAGGCCATGTTGATCATAACAGCAACCTTCGTTGTATCCCCGAATGCCAGGAGCGACATTACCCTGGTCGTTAACTGGAAAGTAGGCGCCCCGGGGGGATGCCCGATCTGAAGTTTATACGATGTGGCGATATGTTCGCCCGGATCCCACCAGCTGACGGTTGGCTCGACAGTTTTAACATACACGATAAGGGCGACGGTAAAAACAAACCAGCCCGCAATAGTGTTAAGCTTTCTGAATTGGTTCATAAGTAATTACTGAATTTTTTATTCTGAATCGTATAAGAACGGCAAAAGTACAAAAAGCTTGCTGATTGCCAGATAATAATCCTCTATATTAATATCGTATTAATGCTAAATCCATTATTTTTGCCTGATTACGTATGATGAACTATCCGGGATACTACAAAAAATTCTTCAGCGGAAATTTGTTCCTTATTATTTTGCTGTGGACAACGATAAGACCTGAACCGGCAAAAGCCCAGTTCATCCTGTCGGGCGACATAGACGGAAGACTTTCGAATATGAACCTGCACAGGACCATTTCTGATTCCCTGAACAGCAAAACATTGAATTTTGCCGGATTTGCCGAATTGGACTTTAAGTACCTGCGTAAGAAATGGAACCTTTACGGTTCTTTGTTTGTAACTTACAATAAAGGAACAACCCTTTCATCGATTGAGGCCCCGGCTTTGGTTGACGCCGGATTTTATGAAGCCTGGTTCAGGTATTATTTTTCGAAATATTTTTCAATTCAGGCCGGAAGAATTGAAATTCAATTTGATGATCAGCGCTTTTTCGCGGCCCGGGACTTTAACGGCCTGGTTACAAGCCATAATGCTATCATTGCACACTACCTTGATCCGGATACCAGCTACATGGCAGACCTCGGATTTGCTGCAAATAAATTTGATCCCGTTGTGGGAATTTTCAGCACCAACCGGTCAGTCAACAATTACAGGTACATGTCGTTTCTGCATGCATATAAACGCATGTTCGACGACCAGCTTGCTCTCACTTTCATGAATATTTTCACTGCCGATGATAACGGGTATGAAAAAACCCTGCTTTACGGCCGCAACACCCTCGGAGGTTCCGGTTGGCTGTCGCTCGATGACTGGGATTTCAACCTGGCCGGGTATTACCAGTTCGGGCATGTTAATGACGGCCGTTTACTTAGTGCATGGTATGCAGCAATGTATGTAAGCTACCGTGCGACTTCATGGCTCAACCTGATGCCAGCCTTTGAGCATATGAGCGGAGATAATTACTCTGATACAACAGAAAATAAATGGATGGTGCACGGGTTCAGCATGCTCTACGGGAACATGACCCGTTCATTCGGAGCCGGAAGTATCCTTACCAATACCTACCGCCTGAACCTTCACCCCGGCCTCAACAACCTGTATTTTGTTGCAACCATAGATATTACCCATAATATTTGCATAGAAGCCGCCTATCACTGGTTCAGCCTGGTCCATCCCTATATGCGTGAATTCAATCCCGACAGCCTCAGTATACAGGTGGTCAAGGTCCCTAAGAGTTTGATGCACCAGGCCGAGCTGACATTTACCTATTCACCTGTACATACAATTGCATTGACTTTTGACTACCAGCTCCTATTCCCGGGAGCAGCCATGAAAAACTATAATGGCTGGAATATCAACCCCGGCATTCCGGTTTCGGCTGCATATATTGAAATAGAATGGACCCCTGTGTTTTATCCGAGGAAAAGGAAACCAAGAGAAATTCAACTCTGGCGTCCAGGTCATGAACCGCCCCAGTAAACATCTGGTTAGCCCCTGTAACTATTGTTAATAATCCATTGATATCTTCGCAGATACTGCAGCATAACCCTGATCAAAAGACTATATATTTGCCTTCCATGAAAAAGTGTCTTTCTTTAGCCGTAGCCCTGATTTTCATCTCAATCCCCTTCTTTTGCGACGCTCAGAAGAAATCCCAGGGCAAATCAAAAACCCAAACCTCCGATAAATCCAAGGACAAGCAGGGGAAAGACCAGGTACCCCCCTTAAGGGAGCTGTGCGTCCTGACCTATAAAACTGATTTTTCGACCCTGGCCGACAAATACAAGGAAGATCTTTTTCCTAAAAGCAATGCAAAAAGCGCCATTCATTTTTACCGGGGGATCAGCCTGCTGAAACAAGGCCAGTATAACGAATCCATCAGGGATTTCAAGATCGCAAGGATTGATACAAACATCAAACGCAACATCTGTAACTTTTACATCGCCCTCTGTTATATGCAGCTGCATATGAGCGACAGCATCATCGGTATTTGCGGGAATACCCTGAACGTTCCCGGCCAGGAGCTGATGAAGCCCGATTACTGGAGCAACGCTGAATACACCCAGGACAGGGTTTTCATCTCATATATCCTTGGTACCAACCAGGTGCTGAACAAACCCACCGACACCCTGCTGATCGATGCAACCTACAGTTTCTGCTCGCGTGAAGATAAGTTCCTTGAAGCATATTACAATTACGGCACATACAGCTATAACCTCGGGCGGTATAAAAAAGCTATTGACATGCTGGTCAAAGTCCATGACCTTAAACCTGCCGAAGACAGCCTGATCCTGCTTGACCTTGGCTACCTGTACCGGCTTGCAGGAGATAACGTGCAGGCCATGAAGTCGTATAACATCCTCCTTACCAGGTACCGTTCATACATGGGATATAACAACAGGGGCTGTCTTTACGGTTATATGGAAAAATATTCGAAAGCTTTATCAGACCTGTCAACGGCAATCCGCAAAAACCAGCAGGGTATAGACGCCTTATGCAACCGCGGACTTATTTATTTAAAAATGCTGGAATATAAACGCTCTGTTTCGGACTTTACGGCAGTGGTCCAGCTAAAACCTGATTTGTCAGACGGTTACTATTACCGCGGCTTTGCGCTGAAAGCCATGGGAGACTATGCTAATTCGGTAGGTGATTTCACCAGGGCCCTCCAGCTAAAAAAGTAACAATTGACTGTTAATAAAGTTATTAAAACAGCGAATTTTCAGTTTCTTTATGAATGTATCTTTACCCCGATTCTAACTTACCGGGCACTGCATGCATAAACTTACTTCATTACCTCTCCTGTTTCTATTGTTGTTTTTTAGTCCGAAGGTTACTGCTCAAACAAACGGCGACCTTGGTAAAGGATTTTTCAACAACTGGTCTGTCAGCCTCAGCGGGGGGCCAAACATCTTTTTCGGAGACATCAAGGAATACAAGGTCCTGCCTGCACTGACTCCAATCAACGAGCTAAGGTATGCAGGGACATTTTCAATAAACCGCCAACTCAGCCATGTATTCATGCTCAGGGGGCAGTTCTTCTTCGGACAGCTTGCCGGAGAAAAGTTACTCTATAAAGACGGAAGTCCGTGCAACGAGTATTTTCAAAGCGATATCTTTGAAATAAACCTGAATACAACCATTAACTTCAGCAACCTATTCGGGAAATATAACCCAAAACGCTTTTTCTTTGTATACGGCACGATAGGTGCAGGTGCTGCCGACTGGATCACTAAGAAAAAAGACATCACCACCAATAATATCATCGCCACCGACGGCAGCTGGTCCACGATCAATCCCCACCTTGTGATCCCGGCAGGTCTTGGCGCTTATTTCACTATTAAAAACAAGGTAAACCTTGGACTTGAATGGACCATGCGGCAACTGGTCATTGATCGTCTTGATGCAACCGTTGGCGGGTGGCCTTATGATTCATACAGCATGCTGGCAGTTAACCTGACTTATAATTTCGATAAATATACAAGCAATAAACTCACCACTGCTTCCCCCCAGAAACAAATTGGCCCTCCTCCTCCTCAGCCTTTGCTTGCCGCTGAGATTGCTGCCGAGAAAGCCGCCGAGAAACAGAAAGCACAGGCTGCAAAAGCACTGCAGGCTGAATCTCTCAAACTTCCTCCCCCTCTGCCTGTGAAAGACACCCTCAAACCCGCCCAGCAGGTACTGGTCCCCGATACTGTAGCTTCCGAAGAAAACGTAACCGACACCTTGCCCGTGCCTGCTCATCTGAAGGGTGTTTCATACAGGGTACAGGTATTCGCCTTCAAAGAAGACACATACCCGGCCGAACAGATCAGGGAGAAATTCAAACTCAGCCAGGAGGTGTCGAAAGAACATTCGGGCGGATGGTACCGTTACACCATCGGCTCGTTCACCATTCTCAATGAGGCTAAAAAGCTGATGACCTCATTACGCACATCCAAAGAGATCCCCGATGCATTCATCGCTAAATACGTAAACGGCAAAAGGGCGACTCCTGCTCCTCCGCATACAGTAAAACACTCAAAATACAGCAAGGGAAAAATCTATTACCACAAACCTGTGCATAAAAAATAAGCTGGTTTTCCTTTACTGACCCTATCACTTTTTAATTCTTCCCGGATTAAGCATAAAAATGCTTATGAAAGGAAAATTTTTCAAGGGGCTGCTGGCCTGCTGGCTGCTGTCCCATGCTTCGTTCAAAGCCGAAGCTGCAGATATCGTTACCGCCCAATCAGGATCCTGGACCAGCGCCAGTACCTGGGTCGGTGGTGTTGTACCCACTCAGGGAGACCAGGCTACCATTAAAGCCGGCCATACCATTACCATTCCAAGCACAGGAACAAAATCCTGTACAAACCTCCTGGTCGAAAGCGGGGGAAAACTTTATGCCAATACCGGTGGGAGCCAGAGGTATGTCGACATATACGGGAACATCACCTGTTACGGAACCATAGGCAACGGTTCAGTAAATGATGGCATCTCGTTCAATATCGAAGGCGCTGCCTGCCTTATCAGCGGCAGCGGAACATTCGATGCATCGAGGATAAGAAAGAACACCTCACTGTATTCAACAGGCACCCTCACCGTATCGATGAATGCGAATCTCAGGTATAACGGCACTGCCATTTTCAACAACAAATCCACAACAAACTTCCATATTATAATAGAGGCAGGGTATACGCTGAACTGCATGGGAAATTCAGGGATACCGGGTAATATCTGCATTGACGGGTCCAATGCATCCAACGGCTCGAGTTACGGGGGGTCAATAACCGTGAACGGGACCTTGACCGTTAGCGGCATCCTTTACCTGACCACCGACAACAATTCATCAACATACTCAGTGTCCTGTACAATTAACAGCGGGGGAGTGGTGAATACCGCTTCGGTTATCTGTACCAACAGCGGTAATGCAGGCCATTTTACCACTATCAGCAACGGGGGCAAGCTGAATTTCACCTCGGGCGACTGGGGAACGATAGGCACGACGAACAACTCCTATGCTTTCGCCCAGGCTTCAACAATTGAATATTCGGGAACGGCAGCCCAGAACGTCGGCAACCCTTCGGCATACGGCAACCTCATCATCAGCGGAGGGGCAGACAAGACGGTCAGCCCCGGGGACCTTACAATTAACGGAGACCTTGACATTGCAAATTCATGCTGTCTTGTAATCCCCCGGTCAAGAGCAGTCACAGTCCAGGGTAATTTAATTCTCGAGTCTGCGGATGGCCTTGTACTTAAGTCCGGGGATGCGGTTTCTGCTCCGGGCTCTTTCATCTGCAACGGCGGCATCAGTGGAAGCGGGACTGTGAAAGTTGAAAAATTCATTGCAGGATACCTTGCCCCTGATGATGCCAACTTCCACCTGCTCTCCTCCCCCGTTTCGCCCCAGAATATTCAGCCTGAATTCGTCGCCGATCCCCCTGATCATCCCACCGACTTCTACCGTTGGGACGAACCCGGTGGCGTCTGGGTTAATTCAAAAACCACCGGAGGGTCCTGGAATACTTCCTTTCAGCCAGGCGATGACCGGACTTTCATTAAAGGCCGGGGTTACCTTATCGCCTCGTCGTCGGATGTGGTGAGAGTTTTCTCGGGGAATACCAGCAACTCAAACCTGGACGTACAGATGAGTTACACCCAGGGGGACTATGCAGGATATAACCTGGTGGGTAATCCATATACATCAGCCTTAAATGCAGACATCAATAACTGGAGCAAAATCAATACCGGGGATGCAATATGGGTTTGGGACCCCGCTTCGGGAAATTACAGGACATGGAACGGATCTGCAGGGACTCTGCAGGGCGGCATCATCCCTGCCATGCAGGGGTTTTTTGTCAAAGCTACCGGCCCACTGCCATCTCTCAGCATTCCTGCTTCATCCAGGGTACACAGCAGTTTGCCTGCATATAAGTCGATAACAGCCCTTGAACTGCATATTTCCCTTTCGGCCGGTGCATACTGCGATGAAACTGTTTTATACACTTCCAGGACTCAGCCAGGCCTTCATGACACCATGCACAACGTTGGCAAATTCATGGGGTTCAGGGATGCGCCCCAGCTTTATTTCATTGAAGGAGGAAGTTTCTTTTCCATTTTCCAGGGCGACACCCTGAGCGGGAACTGGGTCATCCCCTTGGGCATCCGAAAAGGTTTTACCGATACCCTGAGCCTTGAATTCAGCGGGATTGAGACACTCTCAGGGGAGGATGCTTTTTACCTTGAAGACCGGGTTGAAGGCAGGAATATAAACCTCAGGGAGGTTACAAGTTACGAGTTTGCAAGCAGGCAGGCTGTAGAGAATGAAAGGTTTTTCATTCATTATAAAAACACCACGGGAACTTACACTTCATCGGTAGGTGATAAGGTAAGAATGTATGCAATAGCCGGGGGATTGAGGATTGAAGGCCTCGAGGATTTCACGGGTAATGAAATACTGGAGATCTTCGATATGGACGGGCGAAAGGTGGTTGAAAAGCTTATCCCTCCAAGGCAGAGCGTGGTTCCACTGGACCTTGACCCCGGATGTTATATCGTTCGCCTCAGCCTCGGCAAGGCAGGCGTTTCAAAGAAACTTTTATTCACAAAATAATCCTGATCAAATGAAGACAATGGTAAAGCTTTTGGTGCTGGGAGGTGGTTTGCTGTTTGGGACTGCTTTACCGGCATTCAGTGATGAACCCGGTCCTCCGCCTCCTCCCTCCGGTCACGGAACAGGTGGCGACCAGGGACCTGCCGGCGCTCCCATAGACGGTGGCCTCGGAATACTTATTACAATGGGGACTGCATACGGGTGTAAAAAATTCCTGCAGGCAAGGAATAAAATTCAAAAGGCTGAGGATTACGGCGTAAAGCAATAACAGCCGCTTTACAGCCCATAATGCTGCCTGATTTCTCTGATTTCGGCATCGGTGAGCCCCGGGGTCTCGATACCTGCCCGTGAACAACTGAGGTATATGCCTGCAGCCTTGGCAGCAAGGTCAAGCTCATCGAAGGCTTCCGAAACAGTTTTGCCGATGGCCATGGCCCCGTGCTTTTCCCAGACCACTACAGGGTTGTGTTCGAAACAGCGGGCTGTAAGGTTGGCGATCTTCTCGGTGCCGGGAATGGTAAAAGGTACAAAGCCATAACCCCTTGGCTGAAGCATTACCGTTTCGGGATGCATTTTCCAGAGGATATTGGTCAGAGCATCTGCCGAATTGAACCTTGAGTTATGTGTAAGAGCTATAAGCTCGGTCACATGCGAATGTACGAGCGCTTTCTCCGGCGATTTCTTAAGGCAGAGCATCTCGTGGACCGCCAGGTGCGTGGGAAGTTCGGAAGTCGGCCTCAGGTCTTTGGCGGCCTTTTCGGGAACAATAATATGGTAAGCCGTCGATGAATCGCTGATGTAAACAAGGCAGATGTCCTCAAGCGGATCACGGGCAATGTCGCGCATCCTGGAACCTGCTGCAGAAACCAGCAGGAGCTGCCTCTTTAAACCGGTATATTCCCTTGGCAGGGGAAGAAAAGGGGAAGCCGAAAATTTACCGAGTTCCTTTTCAGTAAAAAACGAAGTAATGTTCACAGAAACATTGCCTGCATTGCGCTCCGACCACCGTCTTTCCCAGAGATAACCTGCAACCCGACTTAGTTCTTCGGTCAGGTTCTTTATTTCCTTTTTCTGGAAAACATCCTGCGTAAAGCTGATCAGTGGATCGAGGTTTACCGTCAGGTCGACATTGATATATTTTGGCTTCATCTTTCGGTTTATTTATTCCTTTTCCTTGCAAAAAACGTTTTCAGCAAACTTCTGCATTCATCTTCCAGTATGCCATTATTAACGCTGGTCTTAGGATGGAGCAGAGGCTGGCGCACCAGGTTATACCCCCGTTTTTCATCCTTCGCCCCGTATACAATCTTCCCGAGCTGGGCCCATAAGGCTGCTCCCGCGCACATCACACAGGGTTCCAGTGTAACGTACAGCGTGCATTCATCCAGGTATTTCCCTCCAAGATAATCCGCAGCAGCTGTAAAAGCCTGCATTTCGGCGTGGGCAGTGACATCATTGAGGGTCTCCGTAAGATTATGGGCGCGGGCAATGATGCGGTTCTGGCAAACAACCACGGCGCCTATCGGCACTTCATCCTTTTCGAAAGCCTTATGAGCTTCCTTCAGTGCTTCATTCATGAAGTATTCATCAGAAAACAAAGAATATGATGCGGCTTTCATTATTCCTTTATAAGATTTTCACCAAAAAGCTGGTGACTTATATTTTCCATTTCCCATGCATCCCTTAAATGATACTGGCCTATCCTTGTACGGCAGAGCGCTGTGAGGTGAGCCCCGGTGCCTAAAATAACACCAAGGTCCCTTGCAACTGAACGTATGTATGTGCCTTTGCTGCAGCTGATCCTGAAACAAAGATACGGCAGGCTTACTTCGGTGATCTCAAACCCGCTGATGGTGATATTCCTGGGTTTGATCTCAACTTCCTGTTCCAGGCGCGCATATTTATATGCCCTGCGGCCTGCTATCTTTTTCGCCGAAAACGCCGGGGGGACCTGGTCGTACGTCCCGCTGAGCTGTGCCACCGCTTCATGGATATGTTCCATAGTCACATGCTCAAAAGGCAGCTCTTTGTCTATTTCCTTTTCAAGGTCAAATGAAGGTGTGGTGGCACCTATGCGGAAGGTCCCGGTATATTCCTTGTCAAGTCCCTGGAACTCATCAATGCGTTTCGTAAATTTCCCCGTACATACAATAAGCAAACCGGTAGCCAGGGGATCCAGGGTGCCGGCATGGCCTGTTTTAATTTTTTTTATTTTCAGATGACTGCAGATGAGTGAACGGAGTTTGGCCACAACATCAAAGGAGGTCCACTGATAGGGTTTGTTGATCAGGAGGACTTCGCCCTGTTCAAACTGAAGGCTCATATGATCAGAGAGCTAAACTATGCCCGGTGAGGAGGAAGATGAGCAGGATAAGTCCAACGACAATCCTGTACCAGCCGAAACCACTGAAGCCATATTTAACAAGGAAAGCGATAAATCCTTTAATAGCCAGGATGGCTACGATGAAGGCCACTGTATTGCCAAGGATAATCATGCTGATATTATGATGAGTCAGAAGTTCAGGGTTGTGCCTCCATGCATCCCAAAGGCTTTTTGCAAAAGCCCCTGCAAGCGTGGGGACTGCAAGGAAAAAAGAGAATTCGGCGGCCGCGCTGCGTGTCAGTTTCTGCTGCATGCCACCCATGATGGTTGCCGCGCTCCGGCTGAAACCCGGGAAAACAACAGCAAGCAACTGGAACAAACCTATGACCAGCGAATTTTTATAGGTGATCTTTTCTTCCGTTTCTATCACGGGATGCTTGAACCACTTATCAATGAACAGCAGGATGATCCCGCCAAGGAACATGATGATAGTGATCGTGACAGGACTTTTAATGACCTCCTCGATCTTGCTCTTCAGAAGCACCCCAACGATAGCTGCGGGTATGAAGGCGACGATGAGCTTGAGATAAAAACTATAATGTTTGAAATCGAGGAATTTCTTCCAGTAGAGCACCAGCACCGAGATGATAGCACCGAACTGTATGGTTTCAATGAACAGGGTCATGAAATCCTTGTCCTTAACCCCCAGAAAAGCTCCCGTAAGAGCCATATGTGCCGTACTTGAAATAGGGAGGAACTCGGTGATCCCTTCCACAATAGCCATTATAATAGCCTGTAAAACCGTCATTAATCTTTGGGTTTTTTCATGATGGCGAAGATCTCGATCACATACCCTGCAAGGATCAGTATGGGGGATAAAGTAATCCTGCGGAAGCTGAAGATCTCATAATTGAAAACCTTAGGGTTGTCGGAACCTCCGCCTATCATAAGCAGAAAGCCCACAGCAATGAAGGCCAGCCCAATCAGCATAAGACGGTAATTTTCTTTTCCGAAAGCGAATTCGCCAATTTTAACCACTGGGGACGCTTTGGCTGTTTCCACAGACTTCTTTGATAAAACTGGCTTTTTATTCTTATCCATGAAACTCGGTTTAGGGGTGACAAAATTATGAAATTTTCTTGTACTCAGGTATACAGCAGGTCAGTTTTAATGCGGAGGTACTTTCTAACAGCCATGTATGTCGAACTCCACGAAATGCCTATACCCATGCCGATGATCAGAACTACAAGTACAGCAAGCCGAAGGGGATCCTGCAATTCCATCAACTCGGGCAGCTGGTCCACGCTGAAATAAAGAGTGACCACCATCATGCCGATAGCAAGGAACGAACTCAGCACCCCGTTGGCGATTGATTTTCTGAGAAAAGGCATACGTATGAAACCTTCGGTAGCCCCTACCAGCTGCATGCTGCGGATAAGGAATCGCTTGGAATAGATCGCCAGGCGTATGGTATTGTTGATGAGAACGATGGTGATGAAAAACATAATACCGGAAAAGACCAGCAACACCAGGCTCAGCTTGTTCAGGTTTTTATTGATCAGGTCGATGAGGGATTTCTGGTAAAACACTTCTTTGACCTCGGGCCTTGCCAGCAGGTTCCTTTCTATCTTCGCTATGCTGTCGGCATTCGTATAGGAAGCTTTGAGGTGGAGATCGATACTGTGAAGAAGGGGGTTGTACCCGAGAAACCCAATAAAATCTTCCCCCAGCTCTTCCTGCAACTGGTCGGCGGCTCTTTCCTTTGGGATGTACTCCGAAGACTTTACGTAATGTTCAAGGTCCAGCCTTTTCTTTAGTTCGAGTATACCTGCTTCCTTGACGCCTTCCTTGATCATGATGGAAAAACCTATGTTTTCTTTCACGTAATCGGAGAGTTTGCTTGCGTGCAGGAAGATCAGCCCGATGAGGCCCAGCAGGAAGAGTACCAGCGTAGTACTGATGCCTGTTGTCAGATAAGAAGTGGTTATTCTTTTCTTAAAATACCTTTCGTCCTGGGGTATGCTGGCCATTTTCTATTGATTCAGTGCTGATTCGGCACGGCGAATTTACTGAAAATTTATTTGGGCTTTTTCTTCAGCTCCTTTTTTAGTTGCTTCTGTTCAGGTGAATTGATCCCCATGGTTGATTTCAGCCCGCTCAGTGTGCTCTTCCATAAATAATTGAAGATGGCCTTTGTGGTATCCCTTTTAAAATAAATGATCCCCTTTCTCATAAAGCCGTTATTGTCGGGGTTATCGTCGGGCAGGATATAATTGGCGACATCAGTGATCAGTTCGTTCTTCAGTTTTTTCAGGGTCCCGTCTTTAATCAGGGTCAGCTCCAGATACAGGTTGTTGTAGTACACCTCAAGACTGCCGGTAGCCGTGGCATCGTTGGCTGCAACCATCGAAATATTTAATCTTTTCAGGAACCCGTGCGATATCTTAGCCGGCAGAAGTCTTGTCAGCATGGGGTTGAGGTCTTTCATGTCGAGGGAGTCAACCGTTGCCCACCACCAGAGGGAATCGCGGGGGCTGAGCATATCAAAGCGGTAATGCCCATTAACAGCTCCCTTTCCCATCAGGTGCGATTTGCCTTCAACCGACATGATGCGGTTTTTATTCAGCACTGCAGTGTCGTTAGATACATTCAGCACCTCGCTGTTGATCCTGTCGAAGAACACAACACCGGGCTTATCCCCAGTCTGTTCTTCATATTGCATATACCCGTTCAATGTCTGAATTGTATCTATGGTCAGCGGGAACGGAACTTTTCTCAGCTGGCTTTGCACCAGGAGCTTTTTTCCTGGCCTGATGACACTGATCCTTTTGTCACGGTAAGCTTCGTTTCTCGCGTTGTGCACAAGTATCCTTCCCACATGGATTGTTTTTCCTGAAATCATTTTTACGAAGTCGGGGTTGAATATCTCAACCCGGGGAACAGAGACTGTAAAAATATCAGTCTGAAATCCGGTCCGCCTGTAAAATTCATCCCTTGAAACAACAGGAGTAAGGAATCCCGAATCGACATAAGCATATTTTTTGCCTGTGCTAACAAATGCTTTATTAAAGCCATAGGTGTAAAGGCTGTCGCCTGTCATGAAATTCTTGCCTTTCACCGATACCGAGATATCTGCCGCATTGAACAAAGGCACACCCGCCACTCCTTCCCTGTTCATGGAATCCAGTAAAAACTTACTCACTGTTACCTGCAAATCATCTGTTGAATAGTCTGTTTTTCCCTTGGCATTATGCACATGAAGTTTTACCCCCGCATCTTTCACGCGGATGTGATCAATGCTGTATGACCCCTGTCCCGGCTTATAGGCCAGGGCCGGGGAAATTGTTTTCTTCTGCTTGTCTTTGTTTTCATAGAGGGTGATCTCAGCCTCGGGTTTCACGATATCGATATCCCCGATGATCCATTTTCCTTCAAACAGGGCCTTGTCGAAATAAAAGCCCGAAATACTGACCTGTGGCACTTTCAGCTTTATCCTTGGCATTCCCTTTTCCTTCCTGCCCCGGCCTTTTATCGGGATCAGGCTCATCCCATTAATGTCAATGTTCAGGGGGTAAGAATGAAGGCTGATGTTGTCACAGCTGACTTCATAGGTGCTGTCCATCACGATCATCCTTAACGGCTTTACCGAAAGGCTCAGAGAATCAAATTTCATGGAACCGTTCATTTTCCCGCGTTCGGGAAGCTGCATCGAAAGTCCCAGTATAGAGAAATCTATGTCCTTCAGCTTAAAATAGCTTGATTTTGTACGTTCAAGTCCGTCGTAGGAAATATCCCCTTTCAACACTACCAGTTTGTCCACATCCAGGAATTTCATAAGGCCCTGAGAGGAACCCAGCCGTTCATCTTCCTGTCCCGGTTTGAACTGGTAAGGGTCCCCTGCTTTAAGTGATACCTTTGGATTTTCAAGCATCACAAGGTTGGCCTGAAGAACTTTGTCGAGGAAAAGCTTTTTATGGTTCAGGCCCTGGAGAAAGAGATTATCCACACTGAAGCTTATTGAGAAGTTTGATGGTTTCCTTACCCGGGAAGCTTCGGGCGACCTGGTCTTGATAAATGAGATGCTGTCGGCCATGATCACCGAGTCTTTCGTTGCAATGCGCAGGTGGTGCACTGTCACTTGCCTGAGGCTGTCGGGGGAGATGAAAAAGAATGATCTTAAATCCAGGTCGAAATCCCTGCTGTAGAAATACCCCTGTTGGTTCATCCCGTGAACCGAGTCGATAAGGAAGTCGTACATTTTCAGGTCAAAGGTTGCCGAACTGATCTCCTGGTCAAGGCTGTCGGTATTCTGGTGGTAACCAAAAAACCCTTTATTCACCAGAATGGAATCACCCTTTATTGAATTCACATATTTTTTCAGGAGGTTATATACCACGTCATCATTGGATTCAGCGAAGAAATCCCCCGGTTTTCTGAACCTGGCTTCCGCATTTTTCTTTAGCTGGTGTTTAGTAAAATGCACATCGGGAGATTCCACGATGAGGTTGCCGAATACCAGGTCCTGCTTGTTAAAAGCTTTTGAAAGGTCTATATTATTGAACTTCACATCGGGCAGTAGAATCGAGATGGTATTCTTCCTTTCTTCCTGCTGGTTTATCCTGTTTTCGGCATCGTGATAAAGCATCCCCTGTTCAATTTCGAGCACTTTCTTTTTCGTTGAAATGTAGACATTGCCGGCGTTCAGAACATGGATCTGGTCGCGAAGCTTCAGTATGATCTCATGCAGGTTCAATTCGACGTCCCTGGAGTAGAATATCCTGTCCTTGCGTTTGCCCGACAATGAATCAAGCCTGAACCCGTCTACTCCTATATTCATCCTGGCAACGCGCAGTTCGGGGTTTCTGTCGTTCATATTCCTGAAATATTCAAGCGAAGCCTCGTTAATGATAAGGGCATCGATCTGCAGCGACTTCAGCTTGCCTGAAATCACGGTAAAGAGGTCGGCTTTGTTGAAGGGTTTCCGCTTTTTCTTACGTTCCGGCGATAGCCTGTTTTCAACAGCTTCGGTTGAGTTATTTCGGAATATCTTTATCCTTGCAAGATCCAGTACAATCTTTGAAAGGTGCACCTGCTGATCTGTAAGCGCTTCATACAGGTTGATCCCGTTGATGGCGAATTCAGGCAGGTCGATCTGGAAAAAGGTACCCTGGCGGGCATGGCTTATCCTGCGCGAGAAAAAATTGGGACGCAGCGTGATATTCTTTCCGTACAAGTTCGACTTTACCAGGTTAAACCCTATCTCTTCGGCCTCCAGGAAATAAAGGCTGTCGGTGAGGCTGTAGCTCACATTATGCAAAATAAAATCAATGTCGCGGGAATAAAAGACCCTGTTATGATTGTAATAACTGAAGGGATTGACAGAGAAATCCCTGAGCACTGCCGAGAATTCATACCTCCCCAGTGCCTGGTGACCGGGCTTCCCTTCTTTGTTAGAAACAATCCTGGCCTTCTCAACAAATACAGAGTCGATGTGGATGTCCTTAAAAACCTGGGAGGCAAGGGGGTAAATATCTTCATATACGTTTTTAAACCTTCCCTTCCTTGACGAAATGGTATCGGGAAATCCCGCCAGCACTATCTCGGGCTTCCGTATCATCATTTCCCTCAGGTAGAGGTTCCTGTTCATCCAGGCCTCCCTGAAGTTCAACCGATGCAAACTGAGTTCGCGGTAAGAGATCTTATACAGTGTCTTTTTAGCCTTCCCTTCAAGTTTCATCCTCTGGTAAAGAATGGTGTCGGGAGTTAGGCTGAAGTCTTTTATTGAAATGGACCGTGTAAGGATGTTGATTTTAAGTTCTGAAAAATCGGCGGTATAAAGCCCCTGGCTGCTTTCACTGACTTTTTTCCGTATCATTTCACGGAGAAGCCTTGTTCCGAAAAAATTGAACAGGATGTAAACACTAAAGATCAGCAAGGCAATCAGAATGATACCACCTGAAAAGATCCGCAGCAGTATCCTCAGTCCCCTCCCTTTTTTGCGCCCTCTTTCCTGTTCTTCCATTCGGTTTGCCGGAATCAGATTCAAAAATAGAAATTCCAGCGATATAAACCTATTTCCTACCTTTGCCGAAACAAGTAGCGAAAAGCGAAATAGCGATAATAAAGTAACTTTCGCCGAAGGTGAAATGAGCACGCAAATGAAATAGAAGACTTAGTCGAATAAATGGCGGAAAGCAAAATTTTGCTTTTCACTTTTCGCTTTTCGCTTTTAATTTTATTTTACCAATAACTATGGAATATAACTTTCTGGAAATAGAGAAGAAGTGGCAGAAATACTGGTTTGAGAATAAAACTTTCCACACCGAAATTGATACGGCGAAGCCAAAATTTTACGTACTTGACATGTTCCCTTATCCCTCGGGTGCTGGCCTTCACGTTGGGCATCCCCTGGGGTATATCGCCTCCGACATTTTTTCGAGGTACAAAAGGCTGAAAGGCTTTAATGTGCTCCATCCCATGGGATACGACGCTTACGGACTTCCCGCCGAGCAGTATGCCATTCAAACCGGCACCCATCCTGCAATAACCACCGAAAAGAACGTGGCCAGGTACAGGGAGCAGATGGATAAAATAGGGTTTTCGTTCGACTGGGACAGGGAGGTGAAGACCTGTGATCCCGCATATTATAAATGGACTCAGTGGACTTTCATCCGCCTCTACAACCACTGGTACGATCTGCAGGCAGGCAAAGCCAGGCCCATAACCAGCCTTCTCAGTATTTTCATTTCTTCAGGGAATGCGGATGTGCGGGCTGCCGTTACCCCAAACTGGTTTCATGAACTGGGGAAGAAAGACAGTGCGTTCGGACCCGGGTTTAAAGGGATGTTCACGGCATCAGAATGGAATTCATATTCAGAAAAACAGCAGCAGGATATCCTCATGAATTACCGCCTTGCATATATTTCTGAAGCCATGGTGAACTGGTGCCCCGAACTTGGGACCGTGCTTGCAAACGATGAGGTGTCCAACGGGTATTCGGTCCGCGGCAACCATCCCGTAGAACGCAGGATGATGCGGCAATGGTTCCTTCGAATCACGGCTTATGCACAAAGGCTGCTCGACGGCCTGGGAAACATCGACTGGCCTGATTCGCTCAGGGAGCAGCAGAAATACTGGATAGGAAGGAGCGAAGGCGCCGAGATCTTATTTCCTGTTAAAGACTCTGAACTGAAACTGAACATCTTCACCACAAGGCCCGACACCATTTTCGGCTCCACTTTCATGGTCCTTTCGCCTGAGCATGAGTTCGTAGAAAAGATCACGCCAGCTTCCCACATTGAAGACGTGAGAAAGTATATAAAAGAAACCGCGAACAGATCCGACCGCGAACGCATGGCCGACGTAAAGAAGATCAGCGGGGTATTCACGGGAGCTTACTGCCTTAACCCTTTTAACGGCAAGCCAATCCCAATCTGGGTTGCCGATTATGTTCTCGCAGGTTACGGCACAGGCGCCATCATGGCTGTTCCCGCTCACGACAGCAGGGATTATGATTTTGCAAAACACTTCAACCTGCCCATCATCGAAGTGGTTTCCGGAGGTGACATCTCCGAGAGTTCATACGACGCAAAGGACGGGATCCTGGTCAATTCGGAATTCATCGACGGCCTGAATGTGAAGGACGCAATTAAAGCCGCTATCAAACGTGTGAATGAAATGGGTATAGGCAAAGGCACTGTGAATTTTCGTCTCCGCGATGCCATTTTCAGCAGGCAGCGTTACTGGGGAGAGCCATTCCCGGTATACTTCAAAGACGGGATCCCATACGTGCTCGACGATACTGACCTGCCCCTGGAGCTTCCCCCCGTGGATGCCTACCTCCCCACCGAGGCAGGTGAACCTCCGCTGGCTCGTGCAAAGAACTGGAAAACGAAAGAGGGATATCCTCTCGAAACCAATACCATGCCTGGCTTTGCAGGCTCCAGCGGGTATTATCTCCGTTACATGGACCCGCGCAATCCAAATGAATATTTTTCAAAAGAAGCAGTAAATTACTGGCAGAACGTCGACCTCTATATAGGAGGTGACGAGCACGCCACGGGCCACCTGATCTATGCAAGGTTCTGGAATAAATTCCTGTTCGACCTCGGAATGACCGTTTGTGATGAACCCTTTAAAAAACTGGTGAACCAGGGTAAGATACAGGGACGTTCGAACCTGGTCTACCGCCTGAAAGGTTCGAATACTTTCGTCTCCCATGGTCTCAAAGACCATTACGAGCATAGTGTTATGCATGTGGATGTCAGCCTCGTCAGTAACGACATCCTCGATACGCAGGAGTTCAGCAAATGGAGACCCGACCTGGCTGATGCTACGTTCATCCTGGAGGACGGGCAGTATTACTGCGGACATGCCGTGGAGAAGATGTCAAAGTCGCTGTACAACGTGATCAATCCCGACGAACTCATCGAACATTACGGAGCCGACACCTTCAGGATGTACGAAATGTTCCTTGGCCCACTGGAGCAGTCAAAACCCTGGGATACCAACGGGATCGAAGGGGTTTTCCGTTTCATCAGAAAATTCTGGAGACTTTACCATGATGATGAAAACAGTTTCAGGCTGAGCGATGAGGCTCCCGAAGCTGCCGAGCTGCGGGTCCTGCACAGGACCATCAAAAAAGTGCAGGAAGACATAGAACGCCTTTCATTCAACACCGCGGTCAGCACTTTCATGATCTGTGTGAACGAGCTTGGTGAGCTTAAATGCAGCAAACGGGGCATACTGGAAAACCTGCTCATCCTGATCGCTCCGTATGCACCCCATCTGTCAGAAGAGCTCTGGCAGCAGTGCGGGCATAATGAAAGCATTACCACCGCTGCATTCCCGGTGTTCAACGAAGCTTATCTTGTTGAAAATTCATTCAACTACCCTGTTTCTTTTAACGGCAAAATGCGTTTCACCATGGAGCTCCCCGCCGATATGCCATCAGCAGAGATCGAAAAAGCTGTACTGGCTGCCTCAGAATCTGCAAAATGGCTGGAAGGTAAAACCCCGAAAAAAATCATCGTCGTCAATAAGAAAATTGTGAACGTCGTCGTTTAACCTTAAAGCAAACGTGATGCGTTCCCGCTTTCTTTTTCTTCTCTTACTATTCACGGTTCACGGTTCACGGTTCACGGTCGAGGCGCAGGAATTAAAGCCTGCCGGCAACGCATCCTTTACCTACGGTGAAAAACTGGTCTTTACGGTTTATTATGATTCTTACATTACCGGTAAAGTGACTGCGGGAAGCGGAAGCCTGGAAGTGAGTCGTGAAGCCGTTGAAGTTGGCGGAAGAAAAACTTACCATATCGTGGGTGAAGGAAAATCAAAAGGGGCGTTCAACCTGTTCTTTAAGGTCAATGACCGCTTCGAAAGCTGGGTTGACGAAGAATACCTGGTTCCGTGGAAGTTCAAAAGAGACACTCATGAGGGCGGTTATGAATACAAGGATGAAGTCAAATTCAACCAGCTCACGGGATCATATTCCAGCACTCGGGCAAACAAGAAAATGCCAGTGGGGACCCATGACATTATCTCTGCTTATTTCCATACCCGCAATTTCGATTTTTCGGCCATGAAGCCGGGTGACATCTACCCCCTGAATTTCATTCTCGACGATTCCCTTTATACTTCGGCTATCAAATTCATAGACCGTGAAACCGTCACTACCGAACTGGGGACTTTCCGCTGCCTGCACTTCAAACCCATGGTGGTGACAGGTGCTGTTTTCAGCCAGCCTTACCCCATGGACCTCTGGATCTCCGACGACAAGAACCATATCCCGGTGCTCGCCAAATCGGCAGTGATAGTAGGCTCCGTTAAAATGGAACTGGTGAAATACCAGGGCCTGAAGAATCCCTGAAACCTTATTGAATAATCAGCTTGGTGGCCGTTGTCTTTTGGTTCCCTGTAATTTTCAGGATATACTCCCCTGCCTCTAACATGCTTAAACCGACCCTGGATTGGTTGGCCAGGGCAGCAGAAAAGACCATCAGGCCATTCTGGTTGAAGATGCTAAGCTGAAGTTCCCCTTTCAATCCCGGCCAGTCAATACACATATAATCCCTGGCGGGGTTTGGATAAACCCTGCAGTAAACAAGTGAATTTTCGGGGATGCCGAGATTTTTTTCCGAATAATAATAGTCATTCTGCACAGCATTGTTCCATTGTGATCCATTCCAGCGATATTGAAACTTATCCATCATCAGGTGATTCGAATTATAATTTTCGAAACCGGGGGGCAGGATAAGCTGAGACCGGTCGAATGCGACATTATAATCGCAGACAATCTTTCCGTCGGAAACAGGGACCCACTGGCCCTGGGCCTGGTCCCAGGTGTAATCGTATTTATACCACATATCCCCGCTATCGTTATAGTTACGTTCTTCCTTTGACTGGTTGTTCCAGACGCTGTCGGCAGCAGAAAACTGGTAATCCGTTTGAAGGATCATTTTACTGCTGTCGTTGTATACAAATTCATTTTTCGATATGTATTTCCATGAAGCAGCGCCGGTGTCGGGCTGAGAATAAATTGTCCTTATCCTGTTGCCGGTTGAATCGTATGAATGATCATTTTTGTATGCAGGATCCCACTGATGATTTGAGCGGTACACAAATGCCGACTCAACCGTAAGATTTCCGGAACCATTGTAAGTATAATTAACCTGGCTCAGTGGCTGCCACTCGTTCTTGCTGTTTACGATTGAACCCTGTTCCGAGGTAAGCCGCCCCTGGCTATTATAAGTGTATTCATATTTTGAGGAATACGCCAGTCCTGCCGAATCCGGGTTCCAGTTCAGCTGGATATCCGATACAATTTTTTTTTTGGGATCATAGAGATATTCATGTTTTGTGCTCGGTCTCCAGGCTCCCGGAGTGGTATCGGGGGTGGAATTTACAGTGTATGAGAGCAATCCCATGAAATCGTAAATGCATTCGAATTTGGTCCTGGCCCTCCATTGTTTGGTGGAACTTGTCCAGCTGTAACTGTAAGAGAGTATCAGTTTCCCCGGCGTGTCATATGCATAATCAGTTTTGGATCCTATTTTCCATTGAGCTCCTGCTGAATCCCAGGAAGATATCAAAACACTGTCAAGCTTTTGCTTTACAACCGACAGACTGCCTTGTGATGCGGGTGAAGAAATGGTCTGTGACCGCAACGAAAAGGTAAAAAAAATTGCGATTATCAGAATTACATATGTTTTCATTTTACAAGCGGTTTATTGAACATCCTTTACGGATCTTTTTGATGGTTCAAAGATACTAATTAAACAGGTGTTCAGTAAAGTTGGGTTGCACATCAGCCATATCCTTGCTATCTTTATCATCGATTAAGCCGGCACAAATATTTGACGGCCATACCCCCGGTTTAATTAAAAGTATGAAGAAACATGATATTACTGTATTGCATGCCGGCATCATCCTGCTTTTGATTTTATTTTTTTTGACTGCGGATGAGGTGAATGCGCAGTTCGTAAAGGGTGCCGATATAGGATGGCTTCAGCAGATGGAAGCTACCGGTTACAAGTTCTATGACAGCACGGGAACGCAGAAGGACTGCATGCAGATCCTGAAAGATCACGGCATCAATACGGTAAGGCTTAGGGTGTGGGTAAACCCTTCATCCGACAAGGTCAACGGGCACTGCAGCAAGAAAGAAGTTGCCGCCATTGCCCTGAGGGCAAAGAATATGGGAATGCGGATCATGATTGATTTTCATTACAGCGATTCCTGGGCCGATCCCGGCAAGCAAACCAAGCCTGCAACCTGGGCGGGAGATACCTTCAACCAATTGCTCACCCATCTCTACAATCATACTTATGAAGTCATTGACACCCTGAAATCCATAGGGGCGACACCCCAATGGGTTCAGGTGGGGAATGAGATCCCGGGCGGCATCCTCTGGCCCGACGGCAGTACTTCAAACTGGCCGCAGCTGGCTCAGTTGCTGAACAAGGGTTATGATGCGGTGAAGGCAGTGGACGGCAACATCAAGGTCATTATACACCTCGACCAGGGCAACGACAATGCAAAATTCAGGACCTTCTTCGATAATGCGGCGACCAATAATGTGAAATACGACATCATAGGCGCTTCCTACTATCCTTACTGGCTGGGATCAGATTATACCGCCACCATTAATAACCTGGGAGCCAACCTTAATGATATTTCGTCCAGGTACGGTAAAGAAGTGATGGTGGTTGAAGTCGGGGGGGATTACACCAAAGTGCAAAACACCTATGATATGCTGGTGGCTGTCATGAACAAGGTCAAAGCCGTTCCCGGCAATAAAGGGCTGGGGGTCATTTACTGGGAACCCGAAGGAGAAAAGACCTGGAGCGGATACCAGCTGAGCTGCTGGGGATCCGACGGCAAACCGACTCCAGCGCTGAACGCCTTCATGGTGCATCTGCTTGGAGTCAATGACCCTGGTAAAGATCCGGAAATATTCATTTCTCCCAATCCTTTTTTCGGGGGAATGCTTAACGTGGATCTTAAGGGATTGAACGGTTCATCCATTCTCCGCATATATAACGGAAGCGGGAAACTCATGAAAGAACTTACCATGGAAAGCCCTGTCAAAGCTTCGTTCGAGATAAAACTGCAGCCCGGTTTCTATATCGTGGATGTTCGCAACGGCGAAAGGGATTTCAAAGGGAAACTGGTAGTGAACTGAGAATTTTATGTCAAAAAATTACTTGAACAGGTAGAAGATCCCTGCATTTCCTCCTAATGACCACAGGTAAACTTTGAATTCCCCGTCATAAAGGTTTACAGGCATCACGTTCATCATAAACATGGGTTCAAACCTGAAACAGAAATGTTTCAGGAATTCATATTCAATCCCTGCCGATCCCATTGCCGAAAGGTTGAACGTCCTTCCTTTATCATCCATATTTACATAATAATTCTCCTTCCCTCCCCCCTTTGGAACAAGCAGGAAACGGTACTTAGCGTAAAGGCAAAAGTCGGCAGTCATTCCGGCGGAAACAAAGACTTTTACGGGTTTTGTGATAATATTGACATTAAGCTTCAGGGGAATGTCTATGTAGCCATAAATATAACGCAGGTTCCCCTTTTCATAAGGAAGTACTTCACTCGTTGAATTTACAAAATCAGCGAACCTCATCGAATACCCTTTGTTCGAAAACCAGGCTCCTGTTTCAAGTGTGAAACGCCTGGAAATTAACCATGAAAAGGTCAGGCCGGTGGTGTAACCGAATTTTCCGCGTTCATATTCATTCAGTTCATTCAAAAAACTCTGGATGTAAATATAAAAATTATATAATAAAGTCAGCCTGGTATCGACCGTCATTAACTGAGCCTACAGGAATTATTTCATCATCACCTTTGCACCGCCAGGGATAGTTCCGTCATCAGCATAAAGAATAAGAAAATACATTCCTGAAGGCAGGCCGTTCCTGTTTATAAGAAACTTTGAGGAGTTGAATTTCAGTTTCAATACCTGGCGGCCCATTGAGTTCACCAGGACCGCATACCCGTGTTTGTCAGAATCAGTGCCGATGATCCTTACCCAGGACTGTTCTTCAACAGGATCAGGTTCGATACTGATGGCAGTAGGTTCACAGGTGGGTAAATACTTAACACCAACCAGGGTCTGGCAATCGGATGCTACCGGTGTCCCCCAGGTTTCGCTGCCTTTTTTAAAATAAATCAGGTATGTTCCCTTCAATTCCGTTTCACCTTTATCATAAACATCAACCAGGCCCAGTCCTTCTGCATATGTTCGCAATTTAATTGGCCAGCTGTAATCACTAGTTTCATAATAACATGGAGAATCCCATTGGTAAGCGTGATATTTGAGATATTTTGCAGGCCTTTGATTGTATTTGACAAATCCGTTAAACCTATATGTAGTTAAATGATTATCAAATAATTCGGAGGGCTGGAATGAAAGTTCCAGGTTGCTGAGAAGCTGTACAAGATTTATCAGTTCTACTAAAGTATCCGTGGAATATGTAATATCCCAGCCAGAGCCGTTGAAAGTTTTTGTCTTTACACATTTTTCCCTTTCATACCGTATGGAATCATTATTGCCATAAACAGTTTTACTGAGAATTGTTTCGATAGTCCAATGTTCCTTCCACATGAACCAGGACCCGTAATAATTGCTTTCCTGGTAATAATAAAAGCTGAACACATCGCCAACGTCGTAATCATAAACCTTTGGCCATGTCAGATCCTGAATCCCGAGTTGCGGCGTTGATTTACCGTTCAGTGTATAGGTAATAGTATCTGAGGGGATCAGGTAGCTGTCACATAGCATTGATAAACCGAAATGCTTACTTAGCCTGAATTGTTTCTGGTTAAAAGGGCTGGTCACATTTACATTGTGAGAATCCTTGGCCTGAAGCGAGATTACCTTCACCTGGTCGGGTTGCCCGAGGATGCTGTCAGCGTTTATTGAAGTAACAGTTGCCTCGATATACCGGTCCGTCCATTCAATTAATTTCCAGCTTTGGTTGAGGGCGGCCTGGGTATTTATTTTCACTGAATCACCGTCCTTATTAAAAAAGAACACCCAGCCGTCGTGCCGTTTATAGACTTTCCGGCCCATGACCGATCCGTTTGAAATATCAACGCATTGATAATAGAGAGGCGGATCCCTTAAAGCAGTATACGAGATGAAAATGGTATCACCCATTCCCGGTACATAAACCGAATCACGTCGGAAAGCTCCAAGGTAACCGCTGTAATTTTTGAAATAGGTAATGCCCGGTGAGCATATGTTCTGGTAATTTTGGGTGAAAGAACCTAAGGGAAAAAATAATAACAGGATGGCTATATGGGGTTTCATAAAGAAATGAATATGGAATTGTCGTGGAGAAACAATATGTAGGATAAAGAGCCACAATATCCAGAATAAAGGTATAGAGCAAATTTACAATATTTCAATGTGAAAGTCAAGCTCTGGAATAAAACCATTAACTTTACATACGGATCCTTATTCTGCAAAAAAATGAAAAAGCTACTGTGTTTAATTCTCGTGGCCGGCATTTTCGGCTTTGCTTCCTGCAAAAAGAAAGACAACAGTTCAGATAATCCTCCGAATCCCAAAGGGACCTGCAGGATGATCTCTTACCAGGATTCCACGCAAATCAATAACTTTTATTATAATGCAGCGGGCCGGATAAGCAGCATTGAATTCATCTATTCGTCGTCCGATACGGGCCGGAACAATTATTATTACGATAACGACCATGTGGCTTACATGACCTCAAGTCAGGGCTGGCGCATTGATACCGTGCGGTATACCTGGGATTCAGGAAGGTATACAGGGTTTACAGAATACGGAGTGGTTTATAAAATACTCTACAACAACCTGAACCAGATCATCAGGATAGAAGAATACCAGGACTCTGTAAAGATGGCTTATTCGGAGTATACCTGGGATTCAAATAACAACTGTACGCTAAGCACAGATTATGCACTGAGCGGATCGCAATTTGTCGCAAATCATAAATCTGAAATCACTTTCGGAACGAACAGGAATTTTTATTACTCAGTGGGAATGCCTCCGGTCAATTCTTTAGGCGTGGGGTTGGCAATGTTCTTCAGTCCTAATAACCTCATTAAGGTGAAATTCACTTATCCCCTGCAGGGTTCATCCACAACCCTCGTCTTCTATTATACTTCATTCAACAGTTACGGGTATCCCCTCCGCTATAATCTCACCGATACACTAAATCATTATATCAATTCAGCAAGCATGAGCTATGCCTGTCCCTGATCCTCCAGAATTCCTGAAAGATGAAACCATTCCAGCTTTTAACCTGCATTGCCTTGTTTCTCTTAAGCACAACACTATCTATAGCACAGACAGGGAAGTTTGGAATTTCTGTCGAAGGGGGGCCATCCTTTTCTTACATCTATAAAAATTTATTCCCCGCCGGGGATTTTAAACCTGCTGTGGGAGGGTATACCGGAGTACTTTTCGATTACCGCTTTAAAAAACATTTTGCTTTTGAAACAGGGCTCGCATGGGAACAAAAGGGGACACAATTTTACAAGGCCCTCGCAAGCGTCATATATAACAGGCAACCCTCTGCTGTCGAAAACGGTTATACTTATTATGCCGATTATACCTTCCGGTTCAATTACCTCACGCTCCCTGTTATGGTGAAAGCGAGTTTCGGGAATAAAGTAAGGTTCATTGCATCAGGCGGGGCTTATTTCAGCCTTCTCCTTTCGCAAACTTATGTCAGCAACGGTCATGGCAGTTTCATCATCGACCCTTCAACCTATAATGAGAAGAAACCTTATGATCTTGGCCTCAGCGGCAGCCTGGGATTGGAAATCGGGGTCATGAAAAATGCTTCAATCTCACTGAAATTCAGTGACCATCTCAGCCTGGTCAACACCAATATGTTCCCCATTTTTACAATGGTCACCGGCGAAGCTGTCAATTCCGACAGGTCCTCATACATCAATTCCGCCATCGTAAGCCTGGGGTTTTCCTGGTTCTTCGGGAAAGAACTGAAATAGCCTGAAAGCCTTGCCGTTCATACTAATGCGGGGGTTACGGGAAGATGCCATCCGCCGAAATTCTCATTTTTATCGCTGAAATCCTTAAAAAAATCGTTGAATAATTAAAGATTTAGTTGACAAACTATGTTTTTAGTTGTATCTTTGTCTTGTGAAATAATAATACCCGAAGCACGAAATCCGCAAACAAAGAAGAAATGAAAGCAGAAAAAAATAACGACCCCGCGATCAGGGAACTTACAAAGGCCGAAGAACAGGTGATGCAGATCCTCTGGGACCTTGAAAAAGGGATGGCAGGCCAGGTTCTTGAGAAGTTCGAAGATCCGAAGCCCGCATATAATACCGTATCGACCATCATCAGGATACTTGAACAGAAAGGGTTCGTGGGACATAAGGCTTACGGGCGAACGCATGAATACTTTCCCATCATCAGCAAGAAGGATTACACCAGCATGTACTTCAAAAATTTTGTTTCGAATTATTTCGGGAATTCCTACCATTCTCTGGTTTCATTTTTTGCCAGGGACAACAGCCTGAGCCTGAAAGAACTGGAGCAGATACAGCAGACCATCGACAAGGAGATTATGAAACATAAAAAATCAAAGTAATATGAATGCCATGCTTTTATACCTGCTTGAATCAGCCCTGTGCATTGCATTGCTGTACAGCGTATACTGGCTGTTCCTGCGCCGCGATACTTTTTTTATCCTGAACAGGACGTACCTGCTCGGGATCACGGCATTTTCACTGATTTTCCCTTTGGTCCCCTTCCATTTCACCGCATCTGGGACTGCCGCTACGGTAGTTTACCTGCTTGATCCCGTGCTGATCACCCCCGAAAAGGTCGGAGAGGCCGTAACAAGCCACCTGCAGTGGATGCAGATAGCTGGCATAGTGTATATCACCGGGCTGGCGATCTTCCTGGTAAGGTTTGCCGTGCAGCTGATCCAGCTTTACCTCATCGTAAGGCGCAGCGGCATAGAGCGCAGGGAAGGGATGCGGCTGGTATTTGTCGACCGGGGCTATTCTCCGTTTTCATTCTTCAACCTGGTCTTCATTAACGAAAAGAACATCAGTGACGACAGGCTGCAGGCTATTTTAACCCACGAGAAGGTCCATGTGAGGCAGCGCCACACCCTCGACCTGATCCTCAGTGAATTGCTTTGCATCGTACAGTGGTTCAATCCATTTGCCTGGCTTACAGGCAGGGAGATGAAAGCCGTACATGAATTCCTGGCCGATGAAGGCGTGTTAACCGCCGGCATCAGTCCTTCGCAATACCAGCAAATGATCCTGGACGAATCCATGGGCATCCAGGTGAACGGGCTGACCAATAATTTCAATGTCTCACTCCTTAAAAAACGAATTCTTATGATCTCAAAAACAAAATCCAAAAAGCGGGCAAGGGTCAAGATGATCCTGGTCGTTCCCGCCATCATGGTTCTGGTATTTCTCCTTTCGGCCCGTTCTTTCAGCGGTTCACCTGGGACCCAGGACAAAACCACATCCAAAGTGACCGCCAGCCCGCAGGCCACGACAAGCCCTACCGCCAAACCCCAGGCTGAAGAAAAGATCAAATATACCAAAGCCGAACCTGGCAAGATATACGATTCGGTGGAGGTAATGCCCGAATTCCCCGGAGGTTTCAATGGTTTGGGCCAGTTTATACTTGCCAATCTCAAGTACCCTGAAGCCGCCATTAAGAACGGGACCCAGGGTAAGGTCATTGTCTCCTTCGTTGTCTGGAAAGACGGTGCGGTGGGAAATGTCAAGGTGATGAGAGGGATTGGCAGCGGCTGTGACGAAGAAGCCTTACGCGTAGTAAGCAAGATGCCGAAATGGAAACCCGGAATGAAGGATGGCAAAGCCGTGAATGTTCATTTTGCACTGCCACTTCAGTTCAAACTTGACGCCGATAAAAAAGAAGCTCCTAAAAAATAGCACTGAATGCGGATTTGGGAGAGCTTTCTCTTTCATCTTACCCGCGATGCGTTTGCTGCGGATTTCCCCGGTGGTTCTTGTGACTGCCGGGGAATTTTCCTATATTTGGGTCATCCTAATACCCCGATAATGAAAAAATTTACCCGTTTTAACCGCCTTTGTCTTAGTCTGCTGATGACCGGCTTTACCCTTGGCACTGTATTTTCACAGGATACTTTTTCAATAGTGGCTATAGATTCGGTGAACGGACTGTTCGGCAGCGCCGGAGCTTCCTGTGTAGGCTCTTCCTCAGGCTATCCGCACGGTGCCCAAATCCTCAGCGATGTGATCCCGGGAATAGGCGTGATCCACACCCAGGCAGCCTGGACTTCGGCAAACCAGCAGAATGCACATAACTGGATGATGATGGGACTTGCACCGCAGCAGATCATCGATTCACTGGTAGCCAACGATGCAGGCGGTAACCCAACGGTAAGGCAATACGGGATAGTCGATTATAATTCGGGGCATCCCCGCTCAGCTGCTTACACCGGGGTGAACTGTTCTGATTATAAAAATGATACCGCCCATCTCAATTATTCCATACAGGGTAACATCCTCATGGGCCAGAAGATACTCGACTCGATGCAGGTCCGCTTTCTTAACGCTGTGGGATTCCTTGGCGACAGGCTTATGGCAACACTGCAGGGAGCCAAGGTTGTGGGAGCTGATACACGTTGTGCGGTAAGGGGAACCTCCTCACAGTCGGCATTCATCAGGGTAGGACGCATGACCGATCCGTCCGATTCATTATACTGCGACCTTTGGATGGCTTATCCTACGAATTACTCAGGTACCTTTCCGGTGGATCCCATTGATTCCCTCCAGACCCTTTATAATCTGTGGAAAACCACCACTTCGGTGAATGGCGCCAACCTCTCGCCCCCATCCGAAATAAAGGTGTACCGGGGAGAAGGTGAAAGCCTGGTATTTGATTTCAGCCGTTGCAGGAATTACCTGCAGTCAAACCTGCAGATTTTCGACATCACGGGCCGAAACCTGAGGGAAGTAAAAGTGACTTCACGTTTTATGACGGTCAATCTTACAGGTACAGCCGGAAGCCGAATCCTATTATACCGTCTTGCCGGGGCCGACGGAGCTTACCTCTGCAGCGGGAAATTCTGCAGATAGGGTTTTCCAATCTGAATAAAGGAATCGCGCTTAATTCTTGAACCGGCTGTTTCAGAAGATAGGCAGCATGGGTTAATCCACGAATGTTTCCTTGATAACTGCTTTGACTTTTTTAATCTCTTTCTCCTCCAGGGTCCCGATTACCTTCACCATCCTGCTTTTATCAATAGTCCTGAGCTGGTCTATGGCAATGCGGTTTTCGGCCCCCTCAAGGATGAATTTCACCCGGGTGGGATAATCACGTGTTCCCGATGTGACGGGCGCAATGGTTACCGTATCGAGGTGACGGTTCATCTCGTCAGGTGAGATTACCAGGCAGGGACGTGTCTTGCGTATTTCCCTGCCTACCTTGGGATCAAGGTTCACTATAACAATCTGAAATTGCTTTATTTCCATTATTCAAAATGTTCATCCTGAAAAACATCGCTGATGAGAAACTGGTCATCCCCCAAAGCATGCATGGATTCAAAGGTTTTATCCCACCCCTTTCTTGGTTCATCCATCGGCTTCAGGATGATCCTGCCCTTTTCGAGTGTCACTTCCACTTTATCCCTGATCCCGTATTTTTCAAGAATCATTTTATTCAACCTTATCCCTTTTGAATTTCCTATATCAATCACCTGCAGTTCCATATAATTACATTGTAATTACAAAAGTACAACATTCAGAAAGAAAATGCAAGTATGGATATTGTTATTAATCCCGAAAAAGTCAAAAAGTGATATAATCCAGCTGACTTTATCGTAAATTTCGGGTGAAAACAAATAAGGCATGAAAAACGTTGTTATCAAAACCAGGCTGATACTGATACTGATCGCAATGATATTACCCGTTCTTTCCATGCGGGCGCAGGTAAAGGTTTACAAGGGGACATCTTCGTATACTTCCGATGTGATCTGTACGGTGGATGAGGGGAGGGTATACAAAAAGACATCCACCTACACCTCCGACATCCTATGCCACGTTTCGGGGAATAAAATTTACAAGGGGACATCATCATATACTTCCGATGTGATCTACACGGTAACTGACGGAAAGGTATACAAAGGGACATCTTCCTACACCTCCGATATCGCGTTTACTATTAAAGACAGCAAGATTTACAAGGGAACATCATCATACACCAGCGATATTGTGGCGACCCTTAAGAATGGCAAGGTCTATTCGGGGACATCCTCATACACCTCCGACATAGAATTTACCATAGCCGGGGACCTCACCATCGAAGAGTTCGTGGCGGTATGGTATGCAGTGAAATACTGCTATTAAACAGATCATTAAATTGAAACCTTTTTTAATTTACATCATCTAAGAGATAAATGTAACCCATGTCACTCTGGAGAGTCATCCTCTGCATCATCTTCCCTCCCCTGGCCGTCATCGACAAAGGCTGCGGCTCGTTGCTCCTGGTATTCATTCTCACCTGCTGCGGCTGGATCCCGGGTGTGATCGCCGCGTTGTTGATCACGACGCGGGACTGATAAAAAAGACAAATCATGAAAAAAACTGTTCAGGAGATCATTGCGTTGCCTCCTGTAAAATACGGCAAAGGCAAACCGGTTTTAAGCGTTCTGAAGCAGAGGAAGACCATTCGCGAAATCAGTGATAAAAAAGTCCCCCTGCAGCTATAGTCGAACCTGCTCTGGGCCGCCTGCGGGGTGAACCGTAAAAAAGGGCCTTTCGGGCATACCTTCGGTTATAAAGCAAGTAAGGAAAATGATGAGTTAATTCAGAAAAAAATCCAGGGCAACTTTTTTAAGTGAAAAGCTTCGGACCTCCACGATGGTAGTTTTATTGAAGAGGGATATCTCAGGCAGGGGCGGGTGTTTTAGAATAAGCATAAACAAGCTTCACATGGCATGAATGAATTTTATTTTTTTGCACTGAGGCTGTAACATTCAGGTTTGTTTACAACAATTTTTAAGGTCCTGTCTGTTGTCAGTCATAAAATATGGCAGAGGATCAAGTGTTAAAAATTCGTTAAGATTGGAAGGCAGCCAGAATATTTCCATGATATTGGTGTTTGAGAATTATGGAGGATAAAGAACACTCCGTAACCATAAATACTCATAAGAAAATGAAAGCAAATCATAATGTTTCAACCAACGATATCCTGGATAACCACTTGAGTGTTTCGAACCATCCAAGAAGAGTTCCAAAAAATAAAACCTATACAGGTTCATTAACCGGCAAGTATCCCATCATCCTAAATGACGGCCGCACTATTGTTTATGTCACTGATAAAAGCAAGGAAGACGAGATCAGGGCGAAATACGCACTGAAAGCAGTCTGAACCGTTTATTGTATTTGTGACTGCGGATGACATCCTCCCCGGATCACGTTCACGGTTCACGGATCTCCTCTATTCTGCCTATGATCTTTGACAGGGCTTCGCTCAGTTTTGCCTCGGGGGTAATGGTGTTGAAATCTCCCCAGAAAGCATCATTGACGAAGTAAGGCTGATCGGAAAATACAACGTTGGGCTTCAGGGTTTCCTCCCTCGGAAATTTTACAACGCCTGCAGTATCGATAGAACAGGTGGCGAGTTCGAGGAAGGTGTAAAAATTATCGGATGAAAAGTGGTTCTTCAGGCGTGTTTTTATCTTAATATCGCAACGCACATGCCCCTGGTAATACCTGCCGTTGAAGGGCATATAGCTTACCGAATAATTTATTTTTTCAAGCTTTACTTTGAGCCTGCTGCTTTTCTTCAGCACCAGGGCTTCTGCTGCAAGATCGAGGTAATCGGGATTAATCTCGAAATCGGCGCCAAGCAATGCAAACCCTTCTTTTTCAATGTACACCGTCCCTGCATACAAAGGTTTTTTCAACCCTTCCTTCTGGATAAAAGTTAGGGCATAGGCATCCCTGGCATTATAGGAAACCAGGTCGGAAAATTTGTAGTTGTATTCCAAAGGAGGGTTTTGATCAAGGAAGCCCGGGATGTTCTTAACAATATCAAGCATCAATGCCGATTCAACACCGGCCTTAAGTTTCACCAGGACAGTATCGCGCGGGTTTGTATCCTTTACTTTTCTTGACTTCAGAAGTTTAACCTGGTCGGCATGCTCACCGGCAGTAAATGGTGATTTATAAATCTTAAAAACCGCCTCCGAATAGCTGATGTACTTATTATTCTTTCGTACACCTTCACGGTAAAATGTAGTAAGATAAGCAGGTTCAAGAGCGTAGTTTGCCTTCAGCCTTTCCATTGCTTTTCCTATAATTACCGCAGGATCAATATACCTGATGATCACCTCCTGTATAGAAATAACCCTGCGGTCTAAATAAAGATCCACTTTCTGCTCATTGAGCAGGCGTACCGGGATGGCCTGGGTCATATAACCCAGGTGCGAAACAACCAGTGAAGTACCTGTAAGAGAGGCCGGGATTTTGACAGTAAAAAAACCATCGCTGTTGGTAACCGTCCCGAGGTTTTCCTCAACGATACCGACGGTAGCATAGGGTATCGCAGCCTTGTTTTCCTTATCGTAAATATGCCCCCTGATGATGACGCTTTTCAGGCTATCCTTTGCACTGACCGCCGCCTGCGCTGTATTTACAGGCAGAACCTTATCCGCCTTGCAGATCAGGATATGCTTTCCAAGGACCGTGTATTCAAGCGAGTGATCGGCAAGCAGCTCATCCAGAACGACACGCAGGGTCTGGTTTCCGGCTTGAAGCTTAACTCTTTTATCGCTTTGAATCGTTTCGCTTTCATAAATAAACAGGCAGTCGGCTTTCAGCGATACCAGGTTCAATGCCTCGTAAACCGTTGTATTTTGTTTAGGTATGCTGATGACTTTATCGAGAATGGACGCCTGCCCGAAAGCTTTGTTAAGCGAACAGAGCAGGAAAAGCAGGCTTAAAACACAGGTATGAGCGCGGTAATGCCCATCGCGGAACCTGCAAGACTTAGTAGGGTTTTGCGCCTTTACCGACTTCAGAGAATACAACAGACCCATTGATGGTTTGGCTTTTCAGGTTCAGGGCCACACAAATGAGTTCAGTCATTGTTACTGCAGTTTCGTTTTGAAAAGTAACTGTCAGTTTATGTTTCCCGATTTTTTCATTGGCCACCACAAAGTTAGTATTGAAATTCCGATTCAGCACAGTAATGATGTTACTGAGTTTTTCATCCTTGAAACACATCCGCTTTATATACCATGAGCCAGCCGCAACGGCAACATGTTTCGATTTAACCAGGCTGTTATCCACAGTCGATATCATTTCCCCGGCAACGACCATTTCGTTGTGCGAAGGATGCTTTTTCATTGTGACTTTTACTTTCCCCCTGTCGACAAAGAGCTCAAAGCCTGTACCATTCTTAGTTTTTACATTAAACGCCGTTCCCAGCACCTGTATGAGAGCTTCATCCGTTTCAATGACAAACGGCTTTGAAGCATCAGGGGCAATATCGAAAAAAGCTTCCCCTTTCAGTTTAACGTTGCGGGAATCGGATTTAAATTCTTCAGGAAAAGAGAAGAGGGAATTCTCTGCAAGATAGATCACCGAACCATCCCCAAGGGTTTTGATAAGGGTTGCTGTTTCAGTTGAGGTATTCAGCTTAAGCACGGCAACTTCCGGCCTGCGGTTCAGATTCAGGTAAAGCGCAAGACCGGCAACCAGCAGGATAAAGCCCACGGCAGCAATCCGCAGTCCATAATAAACCAGGTTATTTCCCGGCTTCACCTCCTGAGCCGGTACCAGGTCCTCAGCCTTAAGCCTGGCGTAAAGCTTATCCCATGCCTCCCGGGTATGAATTGGTATATTATTTTTAATCTCTTCCATAAGTTTCTATGCATTTCACCATTTCGCTATTTCGCTTTTATTTGTGTGCTCATTTCGCCTTCGGCGAACGCTACCTTCTCCAGTGTAATCCCTCAAAGACTTCCTGAACATCTTCAGCGCCCTGCTCATATCGGCTTCCACGGTTTTCTCCGAAACTGACAGGATCTCTGCAATTTCCCTGTATTTTTTTCCTTCGAACCTGTTCATCCTGAACACTCTTGAGCAGCGTTCGGGCATCTGCCATAAAGTTGCGTTTACTGCCCGGTTCAGCTCGTCCGTGTCAAGATCCGTTTGAACATTTGCAGGCATCACTTCCCTGAACTCACTCAGAACCATTGCGGCATAGTTTTTATGAACAGCGAGATGGTCGAGATAATGCAGGGCATTGTTACGGATTGCCTGGTACAGGTATGCATTCAGGGAAAACTTCAGAGTGAAGCTTTCCCTGTCCTTCCAGAACCGGTAGAAAAACTCCTGTACCAGGTCTTCCGCAGTATCCATATCATTAAGAATTTTACCGGCATGCCGGCACAAAGGTTCATGGTATTTCAAAAACAGACGTTCAAATTCCCTGATGTCTCCGTTGCGGATTCTCTTTTGTATGTTAAGATCATTCAGGTTCATAGGGAATGTAAGAGTTTATTCGCCAGGTCTTTATTTCTTCATGCTTTTCGATAGCTTTTTGATGGCGCTTTCTATGGAATTATCTGGTTCGATGATATTGTTCTCACCCCAGAAATCGACATCTTCAAAAGCCTGGACCTTATCGGTGAATACCATATTCGACCTGAAAACTTCCTGGTTACCAAATTTAACGATATTATCGGCATGCCTGTCGGTAATGGCCAGCTCCGACATCAATGTGTAGGAATTCTTAAACAGGCGTTTCTTCCAGTCGCAGCGGAATTTCAGGTCGACCCTCACGTAGTCGAGATAGTATTTGCCATTCTGCTCCTTATAGGTTACCAGGTAGCCGGTAGCAGTCGGCATAAAGATCAACCCCGAAGGCTTTTTCTGTACAAACACGTTGGCTGCCTTTTCTTCATCGCTGAGATCAAGGCTGAACTCAGCCCGGGTTATTGCATAATTATCCTGCTGGATGTAAAGCTTCCCGTTATACAGGGGTTCTTCCTTCACCACGGCAGGCGAAAAACTGATCACCCAGTTCAGCTTATTGTCGATCGTCACGATAGTTCCGAATTCGAACCTGTAATTATCGAGGTTATCCAGGGCAATGCTGAGGTTGGTATTTTTAACAATATCGAGCAGCATGGATACCTGGGGACCGCCCTGCAACTGGACCATCAGGGTATCGGCCCGTTTCAGATTGGCAGCCTTTCGCCCCTTGAAAATTTTCACTTTGTCGTTCTGCAGTCCCGAGTAAGGAGCTTTGTAAATATCCACAACAGCTTCTGATACCGTAAGATAAGTCCGGTGCTGCCTCACCGATTCACGGTAAAATCCCGTCATCATATTGGGAACCTGGCTGTAATTCTTTTTAAAATCCTGAAGGGCCGTCTCCACAATCTCCCTGGCGTCTTTGGGAACTACGGATATCTCCTGCAACCTGATAGGCTGAGTCTGCAGCTGGTATGTTTTATCCTGCCCTGTTCCCTCGCTTATCCTGAACTTCGTGGTTGCATAACCCAGGTGGGATACCTCGAAAAATTCGGCGTTGAGGGAAGTGTTCACCTTTAATATAAAATCCCCGTCGGAGTTCGATACCGTTCCAATACCCGTTCCGGGAACCGTAATTGCGGCATAACTGATCTTTTCACCTGATTTGGCGTCCTTCAATGTACCACTAAGTGTTACAAAGGTGGATTGAGCCACAACTGCAAAGGATGCGGCAAACAGCAGGCAGAGAATGCCAAAACGAAGCAGGTTTTTATTGATTGTTTTCATGGCTGATAATTTTTAGTGCTTATATGTATAAGAGACTTCAGGATGAATATACCCTATTGGTTATATGTGATCACGATTCACGGTTCACGGTTCACGATTCACGAATTTTGCTGTAATTTGCAACAAAATCACCTTACCATGAAAAAGATCTTTTTCGCAGTTTCAGTTTTTATCATTGCAGGTGCAGCTTTCGCGCAGCAGCCAAAGACCCCTGGCATCATGAAAGAAGGAAAGCCCGGATATTTCCAGAACACCATCATGAAAGACATACGGGCGGTGGATGAAAGCACCGTGCCGGCCAAGACAGAAAAACGCTTCCAGGCCGACCTCAGCAGGATGAGCTTCCCCAACAAAGTCAGCCTGTACCAGCAGGAATGGCACCTGCCCCCGGTATCCCAGGGAAACACCAACACCTGCTGGTGTTTTGCAACCACCTCTTTTTTCGAAACGGAAGTCCACCGGCTTACAGGTCAGGAAATCAAGTTATCTGAGATGTACACCGTTTACTGGGAATACATCGAAAGAGCCAAACGCTTTGTGGCGGAACGCGGGAATTCAGCCTTCGGAGAAGGTTCCGAAGCCAATGCAGTGGTCCGTGATTTCAAAAAATACGGGATTGTCCCAAAAGAAGCATATACCGGAATTGAGCAGGGGCGCAAATTCTACACCCATGCGAAAATGTACGCCGAGCTTAAGAACTATATGCAGGGCGTAAAGAACAACAACGCCTGGAATGAGGCAGAGGTGATATCCACAGTCAAAAGCATTATGAACCATTACATGGGTGCACCTCCTGAATCAATTGAATATAAAGGGGTAAAGTATACGCCGAAAGAGTTCCTTTCGTCGGTGCTGAAACTTCAGATGGATGATTATGTGGATATGCTTTCGTACCTGCAGCAGCCATTCTGGCAGAAAGTCGAATACGAGGTGGAGGACAACTGGTGGCACAGCAAGGATTATTACAATGTACCCCTTGACGATTACATGAACGCCCTGAAAAATGCAATAAAAAATCATTATACCGTCGTTGTCGGAGGAGATGTTTCAGAAGCAGGGTTCAGCCGCGAGTCACAGGTTGCGCTTATCCCGGGTTTTGACATACCTGTTGCCGATATAGATGATAACGCCAGGCAATTCAGGTTTTCGAACGGCACAACCACTGATGACCATGGCATGCACCTCATTGGCTGGTACGAAAAAGACGGAACCGACTGGTACCTGATCAAGGACTCAGGTTCAGGCTCAAGGAACAACGATGAAGCCTCCCCCGAGTTCGGGTATTACTTTTTCCGCGGAGATTACATCAAACTGAAGATGATGTCGTTTCTGGTGCATAAGGATGCGGTGAAGGAGCTGCTTGGGAAGTTCGGGAAATGAGATAAAATGTACAATGTACAAATTAGGAGCCGGATAAAACAATGTCCTTCAAATGAGTATAGAGATCAGGATCATGGAGGTATCGGATATACCGGCTTCCATTGAATTATGGAAAAACATGAAAGGCCTGGCAATCAGGGGTTCGGATAACATTAAGGATCTGTCGGAGCATGTTAAGATGAACTTCCGGCATAATTTCGTTGCAACCTCAGGTGATCGGCTGGTTGGGACAGTTCTCGGCGGGTTTGACGGAAGGCGGGGATATATCTATCATCTGGCTGTTCACGAAAATTACCGGAAGAAGAACATCGGGAAGGAGCTGATGGAAAGATGTTTTCAATCCTTCAAAGATATCAATGTGAGCAAGTGCCATATGATGGTACTTGCTGGCAATACTGAGGCACAGGAATTCTATACAAAGATAGGTTGTGAACTCAGAACCGAAATCCTGGTATATTCGAAGACCTTATAAGGCAGTTTCTATTCGGGCCACCCGGTTTTGATGCTGCCGTTGATAATGCCGGCTTTGATTAGAGAGAGCTCGTTTTTCACGCTGTCGGGGATCTGAGAATCGAAATCATGGAAAGGAAGAAGCATAATACCCACGGGTTTGCACATTCTTGTGATAGAGGGAGTCGAAATACTCAACCCCCTTTGCATAGCTCACGCTGAACTGCATGATCGAGGGCATTACCAGGACTATATTAAGGAACATCACCGGGTTGTTATCGGTGCTTTTTTTGCAGGAATTCAGCATTGATCCCGCAAACAGGACAAAGGATAATAAAAGAATAAGTTTTGGTTTCATAGCAAGAGGATTCCTGATTAGTGAGATAAAGTTAAGATAAAAAAACGGGTAAGTGGCTTGAAAATCCGGTCAGCATTTTTACATTTGCTTTTTCCCAGATCAACATTCGTCCTTAATCAAGGTGCCGGAATTCAGGATAATATATGCATCATAAAGTATGGTAGAGGTTAATTATAATGAATCGGAAGGTATAGTGTATGTCAAAATGAATGGGAAATTTGGTGTCCATGACATGCTTGCCAGCGCTGAGAATGTGGGCCAGTTATCGCATCTCACAAAAAATTTAAAAATACTGGAGGATGCAAAGAATGTTATCATCGACTTCCAGGTTTCGGATATTCCGTTACTGATGAAGAATTTCGGGAAAAACATAGAAGTTTATGATTCTGTAAGGCATGCTGTAATTCATTCAGGCCCCGAAGGCACAGCCTACACCATGCTGGCAGCACACCTGAATGAATTGAAAAAGTATTCCATAATGGTATTTTCAACCGAAGAGGCGGCCAAAACCTGGCTAAACCTTATTTGAGATCAGCAAATCCCTTATTGCTTTGTCTTTGCAGGTTGTTTGTCACTGACCACGAAGACCTGGTTCAGTATTACGGCAAGGAGGGTTGAGACGGTGAGCGATGAGGAGCATACCGGGACCAGCCACGACGGAACCGTGAAAAACAGGGAGGAAGCGATATCGGCGCTCAGTCCGAAGATCATTGAAATCCCGATGATAAAGATCATGCGCGTAGAGATGGGGTTGGTGAGGATGATCTGCATACCCGAAATGAGCATGTAGCAGGTCACAAAAACCACGATGGCGCCCATCACCGGCTGGGGCATGATGGTGAACAATGCCGCCATTTTCGGGAGGAAGCCCAGGAGGATGAAGATCCCTCCCGCGCTCCAGGCAATTACCCTGCTGTTTGCGCCGGTTGCAGCCGAAAGCCCTACATTACTCGCCGAGGTGTCGGTTGCCACCCCGCCAAGCAGTCCGCAGGTAAAAACACTGATACCTGAAGCCATCAATCCTTTGCCAACGTTTTTCAGGTCAGGTTCCTTCCAGTCGTCATCGCTTAGCTTCTGACAGGTGATGATGTTCCCGAACGATTTCAGGCACTGTATGACAGAGATAAGCATAAAAGGTATGATGAGCGAGGGATTGAAGGCATACCTGAACATCTTCACACCCTGTCCTGGCAAAGCAAATAGCGGGGTCTGGGACACCTGTTTCAATTCGGCCGATCCGATAAGGCCGGCAGCCAGGGAAAGGAGGTAACCCACTATGATCCCGATGAGCACGCCGTAAAGCCTGATCTTGCCTTTGCCCCAGAGGTTGAGGCCTATCATGATACATAAGGTGATGCATGCGATAATGATCTTTGGGGGCTCAATCGAGTCACCGGAGTATTCCACGCCTATGAACCTTGAAACGCCCAGCGGTATCAGTGCAACGCCAACCATGATGACCACCAGTCCCGTGATTTCGGGGGGAAAGAGTTTCCTCAGTTTCGGTATGACCTGCGCGAACGCCATTTCGGTGAGCCCCGAGAGCATGATCATGCCGTGCATTAACGGCAGTCCTCCCAGCCAGCCCGCTTCAAGGGAGACGGCCATATAAGACGGGCCGCAAAGATTCGGGCAGAGGTACCCCGATCCGATGGGGCCTTTTTTCAGGGACTGCAGGATGGTCCCGAAACCGGCTGCGATCATCGAAAAAGAAACCACGCTGTTGATCTCGAGAAAACTCCCGCCTATCTCCTGCACGATCACGACCGGCAGAACCAGCATGCTCGACATGGTGAAAATATGCTGTAATCCAAGCAGGATAGTGACAAGGAAAGGAGGCTTGTCATCAACGCCGTATATCATGCCTTTAGGAGGTGCAGCCATCTTGCATTAATTTGAGATCAGATCTTAAGCCAAACCGGTTTTTCGAGCCGGATGGAAGAGCCGACGATATAACCTTTATGGTTGATATGTATCTTGCGGATGTAAGCGAGTTTTTTGACAGGTTTGTTTTCATCAGGGCTTTTCGACATATACGAAAGCCATGCCGTTTGATTTGTCTCAAGCTTCTCTATCATTTCTTTTATGATAGGCTTTCCGATGGCATCTTTCAGGTTCAGCAGCTTACGGCCGCTCAGACTTGGGAAAGACGGGTCTACAAGGGCGTTCCCTTTTTCATCAATGATAAAGATGTAAGAGTCATAGAAAGTATACTTCCCTGATTTATCAAGGAACTGCGGGATCATTTCAAGACCTTTCCTCTCCAGTTGTATGCAAGCCGAATCGACCATATCGGAAACAAATATCTTTTCGGCCTTCTGTTTGTAATTCCCGCTGCCGATGGCAAAAACATGGCCGTCCCTATCGGTAACACGCATGATATAGGAGCTTTTATATTCGGGATAGATCTCACCTGGTTCCATCCAGAGGTAATGGACCCAGCCAAAGGGATGTTTTGGATTGGAAGCGATCTGTACGATCTCCACTATCACAGGTTTCCCGTTCAGGTCTTTCATGTTGATGATGTTCCTCCCTATCAGTTCTGGTGTGACAGGGTGAAAAATGCAGGTCCCGTGCAAGTCATAGGCAAACAGGTACCTGTTGCCCCTCAGCCATTTGCTGTCCTTCTGTGCGAAATCACGGAACGCGACAATCCCCTTTGTCTTTATAAGGTTGGCGGCATCTTCAACAAAAGCCACCAGTTTTTTTGTTTCGTCAAACTCGTACTGATCAAGGCTTTTCCTCTCGTCGGTGCAGGAAACCGCAATGGCCAGCAGGGTGATAAAACCGAAAAGGATTTTAAAGGGAGTAAGCAGCTTAGCGGGGAGTGAGTGCATACAGTATTCTCTATACTGTAACAAATATAGTTTTTCCCCTGCAAAATGCAAAAAACCTGAACATCCCTATCTCCCGCTAAAATACTTTTCCAGTTCCCCAAGCGTCCCGCCTGCTGTTTGAAGGTCTTTTAAGACCAGTCCCTCTTCGAGCAGGACGATACGGTGGCAGACTTCGGTCACATGGGCGAGGTCGTGGCTGGATATGAGCATGGTGGTACCGAGTTCGGCGTTGGTCTTTTTAAGAAGCCGTTTGAGGATGATCTGCGAGGAAGGATCGAGGTGGGCGAAGGGCTCATCCAGGACCACCAGGGACGGGTTACCCATTAACGCCGCTATGATCCCTATCTTGTTCCTGTTGCCCTGTGAATAAGAGCGTATGGGGTTTTTGCCGTGTAGTATGTCATCAGCGCCAAACCCCTCAAGAGAGAGGTAAAAACGGGAATAGTCATCCGCAGTCCATCCATGTAATCCGCCTACAAATGAAAAATATTCCGAAGTGCTGAGGTAATCGATGAGGAATCCTTCGTCGAGGTAGGAGCCCGTGAACAGTTTCCAGTCCTCATGCTTCTGCACCGGTATGGACCTGATGAGCACCTCCCCTTCCGTGGCGGCGATGAGGTCGAGGATCAGCCTGAACATCGTGGTTTTGCCCGCCCCGTTATTGCCTACCAGGCCGAACATCTCCCCGTTGCCAATTTCGAGTTGGGGTATCGACAGGACCGTTGACCTGCCGTAAACTTTTTTTAGGTTCCTGATGCTTATCATGTTTAAGAGGTTCTGAAACCGTTGAGAATTTTATATTTCCGTGAATTGAACTGTTTTACTATACTGCGGATGAATACGCCCGAAAACGCCAGCCCTGTGATCCCGGCAAGGCCGATAGCCGACAGCCCCCAGGCAGGATGCCCCAGGATGGAGAACGGCAGGTAGATGAAAAACGGGATGCCGATCATGGGGAAAAAATAGAAAAAATTGACGAGGCTCATTCCCTCGTAATTGAAGAAGGCACCTTTGGAAAGGTCTATGCGGCGGCTGTTGCATGTACCCAGGAAGAGGATAAGGAAACTGTTGATTCCTGAATTAAATAGAAAGGCCGCCAGGTTGATGAAGGCGATGCGCAGGCCGTAAAAAGCAAAGGGGAGCGTGATAATAAATGAAATGCTGTTCGCCGCCAGGAAGAACCAGAACTTCCCCCTGAAGTAATCCTGCATCCTGAGGCCCGAGGTGCAGATCTTGTCGAAGAATCCGCTTTCCCACGACATGACCATCTGTCCATACTGGAACATGATGATACCCGTCATTATCAGGCCGACAAGCAGGTACAAGCCCGTGCCCGAAGATTGCCTATGGGGACCGTAAATGAAGAACCCGTAAAGCAAAAAAATCCAGCTCATCGAAAAGACTTTCCTCGGCCGGTTGTTGCGGAGGATCAGCTTGATTTCCATCACTACCTGACTGCCCGCGATGCCGAAGGAATCGAGGAAGCTTCTTTTATTTCCAGAAAACAGCAACTTTTCCTTTTTGGCAGACAGCTCTATGTAGCGGTTTTTATCAAGGAAGATCCGGGATGCAAGATACATGACAATGAGCAGTGCAAGCGGTACCAGGAGCAGGTAGGCATTTTGTGCGATCCCGGTAATGGCCGAGGCAAATCCGCGGGAGAGGAGGAAGTTTGTTTTGACATCAGCCAGAATAAGAAGGGCTGCTGCGGCCAGGACGATAAACATTGTTATTGACCTGAGTGCGTAAGTCTTCTTTATAATGAAAACCAGGAAGTTGTTTGAAAATACCAGCAGCATTACCGTAAGCGGCAAGAAAAGCGCAAATCCGCCCTCTGAATCAGGCAGTACCGACCTTAAGACAAACGGGACCAGGATAAGCAGTGGCAGGAAATTGAACAGGCTCAGGCCCGATTTAATCAGCAGGAAATTAAACAGACCAGACCTCTTCAGCGGCAGATGCAGGTATGGAATGATACTTATCACCGGCAAAGGCTGGAAAAAGAACCTCACTAAAAAATCCACGATGAAATAATAGAAAAGTATACGTGAAAACGCGAAAGCCAGGTCCTCGTCGGGAAACGCCTGGCTTAGCATCTTCCCCATGAACAACCCCACAATAAACAGGTTGATGGCAAGGTAAAGAAACATCAGCCCAAGGAAGATCCTCATCAGTATCCCCTTTTCGAAATACGACGAGCGTATGGTTTGCTTCCAGTGGTGGGTGATCAGGGAGAGGTAAATGGAAGGAGTTGGCATTCTCTGATAATAGATATACAAAAGTAGAATATTATTCCGGAGATTTTCTGACTGATACGGTTTAAACCCTGGATCAAACCCTTCGTTTACACAGATCCGTGTAACCCCGCGTCAATTATCTCGTCAGATCCTGAGCATCTTAACTTTTACCCATGAATTCATTTCCCGGGAATTTTGCAGAGCTGGAAAGCGGTGTGCGTTCAGCTTTGGAGACCTATTCGAATGTTCACCGCGGAAGAGGTCATTACTCGGTGGCGACAACGCATTTGTTTGAACAGGCAAGGGACATCATCCTTGGATACCTGGGGCTGGACAAACGCATATATACCGTCATTTTTTGCACAGAAGCAAGAGCATTAGTCCTCAGGTCAAAACTTGAAGCGGGGAGTTACGCATATGTTACGAGCCATGACACCGGCCTTTGCCTGGGGGTTACTGCAGTTGCAGTCAAACGGAAAGCCCTTCCCAAAGGCCTTCCTTACGAGGCCGGGGGAGGGACGGCAAATCTTATCGCTCCCGACTGGGTGATGTGGGCCGATTCGCCCGGCAGGTTCGAAGCTGGCACCCCGGCCATCATCAATATCATTGCCTTTGCCAAAGCGCTCAGGATGAGCGGACGGCGCGGAAAAATTGCTTTCACGGATCAACCCGCCGAAAAGCTTTCCGCAGAAGAAATACTATACACAGATGACCTGGTGGGATACACAGGCCATGAGCTGCTGGCGAGACTGAGAAGCAGCATGATCGGCCTTGATACCCTTGTGCCGACCACTGAAGGCAGCAGACCTTATATCAACCTCGATAATGCTGCAAGCACACCCGCTTTCAGGCCGGTTTGGGATGCAGTATGCAAAATCTTGAGACAGCCGTTGCAGGTTCAGAAGGATATCATCAGCGAAGTCAGATCGGTTTGCTCCGGATTTCTTAACGCCCCACAGGAGGAATATGAGTTGATCTTCACATCCAATACCACCGAAGCCATCAACCTGGCTGCCGGGAAGCTGAGCCTTGAAACCTTAGCGGATACCGAAACAGTTATACTCAATACTTACCTCGAACACTCCTCCAACGAATTGCCGTGGAGGATACACCAGGGTTTTTCACTTGTCAGGCTTGGAGTTGACGATGAAGGCATGTTCGACCTTGAGGAACTTGAGGCGGTCATGAAAGCCTATAACCTTGACGCCAGATATGGAAAAAAACGGATCAGGCTTGTTGCAGTAAGCGGAGCCTCAAACGTACTTGGCAGCTTCAACAATCTTGAGGAGATCAGCGGGATCGTCCACCGTTACGGGGCCCGCCTGCTGGTGGATGCCGCGCAGATGCTGGCCCACCGCAAAACCGACATGCGATCGGCCGGGATAGACTATCTCGCCTTCTCGGCCCACAAAATGTATGCTCCATTTGGTACAGGAATGCTTGTCGTACGAAAGGGGATTCCCGGATTCAGTCCCACCGAAACCCTGCTGATAAGGTCATCAGGTGAGGAAAATGCAGCAGGGATTGCAGCATTGGGAAAGGCGCTTATATTGTTGCAGAGAATAGGATCTGACGTGATTCTTGAGGAAGAACAGGCCCTTACTGCATATACTTTACGCGCTTTGTCGCAGGTACCCGGGCTCAGGGTTTTCGGGATAAAAGACCCGGGTTCGTCACGTTTCTCCCAAAAAGGAGGAGTTATGCTGTTTACATTGAAGGGTATCCTTCCTACAAAAGTTGCAAAGGAACTGGCTATCCAGGGCGGCATAGGCGTACGCTCCGGCTGTCACTGCTCTCACCTCATGATCAAGCGCCTGCTGCACGTGCCGCCAGCCCTTGAAAGTTTCCAGCGCATCCTCATTACCCTCTTCCCTGCGGTCACCCTTCCCGGTCTTGTACGCATCAGCCTGGGCATTGAAAACTCCAGGGAAGACATCGACCACCTGCTCAGGACCCTGGGGAAAATCTCAGGGAAACCGCGGCTGTCATCCGCAGACAGTAATGCAACTAATAAAAAGAAGGAAAACTCCCCGCTGTCCGGGGCAAAAGTAAAACAGCAGATGAAAGATTTCGTTGAAGCTGTTTCTGCCCGCATATTTTCTTAATACGTCTGTTTCCGATATTTGCATCATGCTTTTCCGATTTTCGGAATCTCATATTCCGATTATCGGATAAAAATATCTGAAAATTGTACTTGATTTTCAATGTTTTAATTAAAGAAAAGAATATCTTTACCACACTTTTAATAATACTAAATATATAAATAATACGTTAAACCATAAACAGTAACCATGAAATCACAAAAACAGTTATCAGCTATTCTTTGGCTTCTGGCTTTTCTTTTTTTAGTTTCATGCTCAAAGAAAGAAACCACAGCCCCGCCCCAGGCTAAGAAGGGTCCTGTCAAAGATGCCAGTACACTTATTGAGTCCAGGGCAGATTATGCTTTACTGGATGTTTTTCCATCCTATCCTGGCGGAGATTCCTTATTCAGGCAATTTTTAACCGAACATGCAGCCTACCCCCAGGAAGCCAGGAATAATCATGTTTCGGGAAAGGTTTTTGCATCTTTCATTGTGGAAGCCGACGGCTCAATCTCCCACATAGAAATTTTAAGGGGCATAGGATACGGATGTGATGAGGCGGTTGCAGGTGCATTAGGGAAAATGCCTTCCTGGTCAGCAGGAATGATCAAAAAGAATACTGTGCGTGTCAAATTAATCGCTCCTTTTGAATTTAAAATTTAGGTATTAAAGCCTGGCTTTAATACCAGGAAATCCACTTCTGTTTAATTTAAAATAAATAACATATGAAAAGGATAGTTTTTATTCTGTTATTGCTTATTGCTTTCCCGTTTTTTTCAAAATCAGATATTGTGAAGCCATGTTCTTTTGCATGCTATTTTGATGATGAAATGGGGGACTGTTTTATTTGCAGTGTAGGTACCTATTGTCTTCTCATGAATCGTCCGGCTCCTTACAGTTGCTACGTTACATGTGAGTGTTGTGTCATAGTTTCTTCTAAATAATAGTTCAGGAAAGCAAATCCCGGCTTCATGATTAAATATTTCCTGTACTTCACAGCGCTTGCTGTGTCAACAATGCTTATTGCCTCATGCCATCACTCTGGCAATTATGCCTCATTAACTTTACAGGACTCTGTTATTTTACAGGTAAACAAGCCGATACCTCATTTTTGCCCGGCCATGTTTTACTATGAAAAAAAAGGAAGCAACTATTTATTTGTTGATGATAAGCAATACAGGGAAATACGACTTTTCGACTTTTCATTAAGGAAGGAGGTTGAATCAATTCCTTTAAGGGATACCGGGCAAAATGCAATACCCTATCATTTTGGGTTTGCAGTTAAAGACCCTGATTCGGTGTACCTGCCTACTGCTGATCAATGTTTGTATTGCCTGAACCGGAATGGAGATATCATAAAAAAGATAGATTTTTCTGCCTTATCGCAAAAGTATCCATTATTAACCGTGGCAGAATCCATCAGCAGGTTTACGAAAGGTGCGGTAATTCTTGGCAATGATATTTTTTTCCTTCAGAAAGACAACAGGAATTTTTATTTCCACCATAAGCCTTCCGATTATCATTTCCTGTTCAAATACAATGTAAAAAATGATGCTTTCAGCCTGTCCCCGCTTTCCCTGCCTGATGATTACTGGGATAAAGGAAAGAAAGAGATGTCTGTTTTTTTAACCTATAATGATGTACAAAAGTCATTCGTATTTGCCACAAGGTTCAGCGATAAAATTTATGTGAGCAATGACGGGAAAAATATCTCAAAAACCTTTTATTCAAGGAGCCCTGCCATCCTTGAATATTATTCATTCAGTCCCTTGGATGATCTGAAAAGTAAAGATTACTTTTATTCCCTTTGTAAATATTCATATAATGTTGGTCTTATCTGGGACCCGTATAATAAGATCTATTACAGGTTTGTATGGCCGGGTATTAAAGATCTTGATAAAAACCAGGCTGAACTTATCAGCAGGATCTACAACAATTTCCCGAACTTTATCATAGAAATCCTTGACCAGGAATTCAACATTCTCGGATCGTATACCCTTCCCGATAATAAATACAACTGCAATAATTATTTTCTTTCAAAAGAAGGCTTGTTTTTAGCTGTAAATAATCCCTCGGACAACAAACAAAACCTTAGCTGGACTTTCCATTTATACAAAGTTCACCTGCACTTATGAAATTCACTCTTTATAACTTTCTTTTGTTATTCCCTGCATTTTTCACCTGCATTTCGTGCACACATCCTGCTCCGTCTTCCGGAGAATTATCAATTTCACCAAAGGTGGAATATTTTACAAAAAAGCCGGGGCCTTACAAAAAACAGGCGGTGGATCCTGTGATATTCAGATCAAAGGATCTGAACATCGGCAGCCTCAGGAAGGATACGGTCATCATATTGTCATATTATTTCCGGAACAGGGGAAATACAGGCATTGCCATTGAAAAAATAACCGGCTCCTGCGGCTGCCTGACTTTCGATTATCCGAAGACCGAAATTTTACCCAACGAGGAATCTTCGATCCTTGTAAAATTTGCACCGGGTTCAATTGAAGGTTTCTTCAAAAAACAGATCTACGTTTACCTGAAAAACGGCAGACTCATTACGCTTTCATTTGATGTCAGCGTGATTTAGAGAGGTGGTGCAAAAACCTGTCGCTTCGACAATTTTTCGCCGGCTCGATAACGATGGCATCTTCATGTTTCGTTAAAGAATTTTGGGAATAAACCGCGGCGTCCACTTCATTCCAGACAAAGTGGATTTCGAGTAACTTTGCTTTCAATACTCCCTTAAAACATCAACCATGGAAAAACTGATCTGTGTTAAAGAGACGCCCCGGAAAGGCAGGGGAATTTTTGCTGTCCGCGACATCTGCAAGGGTGAAATAATTTCGACCTTCACGGGACCACGGGTTAAAATTGAACGGCTGGATGATTTTCCACCCGAGGTGGTTGACCATCTCTTCAATGTGGGGACCGATGAGTACATCATGGCGAGGGAGCCTGAAGTAAGGACAAACCATTCCTGCGATCCGAACGCCGGGATCGTGAGGGATGTCTGCCTTATTGCCATGCGCGACATTCAGAAGGACGAAGAGATCACCTTCGACTATTCGATAATCATTAACGATGACTGGGTGCTGGAGTGCCGTTGCGGTTCGCCGCTTTGCAGGAAGCTCATCGGGAAATACCGCGACCTGCCCCGGGAGATAAAAGATAAATACCGGCATTATACGCCGGAGTGGATAAAACAGATTCCTTAACCACCCTATTCCACTTCGATATCATACTTATCCAAAAGCCCGACAACACCAGCCAACGAAAACTTTGCCTTTATCATCCGGTTCATCCCGGGGTCGATTGAGTAATTGAAAGACGATCGGAAATCTGCCTTTTCAAGGTTGGTATGAATAAATATCGCCCGTGTCAGGTCGCACTGATCAAAAACGGCATTGGACAGGTTTGATTTGGTAAAATCCGTTTCACCCAGTGTGCAGTTAACAAAACGGGTCTTTTTCAAACTCTTTTTGAAGAAGGTTGACAGGTTAAGATTGCAGCCATAAAAAGTAACGGAGAACAGGAAATCAGAGCAATTCTCAAAGGGCAGGCCTACCAGCTTGCAATCTTTAAATCTTGCATCCTTCAATGACGTTTTAGCCAGTTTAGCCAGGCTCATGTCACAGCCTGCAAATGTAATAAAAGCTGGTTATGCCTGGGAAGCAAGTCTCTTGCTGCATGAAGATCAGTTTTCTTCATAAATTTGTTATATGAGATCCATCAATATTATCCTGGCAGTCCTGCTGTGCGGACTGCTGGCTGCCGGCTGCTCCGGGTCCGGGGAAGGCAAGACCCATTATGCTTCGTCAAAACCTCTGACACGCTGGTGGTGGTTTGCGAGGGTCATAAAGAAGGAAGATGTTAAATATAACCTCGACTGGGTAAAGAAGAACGGCTTCGGCGGAGTTGAGGTCGCCTGGGTCTACCCGCTTAACAGGAAACGCTTCTACAGTGAACCACTTGACACCAACTACCTCCCGAGGCAGGAATGGCTCAGCCCTGAATGGTCCTCCATCATCGCTTATGCAAAGCAGTATGCCGACAGTCTTGGCCTGAGCTGTGATTTTACATTCGGTACCGGCTGGCCTTTCGGCGATACTAAGGTAAAAAGGGAGGATGCCACACAAACCTGGCATGAAAAGAACGACAGCCTTAAATGGACCTATGCAGTGGTTTCCTGGGAATACCCCAAAAAAGGTTATATCATCAACCATATGGACCAGGGGGCGTTCGACAGGTACGCAAAAAGGGTGGGAAGTGCCCTGGCCCCGGCACTGAAGGGACCTGTTTCGGGCATTTTCTGCGATTCCTGGGAAGTTGAGACCACAAGGATCTGGACCACGGGTTTCGGAGAGGCTTTCAAAAAGTCATACCTGTATGACATCGAGCCCTACATGGATAGCATATATTCCAGAGCAAACTGCGACGAACGGTATGATTACATGAAGCTGGTCTCCGATTACGTGGTGAACAGGTTCTACAGGCCCTTCAACGATGAATGCCACAGGCTGGGGGCTTTTTCGAGGGTACAATGCGCAGGTGCACCTGTCGACCTGATCTCGGCTTATGCCTCGGTGGATGTCCCGGAGACTGAAGCAATGCTCTACGAACCGCCCTATTCAAGGATAGTGGCTTCGGCTGCCTGCCTCGCTTCACACAGGGAAGTTTCTTCAGAAACCTTCACCTGTACCTATGGCTTCCCAAAGTATGACACCGAGAAAAAGAAGATGGATTTCAGGCTCAGGGGGAAGGAGCAGGTTGCCGACCTTAAACTTGTGGCCGATGCGCTCTTTGCCAACGGTGTGAGCCAGGTCATCTGGCATGGCATGCCTTTCAACCCGGCGGGGATAGACACCATCATGTTCTATGCCGCTGTGCATGTAGGGAGAAAGGGCAACCTGGCAAAGGATATTCCTTCGTTCAACAGCTATTTGGCCAAGGTCTGCGGATATATGAAAAAGGGAGTGACCTTTTCGGATGTCGCGGTTTACCTGCCAGTGGAGGACAGCTGGGAAGCCGGGATGATGAAAGCCCCCGATACCCAGCAGCCCTGGGCGTGGGGGGAATATGAGATGAGAAGGACCGTGCCTCCTGCAGAACTCAGGGGATACAATCCCATCTGGATCAGCGGGAATTTCCTTGGGAATGCCTCCGTGAAGGATAATAAGCTGGTTTGCGGGGATGGAACTTTTTCAGTCCTGTATATTGATGCTTCCTATATCGACCTGGGTGCCCTTAAAACGCTTGTAAAATTTGCCGGGCAGGGACTGCAGGTTTGCCTCAGGCAGCAACCGCGACAACCTGGGAAGAATAAATCCACTGAATTCGGCAAACTTCTTGATCAACTTAACGGAATGAAGAACGTAAGCTGTGAATTCCCAGGGAAGACGGGTTTAAAGCCGCTTGTGAAGGGCGACAGCCTTCCTGATTTCTGGTGCAGGAAGGAAGGGGATGAGTATTATTTTTTCATTTCCAACCCTCACTCTATGGACCTGCATCTTCCGCTGAAGTATGGGCAGTCACTGTGTACGGGGAGCATCCACCGGGACCTCACATTTAATGTAAACGGCCGTGAACTGAAGCTTACAGTGGAATTCAGACCCTACCAGTCGGTCCTCCTTAAGATAGGAAGTCATGGCAATCCTGAATTCATGGATATCTCTTATGATCCCCCTGTTCCGAAAACGATTATACAAAATGAAGTACATTTTTGAAATACTCTGGATATGCTGGTTATTATCTGAGATCCTTCTGAACAGGCTGGTGAGGTCAAAAAATCCCGATTCAAAGGTGGTGGATAAAAATTCATTGAACCTTATCTGGATTGCAATAGTTGTTTCAATGACTTTGGGAATATTTTGTGCAAATTACTGGTTTGTCAGGATTATTCCTGCCAGTATTGCCCTTTACCTGGGCTCAGGAATTATACTTGCAGGGATGATCATCAGGTTCACTGCGGTATGGTCGCTCGGAAAATTATTCACTGTCAACCTGGGGATACAGGATAACCACCGCCTGGTCAGGACCGGCTTATACAAATACATCCGCCATCCGTCTTATTCGGGCTCATTGCTGTCATTTGCAGGGTTTTGCATAAGCCTTGATAACTGGCTTAGTTTATGTATCATCATGATCCCTGTAATTGCGACTTTTATAAACCGTATCAATATTGAAGAAAAGCTGCTGCTTGGGCAATTTGGATCGGAATACGAGGATTATAAAAGGAAGACGAAGAGATTGGTTCCTATGATCTATTGAAACCTTGCACCTATAGGAGCTGAATGACAGTCGCCGCTCCCTCATCCGCAGTCAAAAAAAATGGTTACTAATCAGTGGGTAAAAAAATTAACGTTATTAACGGTTTTCTGCCGTAATGAACAAGGTGATTTTCGTGAAATATTTGAACTTTTTAAAATCTGACACGTGCTAACAGAAAATATTTTATTAGTTGATAAATAAGCGATTACGTTCTTTGAAATGATGGGATGACGGGTGTAGCTTTGTACAAAATCTGAACGTGCAAACCCCGGAACAAATAATTATCGAAGGCC
>Ga0208613_1000021_pt1 | contig 113782 bp, 94 predicted proteins | sample CryBogmetaGMA6M_FD_184543 | JGI IMG/M metagenome (GOLD analysis project Ga0208613, IMG submission 184543) | Freshwater microbial communities from Crystal Bog, Wisconsin, USA - MA6M (SPAdes) | ecosystem: Environmental > Aquatic > Freshwater > Lake | place: Crystal Bog, Wisconsin, USA | collected... | reverse complement strand
GGTCATATTGCCGACCACAGACCTTGTAAACCCGTTTCCTCCTGCAACAGGGCACTTCAGCAGTTTCCAGTTAAGATTTGCCTGGTTCAGCAAGGTTGGAGATGCAGTGTATTTAAAATACCCCGCCCTGGCGTTCCCAATCCTGACCGAGAAATACTGGAACCCTCCGACTGTATTCCTGATCGTCCTGACCCAAAAATACAAGGTATCGGAACTGCTGAGAGTCCAGCTTGATACCGAATCTCCAGCAGCCCGGTAGTTCAGCGACATGTCATAACCCCGGCTGGTGACCATTTTTACCGAGGCATAGCCAAGCTGTTTTACAACGCTGTCAAAGTAAAGCGAGTCGCCAAACGGATTTTTGGATGGATACCCGGTTTGAGGATATACATTCCAAAGTGATGAAGGCTCAGCCATATCGCAGGGAGGCTGGTTCTGAATGACAGGCTGGTTGCCTGATGTATACGGCCACCATTGCACCTGTCCAAGGGTTGCGCTGTTGTGCTTGTCATACACTTTTGCAAGTATCATCAGGCTGTCGGAAGGATCAAAGAGGTTTCCGGGAGCATAAATATCATAGGTGGAGGTATTCTGGAAATGATAGGCGGTCGGAGCGGTGAAAGTGTTGCCTGTAATGGTATCCATATCCGACTGCCCGGCGAAATAAACCGATGCTGCCTGGCTGTATAAAAATTCATTCCCCGTCATATGGGTGTGCTCGGTTTTGGTAAGTGACACCGCCATTGAATTTCCTGCAAAGGTATTGTTGTCGATATTGTAACCATGCGAGTATTGGTTTGTATATCCGGCGATTGGGCTGCCTTCCCAGAGCTCTATTCCTAAAGGGTTGTCCCCGATCTGGTTATTGGTGATCTGGTTACTGAATCCGCGGTCGATGGCGATCCCGTCTTTATAATTCCCGTTGATCTCGTTACTGTCAACAACCGTTTGAAAGGAATATCCCAGCCACATCCCGTAATCGCTGTAATTGCATTTATTATGTTTGTAAACGTTCCCCGAGGCAAAAGTTGCCTCTATCGCGTTATGAGGAGAATAGGAGCATTCGTTATATGCGAAGTAATTATTGTTCGTAGTGGTGGAATGCTGGTACTGCCCCAGGAAGACCCCGTCGCCAGACCAGCTCAGGTCATTGTTCGTGACCGTGTTGTTGTTTGACACTATCATCAGAAGTGCCCCGCAATCGCTTGGGTCGGTCTTGGGCCGGTTGATATGAGAACAATTATTCTGGTAAATGTTACAGGTATCGCTCCAGAACATCCTGATGCCATAGGAAGTGTTCCATGAAAAATCATTGTCGTGTATCTTTATCGAATCGCAATGATAGAGTGCAACGCCGTCGTTCTGCATCGTCATCAGGTTGTCATGGATATGTGCAGCACGGCTCTGGTACATCATGACACCTCCCCCCAGGGCATTGGCGTAGTCGGCCCATACATTGATCCAGCCAGCCGAATCAACCCTGTTGTGGCAGAAGTGGTTCCCGTAAATGGTAATATGGTCGGAATTGGTAATGTAAACAGCATATTTATAACTGAACACGGAATCGAAATTCCTGATCGTGATATTATGAGAGTTGGCAATTTTGATCATATATCCTTTAACGATCGAGCCGTTCACCGTGCAGCTGTCCCCGTCGAGAATGATATCATGCTGGCCGGTGATCTGGATGACCCCGTTTGAATCAGGGTCGGTGAACAGGTAATTGTTCGGGATGAACTTGAGATTAGAATTGCTTGTGATCTGCATATTGTTCGTGATCGGTATATAGGTCTGTGCCATGGAACCTTCCATTGCAAAGACGAGAGCAACCATAATAAGTACATGATATTTCATAGCTATTGACTTTAATGACAAACGAATTTAAACAATATTGTTACCGCTAACTAGGTTTTTTTCAGTAAAATGCTTACCTTTAATGAGTAAAATGAAACCTTCACTTACAAAAAAAATGAAGACATTTGCCTGAAATACTGTGACGAAAACAAATTGGCGGTTGACATTCATATAAAACATCTGTTATTTTGTATATTGTACCAGTGTAAGGAAACTACTTTTAAAGGTAATATCATGAAAACATACAAGAAAAAGTTCATTCAGGGGTTGTTGTTCACCTTTTTAATTTCAGGCGTATTGTTGTTCCAGACAGCCTGTCATAAACAATCTTCCGGTGGGACGTCCTCTCCCACTAAGTTCATACAACTTCAGGTGAACCAGAATTTCAAATTCGACAACTACAGCGACGTTAATGTTACCATCTCTATATCCCAGACCGGAGCATTTAAAATGTATGTGATCCAGCTTTTCAACGGGGATCCTGCCAAAGGCGGAAAGCTTCTTGGAACCGGGGCAACTGACGCAAACAGCCAATACCTGACTAAGATCCGTATTCCATCAAACCTGACTTCGGTTTATATCGGCAAACTTGCTGCAGACGGATCTGCACAATATGTATCTGCTCTGGTTACGGGAAATAATCTCAATTATTCATTTACCAAGTCGGGAGGAGTAAAATCCCTTTACGGAGAAGAAGGGGTGCCCGACTGCTCTTCGGGATGTACCCAGACTCTTTCATCGGGGACCTATAACAGCCTGAACATTGCTTCCGGAGCTGTGGTTTGTGTTCCCCAGGGAACAACCGTCACCCTGAATACTCCTGTCCTCAACAGCGGAGGAACGATCAGGATCTGCGGTACGGTGACCTGGAATAATATCAACGGCAGCGGGGGTACTATAATCATTTCAGCTACAGGGACAATGAATGGTAATTATTCTCTCACCGGAAGGACTTTGAATAATTACAGCACAATATATGTCATGCCTAACAACAATTTTGACGGAACACTGAACAATTATGGCACCCTTAATGTGGCAACAGGCGGAACTTTCCAGATCAACAGTTCTGCTTTGGTCCACAACTATGGAACCATGACTGTTCCTTCAACATTCAACGTCAACGGCACATTGCTCAACGACGGCCCCTTCACCGTTAACGGCAAACTTACCAATAACGGGAGCGGGATAATAACCAACACTTGTGCCCTGACAATTGCAGGTTCAAAAGATTTTCAGAATAATGGTGCGCTCACGAATAATGGATACGTTAATGTGACAGGCCAATTCAGCACACAGGGCAGTGCAGCAAACAACCTGGGTCTGCAAAGCCTTATCCAATGCGATAATTTTGACATTGAAGGATCTGTAACAGGTCCTGCCCAACAAGGTGCCCAGATTAAAGCGACAGGAAGCGGTCATAGCAAAACTACCGGGGGATGCTCGGTTTCAGGCTATGTCGACCTTTGCGCTCCCGGGGGCATACAACCAAATAACGGCAGCTATGGTTCCCATGTAACATTTTGCGCATATACCATCCCGGTTCCAAGCTGCAGTGCCCCGACTGCCCCTGTGATCACCAGCGCTCTTACAGCCGGTGGCATGGTTGGGCAGGCTTTTACTTATACAATCACTGCGACAGGAACTGCCCCCATTACATTTAACGCAACGAACCTGCCTGCAGGGCTTACTTTCAGCGGCAGCACCATCAGCGGAACGCCAACAGCAGCGGCAATCACAAACGTAACCTTAACGGCAGACAACAATTTTGGCACGGATACCAAAACCCTTGTCATTACTATAGCTCCTGCAGGGACACCGCCTGTAATTACAAGTTCCCTTACAGCAACGGCCACTGCCGGACAGGCATTCAGTTATACCATCACCGCGTCAGGGTCGGCGCCGATAACCTACAGTGCAACCGGCTTACCAACAGGATTGTCAGTCAATGCAACTTCAGGTCTTATCAGCGGTGCTCCGTCAACAGCCGGCGTATACACCATCCCTATAACGGCCACAAACAATTACGGGCATGATACGAAAAACCTGGTACTTACGGTAAACCCGGCAGGTAATCCACCTGTTATCACCAGTGCCCTTACAGCCGCCGGTACAACAAGCTCACAATTCACTTATAACATAACTGCCACCGGCACTTCGCCAATAACTTTCAATGCCACCGGGTTGCCGGCAGGATTGTTTTTCAGCGGTTCAACCATCAGCGGAACACCAATCAATTCCGGAGTTTCAAATATCACACTTACAGCAACCAACTCATTCGGCAATGATTCGAAAATTCTTGTCCTGACTGTGGCCCAGGGCCTGGTAGCGCCTGTTATCACCAGCCCCTTAACGGCCAGTGGAACAAAAAACCAATCATTCAGCTACACTATCACCGCCTCGGGCAGTACGCCGATAACCTACAATGCCACGAACCTGCCGGCAGGGCTTACTTTCAGCGGCAATGTGATCTCAGGAATACCGACGGCAGCCGGGACTACCAATGTAAATCTAACAGCAACCAATGCAGCGGGCGCCGACAATGAAGTCCTTGTAATAACCATCACGAATCCGGTTATCGTGGATACCGATGGTGATGGTGTGCCCGACAGCCAGGATGCATATCCCCTTGACCCGACCAGGGCTTTCAATTCATACTATCCCAACCAGGTCGATTACGGAACGATTGCTTTTGAAGATTTATGGCCAGCCTACGGAGATTATGACATGAACGATCTTGTGATGAATTTCAATTACAAAATAGTGACGAACGCTCAGAACAAGGTTGTGGATATCATTGTGAGTTACAAGATAAAAGCTGCCGGGGCCACAATGAATAATGGCTTTGGATTTATACTGAACACTCCCCCGGCAAACATTGCAAGCGTAACCGGTTGCCTCAAGGTTGGTTCTGTAGTAACCTTGGATCCAAAAGGATTTGAAGCAGGACATACGAATGAGACAGTTATTATCCCTGTTGACGCCGTGAACACTCTTTTAGGCAGCGGACTTGTCAACACCATTCATGGGGGGAATACGGTTCAGACAAGTTACCAGACGGTGACAGTGCATTTCTCAAATCCACAGGCAGGCATTGGAACGGCTCCATACAACCCGTTCATGTTCATCAACCAGGAAAGAGGAAAGGAAATTCACCTGAAAGACCAGCCTCCTTCAGAATTGGTCAATACCTCATACTTCGGTCTGTTCAACGATGCAAGCAACCCTTCCCAGGGCAAGTATTATCGTTCTACAACCGGATTATGCTGGGCGATTGAAATACCGATTGACTGGTCCTACCCGCAGGAAATGATCGATATCGTACAAACCCACCTGCATTTTGCCGACTGGGCTCAGTCGAACGGGACTACCTATCAGGACTGGTATGTAATAAAGCCGGGGTACCAGAATGCGAATAATTTATATTAACAGATCTTCATTGGTATAAACGATAAGGCCGCCCAGATTCTCCGGGCGGCCTTATCGTTTATACCTGAATTATTTTCCTGGATATAACAAGAAAATAGATCACCACCAGGATTACCCCCGCACCCGAAATAACAAACATCAGCTTCATCCCGAGGGTATACCATAAAATACCAGCCAGGCTGCTTGCCAGGAGTGAAAACACACTGGCAAAACTGGTATAAAACCCTATCGCCGTAGCCGTATCCTTCCTGTCGGCCAGGTTGCTTATAAGGGCTTTCGATATCCCTTCAGTACTGGCAGCATAGATCCCGTAAAAAAAGAAAAGCAATAGGAAACCCGGGATGGCAGTGGCAAAGCCGAAACAAAGATAAACCCCGGCGAACAAGGTCAGTCCTGCGATCAGGGTGGTTTTCAAACCGATCTTGTCGGCAAGCGCTCCCAGGGGGTATGATGCAAGTGCATAGACCAGGTTGTAAAATATATACATGCTTATCATGCCGGTATCGGAAATATTTTTACTCTTTATTGCCAGTAAAAGAAAAGCATCGGAACTGTTGAATAAAGTGAATATCAGCAGCCCGATAACAAGGCAGCGGTAAGAAACGGCTGAACGTTTCCAGTATTTAAGGTAGGAAAGGAAACCCGGTCTTTTTTCAACGGGAGAAGCCTTGGTTTTCTTTTCCTCCAGGAAAAAAGTAAGCCCTATGGCTACCAGCCCGGGGAAAAATGCCAGGTAGAAAAGAAATTTATATTCACCGGGATAAATCCAGAGAAATAAAAGGGCAAGCATCGGGCCGATGGCGGCTCCGACGGTATCCATGCTGCGATGAAAACCAAAGACCTTTCCCTTGTTCTCTGGTATGGTTTCATCGCTCAGGATTGCGTCCCTTGCACCGGTCCTGATTCCCTTTCCCAGCCTGTCGAGAGTACGGGCCAGGAATATCCACCATGGCCAGGTCAATACAGCCATCATTGGTTTTGATAAAGCGCTTAGAGCATATCCTCCCCTTACAAAAGGGACCCGTCTCCCCATCACATCCGAACTCTGACCGAAATAACCTTTGCTGAGGCCGGCAACTGCCTCGGCTATCCCTTCCAGGATTCCGATCAGCATGACCGAAAAACCAATGGAAGTAAGGTATACCGGCATCACCGGGTACAGCATTTCCGATGCTATGTCGGTAAAAAGGCTTACGAAAGAAACCAGTAAAATCGTCCTGGTAAGTATGCGTGCCTTCATGGTATTGCGATCTTGAAGAATGTAAGGTATGCTTTGGCGGATGCCACAAGTTTAAAATTCCAGTGTTTTGCTGCCGACAGCGCATTGGCTGTGGTAATCGGATCGATATAGCCCAGTTTCTGCAGAGCCGAAAATGCATTCATTCTTGTTTCAAATTCATACGAGGGGCCGCTGTATGGTATCAGCTCGTCCAGGTACTCTTTCTTCCCGTTCCTGATTGAGATCTCAAGCCAGGCCATCCTGATATTTTTTCCTCTCCAACCTTCCATATTTTTGGTTAGTTCAAGGTAATGAACTGCCATTGACGGAAATGAACTGCAAAGCCTCTCCAGGGAAAACTGTATGTTAAGATATGAAGAATCTCCAAGGCAACTTTCGACGTCGGGCCGCAAAGTTTCGGGAACGGTGTCGAGCACCACGAGGGCAGTCTTCCTTACCTGGGCACTCTCATCATGCAGGGCCTTCCTGAACAGGGTTACGAACTCCTCCGACCTGTCGCGGCCCACCTGGTCAAGGATGGCCGAACGCATCAGGTGGAAACAGTTTTTGTCCCAGGCCGAAAGCAGCAGCGTTTTCTTCTCCGGTAAAGGATTCTTTTTAAGTGCCTGTAGGGCATCATAACGGTCAATCATCAGCGGAGCTTTCATCAGCTGGGATGCAAGTTCATTATAGGAGCGTTCGAAATCAATCTTTTTAAGTATCCTCCTGCCCGGGTCAAACAATAAAAAATCCACAGGGAATTTCAACGGGTTTGATATCCTGACTTTTTGCTCCTTTTTATCAATCAGGGCCGTAAGACTGTCGGCGGAACCGTTTTTATAATAAACCATGATCTTAACCGGCATCCTGAACAGGGGTTTCAGTTCATTCACCTCCTGTACCTGCTTTACATTTACCTCGGTGAAAGCCTTGCCTGTCGAGTCTTCAAGGAAGATATAACTGACCTTGTATTCAGGTTCCCCACCCCGGAGTAACCATTCATCGAAAAACCAGTTATACGATACCCCGGTGGCATCGTAGGTGCACCGGATAAAATCACTTGTCTGGGCATAATTGAACATATACCTTTGAGCGTATAGCTTAACAGCATCCCTGAATTCCCTGTCGCCCATCACATCCCTGAGCATATCCATCACCAGCGAGCCTTTCTGGTATATCCTTGCAACACCTCCCTGGCTTCCACCCACCGGGTAATCGTTTTTCTTTGCCGCATCAAATGCCTGGTTCATCTCATCATTCCTGATGTTCTCATAATATTCCTCTCCATATACCGAACGCTCGAAGATCTTGGCATAATGGGTTGCAAAGCTTTCGGTAAGCCATACATCCCTGTTTACGAGATGGGCGATTCCATCGCCGAACCACTGGTGAGCCAGTTCGTGTGCGTTCACATTCACGTAATTCCTCTGCCACCATGCATGGGAGTCGATAAGCATATAATCACCGAATACTGTGGATGTCGTTGTTTCCATCCCTCCATACATATAGTCTATAACAGGGGCTTCCCTGTATTGCGTATACGGATAATCAATTCCCATCTCCTGTTCAAAAAATTCAAACATCTTCTCGGTGTATTTGTAAGTAACAGGAACCCTGTCGGCCATTCCCGACCAGTACCAGTATTCAAGCGGAACACCTCGTTTGGTCACTGAGCTGGCATAATCATAATCGCCTATCACCAGGGAGGTTGAAAAATACGGATGATCTTTTTTCATGGCATAATGCCAGGTTTTGGTCCCGTCGCGATTCGAAACCACTCCAATCCTTTCGCCGTTTGAAAATATCTTGTATTTGCCGTCAAACGTGAAATACATATCGGTAGTAACCCTGGCTTCAAGGTAGGGAAGCCAGTTATGAGGCCTGTGGGCCCAGATGGTTTTCCTCTTCCCGGCTTCTTCCTGCCTCCATCCTATAAAATAGATAGGGCCTGCCTGTGGACGGGCTTCATAGGAAATACTGATAATATATTTCTTTCCTTTTGACAGGAAGGGAGAACCGCTAACAGGATAGATTTCGAGATTTGGTCCAACCATCTTCCAGGTTACTGGGATCAATCCGATCATTGCCTTGCCTTGCTTACCTGTTCCGGACTTCGCCGCTCCCTCATCCGCAGTGATTAAACTCACCTTACCGATCACGAATTCGGGGGTGTAAATGCTGATTGAATCAGTATGATAACGGTTTGCAATTACAGTAAGATCAACATTGCCGATGACCAGGTTTTCGGTGGGTTTGAAGTGTACCTCGGCTTTCACATGCTTCAGTGATACTGCGAGATCGGGAGGATTTGAGGCAGGATCCTGGTAAAACGTGATGGTTTTGTCCTGCGAGGACAGCCTGAAGGCTAATACCATTGCAGCCAGCAGGATGAAAGATTTTCGTAAGATCATGAGATTCTATTTTTTACCTTTGTGGCCCTAATATTTTCCTGATCAGATGGCCAACACCAAAAGTAGCAAAAAGTCAAGGATGTCGCACATTCTTTCAGTGATCGACGGACAGGAACTGGAACGCCAGCGCCTTTCGCGCGAACTTCACGACGGGATAGGGCAGTCAATGGTGGCTATCAAGATGAAGCTTGAGAGCCTCAGCTATATTCCCGAAAAGGAAATCAAGCCCCAGCTGGAAGGCATCAAAAGGCAGTTTGACCAGATCGTGGATGAAATACGGAGGATAACTACCGACCTGATGCCCCCGGTTCTCGAGGAGTTCGGGCTTGTGATCGCGTTGTTCAACCTTTGCGAGGATACGGCCAGGCATTCGACAGTAAAGGTGCAATTTGAACATAAAGTGAGAAATGTCGAGTGGAATAAAAAAATTCAGACTTATCTTTACAGGATTGTCCAGGAGGCCCTGAACAATATTATCAAGCATTCCAATGCCGACCAGGCTTATATCAAGCTTCTGAATGACAATGATTGCATTTACCTCAGCATACAGGATAACGGGAAAGGCTTCAAGCTTCATGATTCGGGGAGCCAGGGAGGCCATGGGCTTCATAATATGCAGGAAAGGGTCAAATTGCTTGGGGGTACCCTTGACCTTAATTCGGCCTCGGGAAAAGGCACGTTTATACAGATTAAAGTTCCAAGCTTCATATAATGGAGGCGATCAGGATATTTCTTGTTGAGGATCATGACCTGGTGCGTGACGGGCTGAAGGCCCTGCTCACATCCATTCCTGATATTGCCATCATCGGAGAAGCTGCAAACGGTAAAAGCCTGTTTGAAAAACTTAAGATTGTGCAGCCCGATATCATCGTTCTGGATATATCGCTTCCCGATATTTCAGGGATAGAGATAACCAAACGGCTGAGGTATGATTATCCCCAGATAAGGGTACTTATCCTTTCCATGTATACGCATGAAGACTTTGTCACCGGTGCCATACGTTCGGGTGCGAGGGGATACCTTCCCAAAAATACTTCCCGTGATGAACTGGTGAAAGCGATCTATGCCATTTACAGGGGAGAGGAATTTTTCGGCGAGACCATTTCCAAGATTCTTTTGAAAAGTTTTATCCGTACAGCTGCCGAACAGAATGAGCAGGAAGAAAAGCCCGTGTTCAGCCTGTCTTCACGAGAGCAGGAGATTCTGAAGCTGTTCGCCGAAGGGTTTAACAACAAGGAAATCGGGATAAAACTTAATATTTCGGTCCGTACGGTCGAAACCCATAAAAATCATATAATGAAAAAACTGGGGATCAAATCCCCTGTCGAAATGGTGAAATTTGCCATCCGCAACAAGATCATCAACCTGTAACGACTGCGAATGAAAGAGATAAGCAAGATCAAAGAGGCAAAATTATGGATTAAACCGCATCTCAAAAAAGGACTGAGAATCGGTTTTGTACCGACCATGGGCGCGTTGCATGAAGGCCATCTGAGGCTTATCAGGCAGTCGAAGCAGGAGAATGACATCACGGTATGCAGCATATTCGTGAACCCCGTTCAGTTCAATAACCCTGATGACCTGGCAAAATATCCTCGTAATATTGCCCTGGATGCCCGCATGTTAAAGAGCAACGGTTGCGACATGCTGTTCAGCCCGGAGGTGGAAGAGATGTACCCTGATGGAAAAACCCCGAACAATGACATTGAATTCGGCATGCTCGATAAGGTGATGGAAGGGAAATTCAGACCCGGGCATTTCAAGGGCGTTGTTATAGTGGTGAGGAAATTGTTTGATATCCTGAGCCCATCCAATGCTTATTTTGGTAAAAAAGACTACCAGCAGCTGATGGTGATAACCCGTATGAAAGAGATCCTGGAATTGCCTGTCAATATCATAGGCTGTGAAACGGTAAGGGAGGATGACGGGCTGGCCATGAGCTCCAGGAACCTCCGGCTGACTATAGGTGAACGGCAGGTTGCCAGGCGAATCTTTGAGGTGCTGTGCAAGGTAAGGGAAAAAGGCAGCAAGACCCCGGTATGGGAACTTAAGGAATGGGCCAATAAAAAGATACAGGAAGATTCAAGGTTCCGGGTTGAATATTTTGAGATTGCCGACAGGGAAACACTGATGCCAATCGAGAGCTGGGGGCAGAAGACGCAGGCAGTAGCACTTACTGCCGTTTACCTCGGGGATGTGAGGCTGATCGACAATGTTGAACTTTTTTCGTAATTTTGCAAAATGATGCAGATTCAAGTACTGAAATCCAAGATTCATCGTGCCACGGTTACCGATGCCAACATTAATTATGTCGGGAGCGTTACCATTGATGAATATCTGATGAAGGAGGCAAACCTGATCGAGAATGAAAAGGTTCAGGTGCTTAATATCAATAACGGTGAACGTATTGAGACCTATGTCATTAAAGGCAAAAAAGGCAGCGGTGTTATCTGCCTGAACGGTGCAGCGGCGCGCAAGTTCCTCAAAGGCGACGTAGTCATTATCGTTTCTTATGCAACGATGGACTTTGATGAGGCTAAAAAGTTCAAGCCATCCATTTCTTTCCCTGACGGGAAGAACAGGATAGCACCCGGAAAAAAGAAATAATTTATGATAATGGCAGTGCCCGGAGCTTCCTCCTCAAGGAAGAAGATAATTACCGCATTGAAATTTGCTTTTTTCCTGGGCCTTGGTTTACTTATTATCTGGCTTTCACTTAAGGACCTGACCTCCGTTGAACGGACCCAGATCATGCATTCTTTCAGAACGGCCAATTATTATTGGGTTATACTGGCTATAATCCTTGGCATTTGCAGCCATCTGCTCAGAGCCGCCCGCTGGGTTCTATTCTTTGAACCCATGGGATTCAAGCCCAGGTTCAGGGTTACTTTTTACGCTGTCATGATAGGCTATTTTGCCAATATGGCTTTCCCGAGGCTTGGAGAAGTTACCCGTTGCGGCATCCTTTCAAAGTATGAGAAGGTGCCTTTTGAGAAAGCCCTTGGTACGGTAGTGACCGAACGTGCCATTGATATGCTCATTTTTTTTCTCCTCTTTTTTCTGATGTTCTTTACCCAGCTAGGAACCATCAGGAACTACCTTGACGATAAGATTTACCCCACCCTTGTTGCAAAATTCGGAACTCTTCATTATTCCCGCGTGATCTTTCTTTCTCTCGGCGGATTGCTTTTCGCGTTGATCCTTTTTTGGTTCGCTTTGCGCAAAAGACTGATGGCATCTAAAACCTGGATCAAAGTCAGGAACCTGGTGATCGGTTTCTGGGAGGGACTTAAATCGCTAAGCCAGATAAGGAAACCGGGATTCTTTATTATTAGTTCCCTGCTGATCTGGGTCCTCTATTTTTTCATGCTTTATGTCATCTTCTTCTGTTTCCTTGAAACATCGGTCATTGGCCTCGGGGCAGGTCTTTCATCTCTTGTCCTGGGAAGCGTGGGCATTATGATCACACCCGGGGGTATCGGCCTCTACCCTGCCATTATCCAGGAAACTTTGCTGCTTTACGGTATTGCAAAACCGACGGGCCTGGCCCTGGGCTGGATCTCATGGACAGCGCAAACACTGATGATCCTTGTGCTGGGTGGAGCATCTCTACTACTATTATCGCTTAACCACACCGAAAATGGAAAAGAATAAAGTTATAAAATCCCGGATCTTTACTTGGGAATCGCTTCAGAGGCAGCTGGCGATCTGGAGGTTTAAAGACAAGAAGATCGTGTTCACCAACGGCTGTTTCGATATCCTCCATCTTGGTCATATAGAGATCCTGGCCAAAGCCAAGTCATTGGGGAATATTCTGATCGTTGGTCTTAATTCCGATGAAAGCATTCACCGCATCAAGGGTCCTCATCGCCCGGTCAACAGCCATCATGCCAGGATGATCACCCTTGCATCCCTTGTTTTCGTAGATGCCGTGGTTATATTTGAGGAAGATACTCCATACGAGCTAATCAAACTGGTACAGCCCGATATTCTGGTCAAAGGCAAGGATTACGAAGGTCTCGAGATTGTCGGGAGCGATATTGTAAAGGCCAGGGGAGGAGAAGTCGTGACCATTGAACTTACCCGTGGATATTCAACAACTCATATTATTGAAAAGGCGCATAAGGTTCACCTTTAAGATCCTGCCATGCCAAAAATCAAAACTGCATTTTTCTGCACCAGCTGCGGTGCACAGCAAAGCAAGTGGATGGGCAAATGCCCTGCCTGCGGAGAATGGAACACCCTTGTTGAAGAAGTGATCCAGAGAGAGGATAAACGTTCCGGCCCTCCCAGGCCCGACGGGCAAAGGCCAGGCCCGAGAAAGATATCCGACGTAAGCTGTGAACACGAACAGCGCATCGATACTAAGGATGCCGAGCTAAACCGTGTTCTCGGGGGTGGCCTGGTTCCCGGCTCGCTGGTCCTGATCGGCGGGGAACCCGGGATAGGGAAATCCACTCTCATGCTCCAGGTCGCATTGAAATGTACCAGTCATAAAATACTTTATATCAGCGGTGAAGAAAGCGAGCAGCAGCTCAGGATGCGTGCCGAACGTTTAGGAATGGAGAATGAAAACTGTTTCATCCTGACCGAAACCAATACCCAAGCCGTTTTCCAGCATCTTGAACAGCTCCGGCCCGGAATTGTGATCATCGATTCAATTCAAACCCTGCAAACCGATATCATCGAATCCTCCGCAGGTAGCATTAGCCAGATCAAGGAATGCGCCGGGGAGATGCAGAAATATGCCAAGATAACCCATATACCGGTCTTCCTGATCGGGCATATTACCAAGGACGGCAGCCTGGCCGGTCCCAAAATCCTCGAACATATGGTCGATGCTGTCCTGCAGTTCGAAGGCGACAGGAATTACGGTTACCGTATCCTGAGGTCCCTCAAGAACCGCTTCGGCTCCACTTCCGAACTCGGGATCTACGAGATGAATGATACGGGGATGCGAGAGGTCTCAAACCCTTCGGAGATCCTGCTAAGCCAGCATGATGAAAAGGTAAGCGGGATCGCCATTGCCGCGATGGTTGAAGGCCTGAGGCCGATGCTTATCGAAACCCAGGCCCTGGTTTCAACTGCAGTTTATGGTACTCCCCAGAGGTCAACCACCGGGTTTAATGTGCGCCGGCTGAACATGCTGCTTGCCGTGCTCGAAAAAAGAAGCGGGTTCAGGCTTGGTCATAAGGATGTCTTCCTCAACATAGCCGGAGGCCTCGATGTAGATGATCCTGCAATTGACCTGGCTATTGTTGCAGCTATTCTTTCTTCCAACCAGGACGAACCCATCGATACCAAAACATGTTTTGCTGCCGAGGTCGGACTCAGCGGTGAGATACGCCCTACCAACAGGATTGAACAAAGGGTCTCTGAAGCAGAAAAACTCGGTTTTGAACGTATCTTCATCTCAAAATACAACTCACGTTCCGTGGATAAAGGAAGGTATTCCATTGAGATAGTCCCAGTAAGCAAGGTCCAGGAAGTTTATAAAGCACTGTTCCGGTAAATCGAAGCTGATATGCGCCGTCGTGATATTACCAGTGAATCTGAATTGCTTGATATTATCAGGCGTTGCCAGGTATGCCATCTTGCAATGGTCGATGAGGAAGGTTTGCCTTATATGATCCCCATGAATTTCGGGTTCGGCGAGGGTGTTATCTATATGCACGGTGCACAGCACGGGAAGAAGATCAGCATCCTTATGAAAAAACCTTCGGTTTGCATTAATTTCAGCACCGACCACCTGCTTCGTTACCAGAATGAAGAGGTGGCCTGCTCATGGAGCATGAAATACAGGTCGGTCCTGGTATACGGCCAGGCTGAATTCATCACCGGCACCGAAGAAAAGATTGCAGCCCTGCACATTATCATGGCGCAATACAGCGAGAAGGCATTCAAGTTCAACCTCCCTTCAATCCGGGAGGTCAGCGTATGGAAGATCAGGATTGACAAAATGGAAGGCCGGGCGTTTGGATATTAAAATTTTATAAAGAATATTATTTTCGCCCAAACATATTACTTTTGCCAGTCAATTTAAATTCTGATGAAACCGAGGGAACGGCTTAGTACAACAGAGAGGATCAGAAAAGTTTTCGTGGGCGATGCTCGGGATCTCAAGGATCAGAACATCTTTGAGAAAGTCACCCTTGTTGCATTGATGGCCTGGATAGGCCTTGGTTCCGACGGATTGTCATCATCCTGTTATGGTCCTGAAGAAGCCTACAGAGCCCTGGGCAATTACCATGGCATGACCATCTTTATCGCACTTGCCGTGGTTCTCACGATCGCGATCATCAGCAGCAGCTACTCCCAGATCATCAAACTATTCCCTTCGGGAGGCGGCGGTTACCAGGTGGCCTCCAAGTTACTGTCACCCCGTATCGGGATGGTATCTGGTTGCTCACTGATCGTGGACTACATCCTCACCATCTCAATCAGCGTGGCCAGCGGCGTGGATGCGATATTCAGCAACCTGCCCGCATCTCTCCAGGTTTACAAGCTCTGGACCACCCTGGGTATAATCCTGCTCCTGTTATTACTCAACCTTCGGGGAGTAAAAGAATCGGTGATGTCACTCATGCCGATATTTATAATATTCCTGCTTACCCATGCCTTTGCCATCATCTATCCTATAATCTTTCATACCCGCGATTTCGTAGGTCTTGTGCCTGAAGCCAGCAGGGAATTCCGCCAGGCCAGCAGCCAGATGGGAACTTTCGCTGTTCTTCTTATCCTGGCAAGGGCTTACAGTATGGGTGCCGGTACTTATACCGGTATAGAAGCCGTTTCCAATTCAATGGCTATCCTGAAAGAGCCCAGGGTTAAAACCGGCATCAGGACCATGCGCCTGATGGCATTTTCACTGGGGATCACTGTACTCGGTTTAATGGCAGCATACTCTCTCTTTCATCTGAAACATATCCCCGGGAAGACAATGAACGCCAACCTGCTTGAAGCTATGACGGCAGGGTGGAACAGGTGGATCGGCCAGACTTTTGTTATCGTAACCCTGCTTTCCGAAGCCGCCCTGCTGTTTGTTGGAGCTCAAACAGGATTTTTGGGAGGCCCCCGGGTAATCTCTAACATGGCCCAGGATAGCTGGTTCCCAAGGCGTTTCTCAGTCCTTTCCGACCGCCTTGTGACGCAGAATGGCCTTATCCTTATGGCAATCGCAGCCTCATTCGTGCTGCTTGTAACGGGCGGGAAGGTAACTACCCTGGTCGTATTGTACAGTATCAATGTGTTCATCACCTTCACTCTTTCACAGGCCGGTATGGTCAGGCACTGGTGGCAGGTAAAGAAAAAAGAAGGTTACTGGATTCCCAAACTGCTGATCAATGGTCTTGGCCTGATCCTTACCTTAAGCATACTTTGCACCGTTCTTTTTGTAAAATTCACTGAAGGCGGATGGCTTACTGTTCTTATTACCTCTAGCCTGATATTCTTTGTGGTCAGGGTTAGAAGTCATTATGACCGCGCTGCCAAATTGTTGAGCCGGCTCGACCATAAGATGTTCCGCCAGATAGAAGGGGCCATGGCAAGCTGGGAAAAGGCAAACAAGGCCGGCCCTGAATTTGATCAGGAATCGCATACTGCATGTATCTGCGTAACCGATTTCAACGGTATCGGAGTAAATACCTTCCTGAAAATACGTGAGGATTTCGAAAATTATAAAAACTTTATATTCATCTCAGTCGGCATGGTCGATACCGGAAATTTCAAGGGTGAAGAGGAACTGCAGAACCTCGAAGACAATGTTGTTTTCACTCTTAAAAAGTATGAAGATCTTGCCCGGGCTTATGGTTGTTTTGCCGACAGTTACTATGCGCTGGGCACAGATGTGGCCGATGAAGTAAAGGAATTATCCAAAAAGGTAGTTCATAAGTATCACCGGGTGATTTTCTTCGTTGGCAATGCAATTTTTGCCCGTCCGTCATCCCTTACCCGTATGCTTCATAATCAGACCCAGATCACCCTGCAAAACCGCCTTGCCCATAAAGGATTTATGATGGTTTTGATCCCTGTGAAACTTACACTAACTGATTAGTTTCCCAGTCTGAATAAACATAGTACTTTTGCCGGTCAATTTCTTTTACTATGAAACCGAGAGAAAGGTTGAGTACCACCGAAAGGGTCCGCAAGGCCTTCGTTGGGAAAGCACGGGATTTGAAGGATGAGAATATTTTTGAAAAAGTCACCCTCGTCGCTATCCTGGCCTGGGTTGGACTGGGTTCCGACGGTTTATCATCCTCCTGCTACGGTCCTGAAGAATCCTACAGGGCTCTAGGGCCATACCATGGCATGACCATCTTCATTGCCCTTGCCGTTGTCGTCACTATTTCAATTATCAGCAGCAGCTACTCCCAGATCATAAAGCTGTTCCCTTCAGGCGGCGGGGGATATAAAGTGGCGACAAAGCTGCTGAATCCCAAGCTCGGCATGATCTCTGGCTGCGCTCTTATCGTTGATTACATACTGACTATCGCCATCAGTGTAGCAAGCGGTGTAGATGCTATTTTCAGCAATTTCCCTGCGGGTTACCAGCACTTAAAACTGACTGTCACCGTATTTTTCATCCTCCTCCTTCTACTCGTGAACCTCCGAGGGATCAAAGAATCTGTCTTCTCCCTGATGCCTATTTTTATTATTTTCCTGCTTACCCATGCATTTACCATCGTTTATCCCATTATATTTCATACGAGGGAATTTATAAACCTTGTCCCGGATGCTACCCGGCAGTTTCACCAGGCAAGCAGTAACATAGGAACTTTTGCGGTCCTCATCATTCTTGCCAGGGCATACAGCATGGGAGCAGGAACATATACCGGTATCGAAGCGGTATCAAATTCCATGGTGATATTGAAGGAACCCAGGGTTAAAACAGGGATTGTCACGATGCGACTGATGGCATTTTCACTTGGGATAACGGTTTTGGGACTTCTGGCTGCATATTCGCTGTTTCACCTGAAACATGTTCCCGGCAAGACGATGAATGCCAACCTGCTTGAAGCCATGACGGCAGGATGGTATAAATGGATTGGCCAGCCTTTCATAGTAATAACCCTGTTGTCGGAAGCCGCCTTGCTGTTCGTGGGTGCCCAGACCGGGTTCCTCGACGGCCCCAGGGTAATTTCCAACATGGCACAGGATAACTGGTTCCCACGAAGGTTTTCGGTACTCTCCGACCGCCTGGTGACCCAAAACGGACTGGTCCTGATGGCCGTTTCCGCTTCGTTTATCCTCCTGATAACCGGTGGTGATGTGACTACCCTGATCGTTTTATACAGCATCAACGTATTTGTGACTTTTTCCCTGTCCCAGGCAGGGATGGTGCGACATTGGTGGCAGGTAAAAAACAGTGAAAAATCCTGGATCCCGAAACTCCTGATAAACGGGCTTGGTTTTCTTCTAACTATGAGCATCCTTTTCACCGTGGTATTTATAAAATTCGGTGAGGGGGGCTGGCTTACAATACTAATAACATCAAGCCTCGTTTATTTTGTCATGATGGTGCGCCGTCATTATGACAAGGCCGCCACAATGATTGGCAAACTCGACCTGAAAATGTTCAGGCAGGTCGAAGGGGCGATGCAGGGATATGAACATTCCCACAGGGAGGCCCCCGATTATAATCCTGAAGCCCATACCGCCTGTATCTGCGTCCAGGATTTTAACGGGGTTGGAATTCATACATTTTTAAAGATCAGGGAAGACTTTGAAAGGTATAAAAACTTTATCTTTATCTCGGTGGGGATGGTCGATGCCGGTAGTTTCAAGGGCGAGGCTGAACTTCAGAACCTGGAGGAAGATGTGAAGTTCAATCTTAAGAAATATGAAGACCTGGCGAGGGCTTACGGTTGTTTTGCCGACTCTTATTATTCAATAGGGACTGATATTGCAGATGATGTGAAAGAGCTCTCTAAAAAAGTCGTCAGTCAGTATAATAAAGTCATATTTTTTATAGGAAATGCGATCTTCGCAAGTCCCACCTCCCTTACCCGCATGCTTCACAGCCAGACCCAGCTCACTTTGCAGAACCGTCTCGCTCATAAGGGATTTGTACTGGTCATGATCCCCATCAAATTAACCCTGACAGATTAAAGTCAAACTATGGATTTCAAAGATTATTACAGCCTTCTTGGAATTTCAAAAAATGCACAGAGGATGAGATCAAGAAAGCATACCGCAAACTGGCAGTAAAGTACCATCCAGATAAAAACCCGGGTAACAGACAGTCCGAAGAGAAATTCAAGGAAATGGGTGAGGCATATGAAGTCCTGAAAAACCCCGATAAAAGAAAAAAGTACGACAAACTCGGGTCAAACTGGAAACAATATGAACAGACCTCAGGAGGCGGTGCCGATTTCAGCCAGTGGGCCAGGCAGGGAGGAGGAAAAAATTATTCCCATACCTACAGCCCGGAAGACTTTGGCGGGTCTGATTTTTCTGATTTTTTCAACTCATTTTTCAGCGGCGACTACAGTCCGGATGGAGGCGGTGGATATGGCAGCCAGGGCAGGGGACGATCCGGTGGCAGACCTGTCAAAGGCCAGGATTATGAAGCCACCCTGGAGGTAACCCTTGAAGAATCCTTCCAGGGTTCAAAGCGAATGATTAACATCGGTGATGAGAAAATAAGCGCTACCATCCCTACAGGTGTTTATAACGGACAGGTTTTAAGGATAAAGGGGAAAGGCGCAGAGGGGCGCAGAGGAGGCGAAGCCGGCGACCTTTATATGCACGTAAGTATGCTTCCCGATCCAATCTTTGAAATCAAGGACAATGACCTCTATTGTGATCAGCATGTTGGTTTATATGAGGCAGTGCTTGGAGGGGAGATCACTGTACAGGCGCCTAAAGGCAGCTTTACCATGAAAATTCCAAAGGGAACCCAGAACCTGAAAGTACTGCGCATGAAAGGACTGGGCATGCCCGTCTATAAAAAGAAAAATGAGTTCGGAGACCTGTATCTGAAAATTATTATTGACATACCCCAAAACCTCAGCGCCAGGGAGATAGAACTGTTTAACCAGCTGGCTTCCCTCAGGCATTGAAATTCTCATGTAATATTCTTTTTCGGCTTTCGTTTTTCAACTGTTAAACTTAAACGAAAAGCTAAATCATTCTCTGTATGACGATCAAAAAAATCATACCATTGATCATTATGATCAGTTTCTTCCTGTTCTTTGACTCAACTCCGGTAAAAGCCCAGAACGGACCGGTAAACCCTATGAAAGAAGATGCATGGATTGTAAATGCAAGCTTTGGCGCAGGTACTCCTTTCTTTGGCAATGGAAACGGCTTCGGCCCCGCTGCCAAATTTTCATTTGAAAAAGGCATGTGGGAAGTTGGGCCAGGCACCATAACCCTGGGAGCCGAAGTCACTTTTTCATACTTCGGGTATAAATACGGGAATAACTGGCACGAGAACTGGTTCAACTTCATTGCCGGCGCCAGGAGTGCATACCATTATGGCTGGGGAGTCAAAGGACTCGATACTTATGCCGGTATCCCGCTGGGCTTCGGCTTATGCATGAACAGCCACGATGCTGAGGGTGGCTACCATACAGCTACCCCCATATACCCGTATTTCGGAATATTCTTCGGAGCATCTTATTATTTTAACCGGAATATCGGTGTTTACGGGGAATTCGGGTACAGCTCAACCTATGCGAATATGGGGATTGTGTTTAAGCTGGATTGATCTCCCGCCCCTGCAACCCAATGAAATAGAGCGTAATCCTGCCTGTAAGGTATCCAAGCAGGCAGCCTGCCAAAGCCCCGCAAATAATGTCAAGGGGATAATGCACCCCCAGGTATATCCTGGTATAACTCATCAGGCTTGCCCAGCCTACTAATAAAAGGTAGAGGTAACGGTACCGCTTTTGGAACAGGACAATAAGAAAGACCGCCAGTGCGAAGGTATTTGAAGCATGAGCAGAATAAAAACTGAAGTCCTCTCCCCTGTATTCATTCACAATATGGATGCTGTCGGCAATTTTGGATTCGTGTGAAGGCCTCAGTCGCTTAAGGTTGTTTTTTGAAAGGTTTGCAAGCTGATCCGAGACAGTGATCATTAAAACCACACCTACAAGTACGGTGGCGGTTTTAAAGTGAAAGGCCCTGATTACAAAATAAAACAGGAAGACAAAAAGCGGCAGCCAAACCAGGGGATTGCTGGCCCAGTACATTACCTGATCAAGCCATGGTGCATGCAGGCCATTCAGTGCCAGGAAGAGGGAGCGGTCGGCAGAGAGGAGCGTTTCTACCATGGATAATAATGAATAATCGAATAATCGATTACTCGAATTTTGAATTTTGAATTAAAATTTCATCACTCATGGCTAATGGTTCATGTATTCAGCGCTTCCCATAGCATTCCCTTGAGCTTCAGGAGCCCGGTTTTCTTATGCGAAGAGATGAATACATAAGGGATATCCTCAGGAAGTTCTTTCTTGAGTTCACTGATAATCTCCTCGTCGGCAAGATCGGATTTGGTGATCGCAAGAAGCCTTGATTTATCAAGAAGTTCGGGATTGTACATCTGAAGCTCATTAAGAAGTATCCTGTATTCGTTACGGATATCATTACTGTCGGCAGGGATCATGAACAACAGTACTGAGTTCCTTTCAATATGCCTGAGGAACCTTAAACCAATTCCTTTCCCTTCATGCGCTCCTTCGATGATTCCGGGTATATCGGCCATCACAAAGGATTTGTTCTCGAGGTAACTTACCATCCCCAGGTTAGGGACAAGGGTTGTAAACGGATAGTCAGCAATCTCGGGTTTGGCTGCTGATATTACCGATAACAAGGTGGATTTCCCTGCATTCGGAAACCCGACGAGCCCCACATCGGCAAGCAGTTTTAATTCAAGGACCTTCCATCCCTCCTGCCCGGGTTCTCCGGGTTGGGCAAACTTCGGTGCCTGGTGGGTTGCCGATTTGAAATGGTCATTCCCCAGCCCTCCCCTTCCGCCTGGCACAAGGATGTGTGTCTGCCCGTCTTCGGTTATCTCACATTCAAAAGCCATGGTTTCGGCATCCCTTGCGACAGTTCCCAGGGGAACGTCGATATATACATCCTTGCCCATTGCCCCGGTTTGCAGGTTCCTGCTGCCGTGAATACCATGTTCGGCCTTGATATGTTTAGTGAATTTAAGATGCAGAAGCGTCCAGAACTGGGTGTTGCCTCTCAGAATAATATGGCCTCCCCTGCCACCGTCCCCACCGTCGGGCCCACCCATTGAGGTAAGCCGGGTCCTGAGGAAATGCTTTGACCCTGCTCCCCCGTTACCAGAGGCGCAAAAGATCTTCACATAATCGACAAAATTAGATTCAGCCATGAATTCCTTATCTCTTTATTGTTACTTTTTAATTGCCTTGCACAGGCTCTCGAAGATATCTTCAATCCCTCCTACACCATGAACTTCAGTGTAAATTCCTTTATCCATGTAATATTGCTGGAGGGGCTTGGTATGTTTGTGATACTGCACCAGCCTGTTCTTGATGACTTCTTCGGTATCGTCCACCCGGCCTTGCTCCATTGCTCTTTTCAACAACCTTTTGACCAGTTCTTCTTCGTCCACTTCGAGAGAGATCACCTGTTTCACCGAATGGTTCAGCCTGCATAAAAGCTTGTCCAGTTCATGAGCCTGGTTGAGGGTGCGCGGAAATCCGTCAAACACAAAACCACCTGCATCTTCATTTTTCATGAAAACCGACCTCATAATCTCGATCAGAAGCTCATCCGACACCAGGTGACCTGCTTCCATAACGGCTTTTACCTGCAGGCCAAGCGTAGTTCCCTGGCTGACTTCGGCACGGAGGATGTCGCCTGTTGAGACATGTTTCCAGTTATACTTCTGCGCAATTTTCACTGCCTGAGTGCCTTTGCCCGCTCCCGGAGGCCCGAAAAGAATGAGATTGAACATGTTTATCTTGAGTTTAAAGTTTCACTTCGATTTATCCAGTTGGTAAATATCCGGAAAATTCCTGCCCGATCCATCATAATCCAGGCCATAACCAACAACAAAAAGATCAGGGATCTCCAATCCGCAGTAATCAATCGTAAAATTTTCAGTGAATGCTTCGGTTTTATAACAGAAACAGGCAATACGAACACTTGCAGGTTCATACAGCTTCAGATCACCGAGGAGTTTTGCCATGGTGCGCCCGGTATCCACTATATCTTCAACAATGATCACTTCACGGCCCCTTATCGTTTCATTCAGTCCTATCAGGCTGTTGATGCTTCCCCCGCTTTCCATCCCCTTGTACGAAGCGTACTTGACGAAAGATATCTCACAGGGGATTTTCATTTTTCTTACAAGGTCGGATGCAAAAATAAATGCCCCATTCAGGATCCCCAGCATCAGCGGGACTTTCCCGGCATAATCACTGTCTATATCGGAAGCCAGCCGGGCTACGATCTCATCAATCTTTTCCCTGCCCAGATACAGGTGGAAGAATTTATCTTTCACCATAATGCTGTCGGCTTGCTGATTCGGATTCACCATCTTACAAAGGTAGCAATGATTTTTTCACTGTCATATATTTACGAATATCTGAATTTCTGGCTAATTTTGTAAAAAATTAACATATGCAAGCCTTGGTAAGTATTATCATGGGCAGCACTTCCGATCTTCCTATAATGGAAGCTGCTGCAAATTTTCTGAATGATATGCAGATCCCATTTGAGATCAATGCATTGTCGGCCCACCGGACTCCCGAGAAAGTTGAAGAATTCGCCAGGGGGGCACATGCAAGGGGGATCAGGGTAATCATCGCAGCTGCAGGGATGGCCGCACACCTGCCTGGTGTGATCGCCGCCATGACTTCGATTCCAGTGGTAGGGGTTCCTATAAAGGCCACCCTTGAAGGCCTTGATTCGCTGTTTTCCATCGTTCAGATGCCCCCGGGGATACCCGTGGCGACAGTTGGGATCAATGCTTCCCTGAACTCTGCTATCCTGGCTGCAGAGATCCTGGCAGTATCAGACCCGGCACTTTACCAGAAACTTCTGATTTTCAAGGAAGGCCTGAAGAAAAAAATCGTTAAGGCCAATGAAGATCTGGCCAAGGTCAAATACGAATACAGGGCAGGTTAAATTTTCCTTGCCATCATTATCCCGTCGCGGAAAGGCAGGAGAAGGTTCTCAACCCTGTCATCCTTCTGAACAAATTCATTGTATTCAATGATCCCCAGGGTCTCTTTATCTTTTTTGCCTGTGGATATCACTTTCCCGTCCCATAAGGCATTGTCGGCAATGATCCATCCTCCCTTCCTGACCAAAGGGAACACCATTCTGTAATAGGCAAGATAGTTTGGTTTGTCTGCATCAATATAAACCAGGTCCCAGGTTTCAGCCAGTGTCGGGATGATATTCAGGGCTTCCCCGAAATGCAGTTGCACTCTATCTTCAACACCAGCTTCCTTAAGGTATTTCCTGATAATAGTTTCAAGCTCGGGATTGACCTCGATGGTATGCACCAGACCCCTGCACCCCATCGCAAGATTGATCGTGGAATACCCTGTAAAAGTTCCTATTTCGAGAACCTTCTCAGGGCTGATCAGATTACAGAGGAACCTCAGGAACAATCCCTGCATGGGCCCGGATATCATTCTCGGGTAGACTTGTGTCAGATGCGTTTCCCGGTTAAGGGCCGACAGAAAAGAAGGTTCAGCACTGGAATGTGATTCGCAATACCGTTCTGTTTCTTCGGATATCATGTCGGGCGGGATTACTTCCTGCTTTCAATAAGGATATCAAGAAGTTTTATAGCAGCTTCCGATATAACCGTCCCCGGCCCGAAAATAGCAGCAGTTCCTGCTTTGTAAAGGAAATCATAGTCCTGGGGAGGGATAACGCCTCCCACGACCACCAGGATGTCTTCCCTGCCCAGGGCGGAAAGTTCGCCGATAACCTGGGGCACAAGGGTCTTATGACCAGCGGCAAGACTTGACACCCCAAGTATATGTACGTCGTTCTCAACAGCCTGCTTGGCAGCTTCGGCAGGTGTCTGGAACAAAGGCCCGATATCCACATCGAAGCCTATATCGGCATACCCTGTCGAAACCACCTTGGCCCCACGGTCATGCCCGTCCTGTCCCATCTTCGCAACCATAATCCTGGGCCGGCGGCCTTCCAGTTCAGCAAATTTGTCGGCCAGATCTCGCGCCTTTTTGAATGATTCACTATTACTCGATTCCGAAGAATACACTCCTGAAATACTACGGATCACAGCTTTATACCTCCCATAAATTGTTTCCAATGCATATGAAATCTCACCCAGTGTGGCCCGCTTTCGGGCTGCATCAATGGCAAGTGACAACAGATTCCCTTCGCCTGTTTCAGCAGAATGCGTAAGTGCCTCGAGGGAGCTCTTTACATCCTCATTATTCCTTGAGGCTTTGATCTGCTCAAGCCTTTTTATCTGGGATTCTCTTACTGCGGTATTGTCAATATTGAGAATATCGATAGGAGCCTCCTTATCAAGACGATAGAGGTTCACCCCTATAATCTTGTCCTTTCCTGAGTCGATACGTGCCTGCTTCCGCGCAGATGCTTCCTCTATCCTCATCTTCGGAATGCCGGTTTCTATTGCCTTGGCCATGCCGCCCAATGCTTCAACTTCCTGGATAAGAGTCCAGGCTTTATGTGCGATTTCATTGGTTAGTGATTCAACATACCATGATCCTGCCCAGGGGTCAAGCGACCTGCAAACCTGGGTTTCCTGCTGAATGTATAACTGGGTGTTGCGTGCAATCCTTGCCGAGAAATCGGTAGGCAGGGCGATTGCCTCATCCAGTGAATTGGTATGCAGCGACTGGGTATGACCCAAAGCTGCAGCCAGGGCTTCAATACATGTCCTTGCAATATTATTGAAGGGATCCTGTTCGGTGAGGCTCCAGCCGGAAGTCTGGGTATGAGTCCTCAAAGCCATTGATTTCGGATTCTTAGGGTTGAACTGCTTAACCAGCTTGGCCCAGAGCATACGCCCGGCACGCATCTTGGCGATCTCCATAAAGTGGTTCATCCCTGCGGCCCAGAAAAATGAAAGCCTTGGGGCAAAGGCATCTATGTCCATCCCGGCCCGTATCCCGGTCCTCAGGTATTCAAGTCCGTCGGCAAGGGTGTAAGCCAGCTCGATATCGCAGGTGGCCCCTGCTTCCTGCATATGATACCCGCTTATGGAAATGGAATTGAACTTCGGCATGTTCCTGGCCGAGAATTCGAAGATGTCAGAGATGATCTTCATTGAAGGGGTCGGAGGATAAATATACGTATTCCTTACCATGAACTCCTTCAGGATGTCATTCTGTATTGTCCCGTTGAGCTCGGCCAGTGGAACACCTTGCTCTTCCGCAGCAATGATGTAGAATGCAAGGACCGGAAGGACGGCACCGTTCATAGTCATCGAGACTGACATCTGCCCGAGCGGGATCTGGTCGAAAAGGATCTTCATATCCTCCACGCTGTCGATAGCAACGCCAGCTTTCCCCACATCACCTACCACCCTGGGATGATCTGAGTCATAACCGCGGTGCGTAGCCAGGTCAAATGCAACGGAAAGGCCTTTTTGCCCTGCCGCGAGGTTCCTTCGATAAAATGCATTGGATTCTTCAGCTGTTGAAAAGCCTGCATATTGCCGTATGGTCCAGGGGTTCATGACATACATGGTCGAATATGGACCGCGCAGAAAAGGGGGTATACCTGCAGCATAATTCAAATGCTCCATATTTACCAGGTCCTCAGCCGAATACAAGGGCTTTACAGGAATCTGTTCGGCTGTCATCCATGGCTCTTCTGCTGCAGCCTGCAATTGCTTGTTGTCGCTGCCTTTTATTCTCATTTCAGAGCGGAAATCAATATCCTTAAAATCAATTCTCATCGTAGTCAGTGTAGTTTAAATAGTTCTAAAAAGAAATTCCGAATACAAGAAAGACCTTGGAAGCGGCAGGATTAGTGATAAGCGAGGCCTGGACCGGCAAAGAATAGCTTTTAGTAATCGGGATGGCTTTCTTGGCCGTGATCCCTACATTGGTAAATCCTGCTTTGGGACCGTACCAGCTCCCACCAAATGGTGTTCCTCCCACAAAGAAATTCAAGTCGATCTTATGGAAAGTAACGGGATAAGAGAGTTCGAGGTAAGTGGAGAAATTATTCTTGCTGGTATTGTTGTAAACTCCCAGGCTGTCCTTTGCTTTATCATCACCGTAAACCAGCGTACCTGCATAAAATTTGATCGGGAACGCTTTCGGCCCTGCAAAAGCCAGGGAAATTTCAAAAGTATGACCTGTTGTTTTATTTTTATAATTGAAATACTGGTAATGTTCATTCCCTGTGTAATTCGGATCTATGCTGTTCGGGATAAAGTAGTCAAAAACCATCAGCGTGAACCATTTGTAAGTATAGGAAATGTACATGTCCATTTCGGTATAATTTCCCATGTTCACCGAAACAGAATCATTGATCTGTAGCCGGTAAGGTGCAAAGGAATATGAACCCCAGGCTCCGACATTCAATCCCCTCCAGCTAAGAAAGAGGCTGGGTTGTATGGCAGGTGAATTCCCGAAATCTATACCGCGCCAAATGTAACGGCTCATAACATCGGCCCCGAAATTCAGCGTAACCGACTTATCGTTTACAGATTCTTCGGCTTCTTTTTGGACAATCTCATCCTGCGCATAAACGTAATGAAGTGATAAAAAACAGATCGCAAATAATAAAACCAATTTCTTCATAGAGTAAAATAATTGTTCCTATAGTGTTTCATACATTTAATGCACGTGCAAGTTCCGATTGCCTGAATGGTTTGCTTATATAATCATCCATACCCGAAGCAATACAGCGGTCCCGGTCTTCTTTTGTCGTGGATGCAGTTAATGCCACTATCTTGACCCGTTTTTTCGGATCCCCTCCCAATATTCCCTCGCGTTCCATTTTCCGGATCAGCCTGGTGGCTTCAATACCGTCCAGCTCCGGCATTTCCACATCCATTAAAACAATATCATATGTGCCCGACTTGTATCTATCCAAAACCTGGTTGCCGTTTTCCGCCAGTTCAACGGTATGCCCGAAACCTTCGAGTGTCTTGATGGCAACCTTCTGGTTTATCTTATTATCCTCTGCAAGCAGGATATGCAGGACCTTTTGTCTTCTGAATTCCCTTTTCCCTGCATACTTCATGATCACCCTGACCAGCTCCTCGGGCATGAAAGGTTTTGCAATGTAATCATCCATTCCCGCTTCCAGGAACCGTTCCTTGTCGCCTTCCACTGCATAAGCTGTAAAAGCTACTATATATGATGGCCTTCTCTGGGTGCTGCTGCGTTCTATCTCCCTGATCTTCTCGGTAGCCTCAAGACCATCCATAACGGGCATCCTGATATCCATCAAAATGAGCTCATATTCTTTCTTTTCGAACATCCGGATTGCCACCCTTCCATTTTCGGCAATCTCGAGGTTGGTAAACCCATCCTTCTCCAGGGATGTCCTTGCCACCCTCTGGCTTATATAATTGTCTTCAACAAGCAGGATTGAAATACCCTTTACATCATCTTTCTGTTTTTCCTGGTCAAGCTTCTCCAGTTCAGCTTTGAGCATTTTCCCGAAACCGGAAGTAAACCAAAACACAGATCCGCTGCCCTCCTCGCTTTCAACGCCGATCTCTCCCCCCATAAGTCTCACCAGGTCATAGGAAATCTTGAGTCCCAGCCCGGTGCCTCCGTACTTCCTGGTAGTCGAAACATCAGCCTGCGAAAATTCTTTAAATAATTTCTCACGGCCTTTTTCAGAAATGCCGACTCCTGTATCAGTAACACGGCATTTCATCATCAGCTGGACCTCATTCTGCCATACCGGTTCGATAAATATACTGATGCTTCCTTCGTTGGTGAATTTGATGGCGTTGTTTGCCAGATTCATCACGATCTGCTTCAGCCTTACAGGATCTCCTTTGATCATCTCCGGCACCTCCGATGATATGGAAAGGAAAAGCTTCAGGCCCTTGCCTTGAGCCCTTGAATGAAGCATTTTGATCACTTCTTCAAGATTCTGACGGAGGTTAAATGCTACATTCTCAAGCTCAACCTGGCCTGCCTCAATCTTTGAAAAATCCAAAATATCATTTATTATGGAAAGAAGGTTGGTCCCTGATATCTCAATAATATCAAGGTATTCCCTCTGTTCATCGGTAAGCTGGGTTTCCATAAGGATGTTGGTCATACCGATAACGCCATTCATAGGAGTCCTGATCTCGTGGCTCATGTTTGCAAGGAAGATGGATTTTGCACGGCTCTCCTTTATTGCAATTTCCTTAGCTACCTGTAGTTCCTCCGACATCAGTTTCCTTTCCCTGATCTCCTCCTGCAACTGTTCCGTCCTGGACTGCATTATTTCTTCAAGATGGGTCTTGTACTCTTCAAGCTGCTTTTCGGCTTTGATCCTATCCTGAATTTCAGCTTCCAGTATCTTGGTGTTTTTTTTGTAATATTTAGTAAGGAAATAAAAGAAAGGCAGCACGATGACAAGGAAGAAAAATGCGCGCAATAAAATTTCCGGGATTCGCGAGATGATGAGGGCATTAAGGTAACTGATATCCATATCGGCCCCGACCAGGTAACGGTTCCCGCCCGGTGAGGTTTGGCATATGATCGCGCTTTCAAATTTCCCCCACCTGTCCTCCGATGTCTCGAAAGTTGGCTTGTCCGAGTCAACGGTATTAATAAATTCAGGAGTGGCCTCAGGATAAACCTGCCAGTAAGTGGGTAGTTTGTGTTTGAGGAACTCCTCGTCCTTGGCACTGGATGCAATGAAATACACCTTGCCGTTCCTCACGACAGTGGCGTAAAGATAGGTAAGCCCGGCAGTTTTCGCATTGACCGAGAGCTTGATGATGTTCAGCAAATGCTCTTCTTTGCTTATCTTCAATGAATCTGTAGCCTTGTCAAAGAAAGCAGGGTCTAAAACCGTTTTTATATTTGAAGCTGCAATAACGAGCCTGCGGTCCACCTCCGAGATAATCCTCTGCCTTTCATCATAGCTGGTAAACACAGTATAAACAGCAGCCATGATAAAATAAATGACCGAAGGAATGATGATGACCTTTAAAAAGTAATTCCTTTTCACTCAGTTTCCCTTTGTAGGATTAATCTCTTTATAATTGCAGTATCCTGTTTAATTCTTCTATTTCGATCGGTTTGTTCATGTAAAAATCCATGCCGCTTTCAAAGAATTTATTCCTGTCATCTTCAAAAGCATTGGCGGTAATGGCAATTATCTTAACCCTTTTTTCCTTCCCGCTGATTTTTTCAGATTCAATTTTTCTGATCTCCCTGGTTGATGTAAGTCCGTCCATGACAGGCATCATGATATCCATTAAAATAGCATCGTAGGAATTCTCCTTGAACTTATCGAGGGCTATCTGGCCATCGGTAGCAGTATCTACATTATGCCCGGCTCTTGTAAGTGCGGCAGTAATTAGCCTCAGATTGATCGCATTATCTTCTACAACAAGAATCGCCAGTTTCCTGTCCTGTGACTGCTCACTCCCTTTCGTCGTCTGATTCTGATCCATAAAAGTCATGAAATTAACTTGTTATTTTAATGGAATACCAATTTGCCTGCTGAATTTACCAAGGTTTTCGATCAGGTTGCTGCGCAGATGGATAAAATCATCTACTCCTGCATTTTTCAAAGCTTCCAACTTATCCTTAGGATATCCGGCTACACAAATAATAAGATTTTTTACCGCAGCTTTCAATGCAGGGACAGCCTTTCCCGCCAGCCCCTCATATTCTTCATCCGAACTGCAGAAAACCACTATATCAGGCTGATTTGCAGCAACAGCTTCAATGCCGGCTTCAATAGTTTCGAAGCCTGTATTATCATGGACTAAGAAACCGGCACATCCAAAGAAATTGGTTGCAAAACCTGCTCTTGCCCTCATCATTGCGAGGTTACCGAAAGTGAAGAGAAATACTTCAGGCCTCCGGTTTCCTTTAATTACAAATTCCTCAGTGGAAAGCCTTAGCTTTTCCAATCCCCTTGCCACTCTTACAGGATGTATCTTTTTATACTTCCCTTCCTGAATTACACTGCCGTAGCCTGACTGTACACTAACTTTCTCAAACATCATCTCCTTCAGTTCAGGGAACTCATTTGTCCCTACAAGAACGGTTTTCCTCAGAGCTATATCGCCTTCCTTCCTTATGCAGTTCTTCAGTGTTTCATCCTGGATAAAACCTGCTTTCACCGCTTCAATCATCCCTCCCATGCCTTCAACCTTCATGAACAATTCCCAGGCATGCTGAGCAACGCTGTCGGTGAGGCTCTCAATATAGTAAGCTCCTGCAGCGGGGTCGGCGATCCTGTTCAGATAGGACTCTTCCTTGAAAATATGTTGTTGGTTCCTCGCAATGCGGAACGAAAAATCATCTGGCTGGGCGTATGGCATATCGAAAGGCCCGATGTTGATCGAGTCAGCCTGTCCTATTGCAGCCGACATCCCTTCGGTGGTAGTTCTCAGCATATTCACATACGGGTCATAAATGGTCTTGTTCCAGGCTGCAGTTGAGGTATGGATGAACATTCCCATGGATGCGGGGTCTTCAGGATGATACTGCTCAACAATCTTTGCCCATAAAAGCCTTGCAGCCCTGAGTTTGGCAATTTCCATAAAATAATTTGAACCGCAGGCAAAATGGAACATCATCCGCGGAGCTATGGAATCCACGGTATAACCTTTTGAAGTAAGCGATGAAAGGTATTCATTGGCCAGGGCAAGACTGAAGCCCAGTTCCTGTACAAGGGTTGAACCTGAATTCTGGAAATAGTGTCCGTTGACGGTTATTGACCTGAATACGGGGAAACGTTTGATAACCGTGTCAAGGAGATACTCGGCTTCTTCAAGATTATTCTCGAAGTTCTTGTAAAAATCACCATGAAGAAGAAGGTAAGATAAAGGATCAAAGTTCAGTCCTCCACGGAGATCTTCGCCTTTCATGTTTTTACCGCTGACCTCATAAAAGAAAAGTTCAAGTGTAAGCGGATATGATTTTGAACTCGCAAAATAAATCCGTGTTTTGGCAAGATCTATTCCATCTAGAAGGGCCGACATCTGCTTGTGAGTGGAAATTTCAGAGGCATTAAGCCCGATTGATTCTGCGCCGTGGCTCACTGCATCCTTTGCCAGCCTGTTTGCTTCTGTAATATCCTGAGTAAGTATGTCCTGGTGAACGATCCAGTTGTTCCCGTTCCTGAAAATACCCGGATGCAATTGCTTGATCTGGCCGATATAATCAAGCCCGTTCAGGGCATCGTCACGGTAATAAGGTTTCACAGGGAACCCTTCTTCCGTATTCCAGATTAATTTCTTTTCATAATCGGCACCTTTCAGATCGGCACTGATTTTTTTCTCCCACTCATCAGTAGTTATCGGCGGGAATTCCGTGAATAGCTTTTCGTAGTTTTCGCTGTTGCTCATACTTATGTTCTGTCGGCTTGCGTATTATTTCATAGTAAAGGTAAGCAAATTTAGATAATTATTTGCAGCCGGCATTCCTCCCCTTAAAAATATTAAGAGGGCAGATAAGGCATTTTCTTTCTTAACTTTACAGAAAAATAGTATGATAGTTTCGATCAGCGGAGCAAGAGGATTTATCGGCTCGGCCCTGACGAGGGCTTTTCATGCAAATGGCTGGACAGTGAAATCCATCAACAGGGAATCATTGAACATGCCGGATGATGAATTCATTAAAGAAAAAATTGAAGGCTGCGATGTGGTTATCAACCTTGCGGGCGCCAACATCTCCTCAAAGTGGACCGAAGCGTATAAAAAGGAGATACTCGACAGCCGTATCATGGTCACTGGTAAAATCGTTTCTTCCATCCTGGCCTGTTCAGAAAAACCACGGCTTCTTATCTCAGCTTCCGGAATTGATATTTATGACACCCGGAATACCCATGACGAAAGCAGCACTTCATATGCCGGAAGTTTCCTGGGGGATGTTTGCAGACAATGGGAAAACGAAGCAATGAAAGCATCGGAAGTTACAAGGGTAGTCTTACCGCGAATGGGTATGGTACTGGGAGATGGAGGAGGTGCACTTAGCAAAATGCAGCTTCCGTTCAGCCTGGGACTTGGCGCCAAAACAGGAAACGGCAGGCAGCTGATCTCATTCATTCACATCAAAGACCTTGTTAACGCCTACCTGTTTATCATTGAGCACGAATCACTTAAAGGCCCCGTCAACCTGGTGAGCCCGTTCCCGGTGAACAACAGGGATTTCAGCGCTTCCCTTGGTAAGGTTCTGAAACAACCAGTATTTCTTACCATTCCCGGGAAAGTACTCCGGTTAATATACGGGGAAGGTGCCGTGCTCTTACTCGAAAGTCACAAGGTGCTTCCCGGAAAACTCACCACCATGGGATTTCATTTCAACTACCCTACGATCAATGGCGCCCTGATAAACCTTCTCGGTTAGAGCCCCCTTGCCTGAAGATCATTTTACCAGGTCCATCTCATCAATAAGCCGTTTTGCTCCTGCGAAACTGTCAATAATGAACAGGCAGTAGCGTATGTCGAGAACTATATTCCTGCATTGCTCCGGATCATATTGAAGGTCGCTCATCGTCCCTTCCCAGTTCCTGTCGAAATTCAAACCTAAAAGCCTGCCTGAACCATCCAGTACAGGGCTGCCCGAATTGCCTCCGGTGGTATGATTTGAGGCTGTGAACGCAACATGCATGCTCCCGTCCTTATCGGCATACATCCCGAAATTATTACCAAGGATCAGGTCTTTCAGTTTAGGTTCAACAATATAATCATAGATGTCAGGATTTTCCTTCTGAAGTATGCCTTTTGCAGTTGTGAAATAACTATAACTGACGGCGTCGGCACCATGGTAATCATCGACTTTTCCATAGGCGATCCGAAGTGTCAGGTTTGCATCGGGATACCATGTTTTTTTATCCCGGAAGATCATCAATCCTTCTATAAATATCCTTTGAATGCTGTCAATGGTGCGGTTGCAGTCTGTGACTACAGGGGTAATTTTATTTTCCATGACTGCTGATGAGGACGCCGCAAGCTGATAGGCAGGATCGCTGGCAAGTTTCCTCAAAGACTTCACCCTGTGAGCCGAAAGAATGCTTATAAGCCTTGCGCTGTCGGCAAATACTGAAACCGCATACAGGTGGTCAACATATTCTTTCCAGTTACCCTGCTGATTCTTTTCAGCCTCAGCAAAATAAGCAGGTTTAAATGCCGGGTCCATGCCTTGGGAAATCATGCTGAGCAATTCAGCTGCAATACGTTTGTCAACGTTTTGCTGGTAATCTTTAAAAAAAGACCTCACGGCAGCCTTAAGCTTTTCCGTGCTTTTAACCAGATCCTCTTCCTTTGTATCCTTCTTCTCGGCCATTTTTATAATATCCCTGAACCCTCCTGCGAATTTGAGCATTTCAATGCCCTGGAATCCTTCGGTAATGTATATACCTGCCATGTCGCAGGGATAAAGCCGTGAGTAAGTACCTTCAGCAACAGGAAGAAGTTTGCCGTATTTCTTTGCCCTTTCCTGGTCGGCATTGGCCCAGGCAATAAAGCCATCCTGTTGTTCGGTCTTTGTTCCAACGGTGTTCAGCTGCTTTACGCCCCTGCTCTCCCCCATCATCTTTTTCCAGCCATTGGCTATCCCTGCCCGTTTTGAAGCATACTGTATCCTGGTCCGGGCATCAGCGTTCATGGCTTCTTCAATGATGTCGAGCCTCTTTTGCCTGAATGCCACTTTCAGCGGGTTCTCTTTGAAGGCAATCAGGTCAACCCCGTACGAAGTCAGATTTTCCCTGGTCGTTCCGGGGAACCCGAATACCATGGTAAAATCTCCTTTTTCAACGCCCCTGAGTGAAACAGAAAGATACTTTTTAGGTTTGTAGGGAACGTTTTCCCTGGAATATTCCGCAGGTTTGTTATCCTTCGACGCATAGATCCTGAAAACCGAGAAATCACCCGTATGCCTTGGCCACACCCAGTTATCTGTATCACCACCGAAACTACCGATGCTTGAAGGCGGTGCCCCTACAAGCCTTACATCCCTGAACACTTCGTTGATAAATAAATAATACTGGTTGCCATTATAGAAGGGCTTTACTTTTGCCTCGAAGACTGTTCCTGTTACACTTTCCTTTTCGATTTTATCGATGTTCTTTTTGATGATATTGCCTCGGTCCTTTTCGCTCAAATAAGGAGTAATACCTTCGAGGACTTTTACACTCACATCTTCCATTCTTACCAGGAAAGTCACCGTTAAGCCCGGATTCGGAAGCTCTTCCTCAGGGGACCCGGCCCAGTACCCTTTTTTAAGGTAATCATGTTCCAGGCTGCTTTGTTTCTGGATCGACCCAAAGCCACAGTGATGGTTTGTAAGCAGCAGACCGGTTCCCGATACAAGCACGCCTGTGCATCCGCCTCCAAACTGCACAATTGCATCTTTCAACGAGGAGTTATTGATGCTGTATATATCTTCGGCACTTAGCTTCAAACCAAGTTTCTGCATCTCGTTTATCCTCTGGCTAAGAAGGATGGGAGGCCACATACCTTCCTCGGCCTTCAAGAGGTATGGCAGGAAATTCAACAGGATCACGACGTAAAGAATAATCTTCTTCATAACCAACAATCTTTAGTAGTTTTTAAGGCTGAACCGGAGGTAGCATATCTTCTTCCCAATCCCAAGCCAGATATTTTCATAATGAGTCTGAAATCTTGTTACATCCCCTATGGTATCCGAATTATAAATGTCATCCGATGAGACCTGGATTTCACTGCTATATTCTCCTGCTACTGCCAGGGAATATTCGTAAAAATTCCTGTCATCGGTTTTCAGGTGAATAATTCCCCCGGGCTTCATGATCTTCTGATATTTCTCAAGAAAGCGTGGTGAGGTAAGGCGTTTCCTCTCTTTCCCGGGCTGGGGGTCAGGAAAGGTGATCCAGATTTCTGAAACTTCTCCAATGCCAAAGTAATGTTCAAGATGGTCAATCTGGCTGCGGATAAAAGCCACGTTGCCCAGGTTTTCTTCTTTCACTGACCTGCACCCCCTCCAGAGCCGGGCTCCTTTTATATCTATCCCGATGAAATTCCTGCCGGGATATGATTTTGCCAGCCCTATGGTGTATTCGCCTTTTCCGCAGCCTAATTCAAGGATGATGGGATTTGAATTCCCGAAGAACTTCTCACCCCAAAATCCTTTAAGGTGAAATACTTTAATGAGCTCGTGAAACCTGAATTGAAACAGAAACGGAAATGTCAGATTTTCCTGAAAATGGATCAGTTTCTTTTTCGGCACATGAAAAACTATTTGGCAAGCAGCCAGGCGCCTGAGAATCCTTTCGCTCTGGCTTCGCTGAGCAGGCCATCAGCCTGGGATTCCTTGTTTGTAGTGGTGAGAGCCACACGGTAAAGCCCTGTCCTGGAACGATCAAAAATTCCGGCATTCATTCCTTTTGAACCGGCATCCTCAATGCATTTCATTGCATTCTCACGAACTTTGAAAGCCCCGATGATAATTGCGAAATTATCATCTTTCCTGATCTTTTCCTGAACAGGGGATGAAGCTGTTTCAGAGTATGTTGCCGGGGAATTATCATCCATATCAGGAATCAGTATGGGCTCCTTTTTAACAAGACTTTTCTTGATGGTATTATTCTCTGGGATCCTGACGGCCGGTTGTTTGGCTGCATCTGCAGTAAGATCCATCGTCGGTTCATTGGCAGGTTTGGCTGCGGCAGCAGCTGTAGGTTCGGGGTCGCTGAAGATCGAAGGAATGGCACCGTAATCATAATTGATCTCGGGTCCCTGTGCAGGAGCCTCCTTCTTCTCATCGAGAGAAGATTCGGAGAAACGCGTGAACACCGAACTCAGGATACCAGCATTGTTTACCGAAGGATTTCTGAGTTTGTCATACTGTGTTATCCCGATGATGGCAGCAGCTCCAATAGGAATTGCAAGCATTGCAGCCCACTTAAGGGAACGGGGGAATTGCCTCTTTGGAGGGGAGATATCCCTTTGCTGGGGCACAATGGCCTGTTCAAACCTTGCAGTATATGAACTCCTGTTGACGGGAGGTGAGATAAAAGTCTGTAATCCGAAGGCATCCGGCAAGAGATTGTAATCCTTTGCCTGTTCGAACTGCAAAGTGCCTTCACGGCCGGCAAAAAGCCTTCCCACTTCAGGAATGATGAACGACTTCCCGCTTTTAACCATATGCCTGATACTGGTGACCATCTCATTGACCAGGGCCAGTGCATCGGCATACGACACTCCTTCATCTGTAACTAAACGGTTACATAATAAACCATCGTTCTGCTTCAGGTTTATATTGAATAAAATCTTTTTGGAAGGAGGAATAAAAGAATGGCTTACCGGATCAATGCGCGCAGGAGCATAATTGCCAATAAAACCGCCATAACCCGGAAGAATCACACAGTCATGTTCCTCCAACAACCTGGCTATAATTACTCGCACATCCATAAATTCCCGAATACTTGATGCGAAGATACGTAAATGAGGTGTTAAGCCTTAACCCCTGTTAGTAAGTTTTAATAAATCGGCAGGACTGTCAATGGCAACACTCTCATAACCGGTTTCTTCAAGGATGATGTCAAACCCGTTCTCCAGCCACCTGAGCTGTTCCAGTGATTCTGCTGTTTCCAGCGGTGAAGGAGGAAGTTTCACGATCTCCTCCAGGACATCCGGCCTGTAGCCGTAGATCCCGATATGCTTGAAAAAATCATGATGTCCAAGCCATTCTGCAGTTACAGCACCCCTCACAAAGGGGACTGAAGCACGGCTGAAATAGAGTGCGTTCCCGTGTATTCCCGCAAGCACTTTCACGACATTGGGATTGTGTAGCTCCTCTGCAGATGTAATCTTTTTCATGAGAGATGCTATCAGGGCTTCCTTTGTACTGAAGCAGCCTATCACCTGCTCTATCTGGCCGGGATGAATATATGGCTCGTCGCCCTGGATGTTTACAATCACATCGTACTCTGTTCCCTGTTTGCGCATGGTTTCACAAACCTCACTGCACCGTTCTGTTCCGCTCCTGTGAGCGGAAGATGTCATCATGGCTTTACCCCCGAAAGAAACGACATGATTCTCAATGCCGGCGTCGTCGGTTGCAACGATCACCTCCGAAAGGCTTGTGCATGACAGAGCCTGCTCATAGACCCTCCTGATCATGCTTTTACCATCGATGACCACCAGGGGTTTGCCGGGAAATCTTGTTGAAGAATAACGTGCCGGTATGATTCCTAGAACTTTCATCTGCCCGGGGCACTAGAACAGACCGTGAAGTTCGGCATTCACCTTATCGATGACAACCCCGAGGTGTTCGGCGTTTTCATTGAATTTCAGGTTGTCGACATCGATGATAAGGATCTTCCCGAAATTATAATTCTCAACCCAGTCCTCATACATATCGTTGAGGTTTTTCAGGTAATCTATCCGGATAGCACTTTCGTATTCCCTTCCCCTTTTCTGGATCTGATTCACGAGAGTCGGCACAGTGGCCCTGATGTAAATGACAAGGTCGGGAGGTTTGATCAGTGAACTGATCAGTTCGAACAATGACTTGTAATTTTCGAAATCCCTTGTGCTCATCAGGTTCATCGAATGCAGGTTAGGTGCAAAGATGTGTGCATCTTCATAAATCGTGCGGTCCTGGATCACAGTCTTTCCCGACTTCCTTATTTCGATGATACGCCTGAACCGGCTGTTCAGGAAGTAAACCTGGAGGTTGAACGACCACCTTTGCATGTCTTCATAAAAACTATGCAGGTATGGGTTGGTGTCCACATCCTCGAAATGTGCTTCCCATTTCAGGTTCTTGGCAAGCAGTCCGGCAAGGGTTGTTTTTCCTGAGCCTATATTTCCAGCAACGGCAATATGCATATATCGGAATTTACTGTCAAACCTACATGAATTTTATGAACTGGACAAATACCATGAAAAATTTAGGAAGGTTTACTGCTCTGGTTTGGCTGAAGCATGGCGAGAATCTCATCCACATATTTCCGTTCATTGGCAAGGCGGGGAACTTTATTCTGACCCCCAAGCTTGCCTTTTACCTTTAGCCATTCGTAAAATGTGCCTTTGGGTATAACATGTATCATAGGCGCTCCAAGCAAAAGGTCGTGGTACCTCTTTGCTTCATAATCGGAATTCAGCGACTTCAAAGCATTGTCAAGTGTTTCGGTGAAAAACCCCAGGTCCTCAGGTTCAATTTCAAACTCAATCAGCCACTCATGAGCCCCTCTTTGCTCACCATAATAAACAGGGGCAGCTGTATATTCACTGACCATGGCATTGCACCTGCTGCACGCAACCGTTAAAGCTTTTTCCGAATTATCGATGATCAGTTCTTCCCCGTATGCGTTGATAAAATTCTTTGTACGGCCGGTTATCCGGATGCGGTATGGCATCACTGAAGTGAACTTTACGGTATCGCCAAGCATGTAACGCCATAAACCGGCATTGGTAGTAATTACAACAGCATAATTGACGCCTGCCCGGACTTCATTCAGCGGGATCACGCCCGAAGTATCGTAACCGCCATCCACAAGAGGAATAAACTCATAGAATATACCGTAATCAAGCATCAGCAGCATATCATTGGCCCCAACCCTGTCCTGTATCCCGAAAAATCCCTCACTGGCATTATAGGTTTCAAGGTAGTTCACCTTATCGGAAGGCAACAGCCTCCTGAACTGTTCCCTGTAGGGAATAAAATTCACGCCCCCGTGAATATATAGTTCAAAATTCGGCCACACCTCAATCAGGTTCCGTTTGCCTGTGATCTCAAGCACTTTTTTCAGAAGCAAAAGGGTCCAGGACGGAACTCCCGAGATATTGGTGACATCATGCTGAACGGTTGCCGCCGCCATCTTCTCGATCTTGGACTCCCATTCATCCATAAGGGCGATAGACAGACCTGGTGTCCTCAGATACTCCACCCATACAGGCAGATGCTGTATCAGGATTGCCGACAGGTCGCCCATGTAATAAGATTCATTGTTCACTTCAACGATCTGGTGGGTGCCTCCCATGGCAATGGCTTTTCCCGCAAACAGGTTGGTGTCGGGATGGTTGTTGCAATAGATCGATAAAAGGTCCTTTCCTCCCTTGAAATGGCATTCTTCAAGAGCCTCCTGGCTTACCGGGATGTATTTGCTTTTATCATTGGTGGTGCCTGAAGATTTTGCAAAGCATTTGATCTCGGTAGCCCAGAGGATGTTCTGTTCTCCCTGCCTCAGCCTGTCGATACAGGGCTTGAGTGAATCATAATCATTCAATGGCACACGGTTCCTGAATTCCTCGTAAGTCTGTATCGACCGGAAGTCAAAAAGCTTTCCCCATTCGGTGTTCCTTGCAGAGCTAAGGAGCCGCTTCAGCAGTTCCACCTGAACCTCATGGGGATATTTCATGAACAGCTCGATCTGGTGAATCCTCTGCTTCATCAACCATGAAATAACCGAATTGATCAGAGCCATTTTTGGGGAATGTTTAGAAAGGAATTTTCAGTTCAAAAATACAATCTTAATTGAGATAACCTGTCCAAAAGGGGAAAAACCTGATATTTAATTATATAACAATCACCATAAAAATTCCTTAATTATTTTTCTTCTTCCCTTTGGAATTATGTATTTTAGTCGTAAGTTTGTCTACCCTAACAAAAATGATTCTTTATAGCTTTGTTAACTAAAAATCAAGCTAAATTTACTATAAACAACTTGCATAACTTATGAAAATTCTCGTATTAAACTGCGGAAGCTCTTCGATCAAATACCGGCTTTTTAACATTGAAACGGAAGCCGAGCTTTTGGCTAAAGGATTACTCGACAGGATTGGCCTGGATAAAAGCGAACTTATGCACCAGGTCACTGGTAAAGATAAGTATAAAATCATTAAACCAGTCCCCGACCATCAGGACGGGATCAATCTCATACTTGACACTCTCAGGCATCCTGAGTATGGAGTAATCACTGACATCAATGAGATTGAAGCCGTCGGACACAGGGTGGTTAACGGGGGTGAGAAATTCAAGACCAGTGTTCAGATCGACGAGGAAGTCAAGGCCGGGATAGAAAAGTGCATTGAACTTGCACCCCTTCATAATCCTGCAAATCTGAAAGGCATTTTATCCATGGAAGCCATATTGCCGGAAGTACCCCAGGTCGCAACATTTGACACCTCTTTCCACCAGACCATGCCTCAGCATGCCTACCTGTATCCCCTGCCTTATGAATATTATGAAAAGTACAGGATCCGGCGTTACGGTTATCACGGCACATCACATAAATACGTTGCAGAAAAGGCATGCAGGTACCTTGGAAGGAAATACGACTCGGTAAAGATCATCACCTGTCATCTCGGAAATGGTTCATCCATTGCGGCCGTTGAGAATGGAAAATCGATAGACACTTCCATGGGATTCACTCCTGTTGAAGGGCTTATGATGGGTACCCGTACTGGTGATGTAGATGTTGGAGTACTGCTGTTTATTGCCGAAAAGGAAAATCTCAGCATTAAAGACACCAATAACCTGTTCAACAAGCAAAGCGGAGTTTGCGGGATCTCAGGGATCTCGTACGACATGCGTGATGTTGAGATGGCTGCAGAACAGGGAGTGCAGAGGGCACAGCTGGCGCTCGACATGTATGCTTACAGGGTAAAGAAATATATCGGTTCCTATGCAGCTGCCATGGGGGGTGTCGACCTCATTATTTTTACCGGGGGAATAGGGGAAAACGATTGTGACACCCGGAGAAGGATACTCAATAACCTGGATTTTCTCGGCGTTGAGTTCGATCCTGAACGTAATGAAGGCATACGCGGGAAGGAAGCAATTCTTACAAAACCGGGGTCAAAAGTCCTGGCAATGGTAATGCCGACCAATGAAGAACTGGTCATTGCCATCGATACATTTAACATTGTTACAAAAGCTGATTTTAAGTTTTAACCAAAATAAAGAAAACATGGCCCCCATCAGCATTTATATCGTAGAAGACGAGTTGATCATTGCTCATGACCTTAAAGCCAAATTATCAGAGCAGGGATACGAAATCCTGGGCATTGATATCAAAGGTGAAAGCGCGGTTGAGAATATCACAACTCTGAAGGAACAAAAGAAAGAACCCGACATCGTGATCATGGATGTCAAACTCGCCGGGAAAATGGACGGCATTGAAGCCGCCAGGATAATTACCGAAAACTCCAACTGCGGTATCATCTTTCTCACGTCAATGAACAAAGTTGAGGTGTTTACCAAATCATTCTCGCTTAAACCTTATGCTTACCTGTTCAAACCTGTCGATTTTGACCAGATCAGGGCTGCAATCGAAGTAGCCAATTACCAGAGGAACCTCGAGATGACCAACGAAAGGATCATCTCGGAACTCAAGATTGAGATCGAACTGCGTAAGAAAGCCGAAAAAGAACGCAATCAAAGGCTGCAGGAAAGGATCAGGGCGGAACAAAAGGTGAACCAGCTGCTGAAACAAAAACATCAGATGGAACTTGACCTGATTAACCGCGAGTTAGCTACGTCTACTATTTTCATCAGCCAGAAAAATAAGATCATAGGCCTGATCAAGAAAGACATCAACCGCCTGCTCAAAAATGAGAAGGTCATTAACCGGAATGAAATTGCAAAGGTTCTGAAGACTATCGACGACAATATCAAGTTCGATAACGACTGGTACAGGATAAAAGCTCATTTCGAAAAGATACACCCGGGGTTTTTCGACCGTCTGAGGAAGCTGCACCCCCAGCTAACACCCAATGATCATAAGCTATGTGCCCTCCTGAGGATGAACCTGAACACCAAGGAAATTGCACATATTCTCAAGATAACCGCTCCAAGTACTGAAATTTCACGTATAAGGCTGAGGAAGAAACTGGACCTGAACAAGGGGATTAACCTTACCCAGTTTATCTGTGAAGTTTAAAAAACCGAATACTCATAAAAAAAACCGGTGTTGAACCGGTTTTTTTGTTTTCAGAGTAAATCTGCCATTTCATCACTGATCTGAAGATTGTGAAAGACATTCCCCACATCTTCATCTTCTTCAAGAATGTCTATCAGTTTAAGCGCTTTTCTTGTCTGGTCCTCTTCAAGTGTGACATAGGTTTTAGGGATCCTTTGCAAAGAGGCGCTTTCAGGCTCAATGTCCATAGCCTCTATTTTCTTCATCATGGAACCGAAATCCTCCATGGCCGTGGTAACTGTAAAGGTCTCGTCATCAACTGAAATATCCTCGGCACCTGCGTCGATGATCTCCATTTCAAATTCATCCTGAACAAGCGTTCCTTTGGGAATGACAAAAACACCTTTACGGTCAAAGAGATAAGCCAGGGATCCGTTCGTTCCCAATTCACCGCCGTGTTTGTTAAAATGAGCCCTGACGTTAGAAACCGTTCTCTGCAGGTTGTCCGTGGTTGCTTCAACAAAAATTGCGATTCCGTGAGGTCCTTTACCCTCATAAGTAGTTTCATGAAGGGCGGCAGCATCCTTTTCGGCACCTTTGTTGATAGCCCTCTGGATTGTTTCCTTCGGCATCGAAGCACCCTTGGCATTTGAGATAGCAAGGCGAAGCCTCGGGTTTCCGTCAGGATCAGCTCCGCTTTCCTTAACTGCTATTGTAATGTCTTTAATGATCTTTGAGAAGATCTTTGAACGCTTTGCATCCAAAGCCCCTTTCTTACGTTTTATTGTTGACCATTTATTGTGACCTGACATAAAGGGATTGTTTGTAAATTAACAATGAATAATCTGATCTGTCGGAAATTTCACGTCAAAATTAATAAAAAAAACATAGATGATACAAAAACGATTGGTAATTTTGGAAGCGAAAAGGCCGGCCTGGCTGTTTATATGAAACATACCCGAATCCTCATATTTCTTTCCTTCTCATTGCTTTGCTTTCTTACATGGAGGTGCGCAAATCCGGTTGCACCTGAAGGAGGCCCAAAAGACACCAAACCGCCTAAAGTACTGAGATCCGATCCTCCGAATTTCACAACAAATTTTAAAAATCAAAGCATCAGGATTGATTTCAATGAATTTATTGCAATTAAAAACCAGGCATCTGAACTCAACGTTTCACCCCCGCTTAAAAATCTGCCCGATATCAAAATCAGGGGGAAAAGCCTTGTAATTAAAATCGAAGACACACTTGCCACCAACACGACCTATTCCATCGATTTCGGGAAATCAATTTCCGATATAACCGAAAATAACATCTTTACAGGATTCTCCTATGTGTTCAGCACCGGGCCTTACATCGATTCCCTGAGCCTGCACGGATCCGTCGTTAACGCTTTTGACCTGAGCCCCCAGAAAGACGTGTTTGCCATGCTTTATATTGACCGCTACGACACCATAGTTCTGGACTCCCTGCCTCTCAAAGTCAAACCGTTTTATATTACCAAAACCGACGAAAAAGGGAGATTCACATTTCACAACCTGAAAGCCTCCCCTATGAAATTAACTGCCCTGGCCGACCAGAACGGGAACCTGATCTTTGACCCGGGAGCTGAAAAAATAGCTTTCAGCGACAGTATGGTAAACCCTTATTATATTCCCAAACCCAGGGCAGATACTTTAAAGATCAAAAAAGACAGCCTGAAACCACCTGCAGATACTACTAAAGTCAGGAATGCGAATTTAATTGCTGCATCGGGGATTTCAAAAATCAAAATTGATTCTACTAACAAGGACACCCTTTCCAAAAAGCAGGTATTTACTGATTATCAACTCTTCCTGTTCGATGATATAGATTCAGTTCAGAGGCTGCAGAAATACACAGTCATTAAAAAAGGTCTTGCACTGCTCGTTTTCAGGTTTCCTCTTAAATCGTACAGCATGAAAACACTGAGGGGTGACAGCACCAGGACCTGGGCGCTTCGTGAGTTCACGCCTCACAGGGATACGCTTTATCTCTGGCTTACCGACCCGGCAATGGATTCCATCATCTTCAGTATATCGGAAGGGAGCAGGGTGCTTGACACTGTCAGGCTCGATTTATCGTCAAAGGAAAACACCTCAAAGAAAAAAGACCTGGTAAAAAATTATCTTATTACCAGCGATAATACCTATTCATCAAATCTTAACCAGTTTGCTGGTAATTATATCCTGACATTTTCACACCCCCTGGCCAAGGCAGATTTCAGCAGGATATGGCTTACCCAGGACAAAGACACCCTTAAGCCAAAAATCTATTTTACCGACAGCCTGAAAAGGATGATGGTTATCGAAAACAAGTGGAAAGAAGACAAGAGTTATTCGCTCTTTATCCCCGATTCTGTATTTACAGGGATTAATGGTTTTGCGAATGATACGATCAAAAGAAAATTCAAGACCCGCCAGTCCAGGGAATTTGGCAACCTGATTATTGATATAGACATTTCAAAGCGACAGGGAGATTATCTGATCCAGCTTCTTAATGATAAGGATGTCTTCCTCGCTGAAAAAAAGATCAGGACTAACGGGAAGGTCAGGTTTGAAAATCTAAACCCCGGAAAATTCAAGGTAAAAGCTGTTTATGACCGAAATCATAACGGCAAATGGGATACGGGAAATTTCAAAAAGAAAATCCAGCCCGAAGAAGTAATGTTTCTTCCAAAAATACTTGAAATAAGAGCGAATTGGGATGTTGAGGAAAAATGGGCTCCTTGAAACTCTAACAACTATGCCAGGACACACCTGTTGATGCAATCAATCACCTGCGCCAAAGTAGTAATTTTCAAGGAATAAAAGATCATTTTGCCATCTCTTTTTGACTCAAGGATACCCTTGTTTTTAAGAATGTTAAGGTGATGGGATGCGGATGCCTGTTCGATGTTGAGATTTTCATAAATCTCGGTGACCGTAAGTTTCTTGTTATCTGTAAGAAGGTCGATAATAGCAATACGCATAGGGTGAGCCATAGCTCTGAGTTTACTGGCGGCTGTTTCCAGTTTCTGTAGATCAAGTGCAGGTTTCTTCTTCATGGTAATCAAGTTTTTAATTTCTGGGCAAATATATAAAGAATATTACACGCTCCTAAATATGTACATGTTTTTTTCTGTTAAATTTTAAACAGATCGGTAAACAGGAAGTTTTTACCGTCGAAAAGCCCTTTATCACTCAGTTTCAGTTGGGGAATTACCAGCAAGGCCATGAACGAAAGAGTCATAAAAGGTGCCCTTAAATTGCTGCCTAAAGCCTTAACGATCTGGTCCATTTTATGATATTGCTCTGCCACGACATACCCGTCTTCAACGGTCATGATGCCGGCAAATGGCAAAGGCAGGACTTCATCATTTTCCCCGTCAACGACAGATATCCCTCCCCTGTTCCTGATGATCAGGTTGATGGCCCTTGTAATGGACTCATCATCAGTTCCAGAGGCCACTATATTATGACTGTCATGGGCTACGCATGAAGCGAATGCACCCCGTTTTAATCCCAGTCCGCGGATAAATCCAATGCCTGCAGGTGTTTCAGCATACCTGTTTTTAACCACCAGCTTCAGGATATCCCTCTCAGGATCACTTACAATGCAACCCCCTTCAATCCTGGGTTCAACTATTGCTGCACCTGTTATTAACTGCCCGTCATACGCTTCCTGGACGAGGATATTGCCAGGTTTGTACAATACCCGGATACTCACCGGCAATTGCTCCTTAATATTGAAATTATTGAAAGGTGTATCGTTTACCGTTGCTATGAGTGTTTTGCCTGCCTCAGCTACTTTTATCCCCCTGACCCAGGTTCCCAGGATTCTGAAATCCTTAAGGTTATCGGCGAGGATAAAATCCGCATCATCTCCTTCCCTTAACAGTCCGGCATCCAGGTTATAATGCCTCACCGGGTTAAAAGTACAGGCCCTCAATACGTTAAACAGGTCGAGTCCTTTCGCCAGGGCACGTTTGACTATTTCATTTATATGCCCTTCTGCAAGATCATCAGGATGCTTGTCATCGCTGCAGAACATCACCATACCGGGAAACTCATCCACCAGGCTGCAGAGCTCATTGAAATTCTTGGCAGCGCTGCCTTCCCTGATCAGTATCTTCATTCCGTGACTGATTTTATCAAGTGCTTCTTCCCTGCTGAAACATTCATGATCAGTAGTAATCCCGGCCGCTATATATTCTGCAGCCTCATTTCCCTTCAGGCCAGGGGCATGCCCATCCACAGGTTTTCCATATTTTCGGGCAAGCTTCAACTTTGTCAGAACCACGGGATCCCCGAATAACACCCCGGGATAATTCATCATCTCTGAAAGATATTTGATCTCTTTCATCGAAAGAAGTTCTTCTATTTCTTCGATTCCCAGTGTTGCCCCTGCTGTTTCAAAGGAAGTGGCCGGAACGCATGAAGAAGCTCCGAAATTAAATTTGAACGGGACTTTCTTCCCATTTTCAATCATGAACCTCACACCCGGGATCCCAAGCACATTTGCGATCTCATGGGGGTCAGAAACCGTGGAAACAGTGCCATGAACAACAGCCAGCCTTGCAAATTCCGAGGGGATAAGCATTGAGCTTTCAACATGAATATGCGCATCGATCAGGCCTGGAAGTATGTAATGATCCTGTGAAACAGGGCCTTCGGTAATCTTTTTTATGACTCCGTTTTCAACAAAAATTCTGCCTGTGAAAATCCTTTTCCCGATAACATCTACAATGTTCCCGGAGATTGTGAAGGTTGTTGCTTCCATAGTTGTGATTATTATTAAAAGCGAAAGGCGAAATAAAAGTAAAAAGTTTATATCGTTGATAAACGCTTAACTATTTTTTCTTATTTGGACTTTATTTATTTCGCTTTTCGCTTTTCGCTTTTCGCTTTTCGCTTTTCGCTTTTCGCTTTTCGCTTTTCGCTTTTCGCTTTTCGCTTTTCGCTTTTCACTTTTCGCTATTTGTTTTTCCCGCCAATTGTCCGCAGGCAGCATCTATATCTTTCCCCCGGCTTTTACGGATATTCACTACCATGTTTTTCTTTTCCAGGAAACCTGCAAAAGCCTGCAGTCTCTCAAGCGAAGTTTTATAAAACCCTGTTTCCTTAACCTCATTATATTCAAGCAGGTTGACCTTAACCGGGAAATTTTTACAGAAGGCAGCAAGCTCAGCGGCATCAGTAATTGAATCGTTGACATCTTTAAAGAGGATATACTCAATTGTAAACCTCCTGCCGGTTTTACTGTAGTAATATTTCAATGCATCTTTTAGTTCCTCAACCGGATGCGATAAATTAAACGGGATTATTCTGTTCCTTTTTTCATTTACTGCGGAATGCAGGGAAAGTGCAAAATGGCATTTTACCCCGTCATCGGCCAGTCGTCGTATTATTTTCGGTATCCCAAGACTTGAAACCGTGATCCGCTGGGGCGACATCCCCATGCCATCCTCAGAAGTAAACATTTCAATTGATCTCATGACATTCCCGTAATTGAGAAGGGGCTCGCCCATTCCCATGAAAACTATGTTCGACAAACCTGACGGGCTTTTGGTGCGCTCAAGGGCCAGTTTATTCAGGCAGGCTGCCTGGTCAAATATCTCAGCAGGTGAAAGGTTCCTGATAAAGCCAAGGCGGCCGGTCGCACAGAACAGGCAGCCAAGCGGACAGCCTACCTGGGATGAAACGCAAGCCGTATACCTCCCACCTGAAGGAATGAGCACACCTTCGACCATTGAGCCGTCGTAAAGGCTGAAACCGATTTTTACCGTCCCGTCCCGGCTTTCCTGGGTCCTTGCAGGATTCGCCCGGTGAAAGGTAAAATTGCTCTTCAATAATTCCCGGGCAGACTTCGGGATGTCGCTCATCTCCTCAAACGACTCACACTGCTTTTTCCAGAGCCATTCATAAACCTGGCTTCCCCTGAAAGACTTTTCTTTTTTGGCAAGAAAAAAGGACTTTAGTTCTTCGCGTGAAAGATCACGGATGTCGGAACCTGGGTTACCACTCATCCTTTTTGACTACTATCGGTTTCATTTTTTCTTTCAGTGTCGAAACCAGTCTTTGCATAGTAGTATCGACCTGGTAAAGGTATGCATCCCAGTTAGGGTTATACAATGGGTCCTCTTTGTTCATCCATTTTTCTATGGGGTAACGTGAAGCCAATTTGAGGTTAAAGTCGGTAAGGGTATAACGGAAACGGCTTTCCTTGAATTCGATTTTAATCAGGTAGGTAACAATACCGCCGTCGGTATGGGTGCCGGTTTTGATATCATTATTGTAAATCCGCAGCCTGCCAAGTCCTTCAATTTTGCCGTTAACCCTGTCCTGGACCGAATAAACCGATGCAGGGCTGAGATAATAGTAGTTGAACCATTGAATTGCCTTATCGTAAAGGTACCCGGGGTTGCCTTCCTGGGTCACAACATCCTTATAGCTTATTTTCTTTGTTTCGGGATCTATAGGCAAACCATGGCTTGCCGTCTGCGCAGCAACAGAAAAAAAGCAAAGACAGCCCAATAATATACTGAATGTTAACACTGATACCCTCATGTTCAGAGAATTAAAATTGTTCCTGAATTCATTTTCTCAAAGCTACAAAAAAGACATAAAAAAAACCCTGCAATCGCAGGGTTTTTTTGAACAAATCATTGTGATTATTAATACATATCACCCATGCCGCCCATACCCGGGTTCATCGGGGGCATTGCAGGGGATTTTTCTTCTTTATGGGTAACGATCACGCATTCGGTGGTCAGAAGCATGCTGGCGATTGAAGCTGCATTCTCGAGAGCAACGCGTGCAACCTTGGTAGGATCAATAACGCCGGCCTGGAACAGGTTTTCATATTCCTCGGTATTTGCATTGAATCCGAAATCATCTTTGCCTTCCTTCACTCTCTGAACGATCACAGAGCCTTCGAGGCCTGCATTCTCCACTATCTGGCGGAGGGGTTCTTCAAGTGCACGGCGGATGATCTGGATACCAGTGTTCTCATCTTCGTTTGAACCTTTCAGTTTTTCGATAGACTTGATAGCGCGGATGAAAGCCACACCACCGCCGGGGATGATACCTTCCTCAATAGCAGCACGGGTAGCATGGAGAGCATCATCGAAACGGTCTTTCTTTTCTTTCATTTCAATTTCGGAAGCAGCTCCGGCATAGATCACTGCAACACCGCCTGAAAGTTTTGCAAGACGTTCCTGGAGTTTTTCACGGTCGTAATCGCTGGTAGTCTTTTCGATCTGTGATTTGATCTGTCCTATTCTCCCCTGGATGTCGGCCTTCTTGCCCTGCCCGTTGATGATGGTTGTGTTTTCCTTGTCAATAGTCATCTTCTCGGTCTGGCCAAGATACTGTAATGTGGCATCTTCCAGTTTATATCCTTTTTCTTCGCTGATAACGGTACCACCTGTAAGGATGGCAATGTCTTCGAGCATTTCCTTGCGGCGGTCACCGAAGCCGGGGGCCTTGATGGCAGCAACCTTCAGTGTTCCACGGATCTTGTTGACCACGAGGGTTGCAAGAGCTTCACCTTCCATATCCTCAGCAATGATGATAAGGGGACGACCGGTTTGAACAACCTTTTCCAATATCGGAAGCAGGTCCTTCATAACTGAGATCTTCTTGTCGTAGATGAGAATGTAAGGGTTGTCATAAACAACTTCCATCTTCTCTGTATCGGTTACGAAATACGGGCTGATATAACCGCGGTCAAACTGCATGCCTTCAACAACCTTAACGGTGGTTTCGATGCCTTTAGCTTCTTCGATTGTGATTACGCCTTCTTTCTTTACTTTTTCCATTGCTTCGGCAATCATCTTACCGATGAAAGTATCATTATTGGCCGAAACGGTAGCAACCTGCTGGATCTTTTCCATCGTGTCTCCAACCTGTTTGGTCTGGGCTTTCAGTGACTTGATGACTTCGATAACCGCTTTGTCAATTCCGCGTTTAAGGTCCATTGGATTTGCACCTGCGGTAACGTTCTTAAGGCCTGTTGTAAAGATTGACTGGGCAAGAACAGTAGCTGTGGTAGTGCCATCACCTGCAAGGTCGCTGGTTTTGGAAGCAACTTCCTTCACCATCTGAGCACCTACGTTCTCAATAGGATCCCTCAATTCAATTTCTTTTGCCACTGTAACACCATCCTTGGTTACGACGGGTGAACCATATGATTTTTCGATAATCACATTACGGCCTTTGGGGCCAAGGGTCACCTTTACTGCATTACAGAGTTCGTCAACCCCTTTCTTCAGGGACTCTCTTGCTTTAATATTAAAAATAATATCCTTTGCCATCTCTAATTTTGTTTTAAAAGTTACACTGTGAATTATTCATGAATGCCAATGATGATCAGATAATAGCGACGATATCGGATTCGCGCATAATGAGATAATTTCCACCATCAACGGTGATCTCTGTTCCTGAATACTTTCCGTAAAGAACAACATCACCAACTTTAACTGTCATGGGTTCGTCTTTTTTACCGGGGCCGACAGCAACTACGGTACCTTTCTGCGGTTTTTCTTTTGCAGTATCAGGAATAATGATTCCACCTGCAGTTTTTTCTTCTGCCTGTGCCGGCTCAACCAGAACGCGGTCTGCCAGGGGTTTAATCTTCAATTTTGCCATTTTAAAATTATTTAAAGTTAAACATTATGAATTTCACTTGATTTCGCCTTAGTATGTCAGAAATTATGCCAAAAGCGTAATCATGAAAATAAAGGACAATTTTTCAGTTAATCTTTTTGAATTGAATTCCGCATGACACATTTTCTGACATTCTGACACCATAGACATAAAAAAAGCTGTTCCTCTGTTTCGGAACAGCTTAATATCTTCTGAAGAACCTTAAGGTTTTATTTCTTCTTTTGTGCAGGGGCCGCATTGCCTCCTGAAGGATTAGGCTGGAAGTCCTTAATCGGGGTTGTTTTTGACTGATCGATCTGTTTTTTGATCTCACTTTCCTGAACAGGGGTCGTTCCCTGGTTCTTGGGAATTGAAAAAATCGAGAACAGGCTCAGTACCAATAAAACTATGGCAAGGGTCCAGGTAGTCTTTTCAAGAAAATCAGCTGTTTTCCTTACCCCCATATACTGGTTCGAAGAAGCGAAATTTGACGCAAGCCCGCCGCCCTTTGAATTCTGCACCAGGACAACCAGTACCATCAGAGCCGACGCAATAAGAATCAGAACTGAAACAACGATGTACACACCCATAATCTGAATATTGTTTGATTAAATAATACGTTCCGGATCAACAACCTGTCTATAATGACTGGTGATTATTTCCTTTGAGATTTTCAATTTGGGCCGCAAAGTAACGACTTTTTTCGGAGAATCGCAAGGATAATTTCTCATAAATATGGATGGCTTTCTGCATATTACCCTGTTTTGCGTATAAAAGTGCAAGGGTTTCGCTCACAATATCCTCTTCATCAAGATTGGACTTTTGAGAACTTGCAGTAGGACTGAAGAACTCTTTTTTAGGTCTGGACATCTGGGGCTCTTCCCTGATGAATTTTTCGATCAGTTCATCTTTGGAAATACCTGGTTCTGCAACTGCCCTCAATACAGGCGCTCCATTCCCCGTTTCCTCAGGCGGAATAACTTTTTCCGGTTTTATCCTCTTGCCCTTATTTTCATCATTGATCTCGGTAAGTCTCTTCCTTACAATGTCAAGAAGTTCTTCCCGTGTCATTTTCTCCAATGACGCACTGGAAGTCCTGGCAGCTGAAGGCAAGGGAACAGCAGTGCTTTTCATAACGGCTTCCTGCGAAGGAGCCTGGGGGGAAGCCAGGGCCAGTTCTTCAGAACTAATAACCGAATCCTCTATGTAACTTTCCTGCTGCGGTTCAGAAATTGATGCCTGCAAAGGTGATACAGCAGCATCAGGATGAGCCAGGGTTGCGGGGGTTGAAGCAGGGATGGCAGGCAAAATTGCAGGTTCGGCCGATCCTGCCTGTTCACTGCCTGTCGCCACAGGCATTTGCAGGATGCCGCCGGACTGCTCATCGGGTTCAGTTATGTATACGGCAGGTGCATCATTTGAAACAGCATGGTGTTGCTCCTTTTTAATTTCAAGGAACTCTTTTAATTTCTTCCGGTCACCTGCATAAGCAACAGCCTTCTTGAGCTGGGCCGGGTAAGCCTGGTTGTTTTGCCTAAGCAGATTTAATGCAAGAAGGATTTGTGCGGTCTGGCAATAAGGATATTCCCGGAGCAGATCCTGGAGCTCTGTAATGGTTCCTTCTCCCAGTGTTTGGGGATCTTTAACCAGTTCCGAAAATTGCTGGCGGTTCATAATACAAATATATGCCTGAAGTTCAGCATTACCAGTTGACAACGGTTTTATTAAAAATATCCTGTACCAGCTGATCTGTGATAATTGCGATCAACCCATCCTGAACTGTGTTTAAATCTACAACCTTATAATCCTGGTACCTTGAGAACGTCATATTGTCGAAATTCTGTTTCGAATTTTTCCTGTTCACGAATTTTATATTCACGGTGATTGTGAGGCGGTTCATGGCAGCTGTTTCATTACCCTGGATTGCAATCGGAGTGACAGCATAAGTGGTGATGACTCCGGCAATTTCCAGGTCCCCGCTCCTGTCAACCGTATGCAGACTGGTTTGTGAAGTATAGTAATTTCTCAGCGCATCGGTAAGTGTGCGGCTCAGGGTAGGAACTATCGTCGCAGCGTTGTTGGTGAAGTATTGTACCGTTATTGTTTTTACATCAGGTGATATTGAAGCCCCGGTAAACGAATAGTTCACCTTGCAGGAAGTCTGTGGCAGCAATACCATTGCAACAGTCAGAAACAAGAAACTGATCCTGAGGAGAACGTTAATCGTGTATTTCAAAGTTCCTTGCATTTTGATGCTGTATTGAGCTTAATTGTTTACTCAAGGTCATAATCCTTGATCTTCCTGTAAAGCGTCCTTTCAGAAATTCCAAGTTCCCGGGCAGCTTCTTTCCGCCTGCCCTTATATTTTTCAAGCGCCCTCTTAATATAATCCTTCTCCTTCTTTTCAAGCGAAAGTGATTCCTCAACCTCTTCGGGATCCTGCACTGCTTCCGACACAGGCAGTGAGTTGTCGGATGCCTGCATAATAATCGGGCCGGCCTGTTCCTTCACTTCCCCGAATTCGTTATACAGTTTCTTTATTAGCTGGTGATTTTCCGACTGGGTGTTACCAAGGGCCTGTTCATTCTGCAGCAGGTTCATGACAAGCTGTTTCAGGTCATTCATATCCTTTTTCATATCAAACAGCACCTTGTAGAGGAGGTCCCGTTCAGAGAAATTGGCGGATTCCTGCCCTTTGTAAAGAACGGGAAGATCGCTTGAACTTGCGTGGGGCATGTATTTCGCCAGGGTCGGGGCATCAATAATCCTGGTCTTTTCAATAATGGAGATCTGTTCAGCCAGGTTCTTTAACTGCCTGATATTACCTGGCCAGCGGTAAGCCATTATGATCTTCTGTGCATCTTCGTCAAGACTAATTGGAGGCATACGGTATTTCTCAGCTGCGTCGGAAGCAAATTTCCTGAAGAGAAGATAAATATCATCCTGCCTGTCCCTGAGCGCCGGTACAAAAATGGGTACTGTATTCAGCCTGTAATAAAGATCCTGCCTGAATTTCCCGTTGGCAACAGCATCAGATACATTCACATTCGTAGCTCCGACGACCCTGACATTAGTTTTCAGGACCTTCGAAGAGCCAACTCTCATGAATTCCCCGCTTTCAAGAACACGGAGCAGGCGGACCTGGGTTCCGAGAGGCAATTCTGCAACTTCATCGAGGAAGATAGTTCCCCCGTTCACCACTTCAAAATAGCCTTTACGGGCTTCATGTGCGCCTGTAAAAGACCCCTTTTCATGACCGAAAAGCTCGGAATCTATTGTGCCTTCGGGTATTGCACCGCAGTTAACTGCAATATAGGAGCCATGTTTGCGGGCGCTGAGCTGATGGATGATCTTAGGAAAAAATTCCTTCCCCGTACCGCTTTCACCCGAAATCAGAACGGTAATATCGGTGGCGGCTACCTGCCGGGCAATATCTATAGCCCTGTCAAGCAGCGGAGAATTCCCGATGATGCCGAACCTCTGTTTTATCGTTTGAACATCCATAATCGTGATCCGTAATCCGTAATCCGCTAATCGTTAACTTTATCTCCATTTGTACATTGTACATGGTACATTGTACCTCATTTCCTTACTTCCCTCTTCAGCCTCGCCAGATGTCCTCGTCCCAGGGCTTTGACTTCGCAACCCAGCTGGAAGTAACGTCTTATCCTAACGTCGTCGAGTATCCCAAAGGCATCTACCACGGCAATAGGACCTCCTGCCCATTTCACGATGTCATCAGGATCAAGGTTCAGATAATGTGTGTGAGGAACGGCAAGAATAAATGCGTCCACCCCTTTCAAAGCTTTTTTAATATCCTTTAAAACAACCGTTTTCTTGAGACCCTCCTGGTTCCGGAAGAAGCGCTTCCATGAACTTCCCGGCGAGGGATAAGTATCCTGTTCCTCAAGCTCATACCAATGATCTACGTAAGGATCGTGAACCCTGATCTCAGCACTCATCTCGGTAAGCTTTCGAACAACCATCTCACTTCCGCTGTACCTTGTATCACCAACATCCTGACGGTATGAGGCTCCGCAAAGAAGCACCTGTGAACCTGCGATATAACGCCCCATATTACGAAGTGCATCGCGAGTGAGTTCAGCCACATGCAAAGCGCGGGTGTCGTTGATATCAATGGCTGTTGGGGTTATCTTAAAGAGCTTGTCGCCATCCTCAAACCCAAGAATATGCTTGTAAGCCCAGTATCCCAGCCCCCCGTCCTTCGGCAGGCAGTAACCGCCGACACCAGGGCCGGGGAATATAATATTGCTGTGCGTAGGCCTCATCTTGATCGCCTTGACTACCTTTATCAGGTCAACCCCGTTGCGTTCGGCAAAAAGACTCCACTCATGCAGGTATGCAAGAATTGCAGCACGATAGGAATTTTCGATGATCTTGGTGGTTTCCGATTCTATCGGGCGGTCCATAACCGTCAAAGGAAAATCCTTTGTATTCAGGACCTCGTGCAGAAATTTTTCGACCCGCTTGCGGGCGATTTCCTCGCAGCCTGAACAAACCCTCCAATATTCCCTTACCGACGCAACATAATGCTTACCCGGCATCACGCGCTCAAAACTATGCGCTAACAGCGGAGTATCTTTAATTCCCCGTTTCTGGAATTCCTGCTTCAAAATAGGCCATGCCACGAATTCTGTCGTACCGGGCGCAACTGTGGTTTCAATAAGTACCAGGCAGTTCGGCTCTATCTTGTCCCCGATAGTTCTCATAGTATCTTCAAGAGCAGCCATATCCGTTTCACCGCTCCGCATATTGCCCAGCTCCTTCTTTACGAAATCACACTGCACATCAACCACGACACAATCGGCAAGCCTGAGGCATTCATTGTTCCAGGTAGCAACAAGGGTTTTGTTTTTATTGACACAACGGTCAATGAGAATCTCAACCTCGGGATCTTCGGCCTTGACAGGAGATAAACCCTTGTTCATCTTTGCAATCTTCCAGAAACTTCTCTGGCTGGGCAGGTCGCAGCCTATTACAAATTTGCTGTGCTTCCCTTTCTTGTCTTTGGTATCCGCCACAGTAGCAGCCATCACGGACCCGACAAAACCGATTCCCATAACAACGACAATCTCCTTTTTATCCTTCCGGGCTTTCACAACAAGCTGTTGCAGCCTCCCGAATTCCTTTTTATAGTCCTTCTTCAAAGGAAGAGGAAATTTTTCGCCGGTTGGGCTTACCGAATAATTCAATTTCTCTTTTGTTGCCAAAGCTTTGGTTTTACTTGGTTCTGCTATGAAAGGTTAACGAAGCTGTGCTTTAAGGTTTGTACCGAATGCACTCATCAGCCTGTCCATGCATTTATCAATTTCTTTATCAGTAAGCGTCTTTTCATCATCCCTCAGAATAAAACTTACTGCATATGATTTCTTCCCTTTTCCAAGCTTCTCCCCTTCATAAACGTCGAAGAGGCCGACTTGTTTCAGCAGTCTTTTCTCTGTTTGATAGGCAAGGTTTTCAATATCTTCGAATTTCACAGCTTCATCAATAAGAAGGGCAAGATCACGCCTTACTTCGGGAAATTTCGGGAGCTCATGGTACCGTGTTTCCTTTGCAGGAACCATTGCAAGGATTTCAGTCCAGTTAAATTCGGCATAATAAACTTCCTGTTTGATATCAAAGGTTTTAAGCATAGCCTTTGAAAGCAAACCAGCTGAACCGATAAGCCTGTCGTTGTAAATGTAATCCACCCCGCTTAAATAGATGTAACCAGAGCAAGGTTTCTGGCTGATCCTGCTGCCCGGGCTCACAGAATCAGGAATTATGCCAAGTTTTCGAAACATGGACTGCAGGTATCCTTTAAGTTCATACCAGTTCACATCCCCGCTTCCCGAATTCCAGTTTTCGTATGACGATCTCCCCGTGAGCACCATGGCCATATGGGTTTCCTCATGATATCCTTTTACAGGATCATCTGAACCTTCCGCTTTACAGTAAACTGTTCCGAATTCATAAAATTTCAGATCGGCCGATTTTCGGTTTAAATTGTTGATCACACTTTCGAGGCATCCAAACAGAAGGCTCTGCCTCATCACATCAAGATCACGGCTTATAGGGTTCAGGATCTTCACGCAGGCTTCAGCAGTAAGCTCCGGATTTTGATCATAATACACAGACCTGCTCAGTGAATTGTTCATGATCTCGTTGAACCCGTTGGCCGAAAGATAATCCGAGACTACATTCTGGATTTTATCCGGATCTGGTTTATGCGTGTATGATAATGAAGACCTCACAGCAGGCAAAATCTCTACATTATTATACCCGTAGATCCTCAGGACCTCTTCGATCACATCCACATCACGGGTTACATCTACCTTATACGAAGGAACGAGCAGGTCAAGGCCTTCCTTTCCTCCCGAATTAACAGGGGCTGCCTGAATACCAAGGTCTTCAAGTATATCCTTTACAACCTCCCTGTTCAGCTTTTTCCCGATGAGGCGGTCAAGATTGAACCACGACAAAAACACATTTGCAGGAACGATCGGATTGGGATAAATATCAATTACCGGGGAGGAGATCTCGCCTCCTGCGATTTCCTTTATAAGCAGCGCTGCCCGCTTTATGGCATACACCGTGATGTTATAATCGGCCCCCCTTTCGAAACGGAAGGATGCATCGGTTGAAAGACCGTGAAACCTGGCAGTTTTACGTATATGGACAGGGTCAAAATAAGCGCTTTCAAGGAAAACAGAAGTGGTGTTTGCAGTCACGCCCGATCTGATCCCGCCGAAAACCCCTGCAATGCACATGGGCTCCAATTGGCTGCAGATCATCAGATCATCACTGCCGAGTTCCCTTTCCACTTCATCCAGGGTGGTGAATTTTGTTCCTTTGGGATATTTACGGATGATGACTTTATTCCCGCTGATATGCCCGGCGTCGAATGCATGCAAAGGCTGGCCAAGCTCGAGCAGGATAAAGTTCGTTATATCGACAATGTTGTTGATAGGCCTCAGGCCTGCAGCAAGAAGCCTGTTCTTAAGCCATGCAGGGGATTCGGCAACCTTCACACCAGTGATCGTAAGGCCTGTATAACGAGGGCAGGCGACACTGTCTTCAATGCTGATGTCAATAACAAGGTTGTTGTTATCCTGCCGAAAACCCGATACATCAGGCAAAACTGCGCTGATCCTGCCGGAAACCATGGATTCCGACCTTCCGAAGTTATTGATAACCGCTGCAATATCCCTGGCAACTCCAATATGAGATGCCGCATCCACGCGGTTAGGCGTCAGTCCTATTGTGAAAGTCCAGTCATGCTCTATCCCGAAATATTCAGATGCCGGCATCCCTACCCTGGCATCTGCTTTCAGTACCATGATTCCTGCATGGCCTTTTCCAAGGCCTAACTCATCTTCTGCACAAATCATTCCTTCGGAAACTTCTCCCCTGATTTTTGTTTTCTTAAGGACGAGTTCCTGGTCGTTAAAATACAGGGTTGTGCCTGCAAGGGCTACAGCAACTTTTTGTCCGGCCGCAACATTGGACGCACCGCAAACAATATCCAGAGGTGCACCCTGCCCTGTGTCGACTTTGGTAAGTGAGAGATGATCGGAATTGGGGTGCCTGATGCAGCTCAGGACTTCTCCTATAATAACTCCATCAAGGCCTCCTTTCACACTATGAAATTCTTCCATGCCCTCAACTTCGAGGCCGCAACCGGTTAGCAGTTCTGCCAATTTTGCAGGCGGCAGGTCTGTGTTGATATATTGCTTCAGCCAGTTATAGGAAATTTTCATGATGCAAGCCTTATTTTGAGGAACAAAGGTAGGAAATATTGCAGAATAATCTATGAGATCAGGCCCCAATTTTGCTGATGCTCATCCATATGGAGAAGATGTTTTGCCAAATTGGCATTCTTTTCAAGCCTTAGGCCCGGGTCATCATTGAGTATATCTGAAGCAATATTCTTGGCAAACTTCAGGATCTTTTCATCCAGCACAATGTCAGCAATACGAAGGGTAAGGATCCCGCTCTGCTGGGTTCCCTGGAGATCACCAGGACCCCGGAGCCTCAGGTCAGTTTCGGCAATCTCAAACCCGTCACTGGTTCTGAGCATAGTGCTTATCCTTGTGCGGGCATCGTTTCCAAGTTCTTCAGGGCTCATCAGTATACAATATGATTGTGAACTTCCCCTTCCCACCCTTCCCCTGAGCTGGTGAAGCTGTGAAAGCCCGAAACGGTCGGCATTCTCAATAACCATAACGGAAGCTGCCGGAACATCCACTCCCACCTCGATCACGGTTGTTGAAACAAGGATCTGGGTTTCCTTCCCGATGAACCGTTTCATCTCAGCATCCTTCTGCTGCTGCTTCATCCTCCCGTGAACCTTGCCTGCTTTAAACTCAGGGGCTGGGAACTCCCTGGCCACAGTAAGAAACCCTTCTTCCAGGTTTTTCAGATCCAGCTTCTCCGATTCATCGATCAGGGGATATACAATATAAACCTGGTTGCCTTCACGAATCCTCTCCTTAAGGAAATTATATACCTTGTAATGATCCCTGTCGTAAACATGTTTGGTAATTATTGGCTTACGTCCCGGCGGGAGCTCATCTATCACCGATGCATCCAGGTCACCGTAAAGCGTCATGGCAAGAGTCCTTGGTATAGGGGTTGCAGTCATAACAAGCACATGGGGCGTTCTCTGGTTCTTCTCCCATAAAGCCGCCCTCTGGGCCACCCCGAACCTATGCTGTTCATCAATGACGACCAGTCCGAGATTCCTGAACTGCACATTATCCTCTATCAGGGCATGGGTACCGATCAGGATAGAAAGTTTACCTTCACTCAGCAGTTCCTGTATCTCCCTGCGCTCAACCGGTTTGGTTGAACCCGTGAGCAGTTTCACTTTTACGTCGAGACCAGCAAGCATTGCCGAGATATTGCTGAAGTGCTGGTTGGCGAGGATCTCCGTCGGGGCCATCATGCATGCCTGGTATTTATTGTCGAGGGCAATGAGCATGCACATCACGGCAACCATAGTCTTACCGCTTCCTACATCCCCCTGGAGCAAACGGTTCATCTGTTTTCCTGATCCCATATCTGCCCTGATCTCACGTATCACTTTCTTCTGCGCATTGGTCAGTTCAAAGGTGAGATGCTTATGGTAAAAATCATTCAGGTAATCCCCAACAGTGGTAAAAACATGTCCGTCGGATCTCTGCAGCCTTAGCCCTCTTTGTTTGAGAAGCCTGAGCTGAATAAAAAACAGCTCCTCGAACTTCAGCCTGGCCTGGGCCCTGTTCAACAGCTCGGGACTTTGAGGGAAATGGATGTTCAGAAAAGCTTCCTGCCTGCCTATAAGCCTTACCCTCTCAAGGATATCATGGGTTAAATTTTCTGAAATATGGAATTTTTCATGCAGCAGCAGGGTTTTCACAAGCTTGCCTATTCCTTTGTAATCAAGCCCTTTTGACTTAAGCTTTTCTGTCGAACTGTATATGGGTTGTATTATGCGGCTTATTGGTAATGGCTCTGTTTCAGGGTGCTCAATTTCGGGATGGGGAATATTCCATTGCCCGTTGAAAAGCTGGGGCTTGCCGAATATGATCCATTCCTGCCCGTTTGCAATTTTATCGACCATCCATTTTACACCCTGGAACCATACCAGGTCTATCTGCCCGCTTTCATCTTCAACCGTAACGACAAGTCTGCCCGACCTGGGTGCTCCCACGGTCCTGGTTTTAATGACCTTTGCACGAATCTGGACGTAGGTATTTTCATCCCGGATATCGCTGATAAGGTACATCTTTGAGCGGTCCACATAACGAAAGGGAAAATGGGTCAGCAGGTCTCCGAATGTGAAGATCTGCAACTCGGCGGCAAGCGCTTCAGCCCTTGCCGGGCCTACACCTTTAAGATATTCGACAGAAGTCTCAAGAAAAGGTTTTAATGCAACCAAAACATCAGGCTATTTGCAGGCTAAAGGTAAACAATAATCAGGTTAACGGGGAATGCCATCCGAAGTCATTAATAAAAAAAAACTGCCCCGGAAAACCGGGGCAGAAAATCAAAAAAAAAAATTACTTTAAACTCTTAGTATTCCCAGAGGCTGGATTCGAACTCCAATATCTTGTTCTTTGCCTTTTCGGACTCGAGGAGGGCATCCACGCCTGTAGCATAATCGGATATTTTGCGGTCATACACATTCTCTTCCTTATATATATAGCTGGAGAAAATCCTTTTCAGAAACACATCGTCATACGTAAGGCGGCCTGCGACGCCGTTCCTGAGGTTGAACTGTTCATTGCGTGCAAACAGGTTGCGGCAATCGGGGAAATAAATCCAGAACAGGGGTTTGTAACCACGGGATGTCCCGTCATCGGCAAAACTCTCCATCATCGGGCAAATCCCCAGAATACGGACTTCAAGTACTGATCTTTGTTTATCAAAATACCAGTCTTCCTTGATCCTGAGCTGTTTCACATCCGATGCATAAAACGGCTTTGAGATCACGGTATCATATTCGATATCGGGATTATCGGGACGTTTCAGGTGCAGTTTCTGCTTGCTCTCAAGCTGGTCCATGAGTTCCTTATGGGTAACCGGAACCAGGAAGAGGTCAGTTTCGGGAGAATAAGCCTGTATCGTACCTTCTTTCATCCCATCCAGGAGGATCTGCATAAAGCTTTTCCATTGGTTTTGCGGGGTTTCGGGAAAGTAGAACGGCTGGTTCATCTTCTCACGCATATCAATGATGCGCCATACCCTTTTAGTCCAGACAATATCTGCCTCTCTTAAGTAAGGATAAGGTATTGGCTGAACCTGGGTGATCACGGTTCTGTCAAAAACACCATCTCTCGGAGGAGCTTCCAGTACCTGTGCGGAGGCGGTCATCCTGATCCCTGCCACAAGCACTGCAACAAATGCGATGAAAACTATCCTTTTCATGATGCGCCGGATATTATGGTTTAATTAATTTTTAAGTTAACGGAAGCAATGGTACGCTCGCCGTCAGGTCCTTTTACAGTGATGTTTTCAAACCAGAGGCGTTTGTTCTTTTTAGCATTAGTGATCATTCTCACGATATCAGGTGTAAGCCTGTTTCCCTGGACTTTTACTTCAAAAATATCACCTGTAATATCAGTAACAAAATTGTATGATACAACAACATATTTAAGGTCAAAATCAAAGCCTACCTGCATTTCCGGAACCAGGAAGGGGCTGGCCAGCACAATGCTCTTGGAGATGACTCCTTCACTTTTTCCTGCGATCCTGGCAATAGGGTCAGGTACACGTTTCAGTCGGGCCATGTAACTGCCCATGTTTTTCGATTTGCCAGAGAAAACGGCATTCACGGTGATGGTGGCTTCCCTGACATTTTGCGGCAGGCCGCTGACAATCCAGTCTTTACCTTCCTGACGGATGTTGCCGACAGAAATGGACGGAGTAACTTTCTCAGGACCACCCGGAACAGAAATGGATACCGGGTTATCCACGCCGATATAAAAGACATTCATTTTGGTCGGTGATATAATAAGCGCAGGTTTTGCCACGATAAATTCATCATGGAAATGGAAGACCATGGTATCGCCTGTAGGGCTCAAAATTTTAATAATACCTGCAAATTTCTTCAACCCTTCCTGTGAACCTCCGAGTTTAAGCGTCACAACCCCGTTTTCACCCTGCAGGGGTGTTGCATTTTTAAAATTTCCAGGAGTAAGCGTATCGGAACCAAGAACATAACGCACATTGGGATTTGCTTTTGTATCATAGGCAGCAACAAGGATCTCGGCTGTATATTCATCACCTATAAATACATAACTACTCTTCGGGATGACTTTTGCACGTATTGCATCAAACTTCCAGTCCTCGGCTGAGACTGCTGCATACAAACTGTTCACGACGTCAAACTCAGCATTATAAACATCGGCTTTCATCTGGTTAAGAATGGTAACGGTAGCGGCAAGAATAGTATGATAGAAATTATGCATTTCCCAGTTCTGCGCCACGCCATAAGAGTCTTTAAACTTACCCTCGGTTACCAGGCCGAGCTTCATAGTTCCCTGGTACTTGGGATCCAGAAGGGCCACCATTTGTTTCTTGTAGGCTTCAATCTTGTTCTTCAGGACCCTTGCTTCACCTGAAGAACCATCTTGCGAATGGCCTATGAAAAAATTGGTAGGCATATCATAGTTCTCTTTCTTGTCGCAATCGGCAAGTGCGGTTGTCTTGGCCTTCTGAAAAGGTATCTTCTCGGTTTTCGAAATTACAACGTATTTGCAGCTGTCAATATAATTTGCAAGGCCTACTGAAAGATTCCTGGCCTTCTCAGCTCTTTCCCAGTAGGGCCCGACTTTATTCGGGTTCATCTGGTACTGTATTTTGAACTTGGCAATAGTATTATCGAGTTTCCTGTTAAAATTCGTATTGGTATTCTCCATGGTTTCGTTAACCACGATGAATGCATCAAGCATTTGTTTTGAGACGTTCAGAGCGAGTAGAGCAGTGAGCACGAGATACATCATCCCGATCATCTTTTGCCTTGGAGTCTCTTTATATCCAGCCATTTAATTTTTGGTTTTCAGATGAATAATCCGGATTTGAATTTTGCCAGTTTATTTAATTGTGATATTCATGGCCGAAAGCATATTGCCGTAAACCTTATTAAGGGCGGCTATATTGTTGGCCAATGCATCCACTTGGTCTTTGAACCTGGCGGTCTGTGTAACCGACGCATTCAGATTTTCCAGGAAATGTTTCATGCTGTCTTCCATCTGGGAGGAGGCTTCAACCTGGCTGGTGGAAGTCTGGAGTTGTTTTTCCACAACTTTATTTAATAGTAAAATATTTTCCTTGTATTTCGCGGTATTGGTAACTGAATCGGTAAGGTTGTCGGCGAATTTTCCAAGGATCGCATTGAATTTATTAGTACTCTCCATTTGTTCGTTGGAACCCTGAAGATGGAGTTCATATAATGCGTTCAGAGCGGAAAGATTGCTTGACACCCTGTTCATATGTTTGTTGTAATTCTCATTTTCAGCTGCTGATGATGCCAGTGTCGAAGCGGTTTTCGAAAGCATTTCTGCCGATTCGTTATATTTTTCCATGAATTTATTGGCGGAGGCTGTAGCGGCAGAAATACTGGTAGTCATATCTTTATTGACCCTGATCTCCTCTTTAAGGGAATTTGCAACATCAGTATATGCGCCTGAGAGGCCTGCTGCGCTTTTTGCAGCCGACTGCATGTGCTGAAGCTGTTCCTGGGAGGTGGTTACACTCTGTTCAAGGACAGTAGCCGTCTTCTTATATGAATCACTGAGTTTCGAAGCGCCTTCGGTAGCCTGTTTAACCTGGTTTACAAACTGATCATTGGTAACGGCTGCGTCTGACATTTTTCCCAATTTGGAGGTGGTATCAGTCAGGGCCCTCAAACCTTCTCCAAGTCCGTTGATCAACTCGGGGCCTATTTTTGCTTTCTCAAGCATTTTATCCAACTGCTGGGTTACAGTGTCTCCGGAAGCAAGGGCTTGTGAGGCATCGATGTCAGCATCATGGTACATACCTGCAAGCTGGGGATAAACCAGACTCCAGTCAGGCTCAACATGGGGTGGTTCAAACGCCGAGAAGAAAAAAATCAGCGATTCCGTTCCCAATCCGATGATAAGCATGGTGTCGGCACCGGTATAGTGGTTGATTTTAAACAATGCACCGATGATAACCACTGATGCTCCCCAGCCATACAGCTTGGCCATGAATTGCTTGTACCCTTTAGATTTTACAAAATTCAGAAGACCCATAATGAAGAAGGTTTAAATTGAGATTGGTTAAGGTTGAATGATTTTCTGATGAATAAACACGAAATCCGAATGCTAATTGTACACTTTGGAGGCTCTTGCAGGATTATCATCCTTCTGACGTCCAAGGTAATTCTGTACACAACGGAATCCGACATAGCATTTCGATGTATCCTGGAACTCATATGCCCTGGTGGAAACACGAAGATAATATGCTATGTCTTTCCATGATCCGCCCCTGATAACCTTGCGTTTCATAGTCGGGGGATCACTGTCTTTTGCATTATAAGTGTAATCGGGATTAAGATCCCATGTAAAGCTGTATGAAGAAGGATGGAAGGCCGACCTGGTCCATTCGGCAACATTACCGGCCATATCATACAAACCAAATTCGTTTGCAGGATAATGTGCCACAATGACAGTATGCAAACCGCCATCATCAATATAATTACCTCTCAGAGGTTTAAAGTTTGCAAGGAAACAACCCTTATCATTTCTTGTATAAGGTCCGCCCCATGGATATGAGTTTCCGTCATACCCTCCCCTGGCAGCCCATTCCCATTCGGCCTCAGTGGGAAGACGGAATTCACTGATAGCTGATTCACCTTTTTTGCCGTAGAGAAAACTGTTTTTCAGCTGGGTACGCCAGATGCAGAAAGCATTTGCCTGTTTCCAGTTTACACCGACCACAGGATAATTATCATATGCGGGATGCCAGAAATATTTTTCAGTCTGCGGATCATTAAAGGAATACACATAATCATGTATCCAGCAAAGAGTATCAGGATATACGTTAACCACTTCCTTGCGAACGTATACCGAACGGTCTTTCATACCCTGCGGACGGTTTGCAAGCCCTGCATCCTTGGGATCGGCCTGACCTCCCCACTCCTTATGTGCTGCAGCTTTCAGGTCAACAAAGTAATATTCATAATAAAGCTTGCGGGAATCGATTTCCTTGACCCTGAAATATCTTTCATTTTCAGGAAGATACATTTGGTTCAAAGCATCCCTTACATCCTGTTCCTGTGAATTCCATTCAATTTTGGATTCCCAGTTAAGGTAAGGAGGATCGAAAGTTTCACCGGTTTTCTTGTTTTCAGTCACGAAGAAAAGATCGGGCTTGATCTCACCCAGAAGCCTGCGGGCAATGGAATCCCTGACCCAATATACGAATTGGCGGTACTCATTATTAGTGATTTCTGTCTGGTCCATGTAAAATGCGGCAACCGACACTGTACGCGGATTGTTGAGCTGGGCGTATGGAACATCCTCATCGGCTACACCCATTGTGTAGCTACCCATGGGAATATATACCATGCCGAAAGGATCAGGCTGATAATACCTCTTTCTTCCCTTCACCCCAGTCAGTTCTCCGTTTCCTGAGTTGCTGCAGCTTCCCAGGAAGACCAGCAGGACTAAAAACACGAGCAGTTTTTTCATTTTTCGGGCAGTTGGTTGTTAAAAACAAACGCTACTTCTTGAGTTTTATTATGTTATTGTCCGTTTTTCAATTTAAACCGGCAAAAATAGTAAAATAAATTACAAATACCTTGTGTTACGGTAACTTCTTTTCAATTTTTCTGTTTCGATTTTGAGAACATAATTCAACATCACTTCAAAACTTCCGTTACTATAGGTCATCATTTTTGAAACCCCTATATCGTATGCAAGTCCAATCCTGAAGCCTTTTATCATAAGACCGGCAAGAATTGAGGCTGCATCCTGCAGGCGGTAGGCAAGCCCGCCGTAGAATTTGTTGTTATACCAGAGAAGCCCGCTGACACTAAACGTGAACACCGATCCGTCGAACATAACAATTGCACTTGGCTGAAGCTGAAAGGCAGGATGATTGGGGATTTCCCAATTATATCCCCCGGTCAGGTAAAAAGTGCGCTGAAGCCTGTAGGATGTATTTTTCCCCTGGGACTGAAGCAGTTGATCGCCTGATAAACCAACATAAAATTTATCGGGGACACGGTAGAAAAGACCCAGCCCCAGGTCAAAGATCATATCGCTTTTCGCCTGGCTTGAGGTCAGCAAAGGATCCGAGGTATTAACGGCATGCAATTTAGAATAATCGAACTTACCATTCTGGAAACCAACCTGTAAACCAGCAGACAAAATCCCGGGGCCGATCTCCGCCTTGTAAGCGTAACCAAGTTTTACCACAGTATTCTTAAAAGCTCCAAGTTTGTCCTGGGATACCATTCCTCCTATACCTCCATGGATGGCACGGATGGGCGCATCAACAGTGAGAAACATGGTTTCCGGAGACCATGTACCGTAACCCTCGCTGTCTTTAAATCCAAACCATTGCTCACGGATCATTCCGGTGATTGAAATCCCACCGCTCTGGCCTGCATAAGCCGGATTGTAGACCATATTGTTGAACATATAGTTGGTAATGATACTGGGTTGCTGCCCAAAGCATTCTTTCTTCCATAACACATTGAACATCATCAATGCAATGAAAACTGAGATATAAATAGGCTTACAAAAGCGCATAATTATTCGCATGTACCAGCCGGTTGTTATGGGCAATAATTTCAGGGGTTAAAAGTAGTGTTTTTTTTTCAAAACACTATCATTAAATAACCCTGTGCAAAGTTTAAAAACATTTCAAAGCTTCCCTTCCTGATAAACTGATTACCTTCCCTGTAAATCCCCCGGCCCCTGTGTGTCGGCAAATGGTTCCAGGGCTCAGCCCGTGGGTTAATACCAATTTATTATCTTCCCCGAAGAGATTATATTTTGTTACGAACGATCTTTTCATCACTTTTGTTTTATGCAAATAATAAAATTTCAGGTTCTCTAATTTAAACAGCAAGCATATGGGCATCTTTTCGATCAGAGAGAAACCGTTTACGAAAAAATGGTTTTTGTCATACAGTTTTATTGTAATGGGTTCATTCATTCTTGCGACAGCATTTGTCTTTTTTATAACACCGTATAAAATAGTCCCGGGAGGGGTTTATGGCATCTCAATAGTACTGCATTACATACTGGGAACGCCTGTTGGTGCAATGGCCCTGTGTTTTGACATTCCTCTCACCATCATAGGAATGAAGGTCCTCGGACCAAGGTTCGGATTCAAAACGGTATTGGGTTTTTCCCTTACCGCAGTTTTCACCGACACCCTAACATTTATATGGGGGATTGAGCCCCTGGTCAAGGGAGACGCCCTGCTTTCATCTATTTTCGGAGGTTTTCTCTGCGGATTAGGACTGGCGCTTATCTTCAAATCAAAAGCAACATCCGGCGGGAGCGATATTGTGGCAGCCATCATAGCCAAATACACCAAACTTCCCATCGGGCAGCTGATGATCATGGTTGATTCTGTTATTGTTCTGTTCGGTTTTTTTATCTTTCAGGACTGGAAGATCCCGCTGTATTCCTGGATTGTGATCTTTATTACAGGGAAAGTGATCGACGGCGTTCTCGAAGGGATCAATTATGAGAAGAGCCTGTTCATTATTTCCGAAAAGCACGAGGAAATCAGGGATATTATCATCAATGAACTGAACAGGGGCGGTACAATACTTGATGGCCACGGCATGTTCAACATGGCCGACCGCAAGGTCATATTTACAGTGGTTAGCCGCAGAGAGCTTATCATCCTGGAGGAATTCATCCACCAGATAGACCCCAAGGCATTCTTAACAGTCATAGATGCCTCGGAAATCCTTGGGGAAGGATTCAAATCACTGAAGGAGAAAGTCGCAGATTGATGGACAATGTACCATGTACCATGTACATTCACATTATTTCCTGAACAGTTTCATGATGTCATTCCCGTTCGCAAAGATCAGAAGACCGAAAAGAAGCACCATTCCCACGATCTGGGCATATTCCATGAACTTATCGCTTGGCTTGCGCCTGAAGATTATCTCGTAAAGCAGGAACATCACATGACCTCCGTCCAGCGCCGGTATAGGCAATACATTCAGTACCGCGAGCATAATGGATAAGAATGCTGTGAGGTGCCAGAATGCCTGCCAGTCCCAGGTGGATGGGAAAATGGAGCCTATAGCAATAAAACCTCCAACCGATTCATAAGCTTTCTCCTGTGAGAACAGCAATTTGATCGATTTCACATAATTTCCCACTCCCTGAAAAGCTTTGACGACCCCGGCAGGGATTGCAGTCAGCCCTTTGAAGGATTTCGTCCTGAATTGCAGGTAATCTGTGGGAGGCTTCGAATAAACCCCTATCAGGCCTGTGGAGGGTACGTTTAATCTCATTCTCAGAGTGTCGTTACCCCTGAGGACCATCACGCTGATTTCCTTGTTTTTGTATTGCTGTATAGCTTTCCTGAATTCTCCGAAGAAGGGGTAAAGTGTGTCGTTGATCCCTATGATCCTGTCATTTTTCAGTATCCCGGCTTTCCTTGCAGGGGCTCCGGCATTTAATTCGGCAACCACAAAGGGAATGCGGAATGAAAGAAAATCGCTTGACTGGTATTTCATAAGCTTACTGAGGGAGCCGTCAGGAATCACGATATTGACTTTTTGGCCGTCGCGTATCACCTGTATCGTTTTGGCTTCTTCAAGCACCAGTGTTTTGGGGATGGCTACAAAGTCTTCCACAACCTTATTATCAATCGAAATAATATTATCGCCGTTCCTCAATCCCATCTGGTAACCTGTTGAATCAACAGCTATCCCGTACTTCAGGGCGGAAGTGGGCAGGTATTGTTCGCCCCAGACCATTAGCATGATAATGTAAATGGCAATTGCAAGGAGCAAATTCACAGTTACCCCTCCCAGCATGATGATAAGGCGCTGCCAGGCAGGTTTTGACCTGAACTCCCATGGCTGGGGAGGCTGTTTCATCTGCTCTTTATCCATCGATTCATCGATCATCCCGGAGATCTTCACATAACCTCCAAGAGGAAGCCAGCCAACGCCGTATTCAGTTTCACCTTTTTTTATTTTGAACAGTGAGAACCAGGGATCGAAAAAGAGGTAAAATTTTTCAACCCTTGTCTTGAACACTTTTGCGGCGATAAAATGCCCCATCTCATGAAAAATGACAAGTATTGACAAGCTTAGGAGCAGCTGAACGATTTTGACAAATATTTCCATTAATTTTTTTCTTTATGATTTTGAATGTTGATTATAAATTCTTCGGCTTTCCTTATCGATTCCTTGTGTGTTTCAACATAATCCTCATAGGAAGGCTTTTTGATGCCGGGAACAGTATTTATGCAGTGTTCTATCACATCAGGCATTTCAAGGAACCGTATCCTGTCGTTGAGGAAGGCATAAACGGCAGCCTCATTGGCGGCATTCAGGACACAGGGCATATTCCCGCCTTCTTCAAGTGCACGATATGCAAGATCAAGGTTTCGGAACAGATCTTTATCGGGTTTTTCAAAAGTAAGCTGGGGATAATCAATAAAAGAGAACCTGGGGAAGTCTGATTCAAGCCTCCCGGGAAATCCAAGGGCATATAGGATAGGAAGCCTCATATCGGGCAATCCCATCTGGGCCTTTATGGACCCATCGGCGAACTGGACCATGCTGTGAATGATTGACTGCGGATGGATTATCACATCGATCTGGTCCGGCCGCAGGCCGAAAAGCCAACGGGCTTCTATGACCTCGAGACCTTTGTTCATCATTGAAGCCGAATCGATTGTAATTTTATTCCCCATCTTCCAGTTCGGATGTTTCAGGGCGGCTTCCTTGCCGACTTCATTAAGGTATTCCCTGGTCTTCCCTCTGAAAGGTCCTCCTGAAGCAGTGAGATATACTTTTTCAACGGTCCGGGGATCCTCGCCTGCAAGACATTGAAAGATTGCTGAATGTTCAGAATCAACAGGGATAAGCATGACATTCATTTCAATTGCTTTTTTCGTCACGAGGTCCCCTGCAATGACCAGTGTTTCCTTATTCGCGAGGGCAATATGTTTACTGTATTCTATCGCCCTGAGTGTAGGCCTTAACCCGGCATATCCCACGAGTGCGCTTACGACCAGGTCAATACTGTCGAGCTCCATCACCTGGGTAATTGAATCTTCGCCCGAGAAAACCTTAACCGGTAAAGACTTCAGCGCTTCCGCCACTTTGGTATAGCAGGCAGGGTTTCCGATTACAACAACATTGGGATTGAATTCGAAAGCCTGCCTGATAAGAATGTCACAGTTATTCTGGGCGGTAAGCACCTCCACCTCGAAAAGGTCAGGGTTAGACCTGATCACATCAAGGGTCTGACGGCCGATAGAGCCGGTTGATCCCAGAAGAGCGATGCGTTTTTTCAGAAAAGCAGTGTCTCCCATTTAAAAGGAAATATAATCTTTAGGGTTAACGGGCTTCCCCTCATACCAGAGCTCAAAATGAAGATGGGGTCCCGTGGTGAACTCCCCAGTCTCACCAATGATTGCGACAGGTTCGCCTGCATTGACGTACTCCCCTTCTTTAACGATGATCGCCGAGTTGTGTTTATAGATGCTGACAATATTCTGGGAATGCTGTATTGCAACAACATAGCCAGTCTCAAGCGTCCAGTTGGCAAAAATAACAGTACCGTCAAGAACTGATTTTATAGCTTCATTTTCCTTGGCAACGATGTCTACTGCAAAATGCCCTTTTGCGGCGTCAAAACCATTGGTGATCACCCCCTTTAAAGGTGTGAAAAAAAGCACACCCCCTATCGACCCCTTCCCTGCGGAAGTGACCTCCCCTGGTTCAGCTTTATATAAATTGTACTTCGCCCTGCTCTCGACATCGACCCTTAAAAGAGAATCCTCAGCCGATCTTTTAAGCCGGATATCACTGTATTTATGAACTGTATCCCTGTCAACAGGCCTGTTCTCCGACAGGTCTTTCCCGTTTATCACGTCACGCAGGTTCTGGAAGTACCTGTTCTTCCGTACAAGAGCTTTTTCTATGGAATCTGTTTTCAGGTTCAGTTCATAGAGTTTTTTCTGAAGGCCAACGCTTGAATAGCCCGGTATATACTCCCTCAGAGGGGTGAATGCTATAAGGATGGATGTTAAAAAGATCAGGAGAATGGTCAGCGTCCCCAGGGCAATGAACACATTCAGGCGGGAAAGCCTGAATGTGAACCTCTCTTCGAGAGTCTCATCATTCATGAAAACCAGACGGTACTTATACTTTAACCTGTCCTTCCAGCTTGGTTTCTTTTTTTCTCCTTTTTGCGAGGCCATCCTATTTCACCTGAACTCTATGCTTAACGGCTGCAAATATCGTAAAATTATACTAATTTTGCGGTTTAACAGTTATACCTATATTAATTACCAAGGATTTGATCTCGACGAAGAAATACACCCTCGCCGGAATTTTTTTATTGCTCGCCGGTATATTTTTTTTCAGCGCATGCTCTACCAAGAAAAATACCTGGACAAGGAGAGCATACCATAACCTTACTGCGCATTATAATGTCTACTGGAATGGCATGGACCTGATGCGGCAGGGCATCAAGGATTATGACGCACAGATGAAAGACAACTTTTCACTGGTCATCCCGGTATATAACTTCGGGGATAAAACAGGGAACAAAGCAGCACAGTTTTCGGATAATGCGATCAAAAAGGCTTCAAAGACAATACAAAAACATTCCATGTATTTCAATCACAAGGAATACTGTAAATGGATTGACGATTCGTACATGCTTATCGGGAAAGCATATTTTTACAAGAAGGACTACCCTATGGCCCGACGAACTTTTGAGTTCGTTATTAAAACATACAACGATAACGACATTAAATACGACGGGATGTACTGGCAGGCCATGGCCAACATACAACTCGGCGATTACAACCGTGCCGAGTCAATGCTCGATATGTTGCTTAACAGGATTAACAAAGGTGAAGCCCCGGCCAAATATGAACTGGGTGTCAACCTTGCCTACGCAAATTCCTTTATTCTCCAGAAAAATTATGATGCCGCTCTGCCCTACCTGCACAGAGCTCTTGAGCTGAAGCCAAAAGTAAAAGTAAAAACCAGGCTTTATTTCATCCTCGGGCAGATATACCAGAAGCAGGAAGATCCCGACAGGGCGGCAGCCATGTATACCGAGGTACTGAAGCATTCCACTGCCTATGAGATGGAATTCAACGCGAAAATAAACCTGGCCCAGTGTTATACCGCCAAGTCAAACGACCGGGATTATATCGTCAAAAAGCTGAAAAAGATGCTAAAAGACGAGAAGAACAAGGATTACCTTGACCAGATCTATTACGCCCTGGCACAGATATCCCTCACTGACAGAGACACTATCCAGTCCATTGATTATCTTACCCAATCGGTAGGCACCAGTAAAAACAACAACTACCAACGCTCAATTTCGGCCCTTCAGCTTGCCGATATTTATTTCTCTTTCCCCAATTATCCCAAGGCCCAGGCCTATTACGACAGCACCATGCAGTTCCTGCCTGCTGATTTTGCAAATTTTAAAGCCATCAAGAAAAAGACTGAAACCCTGACCGATCTTGTCAAGCAACTGCAGACCATACAGAAGGAAGACAGCCTGCAGAAACTTGCTGCAATGCCCGAAGACCAGAGGAACAAAGTGATCGACAGGCTGGTTTCAATTTATATTGCGGAAGAAGTCAAAAAGCAGCAGCAAGAGCAGACCAGGCAGCAAAACCAGATGTTCGCAACCCAGGAAGAATCGATGAACACAGTCTCAAGCCAGGGCCGTTGGTATTTTTATAATGCAGCCACCATGGCAAACGGATTTTCTGCTTTTGCCAAGAAATGGGGCAGAAGAAAATTTGAAGACAACTGGTTCCTGACCGATAAGGCCATAGCCGCTAACGTGAACACCGAGCCCCCTGTAGATACTGCCAAAGCAGCAGGCTCAGAAGGCGGGGATACTACGAAAATAAAAAAGCCGGAACAGAGATCCACCAACCCGAAAGACAGGAAATATTACAGCCAGGATATTCCCCTGACAACAGTAAAGCTTACTGCTTCGAATAAAAAAGTCATGGATGCTTATTATAAGGCAGGCTTTATATACATTGAAGGTCTGAATGATTACGGGCATTCTGTCGATTGCTTTGAAACCCTGGTCAGGAGATATCCTGATTTTCCCCGTAAGGCCCAGACGTACTATGAACTTTATACTTTGTACAAAGATTTGAAGAACGATCAGAAGGCCGATTATTACAGGACCCAGTTGCTTACCGGTTTTCCTGAAACTGATTATGCGAAAATGATGGTCAACCCGAATTACCTTCAGGAACTTGCATCCAAAAAATCAGAAATATCAAAATTGTACGAGATAACCTATAAAGCCTTCCAGAACCAGCAGTTTTATATGGTGATCAGTAATACTGCAGAGGCCCATGCGAAGTATACCAGTGATACTGCGCTGCTTCCCCGTTTCGACTACCTTCGCGCACTTTCACTTGGCAAAATTGAAGTGGCCGATTCAATGCTGGTTGCCCTGAACAAGATACAGCTGGAATACCCAGCCAGCCCTGTTGCAAATCTTGCCCAGGATGTCCTTAATTCCATTGCAAATGCATCCGGGATTGGATCACCGGCGGGCAAATCACCTGCCGACTCATCCCTCGCCATTTTAAAACAGGCAGAAAGCATATACAAGTTTGATTCAACGGCGGTGCATTTTTATGTAATGATTGTGAACAGCAGTAAAGTTGACATCAATGCACTGAAGATCAAGATCGCAGATTTTAACACCAAATTCCATGGACTGGAAAGTTATGAGGTGAACAGCCTGTTGTTTGACAATGCTGATGAAATGATCACCGTAAGTCCATTTGACGATGCACACGCTGCGATGCAATACTTAGCCAGCATACGTGACAGCAGGTATATCTTCACAAAACTTGAAGCATCAGGGGATTACAGTGATTTTGTGATTTCCGTCACAAATTATCCGGTTCTTTACAAGAACAAAGACATCCGAAAGTATCAGAAATTCTTTGAGAAAAATTATCCGTTAAAATAATTGACTATGACCAAGAACAGAGAACCAGAAATGCCTTCCATCAATATTATGGGACCAGGCACGGTTGTTACAGGTGACATCAGCGTAAACGGCGATTTCAGGGTTGACGGAACACTAACTGGAAATATCCAATGCAAAGGCAAAATTGTTGTGGGACAGACCGGCAGGATCGAAGGTGAGATCATCTGCCAGAGCGCCGACTTCTCAGGTGAAGTGAAAGCAACCGTAAAAGTCGCTGAGTTGCTTACCCTGAAAGAAACTGCAAAGTTCAGCGGCGATATATCCACCGGTAAGCTTGCCATTGAGCCTGGAGCAAAATTCTCAGGGACCTGCAAAATGGAGATTCCCGGTTCCGGAATTGTAAAGCCAATTTCGAATGAACCTGCAAAATGAACCGAAAAAGAGCCTGGCTGATTATGCTCGCTACTCGGGAATGGCTTTCCAGATGGCAGCAATCATTTTTGCCGGGGCTTTCGGAGGATTAAAACTGGATCAATGGCTTAAAACAAAACCGGCATTTACAATCACGCTGTCTGTAGGTTCTGTATTCCTGGCAATCTTTTATGTTACCAGGGACCTGCTTAAAAAAAAGTAATCATGAGATCGGAAATTTCAAAATATGCCAGGCGCTTGCTTCTACTGACTTTTGCAGCCGGGATAGTTTCCCTTGCGCTTTTTTTTGTTCTTCCCCATGCATGGATCTCTCCTTCACTGCCATTCCTGTTTGTTTTTTACTATGCCTGCAGCCTTATCTCATATATTCTCCTGGACAGGTCCGTCCAGAAAAGAATCAACCGCTTCATTTCAGTTTTCATGCTGACCACTGCAGTTAAACTGTTTCTATACCTGGCTGTAATGATCATTTATGCATTTGTAAACCGGAAAGATGCCATACCATTCCTGCTTAACTTTTTTTTCCTGTACCTCGTTTATACTGTATTTGAGGTTATACAAATCGTTTCACTGACAAATCCTGCATCTTCTGCGGATGAAAAAAGAAATTCCAGCTGAGCAGCAGATAATTCATCATTCTTTTATGACGTTTCCCAGTTCAGGGTCTGGGGCGGAATGCGTTTCGGCATCTTCAGGAAACATAAGAAAAATAATTCGTAACTTTGCCGGGGTTATAAGAAACCAGAATGGTTTATATCACACGAAAAGAGCATTTTAATTCAGCTCACAGGCTGTTCCGTCCTGAATATTCCGACGAAGAGAATCTCAGGGTTTTTGGCAAATGTTCCAACCCCCTATGGCACGGGCATAATTACATCCTTATGGTAACCGTTAAAGGTGAACCCAGTGCGGAAACCGGTTTTGTGATGGATTTAAAAAAACTCAGCCAGATAATAGCTGATAAGGTACTGGAAAAACTTGACCACAGGAATATAAACCTCGAGGTGGATTTTATGAAAGGGAAACTGGCTTCAACCGAGAACCTGGCTATCGGGATCTGGAATGAACTTGAGCCAGGGATAAGGTCCGAAGGCGCTCTACTGCATTCAGTAAAGCTGGAAGAAACAGAAAATAACATTGTTGAATATTTTGGCATCACATAACGACATATTGTCATGACAGGAGAAAAGCTTACCTACGAAAAGTTTGAGGATTATAATGCCGATACTATTGAGAAACTCAGTTATCATTACAGGGAGATTTTAAAGCTGATCGGTGAGAATCCCGACAGGGAAGGTCTGCTCAAGACCCCGTTAAGGGTAGCAAAATCAGTTCTGTTCCTGAATCAGGGATACACCCTTGATCCAGAGGAAATCCTGCTATCGGCGCGCTTTCGCGAAGATTATCGCGAGATGGTGATAGTGAAGGATATAGAGATCTATTCGATGTGCGAGCATCATATGATACCGTTCATAGGGAAGGCACATGTGGCTTATATTCCCGACAAATACATTACCGGACTGAGCAAAATTGCCAGGGTGGTTGAGATTTACGCAAGAAGGCTTCAGGTTCAGGAGCGTCTTACCATGCAGATCAAGCATGCCATCAACAACACACTGAAACCTCTTGGGGTGGCAGTTGTAATTGAGGCACAACATTTGTGTATGTCGATGCGCGGGATACAAAAGCAAAACTCGGTGACTACTACTTCAGATTTCATCGGGGCATTTGAAAGGGATAAAACCCGGGCAGAGTTTTTGCACCTGATATCCACGAGACTTCACTAATAAAAAGCGAAATAGCGAAATAGCGAAAAAAAGTAAATTTTAATCATTTAAGGAGATAAAAACATGTTTGAAGAAAATAACGGAAATTACTTTGGTGCTTCTGCGGGAGCAGATACCGATGTTATTACAAAAACATTCATGTCGCAGGTATTTACATGGATGACACTGGCCATGATAGTAACTGCAGGAACAGCCTGGTGGTTTGCGTCTTCAGAGGCCTGGAAAAGCCTGATCAATGTTGAAACCGGAGGCCTGACTGGCCTTGGCTGGATCGTCACGCTTGCCCCACTTGGCTTTGTTCTGCTTATGTCGTTCGGTTTCCAGAAGCTTTCGGCGCTTGCAATGACCCTGCTATTCATTGCATTCTCGGTGCTGATGGGCATGAGCCTCAGTTTTATCCTGCTTGCTTATACTGCAGCATCAGTATTCAAGACTTTCATTGTCACAGCAGGAATGTTCGGCATCATGTCAGTTGCAGGATATACCACCAAGACTGACCTTACCAAGTTCGGTTCCATCATGATGATGGGCCTGGTTGGCATCATTTTGGCCATGCTGGTTAATTTCTTTCTGCACAGCAGTTCACTGGAATATATCATCAGCGTTCTCGGTGTCCTGATCTTTACCGGGCTGACCGCATATGATGTTCAGAGGCTGAAAAAGATCGGGGCCGGTGCAGGTACCTATGGAGATGAGAATTCGAAGAAACTCAGCATTCTCGGTGCCCTTACGCTGTATCTTGATTTTATAAACCTTTTCCTTTTCCTGATCAGGTTTTTGGGAAACAGGAGGTAATGTATAATGTACCATGTACATTCTTTATTAAATGAATAATCTCTAATCAAACCTTTTATGACTGCATACGTTTTTCCCGGCCAGGGGGCTCAGTTTATCGGAATGGGCAAAGATCTTTACGACAGTTCTGAATCGGCCCGGGTGCTTTTTGAGAAAGCAAACGAGATCCTTGGTTTTCGTATTACCGACCTGATGTTTTCAGGAACTGACGAGGATCTTAGGCAGACAAGGGTTACACAACCGGCGATCTTCCTGCATTCTGTAATTCTTGCTTCCACACTGGGGGATTCATTTAAGCCCGATATGGTTGCAGGGCATTCCCTCGGCGAATTTTCGGCCCTGGTAGCCAATAAAGTTCTTTCTTTTGAAGACGGGTTGAGGCTGGTCTATGCAAGAGCCCAGGCGATGCAGAAAGCCTGTGAAAAAGAACCTTCGACAATGGCCGCCATCCTTGGCCTTGATGATCAAAAGGTGGAAGAGATCTGCAAATCAATTGAAGAGGTAGTTGTTCCTGCGAATTATAACAGTCCGGGGCAGCTCGTCATTTCGGGAAGCATGAAAGGGATTGAGATTGCCTGCGAAAAACTTAAGGCAGCGGGTGCAAGACGTGCGCTTCCACTGAAAGTGGGCGGAGCCTTTCATTCACCGCTCATGGAACCGGCAAGGCTTGAGCTTGCAGAAGCCATCAGCACTACTGTTTTTCACGAGCCCCTCTGCCCGATATACCAGAATGCAACAGCCGAAAGGGTAACTGATCCCCTGAAGATAAAAGAAAACCTGGTTGCACAGCTCACCGCTCCTGTATTATGGACCCAGCTTGTTCAGAGAATGATCTCCGACGGCGCGACTCATTTCATTGAAGTGGGCCCGGGGAATGTATTGCAGGGTCTCATATCGAAGATCGGGAAAGAAGTCACTGTAGCCGGGGCATAAAATAATCCGGCCCCGCGGCAAAGCCGCGGGGCCGGATACATCTCCTTTAAATTAATTACCTTTTATTATACTGGCCTTCGTAATATTTAAGGTATTCACCTGAAGTCACATTCTTCATCCATTCCTCATTGGCAAGATACCAATCGACAGTCTTCTCAAGACCCTGCTCAAAAACAACCGAAGGTTTCCATTTTAATTCCTTCTGTAGTTTTGAAGAATCTATCGCATACCTGAGGTCATGGCCTGCACGGTCCTTAACGAAGGTTATCAAGTGCTCAGAAGTGCCGGCAGTGCGGCGGAGCTTCTGATCCATGATCCTGCATAAAACCTTCAGCAGGTCGATATTTTTCAATTCATTATTCCCTCCGATATTATAGGTGTCCCCTACCTTGCCTGAATGGAAAATTTTATCAATGGCTTCGGCATGGTCTTCTACATACAACCAGTCACGGATGTTTTCACCTTTACCGTAAACAGGAATAAGCTTGTTATTCCTGATATTATTTATTGACAGCGGGATAAGCTTTTCGGGAAACTGGAAAGACCCGTAATTATTGGAACAATTGGAGATCACAACAGGCATCTTGTAGGTATTGTGATATGCCCTTACAAGATGGTCTGAACTGGCTTTTGATGCCGAATACGGGCTCTGCGGATCATACGACGTGGTCTCCGTAAACAAACCGGAACTTCCAAGGGAACCGTAAACCTCATCCGTTGAAATATGATAAAAGAGCTTGCCTTCGGTATGCTCCCAGATCTCCCTGGCTGCATTCAGCAGGTTCACTGTACCAATGATATTGGTATAAATAAATTCCGTGGGATTGGCAATGGACCTGTCAACATGCGATTCGGCAGCAAGGTGGATTACCCCGTCGAACCTGTACTTCTGAAATATTTTTTTGATCAGCTCCCCTGCTACAATATCAGCACGGATGAACTCATAATTAGGTTCCTTCTCAATATCCTTCAGGTTTGCAAGATTGCCGGCATAGGTCAGCTTGTCAAGATTCACAATTTTATACTGAGGGTAATTCTTAACAAACCTACGCACAACATGCGACCCTATAAAACCTGCTCCACCTGTGATTAAAATTGTCTTCATCTTTCCCGATGTTTAATTTGAAAATCAAAGATATAAAAATGCAGCTTATATACTACGCCCGGCGATCGCCTTTTCCCATTTCCAGGCCGAAGCTGTCATTTCATCAAGGCCTTTTTCTGCCTTCCAGCCAAGTTCGTGGTTGGCAAAAGTCGTATCGGCCCATACCTTTTCGATATCGCCCGGCCTCCGCTCCATAATCTTGTAATTCAGTTTAACCCCTGTAGTGCGCTCAAAGGACTCTATCACCTGCATCACGGAAAATCCGTTACCGGTTCCCAGGTTAAACACTTCCACTTTTTGTTTCATCTTACCGTTCAGCATCCTTTCAACCGCTGTAACGTGAGCCCTGGCAAGATCGGTCACATGCAGGTAATCCCTGATGGCCGTGCCGTCGGGAGTATCATAATCGTTGCCCCAAACCCTCAGGAACTGTCTTTTACCGATTGCGGTCTGGGTGATATATGGCATCAGGCTGTTGGGGACACCCAGCGGAAGCTCGCCAATAACAGCGGATTCATGAGCCCCGATAGGGTTGAAATACCTGAGCAGGATTGAACATATTCCTGACACATTGCTGATATCATTAATGATCTCTTCCGATATCTGCTTGGTGTTGCCATAGGGAGACCATGCTTTCTGAATGGGGGCATCCTCTTTTACAGGCAGATTGTCGGGCTGACCATAAACAGTGCATGAGGAGGAAAAAACTATATTGCTGATACCCGTGTCGTTCATCGCCTGAAGTATGTTGATAAGCGAGAGCAGATTATTCCTGTAGTACTTGAGAGGGAATTCCACTGACTCCCCTACCGCCTTGGAAGCTGCAAAATGTATGACCCCTTTAAGGTCGCTGTTCCTTTTAAAGAATGCTTCCGTCTTTTCCCTGTCGGTCAGGTCAAACTGTTCGAAAAGAGGTTTCTTCTCCGTGATCTTCGCAATATTATCGAGAACATCTATTGAACTGTTCGAAAGATCATCCACAATGATGACCTCGTAACCCTTTGCCTGCAGTTCTACCACTGTATGGCTTCCGATATACCCGGTTCCGCCGGTAACTAGGATCTTCATGTTGATCTGATTTGGTTAAACAACATAATCCGTGAATCGTGAATCGTGAATCGTGAACCGGATCACGATTCACGGATCACGGTTTTTTAAGGAACGGATGATAATCCCCCTTTAGTCCGATTGGATTTTCGTTCCTGATTGTATAGGCAATATGAATACTTGGCCTTGCTTCTGTGAGTCCGAAACCATGGCCTGAAAGAATATGCCTGTAAGTGTCGGTATGAAGGTCGGTAAACCCTTCGCTGAATTCCACTTCCTCGCCATCCAGCGTGAGCAAACGGTAAGTACGCTTACCTGTCTTTTTAACCTGGTCAGGGACATCATTGTAATCCAGGCTAAGGAACCAGCGTATCCTTGCTTTCTCAAGTTCGAGGTATCCCCCTGCCTTATCAGCAGTCATTACATGCACCTTGTTCTCTTTGACATCCCCGAAAATCCAGGTCAGCATATCAAAAAAGTGAATGCCGATATTGGTCGCGATCCCTCCCGATTTGGAGGAGTCACCTTTCCAGCTCCTGTAGTACCAGTTCCCCCTGGAAGTAATATAGGTAAGGTCAAGGTCGTAAATCTTATTTTTCGGGCCTTTCCTGACCTTCTCACGCATGGCAATAATCGCCTTGTGCAGCCTCAGCTGAAGTACTGTATAAACTTTCCTGCCTGTCTCTTTCTCGATTTCCTTCAGTGCATCAAGGTTCCATGGATTCAGTACAATGGGTTTCTCGCAAATTGCATTTGCATCATTCCGCAAAGCAAGGCGGATATGGGAGTCATGCATATAATTAGGAGAACAAATCGACACAAAGTCAACCTTATTATCCTCCTGCCTTTTCTTGGACAATGCCATCCTCCTTAGTTTGTCAAGATGGCGGTCAAAACGTTCCGGTTCAATAAAAAAATCGGCATTCGGAAAATAACTGTCAATGACCCCTACTCCATCGTATGGATCCAGCGCGCAAATAAGCCTGTTGCCGGTATCCTTTATCGCTTTCATATGCCTTGGGGCGATATACCCTGCAGCCCCTATCAGGGCAAAATTAACCGGTCTGTTGAGTTCTGTATGCTTCATTTCCCTAAATTAATCACTTTCCCATTGGTTAACTGATATTTTTCTTTGCTTTCGGGACAGACTGCAAATCCCTTGTCATCAAATTTCAGCCGGTGTCCGTACTCGCTCATCCAGCCGGCATGCCTTCCCGGGTTCCCTATGATGAGGGCATAGGCAGGGACATCTTTTGTCACTACTGCGCCGGCTCCGATAAAGGCAAATTCGCCTATAGTATGTCCGCAAACGATGGTCGCATTAGCCCCTATGGAAGCTCCCCGTTTAACAAGGGTCTGCTGGTACTGGTCCCTCCTGAGGATATGTGAACGCGGGTTGATCACGTTCGTGAAAACCATCGACGGGCCAAGGAAAACGTCATCCTCACAGATAACACCGGTATAGATGGAAACATTGTTCTGAACCTTGACGTTCCTCCCAAGTGTAACCTGGGGAGATACAACCACGTTTTGACCGAAGCTGCAGTTCTCACCAATCAAGCAGTCTTTCATGATATGCGTGAAATGCCAGATCTTACTTCCCTTGCCTATAATACAACCTTCGTCAATGACTGCTGTTTCATGCGCAAAATATTCTTTTTCCATATCATGCATTTACAAATTCAAGCACTGCGGTAGTGATGTATGCAAGCTGCTCATTATCGAGTTCGGTATGCATGGGCAGGGAGAAGACCGAATCGGAGAGAGCTTCAGTTACCGGAAAATCGCCGGGTTTATACCTTGGATCGATGTAAGCTTTCTGGAGATGCAACGGTACCGGGTAATAGATCATGGCCGGGATTCCCTTTGAATTAAGGTGGGCAATCAAAGCTGCGCGGTCAAGATCTTTTGCAATGAGTGTATACTGGTGAAACACGTGATTCGACTTTGAGTAGCGGACCGGGGTCTTCAGCCTGGGATTTCCAGCAAAGGCCTTATCATAAAAATCGGCAGCAGCCCTTCGTTTGGCTGCATACTGGTCGAGATATTGCAGCTTCACTTTCAGGATGGCTGCCTGTATACTGTCAAGACGGGAGTTAACTCCCACATAGTCGTGATAGTAACGTACTGCCATTCCATGGTTTACAACAACCCTTAATTGTTTTGCGAGTTCGTCGTCATCGGTAAAAATAGCTCCCCCGTCACCGTAGCAACCCAGGTTTTTTGACGGGAAAAAGGAAGTGCATCCGATCTGCCCTATGGTTCCTGCTTTTTTACGGCTGCCGTCACTGAAAATATAATCGGCACCAATAGCCTGGCAATTATCCTCAATAACGAAAAGTTTATATTTTGATGCGATCTTCATGATCTCTTCCATAGGTGCAGTTTGTCCGAAAAGATGCACAGGCACTATTGCTTTAGTCTTCGGAGTTATGGCCTTTTCTATGGCTTCCGGATCTATGTTGAAAGTGTCAGGATCAACATCCACAAGCACGGGAGTCAGCCTGAGCAGGGCAATGACTTCCGCAGTCGCAATAAATGTAAAGGAAGTGGTTATCACCTCATCGCCGGGCTGCAAACCCAGGGCCATCATGGAAACCTGCAGTGCATCGGTGCCGTTGGCACAGGGGATCACATGTTTTATCCCGAGGTAGTTCTCAAGATCCTTCTGAAAAGCCGCTACTGCAGGGCCATTGATAAAAGCGCAGGAATCTATGACCTCATGAATCGCATTATCAATTTCGCTTTTCATGTTCAGGTACTGACTGCGCAGGTCGACCATTTGAATTTTATTCATGTGCAAAAAGTTTTGTTAGAGTTTACAAAAATAAGAATGTATGATGAATTTGCTTTATCCCGGTGATTTTTAATAATTTTACTAAGGTAAACCAGTACTGAATTAATAACGCAGGAATTATGAAAAAATTTGCCGTAGTACTCGCAGGTTGCGGAGTTTTTGACGGCGCTGAGATCATTGAATCAGTGCTGACGCTCCTGGCAATTGAAAAAGCCGGTGCTTCTTTCCAGTGCTTTGCCCCTGATACAGAGCAGTACCATGTGATAGACCACCTGCATAAAAAGCCTGCAGGCGAAAAACGCAATGTGCTCACCGAAGCGGCAAGGATCAGCAGGGGGGAAGTCAAGCCCCTGTCGACCTTCAGGGCTTCGGATTTTGATGCTCTTATTTTTCCGGGTGGATTTGGTGCTGCCAAAAACCTTTGCACCTGGGCTTACGAGGGAGATGCAGCCAAGGTAAATCCTGATGTGGAAAAAGCAGTCAGGTCCATGCATGAGGCAGGCAAACCGATAGGCGCAATGTGCATTGCCCCGGTGATCCTGGCCATCCTGTTCAAAGGTGCAAAACTTACTACAGGCCAGGACACTGCATCAGGGGATTTTATCGAAAAGAAGGGAAATCACTATGTTGCTACTGATCATGCCCAGGTCGTTATTGACCCTGTACACAAGTTGTTCACCACACCGTGTTATATGCTTGATGCCAGCATCACTCAAATTGCTGAAGGGACGCAGAATATTGTGAATGCAATGTTAAGTAGCGAAAAGTGAAATAAGGTTTAGCGAAGCATTTTACATAAGCCGCATCAGGTACAAGGAGCGAATTGCTTCTTGTCGGGCCTTCGGAATTAGCAGGTATGAGCGACGCAGTAACGTCAGCGGCGTTGTGATGTGCGAGCGATCCGCTATTTCGCTTTTCGCTTTTCGCTTTTCGCTATTTCCTCGCTTATCTGAGGGATCAGTTTCGGATTTTTCTCGATAGCATTTCCGATAACTATCACATCAGCTCCGGCTTTCAGCGCAGTTCTAGCTTTTTCAGGGCTCGAAATGCCTCCGCCGACAATAAGCGGAACTGAAGTCTCGCGTTTCACATGCTTAATCATTTCCGCAGGTACCGGTGTTTCAGCTCCCGAGCCTGCATCCAGGTAAATTACTTTAAGTCCGAGCATTTCTCCGGCCATTGCCGTGCAGACTGCAATATCCGGTTTATCGGCAGGAATGGGATGTGTGTTACTGATGTAGGAAACCGAAGTTGGCCGGCCGCTGTCGATGAGCATATACCCTGTTGGTATGATTTCCAACCTGCTTGCTTTCAGCAGGGCTGCCGATTCGACATGCTTGCCGATAAGCATATCGGGATTCCTCCCTGATATCAGTGAAAGCAGCAATATTCCATGGGCATTGGGAAAAACCTGAAGGCTGCTGCCGGGGAAAAGTATAACCGGGATATCAGAAAAATCGCGCAGAACACTTATCTGTTCCTCCCCCTTTCCCCTCATCAGCAGGCTGCCGCCGAAAAAGAAGTAGTCGACTCCTGCTTTCACGGCTATCGCGGCAAGTTTTTTCAGAGATGCAGTGCCTGATTTATCAGGATCAACAAGGACTGCAAATCTTTTTTTGCCCCCGTTTGCATCTTTGGTCAGATTATTTAAAAGAGCCATAACCTAAAAATTAGAATATCGCCTGTGCGATCTGACGAATGTTTTCTGATATGCCTACCGTGAAGTAATGTAATACCGGTACCCCATGGTCAAGTAATTCTTTCGATTGTTTGATCCCCCACTCTATCCCAACATTGAACACCTCATCGTTCGTACTGCATTTCTGTACTTCCTTCGAGAGTTCCTCGGGAATATCGATATAGAAGATCTGCGGCAGGGCGTTAAGCTCCCTCATGGTTGAGATCGGTTTCATGCCGGGAATGATAGGTACGGTGATCCCCTCTTTGCGGCAGGCATCTACGAAACTAAAGTATTTTTTATTATCAAAGAACATCTGGGTAATGATGAACTCCGCGCCTGCATCAATCTTCTGCTTCAGGTACCTGAGGTCGGTAGCCAGGTTGGGAGATTCAATATGCTTCTCCGGATATCCTGCCACACCTACACAGAAGTTGGTCTTGAAAGTATGCTGCATCTCATCATCCACAAACTTCCCGCGGTTCATTTCGGTGATCTGGGTTACCAGTTCATTGGCGTAAGAATGCCCGTTCTGCTCGGGTTGGAATGTTCTCTGATTTTTCGGGGCATCTCCCCTGAGTACGAGGATGTTGTCAATTCCCAGGTAATGGAAATCGATAAGGGCATACTCAGTTTCCTCCTTCGAAAACCCTCCGCAGATCAGGTGGGGAACAACCTCCACGTCAGAATACTTATTTTTAATTGCAGCTGAAATAGCCACAGTTCCCGGCCTTTTACGGATGGTCTTTTTTTCAAGTAAGCCACTGGGATGTTTCCTGTAAACGACTTCCTCCTGGTGGTAGGTAACGTTGATGAATGAAGGATTATACTCCATCAACGGATCGATAACTTTGTAGATGCTTGAAATGCTATTCCCCCTGAGAGGCGGTAAAAGTTCAAATGAAAATAGAGTTTTATTGGCCTGTTTAATGATGTCGATTACTCTCATTCGTTAATAATTTAGATTGGTATTTAGCAGTTTTTCTGCCTTTTCGATGGTTACTCCTTTCCGCCTTGCATAATCGGCAACCTGGTCACGGCTCACCTTTCCAAGGTTAAAATACTGTGATTGAGGATGTGAAAAATAGAACCCTGATACTGAAGCTGCAGGGTACATTGCATAATTCTCGGTTAGCTTGATATCAATCCTGGTATCAGCCGACAGCAGGTCAAAGAGCACCCGCTTCTCAGAATGTTCCGGACAGGCAGGATAACCCGGTGCGGGTCTTATTCCCTGGTACTCCTCCCTGAGGATAGAGGAAACTTCCATATCCTCATTCTGGGAATAACCCCAGAATTCTTTACGAATGCGGCGATGCATGTTCTCGGCAAAAGCTTCAGCAAGCCGGTCGGCAAGAACCTTTACCATGATCGCATTATAATCGTCGAGGTCCTGTTCAAAAACAGAGGCCCATTCCTCCACGCCAAGGCCTGAGGTCACTGCAAATCCACCCATATAATCAATGATACCCGAATCCCTGGGGGCGATAAAATCGGAGAGGCAGAGGTTGGGGGCATTATCGGTTTTTTTCTGCTGGTTGCGAAGGAACCTGAACGTAGCAAGCACCTGAGAGCGCTGTTCATCCGAATATATCTCAACATCATCACCCACCGCATTGCAGGGATATAATCCTATGACCCCGCGTGCGATCAGCATCTTCTTTTTCAGGATGTCGGCAAGCAGACCCTGGGCATCATTGAAAAGTTTGCGGGCCTCTACGCCCTTAACGGGATCGTTGAAGATCGCCGGGTATTTCCCGCTGATCTTCCAGGTATGGAAAAAGAAAGTCCAGTCGATAAAAGGTACAAGGTCATCCAGTGGATAATCATAAAACACCTTGCTCCCAGCCATTTGCGGTTTAAGTATTGTCGTACTTTTCCAGTCGATCTTCAACTTGTTCCTTCGGGCTTCGGTGAGGCTTACATAATCGTAACTGGCTTTTATATCATAATGCGACCGTATGGTAGCATATTTGGTTTTCACCCCTTCAAGGAAAGATTTCCTTTTATCGTCCGACAGCAGGTTTGCCATAACGCCCACCGCTTTCGAAGCATCCTTCACGTGTATCACGCCATAAGGATACTCCGGTTCAATCTTGACTGCCGTATGGATCTCCGAAGTGGTTGCTCCTCCAAGGATCAGTGGCAGGTTCATCTTAAGGCGCTTCATTTCCTTTGCTACATGAACCATTTCCTCGAGCGAGGGAGTGATAAGCCCGCTAAGTCCTATAATGTCAGCCTTTTGTTCGATGGCAGCTGCCAGTATCCTGTCGGAAGGCACCATCACACCAAGGTCAACCACATCATAATTGTTGCAGGCGAGGATAACGCCGACAATATTTTTACCGATATCATGAACATCGCCCTTTACCGTGGCAAGAAGAATCTTGCCGTTCACCTTGCCTGCGTCCTTGCTGTTTTTCTTCTCTGCTTCTATCCGGGGAGTAAGGTAAGCGACAGCTTTCTTCATTACCCTTGCGCTTTTGACTACCTGGGGAAGGAACATCTTACCGCTTCCGAAAAGGTCGCCCACGACGTTCATCCCGTCCATCAGCGGGCCTTCGATGATCTTCAATGCCTGGTCGAAGTGAGGCAGGGCCTCTTCAATATCCGTTTCTATGAATTCGGTGATCCCTTTCACAAGGCAATGCTGCAGCCGTTCATTCACAGGGAGCAGTCTCCACTCATCGGTTTTCTTTTCCTTTTCAGGACCTTCAGCCATGTTGTCGGCATACGCAAGCAACCTCTCCGTCCCGTCTTTTCTGCGGTTCAGTATAACATCCTCAACCAGTTTCAGGAGGTCCTTGTCGATCTCATCGTAAACAGGCAGCTGTCCTGCGTTTACAATACCCATGTCAAGGCCTGAACGGATGGCATGGAACAGGAAGGCCGAATGCATTGCTTCCCGCAGGGGATCATTGCCCCTGAACGAGAACGAAAGATTGCTGATGCCCCCGCTGACCCTTGAATACGGGAGGTTCTCCTTGATCCAGCGTGTGGCGTTCAAAAAGTCAACGGCATAGTTATTGTGTTCTTCTATTCCTGTAGCTATGGTAAGGATATTAGGGTCGAAAATAATATCTTCAGGCCTGAAACCAGCTTTTCCGATCAGGAGGTCATATGCTCTCCTGGCAATGGCAATGCGCCTTTCGAAGGTTGAAGCCTGTCCCTCTTCGTCAAAAGCCATGACTACTGCAGCTGCCCCGAAATTCCTGATGACCTTTCCATGTTCAATAAAAGCTTCCTCGCCTTCCTTGAGGCTGATGGAATTCACTATGCATTTTCCCTGGGCACATTTCAGCCCTGAATGAAGCACCGACCATTTCGAGGAATCTATCATCACCGGGACCCTTGCAATATCAGGGTCTGACGCGATCATATTGAGGAAGTTGACCATTGCTTTTTCGGCATCGAGCATCGCTTCATCCATGCTGATGTCAATGACCTGGGCCCCGCTTTCAACCTGCTGGCGTGCCACCGACATAGCTTCTTCGAATTTCCCGTCACGTATAAGCCGTGCAAATTTCTTGGAACCGCTCACGTTGGTGCGTTCACCTATATTAATGAAGTTGCTGCCCTCAAAGGCAACAAGAGGTTCGAGACCGCTCAGGTGAAGCTCGTGCTTAAACGGGGGAACGATCCTGGGTTTGGCTTTGGCCGCCAGTTCTGCGAAGCGGGCAATATATTCGGGTGTGGTGCCGCAACATCCGCCTACAAGATTTACAAAACCATTATCAAGGTAGTCCTTTATATACCCTGCCATCTCAGCAGCAGGCTGGTCGTATTCGCCGAACTGGTTTGGGAGCCCGGCATTGGGATAAGCTATAACAGGGAAGGGTGCTTTCTCAGCGAGTTCCTCAAGATAAGGTCTCAGTTCCTTTGCGCCCAGGGCACAGTTCAGCCCGACAGCAAAAAGGTTGAAATGCGAGATTGAATAGAGAAAGGCTTCAAGAGTTTGTCCCGACAAGGTCCTGCCCGAAAGATCGGTAATCGTAACTGAAGCAATAACAGGTAGTTTGAATTCAGGGCCTCGGGATTCAATTTCATCAAACACCGCGATCAGCGCCGCTTTTGCATTGAGAGTATCGAAGATGGTTTCAACCATGAGAATGTCAACTCCTCCGTCGATCAGGGCCCTTGCCTGTTCACGGTAAGCTTCGTATAACTGGTCAAATGTCACCGCCCTGAAAGCAGGATTCTGCACGTCAGGTGAAAGGGATGCGGTTTTATTGGTAGGGCCCATGGATCCGGCTACCCAGCGTGGTTTGCCTGATCCTGAAGCGCTGAAATTCACAGCCGCTTCCCTTGCCAGCCTGGCCGCCGTAAAATTTAGCTCGTAAACGAATTCCTCGGTATGGTAATCCGACTGGGAGATACTTGTTCCGTTGAAAGTATCGGTTTCAATGATATCTGCCCCTGCCTCGAGGTATTTCTCATGGATCTCGCGTATAATATGGGGCTGTGTAAGCACCAGAATATCATTGTTCCCTTTGAGGGAATGCTGAAAATCCCTGAACCTCTCGCCCCGGTAACCGGCTTCGTCCAGTTTGTATCTCTGGACCATGGTACCCATAGCACCATCAATTGTAAGCACCCTCTCTTTTACCGCAGCTTCTAAAGTTGTCATTTTGGCTTAGCTATTGTATATACAAGTACATGATCTTCAATCCTTTCAAATCCAAGATCATGAATTTCCACATTTTCCCCAAAAACAACTCTTGCCTGGAAAGTGGCTTGTGAATTGCAAAAGTAATCAAATGGAATGAGGTATATATCATTTTTTAAATCAACCGTCGGTTTACCATAAAATTTATATAACGCTTCTTTGCTACACCAGTGTATATAAAGGAGTTCTGTATGTGGATTTTTGCGCCCTTCATCACGATTTTCCTCACGATCTCCATCACGTTTTTCCTCACGATCTCCATCACGTTTTTCCTCACGTTCTTCATCACGTTTTTCCTCTCGATCTCCATCACGTTTTTCCTCACGTTCTTCATCACGTTTTTCCTCTCGATCTCCATCACGTTTTTCCTCACGTTCTTCCATCATTCTTATATTCTCCAGCTCCCCATCCTGCAGAAACCTTTCTGCAACCCTTTCAATCCTGGGACTGATCTTTTCAATGTCGATGCCGGCAGGTCCGTTCACATTGATCATGACCGCTGCATATTCCCGGGTATGGGAGAACGAGATCTGCCCCCTGAAACCGTCAAGTGAAGGCTTCCCGTGTTCATCGTAACAAACTTTTACTGACCCCAGCCGGAGCATCTGTCCTAACATTGCCCTGCATGCGAGCCATTGCTTGCGGCGGGATTCGTTTAAAAAGGAATCCACGATTAAAATATCGTCAGGAACAGCCCGGCAAACCTTTCGTAAACAGGCTTCAGTTTCGACTATATGCCAGACTCCCAGGCTGGCTCCATTCACTTCTTTTTCAAAAATCAGTGGCATGGAGCAAAGGTAGGGAAAGGTTCACCATGTACAATGTACCATGTACAAAGTACAAATAATTGACAAATTTTAAATTCAGTTCTTTAAATTCCATTGGTAGTTTCGCTTTTCGCCTTTCGCCATTTCGCTTTTATTCTTATCTTTGCCGTCCAATTTCAAGATGTTCATTATGGAAAAAGTTATGTTGGAAAAGAACGCAAAATATACTGTCGCCGATATTACTCTGGCAGACTGGGGACGCAAGGAAATCGAAATTGCCGAAAAGGAAATGCCCGGACTGATGTCGATCAGGAAAAAGCATTCTGCCGAAAAGCCTTTGAAAGGCGCAAGGATAAGCGGGTCGCTGCATATGACCATCCAGACCGCAGTCCTCATTGAAACTCTTACCGAACTGGGTGCCGAAGTGCGTTGGGCTTCCTGTAATATCTTTTCCACGCAGGATCATGCCGCTGCCGCCATCGCCGCAAAAGGCATTCCCGTTTTCGCATGGAAAGGGGAATCACTTGAAGAATACTGGTGGTGCACTTACCAGGCGCTGACATTTGAGGGCAATAAAGGGCCGAACCTTATTGTTGACGACGGAGGTGATGCAACCCTGATGATCCACAAAGGTTTTGACGCTGAAAAAAATCCTGATATCCTGAAAGCTGCTACAAACAGCCTGGAAGAGAAAGCTTTCATGAAACAGCTGCAGGAAGTGTATGATGAAGACAGCAAACACTGGCATCATGTGGTTAAGGATTGGAAAGGTGTTTCGGAAGAAACCACCACCGGTGTTCACAGGCTTTACCAGATGAAAGAGAAGGGCGCCCTGCTCGTCCCCGCCATCAACGTGAATGATTCGGTCACCAAATCAAAATTTGATAATTTATATGGATGCCGTGAATCACTTGCCGACGGGATTAAACGCGCCACGGATGTGATGATTGCCGGGAAAGTGGTGGTTGTGCTGGGTTACGGAGATGTTGGAAAAGGCTGCGCCCGTTCCATGAAATCATACGGAGCCCGTGTCATTGTTACTGAGATAGATCCGATCTGCGCCCTTCAGGCCGCAATGGAAGGATTTGAAGTATCTACGATTGAAGAAGCCCTGAAAGAAGGGAACATCTACGTTACCACAACCGGGAACAAAGATGTTATAACAGCCGACCACCTTTCGAAAATGAAAGATGAGGCCATCGTTTGCAATATCGGCCATTTCGATAACGAGATCCAGGTAGAGCAGCTGAATCATTGGCCCGGGATCAGGATTGTAAATATCAAGCCACAGGTTGACAAATATATATATCCCGACGGTAAATGCATTTACCTGCTCGCAGAAGGCAGGCTGGTGAACCTCGGCTGCGCAACAGGCCATCCTTCATTTGTCATGTCCAATTCATTCACCAACCAGACTCTGGCCCAGCTCGACCTTTGGAAGAACAACTACGAGATTGATGTGTACCGTCTGCCAAAGAATCTCGACGAGGAAGTTGCCCGCCTGCACCTTGATCAGCTGGGCGTGAAACTGACGAGACTTTCCGATGAACAGGCAGATTACATCGGCGTTCCCAAAGATGGTCCCTACAAGCCCGAGCATTACCGTTATTAGTCGTGAACCGTGATCCGTGAACCGTGATCCGTAGACAGGATGACGATTCACGGATCACGGATCACGATTCACGGATCACGGTTCACGAGTCACGTTCTTTACGTTTCGAACTAGTTCGAAACGTAAAGATAGGTTCCATCGTAATTCGTGCGGTACTGCTTAAGCGACCATTGGGTGGGTCCTCCGTATGGTGAGCCATCAAGAATAATATACTTCGATTTGCATTTTGGGCAGGTCATCGTAAGACCTGATACATCCATCCTGACCTGGGCACTGTCGGCAGTGGGATCATAAGCGCAAGCTCTTTCGTAAGCCTTGAATTCAGTCTCCGAAACACGATAAATAATGATGCCCCTGTACCCTCCGGTCACAGGTACAGACCCCCCTATATGGTTCAGTTCAAGGTACTGGGTCGAATTGGGATTAATTGAAAAATTTACAGTAACATAAGGGATCTCAGGCTGCTGGGTGTCGGTTTTTTTCTTGCAGGCAAATAAAACAGTTGCCAGGCAAAACAATAATAATAAGCCTTTCAGGGCGGATTTTCTCATAATTATGCGATTCAGGATTAAAGAACGGAATTATTTGCCAAATCTTATACGAACACTGCTTTTTATTCCTGACACCGAAAAAAAATGTTAGGTTTTTAAATCCTTGCTTTGCGGGATTTTGTATTTTCGTTGCAGGGAATTCCCCAAAAACAGTAATAAATCAATATAATAATGCCTTCAGGCAGACTTAAACACCTGATTTGCTTATTGTTAATTTTTACTTTATGCCTGCCGGCAGGTTTTGGGCAGGAGCAAAAAGTAAACCAGAAAAAAATCAATAAAGAAAGGGCAAGGAAACAGAAACAGGCCGAAAAAGACTATCACAATGGTGTTAAACAGCACCAGAAGGCACAATCGAAAAACACCAAAGCCATGATGCGTCAAAGCAGGAAAGAATCAGGCTCCCATACACCGGTTAAAAGGTAACGGGATTTATGACTGGAGAATCTACCACTTTAACGATCATTTACAAGGTGTTATCTATTTGACTTCCGGATAATTTAGAATGGTTATATATTTGTACAACGTTTGAACATTTTTGAATTTCATTTTAAAAAATTATTACTTTTACCACCTTTTAAGCGCATCATAATCTAACATAAAATTGTATGGTATGTTAAGAAATTTACTATTAACTCTTGCGTTCGTACTGACAACAAGCTTGTTAGTATTCTCACAGACCGGATCAGGGACCCTCAAGGGAAAAGTTGTTGATAAGGCTACCAAGGAACCTATTCCTTTCGCCAACATTATCATTGAACTTGGAGGCGTCCAGGTGGGCGGTGCCACTACTGACTTCGATGGCAACTATCTGATCAAGCCTATTCCCGGCGGTAAAGTTGACCTTAAAGCATCCTATGTTGGTTACAGGCCGATGCAAATGAAGGGCATCCAGGTAATTGTGGATAAGATCACTTTCCAGGACATTGCCCTTGAGCAGACGGCCACCAACCTTCAGGAAGTACAGGTCGTTGACTACAAAGTGCCTCTGATCTCCAAAGACCAGACCACTTCAGGGGGTACGGTCACCTCTGATGAAATTGCCAAAATGGCCAACCGTTCTGCCGAAGCAGTCGCAACCACGGTCGGTGGTGTTACTACCGACGCCAACGGTAACATCACCAGTATGCGTGGTCAGCGTTCTTCCGGTACTGTTTACTACATCGACGGTATGCGCGTTACAGGTAGCAATTCACTTCCACAGTCGGCTATCGAGCAGGTTGAAGTAATCCTCGGCGGGACCCCCGCAGCCTATGGTGATGCAACTGGTGGTATCATCAGTGTAACCACGAAAGGCCCCTCAAAAGATTTTAACGGAGGCGTCGACCTTCAGACCTCCCAGTTTCTTGATCCATTCGGATATAACCGTCTCGGTTTGAACTTCACAGGCCCCGTATTCTCAAAGAAAGATACCGTCAAAGGCACAAAGACCCCTATCATGGGCTTCTTTATTGCCGGTGACTTCATTTATAACAAAGACGGAGCCCCTGCAGCCTACCCGCTGTATAAAGTCAATGGTTCGACGCTTGACTTTTTGAAAACCAACCCTTTGCGTTTATATGGACAATCCCAGGGCGTTTTCTACAACAATGAATTTCTCACATTTAACGACATGGAAAAGACCAAGTCAACCCTGAATTCCAAGGGTTATAATGTCAACGTGTCGGGCAAACTCGATTTCAGGGTTTCAAAAAGTATCAACCTTTCTTTCGGAGGTACTTTCGCTTATAACAACAACCATAATTTCAGTTATGCAAACTCCCTGTTGAACTGGGAGAACAGCTCGCTGTCGACAGGTTATACCTGGCGTGTCAATGGTCGTTTTACCCAGCGTTTTCTTTCAGGACAGGATTCTAAATCCTTTGTGAAGAACATGTACTACTCGATCGGAGCAGACTTTACCAGGAGTTACAGTGAAACAGAAGACCCGACCCTGCAGAAAGACCTGTTCAAATATGGATATGTGGGAAGTTTCCAGACCCATACCATCCGTCAGTATACCGATCAGCTTGCCTACGACAGCGTTGCTCATAAATGGGCCCACCTGATGAACAATACCCGTGATACCATAGTACTTTACAAACCCTCGGATATCAATCCCGAAGCAGCTGCCTGGACCTCACAATACTACAGTTTCTTCCCGGATGCAACAGGGCATTACGACAACACTGAAAATATTATTTCAGGAAAAGGTCTTATCAATGGCATGCAACCAGGCGGCGCCTATGGTATTTTCGCTGCAACAGGGGACCGTGCATCAGGCTACAACAAAGGAACCTCAGACCAGATCGCAATCAACGCATCGTTTGCTGCCGACCTTGGCAACCATGAAATCCAGATTGGTCTGCAATACCAGCAAAGGACATCCAGGGGCATAGGGTATAACGGTGTAAGCCTTTGGTCATTAATGAGAGGGTTGACGAACTTCCAGTTGTCGCAGCTTGACAAATCAAACCCCCAGATGGTTTACCGTGACGGAGTATTCATGGACACTATCAATTACTTCAGGAAATATGACCAGCCCTCACAACGTAACTTTGACATCAACCTTCGCAAGAAACTCGGGCTCCCTGTTGACGGGACAGACCTGATCGATATCAACTCATATGATTATGCAAACAATAGCATCAATTATTATGATAAGAATATGAAGCTTCACACAACCACCGCCGGCTCGAGTATTTTCTCAATCGACATGTTCAGTGCGGATGAGTTGTTGAACAACGGCGGCAACCTGGTAAGTTATTACGGTTATGATTACACCGGTAATAAAACTTCAGGCCAGCCTGCTTTTGAAGATTTCTTCACTTCAACCGACGCAAGCGGGAACTTCACCCGCCCGATCGGAGCCTACCGTCCGATCTACATGGCAGGCTACATCCAGGATAAATTTGCTTTCAAAGACCTTATCTTCAACATCGGTATCCGCGTTGACCGTTTCGATGCAAACCAGATGGTACTGAAAGATCCTTACCTTTTCTATCCTGCATACACTGTATCGTCTCTTTCAAACACCCCGTTGAAAAATATTTCCATCCCTACAAGTATCGGAAGCAATTACGTGGTTTATGTTGACGACATGTCTAACCCCGGCAACATTACAGGGTTCCGTGACGGAAATAACTGGTACACCAAGGATGGCACCCCGGTGACCGACCCGCGTATCGTCGACCCGACCGGTGTAAAACCTTATCTTATCGACCCGGGTAATCAGACATTAACAGGGGATGTTTTTAAACAATATACACCCCAGACCAATGTGATGCCCCGTATATCGTTCTCGTTCCCGATCTCAGATGATGCTTTGTTCTATGCACATTACGACATTCTGACCCAACGTCCTCTTCAGGGCCAGGTACAGGTGCAGCCTATCCGTTACCTGTTCATTGCAACAACCGGATCAAGCGGAACCATCTCGAATCCTAACCTTAAACCTGAGCAGACCATCGATTATGAAATCGGTTTCCAGCAGAAGATCAATAATGCTTCTTCACTGAAACTCTCTGCTTTCTACCGTGAAATGCGTAACCAGATCCAGCAGTATCGTTTATCAGGTGCTTATCCCAAGACGTATTATTCTTACAATAATATTGACTTCGGAACTGTAAAGGGCTTGACCCTTACCTATGACCTGCGCCGTACCGGAAACGCACGTATCAGGTTCAATTACACCCTGCAGTTTGCAACAGGTACCGGTTCTGATGCTGACGCCGCTTCAGGTATCATCCGTTCCGACCAGCCTAACCTCCGCACCCTGAACCCCCTGAGTTTTGACCGCAGGCACCAGTTCAACATCAGTCTTGACTACCGCTGGGGTAAAGGCAAGGATTATAATGGCCCCGTGATCAACCGTAAAAAGAAAGGCAAACCCCCCGTACAGTTCCTTTCAAACTTCGGAGGTAACCTTACCCTTACCGGTGGTTCCGGTACTCCCTACACCAAATCAAGCAAGATCCTGCCTTTCGGAGCAATGGGTCCTATCCAGGGTTCTATCAACGGCGCACGCTTACCCTGGCAGTTCCTCCTGAACCTCAGGATAGACAAGGAATTTGATTTTGCCCTGAACAAGAAGAAACAGGGAAGTATGGATGTTTACCTTGAAATAAACAACCTCCTGAATACCAAGAATGTTACCTACGTATACCCCGCTACAGGTTCTCCGAAGGACGATGGCTACCTCACAGCCCCTGAATGGCAGACTGTGATCAGCCAGCAGGTAGATCCCCAGGCATACAGGGACCTCTACACGGTCAATATGACAAGCCCGTATAATTACAGCAGTCCGCGTACTATCAGACTTGGATTAATGTTCAATTTCTAAGACGAGGTAATTAAAGGTTAAAGAAGTGACGTATGAAAACAAATAATATAACTATGAAAAATATATTTCGAGTTTCAGTGATTGCACTTGGCTTTTTACTGGTTACCAATGCACTCATCGCACGTGAGCATCCCGTTGAGCACCCCAAGAGCGGCCCTCCACTGAAAGAAGCAGCAGCCGGTTGTACTCCGGGTTCTGCATATAAATTTCTCGATATAAATAACGTAAGGACGCTGATGTATTCCTACGGTAACGGTTGGTTCCTTGAGAATGCCCAGTATGAGATTCCAAAAGGTTCCAAGAAAATGTCGATGTTTTCGACGTCTCTTTGGATCGGGGGTATCGATATGAACAACAACCTCAAGCTGGCTGCATATAAATACGGACAGGGACCAAGCATACAGGCAGCCCATACAAACAATGACTTCTGGCCCGGCCCGCTGACCATCGACGGTACTGCATCCATTACCGACGCAGTCTGCGCCAAGTATGACCAGTTGTTCCCCATGACCAGGGCCGAGGTCAATACTTTCCTCGCCTGGTATGAAGATCCTACTTCTTACCCGGATTATTCGATTCCAAAGAGCATACAGAACTGGCCAGGCAACGGAGAGCCCTCCAAGGGACAATCCCTTTACCTTGCACCCTTCTTTGATCAGAACGGCAACGGAGTATATGAACCTTCCCAGGGTGACTACCCCTATTACGATCTCTCCAATGCACTTTGCCCCAATAAACTTAAAATTGGTGAACGCCAGAAAAGAGCCCATGTGCGTAACGGTGAAACTTCCGATACAGCAGGTATCCTGGTCGACCAGGTTATCAAAGGCGACCAGACCCTCTGGAGTGTTTACAATGACAAAGGAAACTACCACTCTGAAACCCAGGGTGCCCCCATTGGTATGGAAATCCGCGCACAGTACTTCGCTTTTTCCACCAATGATGAAATCAACAACATGACGTTCTACTCCTACGAAATCATTAACCGTTCAACCTATACCTTGTCCGGCACCTACTTTTCACAGTGGGTCGATCCTGACCTTGGTTATGCCAATGACGACTATGTAGGCTGTGACGTATTACGCGGACTCGGTTATTGCTACAACGGGAAACCCATTGATGGTACCGGCCAGACTGAAGCTTACGGCGCACATCCTCCGGCAATCGGAGTTGACTTCTTCCAGGGTCCTTATCTTGATGCTGATGGTTACGACAACCCTTCTTTCAACGGACCCGGCATCAAAGGCCCCTCTTTCAAGAAAATGCCTAACAGGTGCGATATTGTGGCTTACAACAACCAGGTGATCGACATGACCTGGGGTGCCAACAACGAGTATACGGCCCCTGTTCTTGTGAAAACCGAAGCCATCAACGGTATTAATTTCGGTGATGGTATCGTTGATAATGAACGTTTCGGCATGCGCCGCTTTGTATATCACAATAATGCAGGGGTGCCTGCTTATATGCAGGATCCCTCGTATGCCCCTCAATATTATAATTACCTCAAAGGGATTTGGCTTGATAACACCAAGATGGTATACGGTGGTAACGGAAACCTGCTGAATGGCGGCGGTTATGGCCCCGTATGCGATTTCATGTTCCCCGGCGATTCAGACCCCTGCCTCTGGGGAACCAACGGACTTGAGCCCAATAAGCCCGGGACATGGACGGAAGCCACTGCAGGCAATAATCCATCCGACCGTCGTTTCATGGAATCGGCAGGTGAATTTACCCTCCTTCCCGGTGCATGTAACTACATCACTGTTGGTATTCCATGGGCACGTACCATTTCAGGGACCAACCTCGAGTCTGTTGACCTCCTGCGCCAGGTTGACGATAAATGCCAGACCCTGTTCGACAACTGTTTTGCTGTTTTGAACGGGCCCAATGCACCTGATCTCACCATCGAAGAACTTAACCAGGAACTTATAATTTATATTACCAACCGCAGATCAAATGACGCCGGTAATAACTACCAGGAAAAATACCAGGAGTATGACCCTACCATCCAAACCCCGGTTGGGGCCACCAAGCGTTATGACTCAATTTACCATTTTGAGGGATACCAGATTTACCAGCTGAAAGACGCCACGGTATCGGCAGCCGACATCAGTGATGCCACAAAAGCAAGACTGGTTGCACAATGCGATATCAAAAACGGTGTTACCAAACTGGTCAACTGGACCTATGATCCGAACCTCGGTGGTAACGCAGGCACAGTAATGGTTGACGGAGCCGATTTAGGTGTTAAACATTCCTTCGTACTTAACACCGATCTATTCTCACAGGGTGATCCTACCTTCATCAACCATAAGCAGTATTATTATATGGCCGTTGCTTATGCATACAATAACTTTAAAACATACAACCCCATGGACCCCACAGGCCTTGACGGTCAGAAGAAGCCTTATCTCATGGGGAGGAATAACCTGAAGCAGTATACCGCAATCCCACACATCCCGGTTGGAAACGTAATCAACTCCACTTACGGAGAAGGCCCTGAGATCACACGTATCCAGGGACAGGGTAACGGCGGAATGATCCTTGACCTGGCACAGACAACAGTTGATTCCATCATGCTGAAGCCACCTGCTGACTCAGTAAACAATGTCTATGGCAATCCGGATTATCCTATTGCATATAAGGCTAAATACAAAGTGGGTTTCGGGCCTCTCGGTGTTAAAGTCATCGACCCTCTGAATGTGGTGAGCGGCAAATACATGGTGAAGCTTGATTCAATGGTCACAGGACCTGCAGGGAACCCCTTCTATAATAAAAATATCAAATTTGGTCATTGGTCTGCAGTGGACATGACAACCTACAAGACCTACCGCTCAGATACAACCACCATCTACCCGTATGAATCACTTTTCATTGACCTTGGTTTTGCCCTTACCATCAACCAGGTACCTTACCCCGGAGACTCGGTGAGTTCTTCAGGCGTTGCTTCGAATAACGGCCTGCTCTGGGCACCACCTGCCTTTTACCAGGACAGCACGAAAATGTGGCTCAGCGGCGTACCTGATGACGACGTGCCTGCCGATCCTCTTAACTGGATCAGGTCAGGAACTTATTACACTACGAATGCGGCCCTTTCCAAGTACAGTGATTATAATATGAATATCCGTCCCTGGGACCCCAATAAAAACTTTGGCAAGATCCAGGTTCTCACAGTACCTTATACCATTAACGGCGTCGCTTCAACAGCACGCGGAGCTACATGGGCACCTTATGTAATGACTGCAGGTGCAGAACAGACCCAGCACAACGTTGGCCCGGCTTATTCTTTAAGTCAGAAACAGATCTACTGCTCTCTCACTGATATCCCAAGCGTAGATATCGTTTTTACAGCTGACAAGTCGAAATGGACCCGCTGCGCGGTTGTTGAATTATGTCCTGATCCTATGCTTGCACAGGGTAGTGCTCCTGCATTCTCTTTGAGAAGGGCTCCTTCTGTCAATGTTAATGGCGTAGCCGGAAACCCCAGCAGCGATAAGCAGCTTAATTCGAATTATATCAGTGAAACAGGTATGAGCTGGTTCCCGGGATACGCAATCAATATCGAAACCGGGGAACGCCTGAATATTATGTTCGGTGAAAACTCCTGGCTTGGTGCCGATAACGGAAGCGATATGATCTTCAACCCGACCTCGCGCATTTATAACCCGTCAGGTACACCGGTATTCGGAGGTCAGCATTATATCTATGTCATGGGTCATAAGAAGATGGATGTTCCTCCTCTTACCGTCAATTTCCCAGCTTATGATGCCGGCGCTTTTATCGTAACCCAGTTTAACCAGCCTCTCGATATCTATAAAAAGCTCATCTTCGGAACTGCATTGTATACTTCTATCCCGCTTTCGGTAGATGGAATTCCCTGGCTTGATAATCCGGTTACAATTAAAATCCGTGTAAGCAAGCCATACCAGAGGTTCTACTCGACGCCTCTGCCTTCCGGAACAAAGGACACATTGAACAAGAATTACCCTGTTTATCAGTTCAACACATCGGCAATTGCCACTTCTGTAAATAACCAGGATAAAGAAACCACCGATATGGATCTGATAAATGTGGTTCCGAATCCTTACTATGCATATGACGACTATGAACGCAACCAGTTGGATAACCGTATAAAGATTGTCAACCTGCCTCTGCGGTGCACTATTACGATTTTTGACCTGAGTGGCACAGTGATCCGCCAGTTTAAAGTCGATAAATCCAGCATCGTGGAACCCCGTTCTTCTACGATCGGTGTCAATACCGATGCGAAAACTTCCGTTGATTGGGATCTCAAGAATTTTGCCGGTATTCCGATTTCCGGCGGAGTTTACCTGATTCACGTCAAAGCTGATAATTTAGGCGAACGAACCATACGCTGGTTCGGAATGTTGCGACCTGTTGACTTGAACTCATTATAACGGTTTAAATTTTTGAGATGATGATAACAACAAAAAAAATCTGGACTATGAAAAATATATACAGACTTCTGATTGCAATATTCTTCGTCGGTTTGGTTTTCGTTCCAGCCTTTCATGCAAAAGCGGGTAACAAAGACCGCTCAGGGCAGGCCGGTGCATCGGAATTACTGATAAACCCCTGGGCCAGAAGTACGGGTTGGGGATCCGTTGGAACCTCCTGTACACAGGGTCTTGAAGCATTGTACACCAATGTTGCAGGGACGGCCTTTACCAAAGGGACCGAAATCATCTTTTCATATACGAACTGGCTTACCGGTTCGGGTGTGAATGTGATGGCTTTTGGTTTCAGCCAATCCCTGGGAAAAAGTGGTGGAGTATTAAGCGCTGCATTCATGGCGATGAATTTCGGAGAAATCCAGATTACCACTACCAACTCTCCACAGGGAGGCGTAGGGACCTTTAAACCAAGCTACCTGAATATCAACCTGTCTTACGCAAAAGCCTTCTCCAACAGCATCTATGGAGGTTTGAACGTAAAACTTATCAATGAATCGATTGCAGACGCAAGTGGAATGGCAGTTGCCATCGATGCAGGCGTTCTTTATACAACCGGTGAAAAACAACAGGTCAAGTTTGGTGTTGCGTTGAAGAATGTCGGTTCAAACCTGAAATTCCACGGAGATGGTCTTTCGTTCCGTGGCATTATACCCAGCCATGGAAACGACAATGACCTTTTCACCGTTGAGCAACGTTCTGCAACCTATGAACTTCCTGCTACCCTGAGAATCGGTGCATCCTATGACTTTAATATCAACGACCTGAACAAAATCATCCTGGCAGGCAATTTCACTTCCAACTCCTTCACCAAAGACCAGTTCACTCTTGGTCTTGAATACGCCCTCAAGTATTACTTTGCTGTTCGCGCAGCTTATTCCTATCAGGGCGGGATGTGGAGTACCAACGTAGCAGATCGCGGTACCGTGTTTACCGGCCTTAACGCAGGGTTCACTGTATCTGTTCCTTTCAACAAGGAAAAGGGAAGCGGCCTTGCAATCGATTACTCATATGTCTCCTCGAACCCTTATTCAGGAAACCATTGTATAGGCTTAAAACTTAACTTTTAGTCTCTTAGAACAACTCTTTTAAAATTCTTTTTCTGTCAAAGGACCCTTCCACAGGGTCTTTTGGCTTATTATGATCTCAATCTGAATGTTATGACGACTGAAATAAAGTACTATACACCTGAAGGCCTTGAGAAACTTAAAGATGAATTGAACAAGCTGGTCATGGTAGAAAGACCTTCCATTTCAAGGCAGATCGCAGAAGCCAGGGATAAAGGTGATCTTTCGGAAAATGCAGAATATTCTGCAGCCAAAGAAGCACAATCTTTGCTTGAACTCAAGATATCCAAGATGCAGGATACGGTAAGTAATGCCCGTTTGATCGATGAAAAGAAACTGGACAACACTAAAGTTTTGATCTTTTCCACTGTTAAACTGAAAAACACCAGCAACGGCTCAGTCGTCACTTACACCCTGGTTCCAGAGAATGAAGCCAATATCAAGGTTGGAAAATTATCGGTTAGTTCACCTATTGCCAAAGGTCTTCTTGGAAAGATCATAGGGGACAAAGTTGAGATTACGGTTCCGGCAGGTGTTGTTGCTTTTGAAATAATAGAGATCTCGAGAATAAAATCATAACATGGCAAGTATTTTTACCCGGATCGTTAGCGGGGAGATTCCCTGTTACAAGGTCGCCGAAGACGAAAATTTCCTGGCATTCCTCGACATCAACCCCCTGCAGGAAGGCCACACCCTGGTGATTCCAAAGGAAGAAGTCAATTATATTTTTGATGTCGAAGATGAATTGCATGCAGGCTTATGGAATTTTGCCAAAAAAGTCGGGAAGGCTATTGAGAAGGTGGTTCCCTGCCAGCGTATCGGGATAACCGTGATCGGCCTCGAAGTACCCCATGCCCATATCCACCTTATCCCCCTCCGCACCATGTACGACATGGATTTCCGCAAACCCAAACTTAAGTTCACTCCTGAGGAGTTCGCTGCTATTGCTGCTAAGATTGCTGAAGCTATAAAATAGCGAAATCGCGAAATTGTATTGAGCGAAGCATTTTACAAAAGCCGCATCAGGTGCAAGGAGCCTCGATAAGGCCGGGACTTGCATATTGTCAGGAGCGACGCAGCAACCGTAGCGGCGTTGTAAAGATGCGAGCGCAAGACGCTGCCACCGTAGCGGCGTTGCAAATATGCGAGCGATTTTGCTTTTCGCTTTTTGCTTTTCGCTTTTTTCTAATAGGCCCTTACGTTGCGCCCCTCGATATAATTGATGAAAGCCCGGTTCACGACTTTGTTACCGCCGGGTGTGGGGTAATCCCCGGTGAAGTACCAGTCACCGGTATGTTCGGGACATGCTTTGTGAAGGGCTTCAATCGTCTGGTAAACTATCTCTACCTTGGCTGTACATTCGGCAGGAGTGACAAGTTCCGCGACTTTCGCAGCAATCTGCTCGGGTTTGAAAGGAGCATAGATCTCAGTAACGTAATTCACGATCTTTTCCTTGGTAAAACCTTGCTGGGACTTTGCTTTATTGTAGACCGAATTGATGATCCCTTCTTTCCTGGTTTCCTTAAGGAGTGCGATAGCAGCTTTGAAGGCAATAAAATCGGCAATCTTAGCCATGTCGATGCCGTAGCAATCGGGATACCTGATCTGGGGGGCTGATGAAGCAATGATGATCTTTTTCGGACCCAGCCTGCTGAGTATCCTGATAATGCTTTGTTTCAGGGTAGTCCCGCGAACAATTGAATCATCAAGTACAACCAGGTTATCTATGCCCGGCCTGATGCTGCCCCAGGTGATATCATAAACATGCGCTGCAAGGTCGTCACGCTGGGAATCCTGGGTAATAAAAGTCCGCAGTTTAATATCCTTTACAGCAACCTTCTCAGCCCTGGGCTGAAGTTTCAGTATCTCTTCGATTTGTGCCCGGGTAAGATTTTTTCCACCTTTGACAATGCGGTCAGCCTTGATTTTATTACAGTAATGGCCGATCTCCTCTATCAGGCCATAGTAGGCATCGATAGCTGTATTAGGGATATACGAAAAGACAGTATTTTCGAGGTCATAATCAATGGCTTTGAGAATACTGGGTGCCAGAAATTTCCCCAGCCTTTTCCTTTCCTGGTAAATATCCCTATCGGTACCCCTGGAAAAATAAATCCTTTCGAAGGAACATGACCTCTTTTCAAGCGGTTTGGTGAATTCCTTCTCACCCACCCTTCCGTCTTTCTTGATGATAAGGGCATGCCCTGGTTTTAATTCCTTCACTTCGTCGATTGAAACATTCAGCACGGTCTGAATGACCGGCCTCTCGGAAGTCACAACTACGATCTCGTCATTCTTATAATAAAACGCAGGCCTTATTCCTGAAGGATCGCGCATCACGAAAGCATCACCATGACCGAACAAGCCGGCAATAACATAACCACCATCCCAGTACTTCGCCGATTTCCTGAGTATTTTCTGAATGTTCAGCTGTTTGGCTATCTGAATAGTGATCTCACGCTTTTTATATCCCTGTCCCTTGAATTTCCAGTAAAGTTCCTCGTTCTCCTCATCCAGGAAATGCCCGATCTTCTCAAGTATCGTAATGGTATCGGAGGTTTCGATCGGGTACTGTCCGAGGTCGATCAGCTTATTGAACAGTTCATCAACATTGGTCAGGTTGAAATTACCGGCAACCACGAGATTTTTTGTAAGCCAGTTATTTTCCCTTACAAAAGGGTGAAGGCTGCGAACCGAATTTTTCCCGAAGGTCCCGTAACGGAGATGGCCCAGGTAAAGCTCGCCCAGGAAATCCACATTCTGCTTCAGCCAATCTACATCAAGAAGGTTCTGCGGATGACGGTCCTCTATATCCTTAAGTTTTTCCCCGATTTTGCTGAAGATATCCTGAATGGGAGACTGGTCGCGTGAACGCAGGCGATGAATAAAACGATTTCCCGGTTCAAGATCGAATTTGATTGCTGCAACCCCTGCCCCGTCCTGTCCGCGGTTATGCTGCTTCTCCATCAGTAGATGCAGCTTGTTCAAACCGTAGAATGCGGTCCCGTATTTTCCAAGGTAATATTCAAGGGGTTTCAGCAGCCTTACAAGGGCTATTCCACATTCATGATGAATAAAATCGCTCATTGAATGGTCTATAAATGAACTGCAAATTTACTACTTTTTTCCTTGCCGGCCGCAATTCCGTTCGAGCAAAACCCCGGCGCCTTTGTTGCCGAGCTCAGAGGCTTTTACCCAATCGCGGCAGGCGCTGTCTTTAACATTTAACTGGAAAAGGCATGAGCCACGGCCGAGCCAGGCATCCGCATTTGACGGGTCAAGGCGGATCACTTCATTAAAATCGGCAATGGCTTCCCTGAACTTCTGAAAAGACGAAGCTTCTACAATTCCACGGTTATTCAGGGCTTTGATATATCCCGGGCAAAGCTTCAGTGCTTCGTTGTATGCTGCAAGGGCTTTATCAGCTTCTCCCCTTTGAAAAAAATCATTCCCCTGGTTGTAAAATTTTATAGCTGCCTGATCAGGGAGGGCGGATCCATTCGTGGAAGGACTTTGTGCATTAACCGGCAGTGTGGTTTCACCCAAAGCCTCTTTCACAGCCTGGTTCCCGGGGTCAAAAGAAAGTATCTTCCGGTAACAGGTCTGTGCAGGTTCATACAATTTCATAGATCTGTAAATATCGGCAAGGGCATAATAGACCGAATTAGCCGGCCTCCGGCTCATCTCCAGGTATTGAAGAAAAAAAGTTTCGGACTGTGCAGTCAACCCTGCCTGAAGGCAGAAAGAAGCCATGTTCAGTTTCTCATCCGCACGATTGTCAGTGGTTTTATAAAATCCATCCAGCCAATCAGCCAACCTGCCGACAGGAATTTTATTCAAAATTTCATCCCGTTTGGATCCACTGATTCCATCATCCGCAGTGAATTCCAATCCTTTTCCATCAATCCCGTTCACTGCATAGATGGCTGTAAATCCATCGAGATAAACCAGCTTCCATCCCTGCATTCTCTGAAGCTGGACAGTCCAGGGATAATATTTCAGGTAATTGTAAACGATGATCTCCGGCTTGTATTTGTCGACCAGGCCCTGCAGCTTTCCACTCCAGCTATCAACCACTTCGAGGTACAGGGGCTCCTTTATAACTTCGAGCCTGCCGTCGATGAAAACAGGCTGCTGGAGGCTCCACGAAAGCCATCCGCCGAAAGCAAGACTGTTAATCATCCTTCCCTTCAACTCTTTGTTATGCATGAATTCCGCAGCCCTCACCGGCTGGTACCACTGGTCTATGCCGAGGCCTGTTTTAGAATTGGTGGAATTTGAATGATAATATTCATTGGTGATCATCCGGGGGATGATTAAAACGGGTATAATAATGCAACCCCAGAAAGCCAGTTTCCCAGCGACCGGCAGGTAACTTTTTAACCTGCCTTCACGGAGGTCATCCATCATACTGTTCAGTGAACGGCTTACCACTGGGAATGAAACCAGGACGAATAAGGGAATGTTTCTTACAGAGGTCAGGGCAAGGTACAGGAAGGCTAAAACCAATACCCATTCATACAGTTTTTTCCTGCTTGCGGTCAGAATCACAGAGAGAAGCGCAAGAACTATCCAGGCAAGGAACAGGACATCTTTAAAAAACAGCTTGTCGAGGGAGGTTACCGAGGTAAGTTCCCTGATATGCTGGTGGAAGATATTCTCGCCTTCAAGGCGGGTAAAGAGTTCGAAAGGAAACAGGAATCCCCTGGCAAAATAAGGATTGACAAGGCAAACCAGGGCTGAAACCAGCAGGAACAAGCCAAGTTTTCTATCAGGTTTCCTGTTGGCCAGGCTTTGACTGACAAAATATACTGTAATGACCAGCAGCCCGAGCACGTACAATCCCTGCAAATTGCACCAGGCAATCATAATAAGCGGCAAAAGCCATAGAATTTCCCGCTTACCTGCGACATATTGGTCAAGGACAATAAGCACCAGGGTAAGATAAATAAAGGTGAAAAGTTCGGGCCTGAGCACCAGGCGGGGCTCGATTACAAGGAATGCGGTCAACAATAATGATGCAGTTATGCCCGGATGAATATTTTCCCTGTTGTTCCTGGTGTAAAGGAGCAGGAAAAGCAATAAGGACATTACCGTGACCAGCAGGCTTAAGGTTTTATAACCTCCTATTGAATAAAGTCCGTAAAGCAGGAGCTGGAACGACCAGTAGATATCGGTATAATCATTGCCCCTTACCGTATAGGTTGAAAAGTCTTTCTGCGGAACTGCATGATGTTCGGCAATCCATCTTCCTCCGTTAAGGTGGGTTCCCAGGTCAGGGTCGGAGAGCAGTCTTGCCGAAACTGTCAGCGCCAGCAACAGGACCATGATGATCGGTGAATAGTGGTTAGATTTCAAAAGCTGCATTTAATTCTATAGGTATAGGCGTTTTTTATCCCTCCGAAATGCTTTATGTTTGAGGTCAATTTGAATACACGGCATGACCGACAAGCAGGGAAACGACAATAAAATAGATAACCATGAATGAACCCCATGCAATGAGGTCAGCTTTCCGGCTGTAAACAAAAGTTTTGCTGGTACCGCTATGAGTTTCTTTAAAGAAAATCGCTGAAAGCGTAATGGCAAGAAAGATCATAAAGAAAGTAAGGATGTGGATGCTGTCGATCAGACCGAAAGTGGTCCGGTCAGGCACTCTCGAATCAAGTGTAATCTTGCTGGCAATCGCCGCCCAGAGTGCTCCGACAGCGATGGCGAACCGCGGACTGGTCTGCCTCACGTCGATCAGGAAACTGCACATCCCAACCAAAAAAGCAATGATCACCCCGGAAAACATTTTGAAGAACAGCATCCAGTAATTGGTCCTTTCGATGGTAATATCTATCCGGATGAATGAATAGGAACTGCCTCTTGTTAAGGTCGGATCACCAAATGTGGTAGAATAATCATGAATGGGTGAAGATATTTCGAAATTTGTAATTCTCCATTCATTATTGGAAAAAGAGGGATCAATTATGGAATTTTTCTTATCAGGTGAAAAAATCAGCTTGCCGGTATCCAAATGCGCTGATTCAAGGTACATTGTGAGCGTTTGCTTATCGAATGGAAAATCCCTGATATCCCAATCTTTCATGACTACATTTCTCCATTTTTGCCTGTTCCAGTTAATTCCATTTTTGTTTTCCAAAGCAAATTGCAACAATTCTGTTTTTTTTGTTGACAGGAACTCTATGTCATCCTTAAAATCCAACGTACTGTCTTTATAAACCATCCAAATCCAGAAATTTGAAGTGAAGCATTTTTCCCCAATATTTATATCATCGATCGAGTTTATAAATATCCCGATTTTACATGTGTCCGGCTTAGCGAAAGAGGCGATCGAGGCTGTTAAAAGGAAGGCCGATAATAATAATCTACGTGCTTTCATTTTTTGTTATTATTTCTTCTATTGTATCTAAAATGATATTCATCCAAATAACCCTGTAATCTTTCTTTACTGCATTAGTGATGTATTCCGCTCAACCAACTTTTAAATTCATGACAGTTATCAAATATAATGCTTTAATATAAAATCACAATGGATGATGTGATCAATTGATGTCAGGTTCAATTTAATCCCGTTCTTTTATGATGTACTGTTTCCAATTTGAGCCTTATGTTTAGGAATAAAAAGGCTTTTGAAAAGGTAAAAATCTGCCAGGCACCATCTCTAAACTTATAGTAGATTTGCAGTATATTGATTGGTCATGGAGGGTTTTGTAAGAAAAATTGATGCGGAAGCATTTCTTGAATTGGCCGGGGGGCACGTCATCGTCGATGTTCGGTCCCCCGGGGAATTCAAGGAAGGCCATATCCCTTCGGCTGTTAATATTCCTTTGTTTACCGATGACGAGAGAGCGGTAATAGGGACGCTTTACCAGAAGCAAGGCCGTGAACAGGCCACATTGAAAGGCCTGGATTTTGCCCTTCCAAAAGTCTTTGATTACCTATCTTCACTGGAAAAGATTGCCAAAGGCAAAACGATCTGCCTCCACTGTTGGAGGGGTGGGCTGAGAAGCGAAATGATGGCCGAAGTCTTCAGCCAGGCGGGTTACCAGGTCTACCTGCTTGAAGGCGGGTATAAGGCTTACCGCAGATTCATCAGGGATTCGTTTTCAGTTCCCGCAAAGATCATTGTTCTTGGCGGATATACCGGTTGCGGCAAAACTGATGTTCTCAAATCCCTGGCCCGGATTGGGGAACAGATTATAGACCTGGAATCCCTGGCTTCTCATAAAGGATCTGTCTTCGGAGCCCTGGGACAGGGACATCAGCCAACCAACGAACAGTTTGAGAACGAACTCTATAATACCTGGTCAAAAATGGATCTCAGCCGCAGGATATGGCTGGAGGACGAAAGCCGCAGCATTGGCAGGGTTGCATTGCCTCCTCCGGTTTATGAGCATATCTCAAACGGAAGGATGGTAAAGGTGATACTCGATAAAAAACTGAGAATTTCCAGGCTGGTTGATGAATATGCAGTGTTTGACAAAGAGTTGATTGCCGCGGCCCTTCTGAGGATACGTGAAGGGCTGGGCGGTACGCGTTATAAACTTGCCATGGAAGCCCTGGGCAGGGATGATTTCGCACTGGTTGCAGACCTCGTTCTTGAATATTACGACAAGGCTTACCAGAAGTCCATTGACAAACGGCCATGCAAGGAAATACTGGACATTGAGCTTAAGGGACCTGATCCCTCGCTTCATACCAAAGCCATCCTTGAAATATTAAAGAAGAATAACGATGAGTGAGATCTACCTCGATTATAATGCCACAACCCCACTCGACAGCGAAGTTGCAGAAGCTATGCGGCCTTTCCTGGGAGAGGTCTTCGGCAATCCTTCAAGTTCTCATGAAACCGGGATCATTGCCAGGCAAGCCGTAGAAAAAGCCCGTGGCAGCCTGGCAAAATTGCTGAATGCGAATCCCGATGAGATCATTTTTACAGGAGGAGGTACCGAAGCCAACAACCTTGCACTGAAGGGTTTTGCTTTTGCTCATGCTGAGAAGGGCCGCCATATCATCACTTCCGCTGTCGAGCATCCTGCGGTTACCGAGGTTTGCAAGTTCCTTGGCAATATGGGATTTGAGATAAGCTTCCTGCCTGTGGACGGGTTTGGCATGGTCAATCCTGATGACTTTAAAAAAGCAATGCGTCCTGATACCATACTGGCTAGTATCATGCACGCCAACAACGAGGTTGGAACCATTCAACCGGTTGAAGAAATCGGGAAGATATGCAGGGAAAACGGTATAGTCTTTCATTGCGATGCAGCCCAGAGCATAGGCAAGATCCCTGTTGACGTGATGATGATGAATGTGGATCTCTTATCGGTGGCCGGCCATAAATTCTACGCTCCGAAAGGCGTTGGTGCATTATATTGCCGCAGGGGCGTCAAACTCATGAAAATGATGCACGGGGCCGACCATGAGCAGGGCCTGAGGGCGGGAACGGAAAACATTATGAGTATTGCGGGGTTGGGGAAAGCAGCGGAAATCGTGACTCGTGACTCGCGACTCGTGAACCGTGAATCGGATCACGGATCACGGATCACGGTTCACGGTTCACGGTTCACGGTTCACGGGCGAAGCCTCCGGGATTTACGGGAACGCTTGCATACAGGTATTGTTCTGGCAATCCCGGAGGTTCGCCTCAACGGTCATCCTGAAAAAAGGCTGCCGAACACGCTCAGCCTGGGGTTTAAAGATAAGGATGCTTCGGTGTTGATGAACCAATGGAGAGGTCTTGCAGTTTCGGCGGGGGCTGCATGCCATGCAGGACTTGAGACGATCTCGGCCGTGCTGCTGGCAATGAAAGTGCCCCGTGCATATGCACTTGGCACAATCAGGTTTTCGTTGGGCAGGATGAGTACCGAAGAAGAAATTGATGCAGCCATAGCAATCATCACCGTGATCCGTGATCCGCGATCTGTGATCCGTAGTCTTTATATTGAAAAACCCGCATATAAGATAGTACCCAAAGCCGTTTCAGAAACCGCTCCCACATCCGCAGTCATTCAAAAAGAAACAGTTGAAATCACGGCTCCGGTCCGGATGCCTGAACTTACCGCGGTCGGCATTAAACTCACCGAATACACTCATGCGCTGGGCTGTGCATGCAAGATCCGGCCTCAGGAGCTTGAAAAGATACTGAAAACCCTTCCCAAACCTGAAGGGAAGAACATCCTTGTAGGCATCGAAACCTCAGATGATGCAGCAGTTTACAGGATCAGCGATGACAAAGCCATAGTTCAGACCGTTGATTTCATCCCTCCTGTCGCCGATGATCCTTATTCGTATGGGGCCATTGCAGCTGCCAACGCCCTCAGCGATGTATGGGCCATGGGCGGAAAACCCCTGTTTGCCCTGAGCATTGTGGCTTTCCCCGAAAAAAGAATTCCTTTTGAAGTGCTGCAGCGGATCATACTCGGGGCCACCGACAAATGCGCAGAAGCCGGGATTTCCATCATAGGCGGACACAGCATTGAAGACGAGGAACCTAAATTCGGGCTGGTGGTAAGCGGGGAAGTCCATCCCGACAGGATCTGGAGAAACTCGAGTCCGCAGGCAGGTGATGTGCTGATCCTGACAAAGCCCCTTGGAACGGGCATCATCAGCACGGCGGTGAAAAGAGGCTATTCAAGTCCTGAAGCGGCAGCCGAAGCTGTCAAAGTCATGATGGAACTCAATAAAAAGCCTGCCGAAATCCTCATGAAATATGATGTTCACGCCTGCACCGATGTCACAGGCTTCGGCTTGCTGGGACATCTGAAAGAAATGCTTTCGTCGGGCGGCATTGATGCAGAACTGGAATGGGAAAAAATCCCGCTAATCAGGTCAGCCTGGGACTATGCGGTGGCAGGGATGATACCCGGCGGCACAAAGAACAACCTGGATTACGTGAGGGGTATGCTGGATGTCGGGCCTGTCGTTCCTGAAATGACACCACTGCTGCTAGCCGATGCCCAGACCTCGGGTGGGTTGCTGTTGGCATTGCCCCTGCTCCATGCCGCCGAAGCCATGAAAGAGCTTATAAGCGCGGGTATTTCTTCGGCCGCGATCATTGGTAACATTATCCCGGGAAATTCAAGGATCAGGGTAAAATAAGCTGCTGTTCCTAACCGAAATTAACAGGAATCCCGATGTGATTTATGCCCTTCAATTTTATCGGAATTTGACTATTGTTCATTAACTTTGCATATAACCAAGTAACAGTAACTTGAACGATGCCATCTGTTTCTATGTTTTATTGAGCCTTTACATTAAAAAGAATTTTTATGGAAACAAGTTATATGCCCCGGGTAATTGATGTTAAATATCTGAATGATTACTGTATCCATATTGCTTTTAGTAATGGGAAAGAGGGGAATATAGATTTGAGCCCTTATATCGGGTCGGGTATTTTTGAACCCTTAAAAAACAAAGATTAGTTACTAATCAGTGGGTAAAAAAATTAACGTTATTAACGGTTTTCTGCCGTAATGAACAAGGTGATTTTTGTGAAATATTTGAACTTTTTAAAATCTGACACATGCTAACAG